>Ga0310695_10000034_pt1 | contig 328931 bp, 275 predicted proteins | sample RumenRJG_04DNA_FD_203882 | JGI IMG/M metagenome (GOLD analysis project Ga0310695, IMG submission 203882) | Bovine rumen microbial communities from Lethbridge, Alberta, Canada - RJG_04 (v2) (version 2) | ecosystem: Host-associated > Mammals > Digestive system > Stomach > Rumen | place: Canada...
GGAATCTCCAGCCACTACAGGTGCAATTACGTGTTGTCCCCGCCCAATATCCCCTTACCCCGTCGAGCATTACAGGGGCTTTATGCTGTCGTTGACCCGCAAAGTCTGTTTCTCATCCGTCAGCGAGAGCAAAAGGGTTCAGGTATGACTTGTTGTCCGTATAGATGTTCAGTTCGTAGTGTCTGGCTGTCCTTATCCATTTGGCAGGCACGCTGATGAACTTGAAAACGAATGCCTTGATCCTGCTGCACTTCTCCAGTCCGAAGGCTTTCGCGTCAATCCTCCCCATGAGGAACTTATAGAAGTTGCGTATCATAGCCGTCAGCAGCAGGAACACGGTGTTCTCTGCTATGAAGGACTTTGGCAGCCTTGCCCATCCAAAGCCATTGTTCATGTCGTCAAAGATACGTTCCTTTCCACCTCTGAGGTTATAGAACTCCACAATCTCGCGGTTGGTTGATGTATAGTCGTTAGTCAGGATGCAGCGGTAAGTGTACTCGCCTTCCTACAAGTCCTGCTCACCGTCCAACCGTCGCTCGCGCTGTATGACAAGGCGGTATGCCTTACCCTCCAACTTCTCGACGATGATGGAGTTTAGCTCATACCCGATGCCGTTTATCTGCTCACGCTGCCATCCGAGCAGCGCAAGCAGACTGTCGTAAAGTGAGCCGCAGCGGTTGGCACGTATGTAGAACAGCTCCGAGTGCTTCTCAACGGTCTCCACAATCTCACGTGAGCAGGAGCCGCAGTCCATACGTGACCTCTTGATATGGATGTTTTCCGACTCAAGGTTTGAATAGATGCGCTCCAGCGTGTCCTGCTGGTGAAAGCGCACGTTGGCGTTGCCGTCGCGGTTCTCTATGCCCACGATAAGGTCGCCGATGACTGCCACGCCGGGGCTGTAGCCCGTGAACTTCTTGTAGGTCATCTTCGCATCGTACTTCTACGTCTCGATGAACTGGTGGTCGAAGTCCAGGTCGTATGACTCTCCGGCCATAAGCTGGCCAGTATTCTTGAGTACCTTCACCAGCAGGCTGTTCAGCTTCGTGGCCGCATTGAAGTCATAGCTCTTTCCAGTGTCGGAGGTATAGGTCGTGTTAACAGTGGCCAGTTCCGAAATCCCTCTCAAGATGGTGTCTGAGCTGCATGTGCGAAGAGTGGGATGGAGTGAGAGATGGGGCATTAGGTGGCTTGTCACGTCCTCAACGCAGTCACCGCCACAGAAGTAGACGCTTGACAGCGAACCCGCAATCTCGCTGTATTGATAGCCGTATGACGTGCACCGGAGACCCAACATTTCGTTGATAACGGGGCCGACGTAACGGAAAAAAAGCTCTCTCACATGAAATAATCCTCCAAAAGGATTGATTTTCTCAGATTTTGTGCTTACCTTTGCCATGTCATTGAAGATTTTTTTGCTTGTCTTGAAACGCAGCACTAAGGTGAGTGAAAAATATGACATGGCAAAAATCCTGGGCAACTTATTGTTGCTCAGGAACTTATAAACAAAGTTAAACTAAAGTGCTGCGGAATTTAGGCTTATAAAGTAAAATGGCGGCAATTTTATACTTTTTTCATACAATGCTCTTGTTTTCCTTGTGTGTTTTATGCTTAAGCAATATTACTGAGTTTCTCTGTTGAGTAAGAGCATATTAAATCATCATTGTTGTCTTTGAAAGCAGGTAGAAATCTAATATTGTCATTGCTGCCATGCTTTCCACTATCGGCACGGCACGCGGAACGACACACACATCGTGTCTGCCTCTTGCCTTTATCGTGGTTTGATGTCCGTGTATGTCGCACGTTTCCTGCTCTCTGAGCAGTGTAGGGATTGGCTTGAATGCCACGTTGAAATAAATATCTTCGCCGTTGCTTATTCCTCCTTGAATGCCTCCGCTATGGTTGGTTACAGTGCCTATTCGGTCGGTCTGCGCATCTTGCTTGACAAAAGAATCGTTCATCTCGCTGCCTCTGCTGCTTGCAGCACGCCAACCTTCGCCAATCTCAAAACCTTTGGCTGCATTGATGCTGAGCATTGCTGAGCCCAAAGCAGCATTGAGTTTATCAAATTCAGGTTCGCCTAATCCTGCGGGGCATCCTCTGATGACACAGCTCACAATTCCACCAGTGGTGTCGCCTTCGCCTTGCAGTTGCCGCAGAAGTGTTTCCATCTGCTCTGCCACAATCTCGTCGGGACATCTCACGCTGTTCTGCTCTGCTTTCTTGAGGTCGTAGTGGCTATAGTCATGGTTGAGTGCGACTGTGCCTATCTGCGATGTATATGCCTTTATGCTGATACCAACCTGACTGAGGGCAATCTTAGCCAAAGCCCCAGCAACCACACGGCTTATAGTTACTCGTGCAGAAGCACGTCCGCCGCCGCGATAGTCGCGTATACCGTATTTCTTTTCATAGGTGAAGTCGGCATGCGACGGTCTGTAGACCTCGCGCAGTTCGTCGTAGTCGCTTGAGCGGTGGTCGTTGTTCTCAATGACGAATGCAATAGGCGTGCCTGTGCTTTTGCCTTCAAATATTCCGCTCAGGAATCTTACTTTATCTGTCTCTCTGCGCTGAGTAGTTATAGCAGATTGTCCAGGACGGCGCCTGTCTAATTCGTTCTGAACGAAATCATAGTCGACGACGATGCCAGCAGGCAGTCCGTCTATCACACCGCCAATGGCTTCTCCATGACTCTCGCCAAAGGTTGTCAGCCTGAATATTTGTCCGAAAGTGTTCAAGATAGGATAAATGAAAAGATTATATAATTAAATAAGGTATAAAATAAAAAGGCAGAAGAGTCAAAAGTATGATTAGTATAATCGCTCATTAGCCATACTTTTTCATCTTCTACCTTAAAAAATATTCTTAGTGGCAGTGTCCGCAACCACATCCGCAGCCTTCTTCGCTGTGGTCGTGATTACAATCGTCGCCGCATTCTCCGCATCCGCAGCCACATCCTTCGCCACTCATGTGGTTGATGATTTGCTGAATCTCTTCGTTTGTGGCTTCGCGCGACTCAATAATCTTTCCGCTGAAGTTGAGGTCTTTGCCAGCCAGCGGGTGGTTGAGGTCCATCTTCACTTTGTCGTCGCTTATGGCAAGCACCCTTCCCATGAATCGGTTGCCGTCTTCATTTTGCAGAGGCACAACAGCGTCAACATAGATGTTGTCGTGGTCGAAGTGTCCGTTGATGCAGAACATCTCGCGGTCGAGGTCGAGCACTCTGTCTTCGATGTATGCACCATAAGCTTCTTCCTGCATCAGTGTGAAGTCGAAAGCATCGTCTTTTTTCAGTTCCACGAGATTCTTCTCGAAGGCTTCGAGAGCGATGCCAAATCCGCTGATAAATACGAAAGGACGTTCTTCGGTAGCCTCTTCAATCAGTTTTTTCTCACCGTCTTCTATAGTCTCAAGCTTATAAGTTGTTGCTATAAACAGGTTTTTCTTTTCTTCCATTATTAATTATATATTTAGTTTATGAGTTTTTTGAGTTGACGAGTGGACAAGTCCAAATCATTAATAATTATTCTTTCATCATTAATCAAAGACTACAACAGATTGCAAAGATACGAAAATAATTGATTTTATGTTTATTATGTTCAGATTTTCTTTTCAATTAAAGATTAAAGCGGCTTAAAAAGCTTAAAATTAGTGTTTTGTTGACTTTCTTTGTGTTATTTGATGATTAAAATCAAAAAAAAGAGTTACTAATTCTAGTATATTAAAAAAATGTGTATCTTTGCAAAGTCTATGGCAAAGAAACGAAATTTGCATAAAGATAGTGGCGAATTGCTGATGTTTTCATTTCAAGAAATGACAGGACTTGAAAACATAGAAGTCGAATCTACTGAAATAAATGAGAAAAAGAAAGATTTATCACGAATTCAAAAGACTACGACCAACAAAGACGTTGACATTCTGACAGACGAAGAAACCACTACTCTTTTCGACCAAGAACGCATGATAGACGAAATGCTGTCGGCTATAAACATGCTCGATTCTATGGATTCCGCCAACATAAGGCTGATTGCTATGGAGACGGCTACTTTGTGGCACAGTGGCATTAGCCTTAACGGCCGCTATCAGTTGTCAGCACTTCCCAACCGACATTTCGACGGCTACCAGTTTCTGGCACTCTACTATTGCAGTTTCTATCGCGCCTTCCCCAGCATGACCGACAAGCTTGAGCATTCCTATGAGCGCTGCTATGAAGAGGCTTTTCGCCGCTATCGTGCTGACGAGGCATGGAAACGAGGCTAAAATGATTTTATATGACTATTGCGTCAACTGTAATTGCAGCTTTTAGTTACAATCTATATTTTTGACAAAACAATAATCAAATTATCACTGTAAAAACAAAAATAAGAAAAAAGTATTATTTTTAATTTAAAGGCGACAGGTATGTTAAGTTCAATCTATTAATCTTAATCAGATTTATTATTGTTCTCAAATGTTATTTATGCTTACCAATCGGAGTAACTTATCTTTCAATTTGTTATATTTGTAGCCGAAACCTTATTATATTTTAAACATAATGACAGACATTAAAGTATTATTAATCGATGACGAGCAGTCGCTTGCCATGATTATCAAAGACACATTAGACAGGCAAGGTTTTAAGGTAACAGTTGTTCACGACGCAGAGAACGGACTGAAAACATTTGTACGCGAACGTCCCGACATTGTCGTTTCAGAGGTTATAATGCCTGGAATGAGCGGTTTTGAAATGATCAACCGCCTGAGACAATACGACAAGTTTGTGCCAGTATTGTTCCTATCTTCTCAATCTACTACCGACGATATCGTGAAAGGTTTCGAGGCTGGAGCCAACGATTATCTGAAAAAACCTTTTTCGATGTTAGAACTTGTTGTGCGTATTCGTGCTTTAGTAGGACGCAAAGCCCCAGAACACGATGTTATGGAGGCGCCAGTTTCGGGCAAGCAGCATACGAGCATTGAAATAGGCAGATTCACTTTCTTCCCACACAAGCAGATGCTTAAGATGGGCGACAAGTCACAAGGACTAAGCTACAGGGAAAGCCAGATTCTTCTCCGACTAACAGAAAGGATTGGAAGAGTAGTCAACACCGACAGTCTTTTGCTCGATATCTGGGGCGACAATAGTTTTTACAACTCACGCTCACTGCAAGTCTTCATGACCAAGTTGCGTCATAAACTCTCTGCCGACAAGCATCTGCGCATTATCAATGTGCGTGGCGTAGGCTATCGTATGGTAGTCGACTGATACAAAAGCAAAAGAGCCTACCTCACGGTAAGCCCTTTGATTGATACAAAAACATTATGAAATATATTTTAGCGAACAAGATTAAAATTCTTTTTTAGATTGCAATTGCCATGAGATTCACATCCCTGCAACTACGTTATCTTGTTATTCGGTTGCAAAGATAAGATGAAATCCATTTATCTGCAATACCTAAAAATAGTGTTTTTTCAAAATACCTAATTATTAGTATCGCTTTTTGTTCGCGCAAAATCATTTGTTTTCGTCATTTTCAATCTACTTGCTATCGTCATCCATATACATAACATTGTATGTGGCGGATTGGTGGTTGATTGTATCATTTTGAGGCAAAAAACTTAGTAAAGTCAACTTGTATGTTTATTGACTTACAAATTGGAAAGTTTTTAAATAATCGTTTGTGAATATCGTATTTTATATGTAATTTTGCAGTCATTCACATCAATTTTATTTGAAACTTACATATTTGGGGAAATGAACAAGCAAGTTGACTTTTCTTCTGGTCCTCGTCTTGACTTCGGACCGATAGAAGATCTATCACAAGATATTATAAAGGTAATAGGCGTAGGCGGCGGTGGCTGTAACGCTGTTGGCAATATGAACGAAGAAGGCATTCAGGGAGTGTCTTTCGCTATCGTCAATACCGATAGTGCTTCGCTGGCTAAATCGTCGGTTGCCGTAAAGCTGCAGCTTGGCGAAGGACTTGGCGCAGGCAATAATCCTGAAACAGGAAGGAAGGAAGCCGAAAACAGCATCGACAGCATTGAACAACTCTTCGACGACAACTGCAAGATGGTTTTCGTAACGGCTACAATGGGTGGAGGTACGGGAACTGGTGCTGCGCCTGTCGTTGCGAGAGTGGCAAAAGAGAAAGGCCTGCTCACGATAGGTGTAGTAACCATACCTTTCTATTTTGAACATAGGAAAAAGATTGTGCAGGCACTGAAGGGAGTAGAGCAGCTGAGAAAGCATGTAGATGCACTGCTGGTTATAAACAACGAGCGTCTCTGCGACATATATTCTAATACTTCAATGACTCTGCGCGAGGGCTTCAGCATTGCCGACGATGTGCTGAGAAATGCTGTTAAGGGAATAGCAGAACTTATAACCATAAGTTCAGAAGGCGATATAAACCTTGACTTCCGCGATGTTGAGACCACCATGCGTAGCGGAGGCGGAGCAATTATGGCAATAGGCCGTGCTGGCGGTGAGCAACGTGTCTATCGTGCAATAATAGATGCACTCGAGTCTCCACTGCTTTTAGGCAACGATATAGGAAAGGCTCGCCGCATCCTCTTCAACATTTATACAAGCGAGGAGATGCCTATCAGAATCCCTGAATTGCAGGAGATAAGTGATTTCTTCGACGAACTGAATCCTGAAATAGACGTGATATGGGGAACTCAGACCGACAATTCGCTTGGCGAAGATGCCAAAGTGATTATTCTTGCTTCTGATATTCCCGACGATGTATTGCGAGATGACAAAAACGATATCTACTATTCGTCGGAAGAAGAATATTATGAACGCCTAATAACATTGCTCTACAAACCAATGAAGATTGGCAATGGCTCTGCTAAAACCGACGATACAAACAAAGAATTTAAAGACAAAGAACCTGAGTTTAGAATCAATAATGTTCGAGTTGCAGACACTGAGGATGACAATGGGGGTGATATAGAAGAAGAAACAGATGCACAACCTGCGACTATCAGAGAGAAACAACCAGACGGCAACGGGCAGACTGTTCAAGAACCTATTGTAAACCGATGGAAGAAATGGCTTAACAAGCAACTCAACACAATTATGTCTGACGTTTCTGACAACGACTGATGATAATCGGTTGATTAGTCTACAAGACTATTTTTATTGATGGTTGCACTTTCTGAGCCAATTATAAATAACCAAATAACAACCTAAAAAACGGGCTTAAGCCTGCTGCTTTTATGAAAAAACGCTTTTTGTCATCGCTATTGTTATTGCTGTTGACCCTCTCAGCCAGTTCGCAACAAATAGCCATGCTCGACTCCGCAGCCTACCATCAGCGCATGGAGTGGTTTGCAAAGGCAAAACTCGGAGTGTTTATCCACTGGGGCATCTACGCAGTAAAAGGTGTGTCGGAGAGTTGGTCTTTCTATAATGAGCGACTCAGTTATGACGACTACATGGCGCAATGCAAGGGATTTACGGCTTCAAAGTATGATCCCAAGCAGTGGGTTGACCTCATAAAAGAAAGCGGTGCGCAATACACAGTAATTACGACAAAGCATCATGACGGTGTAGCCCTTTGGGACACAAAGGCGGGAAAACTTAGCATAAAGAAGAAAACACCTGCACGCCGCGATGTGCTTACTCCATTTGTTAACGAAGTACGTCGGCAGGGCTTGCGTTTAGGGCTTTACTATTCTTTGCTCGACTGGTCGCATCCCGACTATCCTAACAAGACAAAAACAATTCAACGTTATGCCAACGACGAGAAGCGCTGGCAGCGTTTTGTAGACTTCAACTTCTCTCAGATGCGCGAACTTCGCAATCTCTACAATCCCGACTTATGGTGGTTTGACGGTGACTGGGAACAGACAGCAGAGGCATGGCATGCTCCACAGATTATCAGCATGTTGCGCGAAGACGGCAGAACTCCAGTTATAAACTCCCGAATACAAGGCTATGGCGATTACGAGACTCCAGAACATGGCATTCCCGTTAACCGCCCTGCAACTCCATACTGGGAACTTTGCCAAACCATGAACGACTCTTGGGGATATTATCCTACAGATACAAACTATAAAACTCCTTACATGATTCTTCGAACATTTGTAGATTGTCTTTCTATGGGAGGCAACCTGCTTATTGACATTGGCCCTCGCGAAGACGGAACGATTTGCGACGAGCAGGTTGAAATTCTGAAAGCACTCGGCAGATGGACTAAGAAACATGCTGAAGCCATCTACAATACTCGCGCAGGTATCCCAAACCAGTATTTTCAAGGCTACACAACGCTCAACGACACCGGCGACATCCTCTATCTATATATACCCTATCGCCCGAACGGAATGATTGAGGTGAAAGGACTTGTCAGCAAGGTGAAGCGTGCATGGGTTGTAGGCTCAGGCGAACAATTAACATACAAGATGTATAATCAGCCATCGTGGAGCAGTGTTCCTGGCAACTTCTACATCTCAATTCCCGACAGATTGTTAGACAAAGATATTACTGTTGTTGCTCTGCAACTTGACGGCCCGATAAAACTTTATGCTGGTTCTGGCAAGGTGATAGACTACAATGACAATTAACAATAATTCAACACCCATAACTCATAACTTAGAAAAAAAGAAATGAAAGAACAATTCATAGAACTGCTGCGCAGCACTAAGCGTGAAGGTATTGAAAATGTGATAGACTATTTAGAGAAAGTGGGATTCTTTTCTGCACCTGCTTCTGTGGCTCGACACCTCAATAGCGACGGCGGACTTGTGGTTCACTCGCTAAATGTATATAAGACTGCCACTGCGATAAGCAAGCAGATGATTGCACTGAAGCCAGAAATAGCAGAGAAACTGCCAGAAGAGAGCATCATTATTTCTGCCCTGCTGCATGATGTCTGCAAAGCAAATATCTATAAAAAGATTCAGAAATGGCGCAAGGATGCTGACAACCGCTGGGAACAATATGACTCATACGATTGCGACTATTCGCGATTTCCCGTAGGACACGGCGAGAAGTCTGTGATAATGCTGCTGCGGCTCGGACTGCAACTCACCAACGACGAGATTCTTGCCATTCGCTGGCACATGGGAGCTTGGAATCTTCCAATGCAGAGTTATGAAGACAAGAGTAACATTTCTGCTGCCTTCGATAGTTGTCCGCTGGCCGCCATCATCAATTCTGCCGACGGCTTGGCTACACATATCCTTGAGGTTACAGAATAGATAGGGAAGCACATCACCTTTAGTTGGAATACTATAACCGTAAACCTAATTAATGATACTTTAAATATTAAACAAAATTATTACTCACAAAAACAAAAAAAGACAATGAAGAAACTAGTACTTATGTTTGCCCTGATGCTCTCTGTAGCAACAGCATGGGCAATTCCTGCCAAGCGAGGAGTTTGGCAAACCATCAAGCTCGCCGACGGAACAACGATTCGGGCAGAACTGAGAGGCGATGAACATTCTCACTGGATGCAAGCAGAGAATGGAAAAGTTTATATGGAAATGAATGGAAATGGTGTTTACACTGAGGTTGTAGAGGCAGAAGCTATGGCTAAGGGCAATGCCCGCCGTGCTGCTGTTCAGGCTCGCCGCAGTGCCCGTTTCTCTAAAATCAGACGCGAAGGCGGATTTACTGGCGAGAAGAAGGCACTCGTCATACTCGTTCAATTTGCCGACATGAGTTTTCAGGAGTCTAACGACAAGTCACGCTATGAGCGCGTAATAAACGAAGTAGGATTCAGCGACGGACAATTTCGCGGCAGTGTTCGCGACTACTTCCTGTCGCAGAGTGAGGGCGTTTTCGACTTGGACTTCGACATTGTAGGTCCTGTAACACTTGCCAATAACTATGCCTACTACGGCGAAAATAATACTTATGGCGACGACATGCGCCCTGGAGCGATGGTATCTGAGGCTCTCTTGCTTGCCGACAACGATGTTGACTTTACAAAATATGACTGGGACGGTGATGGCGAAGTAGACCAGGTTTACTTCCTCTATGCAGGACGTGGAGAGGCTGATGGCGGAAATAAAAACACTATCTGGCCTCATGAGTGGCAACTCTCTGAAACCGAATATGGAAAAAAAATGGAACTTGACGGAGTTTTTATCGACACTTACGCTTGCGGCAACGAGATAAATGGCTACGGAAACATGGCGGGCATCGGCACCATGTGCCACGAGTTCTCTCACTGCCTCGGCTTCCCTGACACCTACGATATTGCATATCAGGACCATGTGGGCATGGGCAGCTGGGACCTGATGTGTTCTGGAGGCTACAACGGCGACGGCTATTGCCCTGCTGGCTATACTGCCTACGAGAGAATGGTGTGCGGATGGAAAGAGCCTATAGAACTCGTTAACGACACTATAGTAAGCGACATGAAGGCTATAAACAATGGTGGCGAGAGTTATATCATATACAACAAGGCTTATCCCGACGAGTATTACCTGCTCGAAAACCGAAACAGGACAAACTGGGATGCTGAACTGCCAGGCAGAGGATTGCTCATCACTTATGTTGACTACGACAAGGATATATGGGACTACAACATAGTGAACTGCACACGCCACTATGCGGGCTACCCATATAACGACCATGAGCGACTGACTGTTATCAATGCAGACAACCATAGAGACGACAACTATCAGGCGGGCGACCCATATCCTTATGCTGCAAACGACTCGCTGACTAATAAGTCGAAGCCAGCTGCAACACTCTATCATCCTAACACCGACGGAAAGAAATTTATGAATGTCGGCATACTTAACATAAAGCGTGCCAACGACGGCACAGTATCATTCACATTCAGAGGCACAACCCCGTCAGAAACCCCAGGCGGACAACGTCCCGAGAATGCTATCTTCTACGAATCGTTCGACCAGTGCATCGGTAATGGCGGCAACGACAACGTTTGGAGCGGCTCAACTACTGCAGCTGCCTCTTTCTTGCCCGACAATGAGGGATGGGAGGCGCAATCGAAAGCAGGAGCAAACAAGTGTGCTAAGTTTGGTTCTGCTGCCAAGCTGGGTGTCGTTACTACTCCAGAATTTACTATCGACGGTGAAACAACATTCTCGTTCAAGGCTGCTCCATGGGGCAATGACAATACTGAACTCGCAATGTCAATAGAAGGCGATGCAACGATAGAGCCAGCAAACTTCACAATGGCAAACGAGATGTGGTCTACGTTCACTGCAACAATAAAAGGAAACGGACCTGTGCGCATCACGTTCACACCTTCTAAGCGAATCTTCCTCGACGAAGTAGCAGCAGTGCCAGCAGGAGAGACAAACTCAATATTGCTGAACGAATACACCGAGAAACCAGTAGACCTGCGCATCTACAGCATTGACGGTCGCTATGTAGGCAACAATCTACAGTTGCTCGGTCGCGGCATATACATCATGAATGGAAAGAAAATCGTGAAGTAGAATATACTTAGAAATAAAACTAAAAGCCATATAAGTTTTTATAGCTCGCTATAATGCTTATATGGCTTTTTTATTATAACAAAATCTTTTCTTAATGAAACTGAAATTTACTTGTATATGAGTCGCTTCGCGAGAAATCTCACTTTTTACAAATCAAATAAATCTCTTTTACAACAACTTCACTTTGTCAATGTTAGATTTGTAAAGAGTAAGATTTCTGCCCGTAGGGCATTCCTTATTGGTGCGCTAAACAAGAATCTATGAAATTGTCAGATAAGCAGAGCAAAGCTTGCTTTAGCTATGCCATGACAATGAGTAAATGCGTTAAATACGAATTTGCAGTTTATGCGCAAGGGTTGAGATGCTAAATCCCGATTTAGTTATATATGTGCTACTCATGAAAAGCATCACAGTTACTTAGCTGATTGAATACCTCTGGAATGAAAATAGGATTATTGTTGTCCATTCCTATCCTGACCATGATTATATTCTTGTACGGATTGACATAGAGAACCTGCGCACGAATTCCGAGGGCGTAATAACCCGAATATTTATCTCTATCGGCACCATAACTGCTAACGTTGTACCAATTGAAGTGATAGCCATTGTTGCTGGTGTCGTATGCCGTTGACTGCCGTATCCATTCTTCACTTACGATGCGCTTGCCATCCCACATGCCGCGATGGAGATAGAGGCGGCCTATTTTGGCAAGGTCTTTCATCGTGAGGGTAAGTCCGCCGAAAGTGTGTGGTACTCGATGCCTGTGGCTGTCTATGTTCATCAAGGCGGGCGATTCCATTTGCAGTGGTTTCCATACTTTCTCGCTAATGTAATCTACAAGGTGCTTTTTAGTGGCACGCTCAATGACAACGCCAAGAATCTGAGCAGTCATGCTTTCGTAACGGTGTTCTGTACCAGGCTCACAGCGAAACTTCAGCCCGCGTATCTGCTTCATAACATTGTGCCCATAGTTCAGCTTCGCTATGGCAAGTACCCGTTTCAAATCTTTCAAATGAAGATAGTATGTGTCATCGAAATCCAATCCGCTTTGCATATCCAGCAGGTGGCGGATAGTCAGTTGCTGCCACATCGGGTCTTTCTTCTTGAGCTCTGGTATATATTCAGTGACAGCATCGTCAATGCTGCGGATATAACCATCATCTACCGCAATCCCACACATGAGTGAAATGACGGATTTAGTAACGGAGAATACCGTTACCAAGCGGTCAGAGGAAATGTCGCCCCAATACTTCTCATACACAATGCTGTCGTTATGGATAATGAGAACGCCCTGCGTTTCGCTCTTGCCTTCCAATGCCTCTGACAGCGTAATATTTTTGCAATACTTTCCCTGTGTATAGTAATGCAGGGTGTCTATCCAATAGGCTTTGTTTTTGGCAATAGGGAAGTTAAATACTGACCTGCCATTTGCAATAGTGTCATGGGCGTGATGCTTAAAACTATAAATGTCAGGACCGTCCGTTCCGTCTTTTAAATATCCTCTTATAGCAGAGCATGAGGTTATCAAAAGTACCAAAACCACGAAAGTCAACCATCGCAATTTTCTTTGATGATACGACATAATTCTTGTTAACCTTAAATTTATCTATTCATATTACATTAGCATCTACACATCATACCTCAGCGCATCAGACGGCCATCCCGTCACATTCCTGCCAGTATCAAGCAGGCGAATCTGACTCAGGTCGTCATCAGAGAGAGTAAAGTCGAAAAGGTCGATATTCTCCTTCATACGCTCCTTGTGGGTGGTCTTAGGGATGATGATGATGCCGTTCTGGATAAGGAATTTCAAAGCCACCTGAGCGGCGGTCTTGCCATAATGCTCACCGATAACCGAGAGCGTGGTATTCTTGAAAATGCCATGCTTCCCCTCTGCCAGCGGGCTCCATGCCTCCAGCGCCACACCATAGGGCTTCAGATACTCCAGCATCTTGCGTTGCTGGTAGAGTACATGGGCTTCGCATTGGTTCACTACGGGCACAACATTGGCATCATTCACAATCTGGGGAAAAGTGTTGGGATAGAAATTCGACACGCCGATGGCACGGAACCATCCTTCTTGGTAGAGCTCTTCGAGCGTCTGCCACATCACCACGGGATTACCTACAGGCCAATGCAGAAGCATCAGATCAACATAGTCGAGCCTGAGTTCGCGCATCGAGTGCTCCACCGTACGGAGCGTCTGCTCACGGGTGTGGCAGGGCTCGCATATCTTTGTGGTGACAAACACTTCCCCTCTTGGCAAGCCGCATGCCCGCACGCCATCGCCCACGCCTCGCTCGTTGTAGTACATAGCAGCCGTGTCGATGCTCCGATAGCCTACGCTGATAGCATCCTCAACCACCCGTTGGGTCTTGCGCTCTGATATGTTATACACGCCGAGGCCAATCATCGGCATCTCTATGCCGTTATTCAGTTTCTTATATTCCATTCTTATATTATTTAGTTAGTGGAGACCATACGAACAAACCTACGGATGAAGATAACTGGCAAACGAGATTTAAGGGCTCGCATGTAAAGTTGTAGAGCGTCATGTAGGTGGTGTCACGCTTAAGCGTAATCAACATAGAGTCTTCTGCCAACGCGACATAGAGACACGTCTCTGTGGGTTCTTCCGATAAGCAGGCATTGACCATCTGAACAATCCTCTCTGGCTCAGGGTTTTGTTGCCAATGTTCGGCATCGTGGCTAAATGCCAAGTCGTAGTAGCAGTTCAGTTTCAACAACACATCAGCATATTGACGACTTAACCGCTCAACATGGTTCAGGTAGTATTGCTCCACCTTGAAATATTGTCCGCCACCATCGGCAGACACCTGCCAAGGCAGGATATCCATGACGCAGTAAGGCTGTTTCAGAAGTTCTTCGATGCTCATAGGGTTCCGTTTAAGATTCTTGCGGTATGCTAAATTGGAATTTGCGATAACGCACAAGCTACTACTCGACTTGATGTAGATACCTTACCATTTCTTTGGATAGCAGATATTCCTGACCTCCCCGCTTATTTCTTCGAAAAGCCGCTTCATTGTAGAGTTCCGCAAAAGTGGCGGGGTTGTCAAATGCTTCAATCAGCTCTTTCTGTAGTCCCTCTTCACAAATCAATCGAGCCATGTAATATCCAGTTGGGTGCCCATTGAAAACTAAGAGATCGGCTACGGGAGCATATTCTCCCTTTACAGGATTGACTTGATATACGGATAGCAGTGAATCCAGTTTCTGCAGCGTCTTGGAGGAATTTTGATATTCGTGAAGATACAACGACTCGAAGGAGGCTCCGTACCGAGTGTACATCGCCTCCGGATGTTCTCCTTTGTCTATCAAATCTGCGATTCCTTCATTCTCAAAGCAATTAAAGATTTTCCAGAAGGAATTTCCTGGCTCGTCAGTTAGGGCAGTTTCCCTGTAGTTGTGGAAGAACTCGTGAGCAAGTAGGCGGACAATTTCCTCTTCTGTCATATCCATAGCCAAGTTTAAATCTAACAATACAGAATGGTCTCTGACACTGGCATCTGGTATAGTGCAAATTAGATATAGGTCATTCAAGGTAACTTCTCCTAAGACAGCCCGTTTGGGAAGGTATTTCTTTACGAGTCGGTCTGCTTTGGACAATAGTTCTGGGAAATCTGTTTCTTCCATGAATCGCCGAGCTTCATCATGCCTTCTGGCCAACTTACACATGTTTTGGGTCATAAGTGTCTGGTAGTCGCTCGCATCTGGAGTTAAGAGCAACACACTGTCAACCTCCGTGTCTTTATCTGGTGAAAAAGCTAATTCTGTAGCTGCTTTTAACATGGAGCGAAGGACATCCCTCCGACTCGTTGCAAGATATTTTCGATAGCCTTCCGTATCAAATACCCGTTCCCATGTTTCCTCGTCAACATCTTTTATAGAGCGAATATCCTCCCCAATATCAAGAATGCCAAACGCTGAATCAGAAGAATACTTCTTTACAAACGAGTCTCCCTGACCATGGCATGGAAGATTAGAAAAGAGAAGTAAATTAATTAATACAAGGTGATACAGTTTCATTAAAATTCCGATTTATATGTTTTGTCTTATTAAATAACAAGTATGTTCCATAATGGTTATGCCTCAAAAGCACGAGGAAAGTCCACACGCGTTTATATAAATAAATGAACAAAGCATCAATACTTACCTTCATATTGTTGTTTGGCGAAATAAAGTTCTGAAAATACTTGCCTATGCAAAGATAAAAACTTTATCCAAAAAAAGGAGCAAAAACTTTATAATTCATCCAAAATAACAATTAAAAACAAGAGAAATGACAAAAACTATTGTGATTTATCCAAAATAACAACCATATTACCAAATGTTATTCTTTTATGCTTTTGATACTTATCCTATCTAATTGAAAGTTGTTAAGGATTTATCTTACAATCTGAAACCAGTTTTCGGTTTCTTGCCTTTGCCGAGCGAAAAACGTGCAATTTTCAGAGCCGAGTTGGGTAAAAAATTGATTAACTAACCCCGCCCATAACTTAAAAATTCTGGACCGAGAAAAAAGAAGTTGCAAAATATGCGAGTATTTGGCGGTTTCTTGCTCTTTTTAGTAAATCGTTCAATATCAAGACATTATACGTTTCGCCTCATAACTCATAACTGTTAAAAAAGTCAAAGGGCATCTTTCGCAGTGTGAAAGGGCACCTTTGGCACTGCAATATGCCACATATCGCACTGCGATATGCCACGTTTCGCATCGCGAAAGGACACCTTTCACTTTTTCATTCCTTATGTTCGTTTACATAGTTTAAGCTGGTTGATTAACAATTAAACACATTTTTGCATTTCACTGCGTGCCAAGCAGAAAATCCTTCTCTAGAATGAAAATTCCGTTTGTCAAGATTTTTTACTTTTTTCGTCAAAAAATCGGAGTGATTTTGAAAGTTACAGTTTGTAAGCAGTAATTGCTCTCCTAAGTTTAGGGGAGCTGTCACGAAGTGAGTGAGAAGGTAATTTAGTTCATAGTGCATAATTCATAGTCCATAGTCTTTAGTAGTGCACAGTTAATAGTTAAGGTTAAGGTTATCGTTCCCATTAAGGTTAAAGTTCCCGTATCTGTTAAGGTTAATGTTAAACAAGAAAACTGGCTGACAGACATCAACCAGTTTTCTTATATTTCTTTTGCATCGAAATGAGGCGTAAATAATCAGATACAACCTATAATTTCCTTTACCGACTTGCAGCCATGACGGTCTAACCATGAGTTCAGTCCGTCGCGGACCTTCAGCGTTATGGCTGGGTCGAGGAAATTGGCTGTGCCTATCTCTATAGCTGTTGCACCTGCCATGAAAAACTCTATGGCATCTTCGGCTGACGAAATGCCGCCTAATCCAACAACGGGAATGCCTACTGCTTTGGCTACCTGCCAAACCATGCGCACTGCTACAGGCTTGACTGCAGGACCGCTAAGCCCACCTGTACCAATGGAAAGCAGATATTTGCGCTTCTCAATGTCGATAGCCATGCCCATAAGGGTGTTGATGAGCGAGACGGAATCGGCGCCTTCTGCCTCAACGGCACGCGCAATGTCGGCAACATTGGTTACGTTAGGCGAGAGTTTTACTATCATTGTCTTATGATAACGCGCCCTGACGGCCTTGACAACGCTTGCAGCACCTTCGCAGGTTACGCCAAATGCCATTCCACCCTGCTTGACGTTTGGGCACGAAATGTTGAGTTCTATTGCAGGAATCTTTTCCAGTTGGTCTATTCGGGCAGCACATTCGGCATAGTCTTCGGGCGAAGAACCGCTGACATTGACTATCATGTTGGTGTCGATATCGCAAATCTGAGGATAGATATGCTCGCAAAAATAGTCAACACCCTTATTCTGCAAGCCTACACAATTAAGCATGCCCTGAGCGGTTTCTGCCATTCGCGGATAGTCATTGCCCTGACGAGGGTGGAGGGTTGTTCCCTTAACGATGATTCCGCCAATCTCTTCGAGCGGAACAAAATCGGCAAATTCAAGACCATATCCAAACGTACCAGAGGCGGTCATGATAGGATTCTTGAGTCGTAAGTCTTTTATTTCTACGTTTAATGCTGCCATAATTTATTTTGAAAAGCCTTTATCATTATTTATTTATAGTAAAAACAGTTCTGCTAAAGGTGATTTGCAGAAAACTATAACTCCCAGAGAAGGCGCTTATAGTCGAAAACAGGACCTTCAGTACATACGCAGAGGTTGCCTTCGGTGGTCTTCTCTACACAGCAGAGACAAGCCCCAAGACCACAAGCCATCTTGTTTTCGAGCGACACCTCGCACGGAGTATCGGTCTGCTTGGCATAACGCGCAACGGCTTTCATCATCGGCTGAGGACCACAGCAGGCTATGCGTGAGAACTTCTGAGCGAGAACGGAATGATTGGTTACAAAGCCCTTCTCGCCAGCAGAACCGTCTTCGGTTGTGAGGTAGACATCGCCATATTTGCGGAACTCGTCGAGTTGCAGCAGGTCTTTCTCTGTCTTTGCTCCAAGAAGGAAAGCAGGAAGGCTGCCTTTTTCGGCTAAAACCTTGCCAAAATAAAGCAGCGGAGCAACGCCAACACCGCCACCAACAAGCAAAATTCTCTCTTCAGCAACGTTGACTGGCATAGCGAACGAATTGCCAAGAGGGAGGACACAGTTGAGCAAGTCGCCTTGTTTGAGCTGCATCAGCTTGCGAGTGCCATTGCCGACAGCTGCAACAAGAAGCCACATTTCGTTCTTCTCGCGGTCGATAAAATGGATGGAAATAGGGCGGCGGAGGAATGTTTCGGGTGAATTATCAACTCTAACTTCAACAAACTGACCAGGAAGCATATCTGGAAGAGGGTCCTGATGTGTCAGTTTTATAAGGATATGATTAGGCGAAAGATGTTTCGCTTCTGACACTTTGAGGTCGAGAATGACTTTTTTCATGCGGTTTTCTTGAATAGAATTAGAATGTATCTATGCCAAAAACATTGACAATATGCATGAGTTTGGCTATAATATTGGCACAAAGGTACAAAAAAAATATAAAAGACTTATCAAAAACATAAAAGAGTTATCGTTATCTCTCAGAAAATATACAAAGAAAACTGAGACAAAAACAACGATAACTCTACGATGAGGGATAATTTTTGAAGCCGTAACTTCAATTTAAACGCTGATTGATTTACATACTTTAAGTTAATAATTAACTTGCGTAAATGTTAATTTTAACTATTTCTTAGGTACAAATGACTCATAAGTCTGGTCGCTGAAGAAGACTCTTATCTCGGTGATTGTTCGTGAACTTTTGTCAAAATTTTTCATATCGAAAGCGAGATTGTTTTTTTGCTTCTGCGAGGCAAATTGTCGCTGAATCTGCTCTTGACTCCGAGGCACAGAAACAACAGGTTCGTCTGCAAAAAGAAGTTGGGTTTCTGAAGGTGGATTCTGGACAGCTTCCTGACCGTCATTTTCTCCAGACTGCTCTTTACGGAACATGGGACCATTACCACTTACCAACCAGTCAAGACTGATGAGTGGGAGCTTTGACTTGATGGCCTCAACAGTGGCAAGGGTAGGATTGGTTCTGCCATTAAAAATACTGCTAAGGGTTGCTGGCGACAAACCTATAAAATTTGCGAATGTATTTTGAGTCATGTGCTGCGACTCCATTAAACTTTTAATTCTGTCCTTCATCTTATATTATATGTAATAGGGTGTACTCACCAAAATTTTTATTGCCGTCGAAAAAATCATTCTCTTGTTTTGTATCAGAATTCAGAAAGAGAAAATTCTACATAGATGTTTCATCTCAATCTGGAGTGTAGTGATCAACATCTTAAAATCTGACGAGAAAAATTCTCAAAGTTTTCATCAAAAAAAATGGGTGATTTTTTATGACGAACCGATTTTTAGCGATAAAATCGCTTTTTAGTTTGATTTTACAAAGGTAAAACAAATATTTGAAATACACAACAAATGTAGACGATAATTTTAATTTATTTATTTTACATTTTAAATCCTAAAGTTTAAAACATCAAACGCATAAAACCTAAACCAGCAGTGTTTATGTTTACAAACGTAAAACGTAAGCAAAATAAAGGTATAAACCTAAATTTCAAGGGATTTTACTAAATAATTGGACTGGTAATAGATAAGTTACGATGATTTTAAGGAAAACAACTGTTTTATGCATTTTTTACCTCTAAAAGGTTGATAAATAACTAATGTTTCTTTAATTAATATGTGTAAACGTGTGATTTTCAACACCTTAAATGATACAAAATAGTTATGCATAAATATAGATTTATATTTAAACATTTAAAGTTTAGATATTTATTTCAATAACTAAACTATCATTTTAAATTGTAAACTACTAAATATTTCACATTCACTTTGTTTGGTTTTTAAAACTAAATTACAAACATAAAATCAAAATTCAAAAGACAAAACGTTAATGAGTGTGAAGTCTAAATCTGACAATGGCAAAAAATGGCAAAAACAGCGATAATTTAAGAATTTTGGACTGGTTGTCAGTTTTATTGAAAAATCGCGAGTATTGAAGGGGTAAAAAGTGGCAGAAAGCCCCTATTTATGGGCATTTTGCGAAAAAAATTACCTTCATCTGCACTTGCAGTTTTAGAAAAAAAAGAGATGATTTTTGACAAATTTCAGACCTATTTCGGGTGATTTTTTGAAAAAAATAGCGTTTTTCAGCCCTAAATCCACTGAAAATTGCGACTTTTTTATGCTAAAACTTGATTTTTTCCGAACACTTTTTCAAACTATACCACCAAAGGTAACAAAGTGGAGAATGAAAAATGAAGGAAAAACAGACTGAAAATTACATGGAAATTTCATTCGAAAAGAATGGTCAGATGAAAAAACAAGAACAAAAAAAGGAGTAAAAAGTTGTCATATTTTTCATCAGTCTGGATAAAAAACGCGAGGCAAAAAATAATGATTTTTTACCTCGCGTTTAGTTTAAGCTATCCAATTTTTTGATAAATTTCTGTTACCCTATTTTTATATTTTTGCCAGTTTAATGAAGAATGAAATAGAACAGTTCTTTCATCAACTCTCCTGCTCCAGTATTCGGATTATCAAGTCCCTTGCTCTTGGCATCAATCTCTCTTATTTTTGCAATTATCTGCATTGTCTTTACGCCAGAATAATTTCTCATTCCCGTAGTATATTCTCTCGCCATCCATGCCTGGCTAAGGTCGAGGTAACGAGCAAGTTCCTGTTCATTATTTTTGTTCGGAGCATAGTATGCAATCATAAGATTTTGGAAGTAAGAAAAGAGTTGTGGAAGCATTGCATAGAGTGAACCGCTTTTTGGATTTTTGTCAAAATATTTCATAATTTGATACGCCCTCAAAATGTTGCGGTTTACTATGGCATTTCTCAGTTCATAGAGGTTATAGTCCTTTGATATGCCAACTTGATTTTCGACAACTTCAGGTGTAACTCGCAAATCCTTGCCTTGAAGACTCACAACAAGCTTATCGAGTTCTGTTGCGAGCCGGTTAAGGTCGGCACCGATATGGTCGGCAATCATTTCCGTAGCCTTGTGTTCAATCGCAATGCCATGCTGTCGGAGATAATTCTCAATGAAGGGAGGCAAATCCCTTTCTTTTTGTTTTTTGCTTTCGAATAACACTCCCACAGCAGAAACTCTTGCAATTATTTTCTTTCTTCTGTCAACCGTACCGTTTTTGTAACACAAAACGAGAATTGTAGAGGGCATTGGTTTTTCAAGATATTTCTCCAGTGCATCCCATGACTTCAGGTTTTGCGCTTCTTTCACAATTACGACCTGATGTTCTGACATCATCGGATAACGCTTTGCCATTTCCACCACCTGAATAGGTGTAGTATCGGCACCGTAGACAACAGTCTGATTGAAATCGCGTTCTTCTTCAGCCAGCACATTCGTAGCAATATAGTCCGAAATCTTGTCTATATAATACGGTTCTGCCCCCATCAGCAGATATACGGGCGCATATTTTTTCGCCTTCAGGTCTCGCATGATGGAGTCGTAAGTATGAATCTGTCTTGGCTCTGCCATAATTTTCGTTCAGTATTTCTTATACCTTATTTATATTATATATAGGAGTTGGCTGACAACAAGGCTTGAAAAACAGCCGAAAAACTTGCAAAATAACAGGCGTTTTCCTCTGCCAGATTCAAGAAATCAAATTGCAGCCGACTACAAAGGTACAGTTTTTTTCCGTATGGAAAACTACTTTCCCCAATATTTTGAACAAAAACTTATCTCTGCATCCAATAGTTTTTACTCATTAATCCTCGTTATCGCCTGCCAGAGAGAAGAAGACAAACCTCTTTCCCTTTATTTTTGCATAACTCTTTACATAATGTACTATTGATCTTTTTAAGTTTTAAACTTCCACATGACATCCCCTCACATATGCTTTAACCACTCTTATATAGTGATAAATATGTTTTTCGGAAGAATGATTTATGACAAAAAACAATTAAATTTGTGAGTCACATTATGAATTTAGTATAGATAATCAAAATCAAGATTTAACAAACTACTCTGACTATCAGGGTCTTAAAAAAAACAAAAAGCTTATGAGAAAGATTTTTTACTTAACAGCATTTTTAATGCTTTCGTGTATTTTTGCCAATGCGCAAAATGAAGGTCAGTGGTATGGGCATTACAAAGAAGATGTGCCAAAAGGCTATCTCTTTGGAAAGGAGATTCCTTCTGTCTATCGCGTAGCAATCTTCCTGCCAGGAAAAAACTCTCCGCTTGAAGGTTTGAATGTTGATTCTATCCGTTTTCCTATGATTGCCCCAAATTTCACCGACGTGCATGTTTGGATTTCAAAGGGATCTTCAATCAGCGAGATTGACAACAGAGTGCTTGACATAGCAGTGCCAGACGAAGACATTGTTGTTGCCACTCGCACATGGAACGCTGTGAAGATCGACAAGTTTGCCATTCCTAACGAGGGCATGTTCGTTGGGTTTGACTTCACAATCAAGGATGTTGAAGATTTACAAAACTTCGATTTAAAACCAGTTATAGCCACTTATGAAAGTAAAGTCCCACGTGGTTCGTTCTATTTAAAGATTGACAGCGACACCTACTATGACCGTTGGGTCACTAACACAGCGTATGGCACAACTCCACTACAGGTATTTGTAGACGGTCACATAGCAGAAGAGTCTGCATTTATTGAAAATGCAGCAGGCGTGTATGGCACAACAGTAGCTGGCAAAAAGGGCATTGTACATGTGAAGCTGATGAACACAGGCATCACAACGATTCAGAAAGTAGGCATTGAGCTGGCTACTCCTAATGGAATATATACAGATTCTCTCAGTTTCTGGAATGACGATTATGCCGAGAGAGCTATTGCTTTAGGTGAAAACCCAGCAGACTATGCTTATACTACCACTCTGCTTAGTGGCGACAGCTCTACATTCTTTGTAAAGTTCGATGCACCTATGCAGGTTGGAACCTATGAAATTGCCATGAGAGTAGTTACAATCAATGACGATCTCCCTAACGCTTTAGCGAACAATGTATACTACATGAAGGTGAAGAATATTGACAAGGAAGTTCCACGAACCTCTGTTCTCGAAACATTCTCGAGCAACAAGACAGACTGGGGAGGCTATACACAAGTAGGCCATGAGAAAGTAAAGAAAGAATACGGTGACATAATCATTCCTATAGTAATCCGCGATCCAGTCTTTACAGATGACCCTATTACTTTCTCTAACTACGATTCTGACCGAATAAGCGTGCGCGGGTGGCCGAGAAGTCACATTGACAGTCACGGACAACTCAATCCATACCATGGATGGAACTACAATGGCATCATCCGCACTGTAGGCATAGCCAACACGTTTGCAACTGTGGCCGAAGTTTCCAACCTCAGTGCAGACTGGGTATGGGACTCAAGCACTCAGGGAGGAGGATATATCAACGTCAATTCTTCTGCAAAGTTCTATATAGACGAGCCAGAAAATACATACGAAATGGGTTACTATCTCGTTGCCGACAGCGTTTACAAAGACGACCCAGCATGGTATCAGGACAATATGTTTGCCGTTTATGCTGATTTTGGATATAGCTTCCCTGAAGATTTAGACGAATACTCTTTTGGCGACTCTCACATGAACATTGCCTACGACAACATAGCCATTAGTTCTTCTTGGAAACGAGACTACATGACAGGCAAGTCTGAAAATCTGTCTGCGCCTCTCGAGGGAGAAATCAGAGACGGAGGCGTTCTGAACCACAATTTCAAGATGATGCTTCCAGAAAACGAAGAACTTCTGTCTGCTATCAAGATGGATAAACTCCGCATCGTTGCACTGCTCTTAGACAAAGTTTCACGCGAGGTTATAAATGCAGCAGAAGTGCCAATCGACCTTGCAACAAGTATCAGCGAGACTCTGAACAGCGACCTCAATGGCGAAAAGACCTATTACAACATCAACGGTGTTCGTCTGAACAAGCCAGAGAAGGGCGTCAACATCATCCGCATGAGCGATGGTTCGGTTCGCAAAGTAGTAGTAAAATAATTTCTTCATTATATTGCTCGTCCATTGCAGAGTAAGGCAGATGTGGCAAAAACATAGACTACAGCCACATTTTCACTAAAAACAATGGTAAAGTAATCAATCAGAAAAACCAGTTGTAGCTTCATTATAAAAAGTCTGCAACTGGTTTTTTATGTCTTTTTCCCGTCTATTACCCCATCAGATTTTTGCATTCTTAGTTTTTATGACTACCTTTGCATAGCATAAAGAGAGAAAAACGAATAAAGATGTTGGAACTAAATCTTCCCAAATTCGACATAAAGATACGCAAGAACGGCAGCAAGATGCAGGTTCTTGACATGCTCAGGCGCAAATATGTAGCCCTGACTCCCGAAGAATTTGTGCGCCAGCATTTCGTAAACTACCTTACTGCTCACCGCAACTATCCCCCTACTCTCGTTGCCAACGAGGTGGAACTGTCTGTTGGCAACAAGCATTTGCGCTGCGACTCGGTGGTCTACGACAGCAGTCTCAGCCCTCGTGTCATCGTAGAATACAAGGCTCCCACCGTTGCCATTACCCAACAGGTGCTAAATCAGATTTCAGCCTACAACCTGCTGCTTCATGTTGACTATCTCATGATAAGCAACGGACTGGAACACTTCTGCTGCCGCATGGACTACGACAACAACACCTACGTTTTTCTCGACCATATTCCTGCTTACGAAGAGCTGTAAGCAGCCTTTTCCCTATTTCCGATTATCTTACGATTATTTCCAATTCCTCGTGAATAAGCCTGCCTTCGGTTGTTACTCCTTCCACCACAACAAGGCACGTTCCTTCACTGTCTGATGCGTTAAGGCTTACTACATCGCTCACTATGCGAGGGTTCCAATAGAGAGTCTTCCTCATACCTGGCAGCGAATAGAAGTCGGAGTGTTTCTGATAGCCAAGCGGCATTATCTTTTTCTGATTAAGATATTCCGTGCTGACATCGCCATAGGTGCCAATCTTTGTTGTAATCGAAATGACTCCTGCGCCTCCTGCCGAGCCCCAGATGAGCGTTGAACCTGTCTTGAACACATCCACGCGAGCCACATCCTGCATCTGAATAATGTCGAGGTCGTAGTCGCCTTCAACTATCACTCCGTCAACAACTATTGCCGCAGGCGTGTCGCCGTAGATAGAAGAAGCTGCTCGCACATAGCATTTGTTGTCGCGCAGATAGACACCAGGAATATGACGCAAGAGTTCGTGCAGACAGGTTGCACCGATTTCTTCTATCTTTTGCAGACCGAAAGAGAAGTCGGCAAGCTGCGCATAGACATTGCCCTTAGTTGCCGAGTTGCGCCTCGTGCCCGAAACATCCACAGTGTTGAGCATTATTGCATCGTTATCAATTTGCTCTCTCACTATCTTTCTGCTGTTGCCTGCCAGTTGCCTGCTGCTGTTTTCTTTGGTTTCGGGCATGTAGGCATAGTCGCTTATCATGTCTATATTCAGCGGTTCAACATTTTTTTCGTCAATAATCAGTTCAACATTCTCTTTATCCTTGCTGTCTACAGCACGCAACACATATTTAGTTCCTTCGGGATAGTCCATGAATGGGAACGAGAACCTGCCTTCGCTGTCGGTTTCTGTTGCGGCAAGAATGCCCTCCTGAGGCGAAATCAGACTCACTTTTGCATCTGCCACGGGCTTCTTTCTGAAGTAAGTCCTCACCTTTCCTTCAATGGCCTGCGACGTTTCAGCATCGTGAACAGGACTGGCCATCGCGCCTTTCAGTATTCTGCCGAAATCATATCTCTGCCACTTTCTTCTCTCAAGCAGCGAGTCTCTTGCAACATCATCTTTCAGAAAACGCTCTGGATGCAAGATGCTGCCCGCAAGGTCGGACGAAAAAAACAAATGCTGTGTTATATTTGAGACGGCATGTCGCGGCATGGCAGCCGTGCTCACAACGGAAACTGACACGTCGGCTTTCTCATTTTCGTGCAGTCCTGGTATAGACAGACGCAGCGTCATTTCCTCCTTAGGCCTGTATTCCGCCTTGTCTGCTGCTATCTCCAAAGGGCATTGCTCTGCGGCATTGTCAGAATAGATCAGACGCTCGTCTGCAACATTCATTTTGCTGTCTATGAGTAGCAATGATATCATGCCCTGCGGCAGCGAGTCGTTGCTGACTACTACAGGACTGCCTGCTGCTATCCTGCCTATGAAAAACGGATAGGCGCGGCAGTGAGCCAGCAGAAGCAGAGAATCCGCAGGCTCGGCTACAGAGACTACTACGCCCTGACTTGTCCTTTCAATCTTGAGTTTGTGAGCCATGTCTCTGTCATCATCGTGATGCTTCTTCTTGCCCCGTCTTTTTGCTTCATTGCAGTTGCCTACATAGACAGGCTTAATATCCTGAAAGCCATCAGCATTTCGCGACAGTTCAGTATAAGAACGAAGAATATACTTGCCGTCTTTTGCACTTTGCGGAATATCAATATATCCCTCAAAGACGCCCTCATCGTTCATCAGTTTCACCCTTCTGGCAAGACTTCCGTCGGGCGCAAACAGTTCAACGTAGGCATAAAGGCTCTCGCTTTGGGGTTCATGGCTGAGCGCATCAACCACATACACCTTCATCCAGATGCGGTCGCCAGCATCATAGTCGGCTGCATCGGTGTGGACATAAGTCTTTTCCTGTCTGAAGATGCTGAGTTGCCTAATGATGTTGTCTGCAATAGTGTTGCCCGTCTGAGCATTGACTGCCAGAGCGAATGTCAGCAACAAAACGGTAAGTAAGTGTCGTGCCATCGTTTAGTAAGGTATTAAAATTTCGGAAGCCCTCAACTTCTGGGGTTATAATCCTACAGCCTTATGTGTAGGGAGAAAACACCATAGGCTTAGAAACAACTAATAGATTTAGTTTGCAAATATATGAAATAAAAAACAATTAGTAGCAGTTTTCAGTGTTAAAAATAGGTACATAGAAAGTTATGAGGCTTTAAGGTTGCTGGGCCTATAGGCTATAAGGTGAATGTGCAATTACAAAAAAAACTAACTTCACCTCATAACCTTTAAACCCAATAACCTCAAAAAAAACTCATATACCCATATTCCGACAACCTTATTTCAGCTTGTCGTAGACGTCGTCGCCCACAGGTTCAAGCCATTCGTTTGAAGCACCCTCCTCCACCTTTGTCATGTAGGTGAGATGCTGAAACCACGAGTCGCGGGCTGCTCCGTGCCAGTGCTTTGCCTCCGCAGGAATGGCAATCACCGTTCCTGGAGTCATCTCTACAGGTTCTTTGCCCCACTCCTGATACCATCCTCTGCCAGCAACGCATATCAGCACCTGCACCGACTTGTGGTGTACGTGCCAGTTGTTGCGGCAGCGGGGCTCGAAGGTAACATTAACGGGCCCGCCGTTCTCAGCGTTCATCGGTGCAAGATAGCTGTTGCCGATGAAATACTTAGCATAGGCGGTGTTGAGCTCACCCTTGGGCCAAACATTGAAGTCTACCGTCTGCACCGTCTCTGCCTTCTCTCCGAAGACAGCGGCAATGGCAGCTGTCAGCCTGTTGGCTTCTGCCTCGCCTGCCTTTGTCCGCAGCACGTCGGGCAGAGCACGCAGCTGTGCCTCGCTCACCCCCATGTTCATAGCTCCCCTTACGTGGGCTTGCAGCTGCGGGGCGCATCCCTCAAGTGCCGATATTGCACAAACCGTCACTATTTCGCGGTCGGCAAACGAGAGATTGTTGCGGGCAAAGATGTCGCCAAACAGATGTGCCTTCAAATAGTAGTCGGTTTGCGGTGCAAACTCGTAGTTGAAGGGCATGCCAGTAAGCTTAGTCTGCACCTCAGTGCCCTGCTTCAGAGCGTCGTAGCCTGCGGGCATGGGGTCTGCCTCCCTGCCTGCCTCGGTGGCTTTGCCCGACTTCTCGCGCTGGTCTGTCAGCTGCTGCAAAGCGCCCAGTGCATTGAGCGAGCGGGGAAAGCCCGTGTAGGCATAGAGATGTGAGAGAGCCTCCTTTGCCTCGCTTATGGTCAGTCCGTTATCAAAACCTTCGTCTGCAGCCCTTTTCAGGCTCTCTGTGTCACCCTGAGCTGCGTTGGCTGCCATAGCAGCCAGAGCCTCGTGTCTCTTTGTCAGTGTCATGTTGCCTTGTGCTTTTGTTTCGTTCACCGCCGACAGCAGCATCGCTGCCAGCAAAATAAATATCTTTTTCATAACTGCAAAGTTACGCTTTTTATTATTTACGAAACATATAAATATTACTGAAACTTTTACCTTTTTTACGGAAATATGAAACTTCTGCACTTATTTTTAATATTAAAAAAGATAAGGCTCTATAAACTTACGATTTGAAAACGAATTTCTGAAAAGTCTGTCTCAAAACAAGAAAACTTGCAATTTTCAGAGCCGAGTTGGGTAAAAAATTGATTAACTAACCTCGCAAATAACTTAAAAATTTGCGACTTAGAAAAATGAAGTTGCAAAATATGCGAGTATTTGGCGGCTTTTCGTTGTTTTTAGTAAATCATTCAATATCAAGACATTATACGTTTCGCCTCAAAACTCATAAGTGTTAAAAAAGTCAAAGGGCATCTTTCGCAGTGTGAAAGGGCACGTTTGACACTGCAATATGCCACATATCGCACTGCGATATGCCACGTTTCGCATCGCGAAAGGACACCTTTCACTTTTTCGTTCCTTATGTTCGTTTACATAGTTTAAGCCGATTGATTAACAATTAAACGCTTTTTAGCATTCAGCCTCGTGCCAATCGGAAAATCCTTCTCTAGAATGAAAATTCCGTTTGTCAAGATTTTTTACTTTTTTCGTCAGAAAATCGGGCTGATTTTGATAATTACAATTTGTAAGCAGTGACCGAGGAGTGTGTTTTCACGATGCAACGGCATCGTGGATGATGAAGGATGAAAGATTAATGATTAATTGATTAATGAATAAACTCGTCAACTAAACAACTATGAACTATGAACTATGCACTGTCAAAGACTATGTACTATGAACTAAATTAGTGCTTGTCAGCTAACAATTACTTAATTATGAGATGCGGGGGAAATGTTACCGAAATTGATTTCGGGAACAAAAAACACGAGGCTGCTTGCAGAAACAGAAAATAATGCCTATATTTGCAGACGGTTATTTCTAAATAAGACTCAAAAAAATGCACATAGCAATAGCAGGAAACATAGGCAGCGGAAAGACTACGCTGACAAGGATGCTGGCTAACCACTACGGATGGCAGCCACGCTTTGAGGCTGTAGACTACAACCCTTATCTGGAAGACTACTACAAGGACATCGGCAGATGGTCATTTGCACTTGAGGTGTATTTCCTGAAGGAGCGCTTCCGCGACCTGATAGCCATCTCGAAGAGCAGGGAGACTATCGTGCAAGACCGCTCTATCTTCGAGGGTGTCTATGTGTTCACTGCCAACAACAAGGCTATGGGCTACCTGTCTGACCGCGACTTCGACACCTACATGGAGTTGTTCAGGCTGATGCTTACAACGGTCAGGCTGCCAGAGCTGATGATTTATCTCCGCTCGTCGATAACCCACCTTGTTGAGAACATTCAGAAACGGGGGCGCGAATATGAGCAGACTATGCAGATAGAGTATCTGCAGAATCTGAACGACCGCTACGAGGAGTTCATCTTCAAGCACTATGAGGGAAGGACTCTCGTGGTTGATGTCGACAATCTCGACTTCGAAAACCGCCCCTCTGACTTTGCAAAGATTGCAGACAGAATAGATGCTGAGCTATACGGACTGTTCTAAATTGATAATTGATAATTAACGGGAAGGATAACTTTAACGATAACGGGAACGGGAACGTTAACCTTAACGGGAACGAGTTATGAGTTATGAGGACTTTGACTGGTCTTTAATCTTTATTCCTTAATCAAGAATAACTATGCATTATGCACTATATTAGTGTTCGTTTACTTGAAAATAAAAAAAACATAAAATAAATAAAACATGCATATAGCAGTAGCAGGAAATATTGGAAGCGGCAAAACTACTCTCACACGGATGCTTGCACACAGGTATGGATGGACTCCACGCTATGAACCAGTAGACAACAATCCATATCTTGACGACTTCTATGCCGACATGCCAAGATGGGCTTTCAATCTTCAAATCTACTTCCTGAACAAACGCTTTCAGGAGGTGGTTGAGATTTCTAAAAGCAAGGACACTATAATTCAAGACCGCACCATATTTGAGGATGCTCGCATCTTTGCACCAAACCTTCACGGAATGGGAATGATGAGCGACCGCGACTTCAATAACTATTGCGACCTCTTCGACTTGATGATTTCGCTGGTGAAGCTGCCCGACCTTATGATTTATATCCGCTCAACGGTGCCCAACCTTATATCGCAGATTCAGAAGCGCGGCAGAGACTTCGAGCGAAGCATACGCATCGACTATCTTGCCGGACTCAACGAGCGATATGAGGAATGGATAAAAGACTATAAGGGCAACCTGATTATTGTTGACGGCGACAATACTAAGTTTGAGAGCAGCTCGCATGACTTCCAGAGTGTCACCGACATGATTGACGGACGACTCTACGGACTATTCAAGTAGATGCAGCACGCTTTCCTTTATCTGCACTTAGGCATTCTGCTGGCTGGCTTTACGGGACTGTTCGGCAGGCTGATTACTATGCACGAGGTTGACATCGTATGGTATAGGATGCTCTTTGCCTCTCTCTTCATTCTTCCATTTACAGGACTGCCGAAGATAGGCTGCAAGCGCATATTCAACATAGCAATGTGCGGCGGGCTATTAGGTCTGCACTGGATTCTCTTCTATGGCTCAATAAAGGTGAGCAACGTGTCTATCGGCGTTGTCTGCTATGCTCTCGTAGGATTCTTCACAGCACTGATAGAGCCGCTATTCTTCCATCGCCGAATATCGCGCACAGAGATATTCTACTCACTGATAACCGTTGCGGGACTTCTGTGCATATTCTCTCTCGACCCTCGCTATCGTTTCGGAATAATGCTAGGAACAATATCGTCGGCAATAGCAGCACTCTACAGCGTGTATAACAAGCAAGTAACGATAGGCGTTGACAGCAAGACCGTTCTGATATATCAGATATTAGGCGGACTTGGAGTCGTTACGCTGCTCATTCCTATATATCTTGGCATATTTCCTCCTTCCCAGCCAGTCTTCGTACTGCCTGCTGGCAGCAATCTTTACTGGCTGTTGTGTCTTGCCTTTTTCTGCACATCCATTCTCTATCTTTTCCAGATAATGGCACTGAAGGCCCTTTCTGCCTTCACCGTTAACCTCAGCTATAATCTCGAACCTATCTACACAATAATCCTTGCCTTCATCTTCTTCAGTGAAGGCAGAGAACTAAACGCATCATTCTATATCGGAATTTCCCTGATAATCCTCAGCGTTGCCCTGCAAACCATCAGGTCTATAAGAAACAAGAAATTAAAAAAAGATTAATGATTAATGTTAATGGGAACGATAACGGGAACGGGAACTTTAACGGGAACATTAATCGTTATTCTTTAATCATTAATCAAGAATATCTGCATTAACTGTCAATAGCACGCAAAGCAGCAACAGCATCTTCAACCGTCAGCACATTGCTAACAACCATAAGGCGGCGGCTGTTAACCTCCTTCAGATTGCAGCGACGAGCATTCATAGCCACAAAGTTAAGCACCTTGTCGAATGCACTGCTCTGATAATAAGGACTCTCAGCATTGCTTACAAACTGCATCTGCATTCTTCCCTGTCGCAAGATAATCTTCTCACAGCCAAGCCGCTTGCCTATCCTTCGCAGCGCAACAACGTGCATAAGTTCTTCACCCTGCTTAGGCACAGGACCGAAACGGTCTTCAAGCCGACTTCGGTATGCCTCAAGCTGTTCGTCGGTCTCCACGTTGTCAAGTTCTCTATATAGCAACATTCGCTCAGAAGAAGTAGGAACGTATGTGTCTGGGAAATACATCTCGAGGTCGCTCTCAAGAGCACAGTCGTCAACAAACATCACAGACTCTCCCATGACTGTCATCATCATGTTGTCGTCTGCCTCACTTTCTCTTGTCGCACCATTGCTCTTAATACCTTCAGCCTCAACTTCTCTTACGTCATCCTTCTTCTCATTGCGCAACTCAACCATTGCCTGACGTATAATCTTAAGATATGTCTCATAGCCCAAATCCTCCATAAATCCACTCTGTTCAGCACCGAGCAGATTGCCTGCGCCACGAATGTCGAGGTCTTGCATGGCAAGATTAAATCCGCTGCCAAGTTCTGAGAAAGTCTCCAAAGCCTCAAGGCGGCGGCGTGCATCGGCAGGCAGGAGCGACTTAGGCGGAGCAAGCAGATAGCAGAAAGCCTTGCGGTTGCTTCGCCCTACTCTTCCACGCATCTGGTGAAGGTCTGACAGTCCGAACCTGTGTGCATCGTTTATTATTATGGTATTAGCATTTGAGATGTCAATACCATTCTCCACTATTGTTGTTGAGAGCAGCACGTCATAGTCGTAGTTGATGAAACCCATTACTATTTTCTCCAGCTCGTCTGGCTTCATCTGACCATGCCCTATGGCAACTCGGCAGTCGGGAACATGCTTTATTATCAGCAGTTTTATTTCTTCAAGATTAGATATCCTGTCGTTAACGAAGAATACCTGTCCGTTGCGGCTCATCTCAAAATTGATGGCATCGGCAATAGTCTCGCTGTTGTATGTAGAAATCTCAGTCTGAATCGGATAGCGGTTTGGCGGCGGAGTGCGGATTATGCTCATGTCTCTTGCCCCCATCAGCGAGAACTGCAAGGTGCGCGGAATAGGAGTTGCCGACATTGTGAGTGTGTCGATGTTGTTTTTAAGCGTGCGGAGTTTCTCTTTCACTGCAACGCCAAACTTCTGTTCCTCGTCTATTATAAGCAGTCCTAAGTCTTTCCACTCCACTTGCTTTCCTATCAGTTTATGAGTACCTATGAGTATATCTATTTTTCCCTCCTTCAGGTCTGCAAGTATCTGCCTTGTTTGTTTGGCAGTTCGTGCTCTCGAAAGATAGTCTACACGCACTGGCATATTCTTCAGTCGGTCGCGGAATGTCTGGTAATGCTGGAATGCCAATACTGTTGTAGGAACAAGCACGGCAACTTGTTTTGAGTCGCATGCAGCCTTAAACGCAGCACGCACAGCGACTTCTGTCTTTCCAAAACCAACATCACCACAAACGAGTCTGTCCATCGGGCTTTTGCTTTCCATGTCTGCCTTAACTTCATTGGTAGCACGAAGCTGGTCGGGTGTATCCTCATAGAGAAAGCCTGCCTCAAGTTCGTGCTGCAAAAAAGAATCTGGCGAGAAAGCAAAGCCTGTCGCCTGCTGCCTGCTGGCATATAGACGAATAAGGTCGCGGGCAATGTCCTTGATGCGCTTCTTGGTACGCTCTTTCATGCGTTCCCACGCACCTGTGCCAAGCGTAGACAAGCGAGGCATCTGTCCGTCGCCTGCACTTCTGTATTTAGAAATCTTATATAGTGAGTGGATTGAAACGTCAACAATATCGCCACGCTGGTAGATTATCCTTATCATTTCCTGATAAGCCTGCTGCGACGAATCGTCATTGGCTTGCTTTGCACCATTATGCTGAGGCAGAGGCACACGCACAAGTCCGCCAAACTTTCCTATTCCAAAGTCGACATGAACAAGAAAGTCGCCTGGTTCAAGCTCTTGCAACTCCTTCATGGTAAGGGCTATCTTTCCATTTCGGGCTTTCTCCGACTGCAACTTGAATTTATGGAAACGGTCGAAAACCTGATGGTCGGTGAAGAAGCAAACGTGAAGGTCGTTGTCTGTAAAACCTTCGTGAATAGTAAATGGCGTAGACTCAATAGAAATTTCAAGTCTTGCTCCATCTTCCTCGCCACGAATGAGTTCGCTGACACGCTCTATCTGCTTCTTGCTGTCTGCCATGATGCATAGTCTATAACTTTGCAGATGGTAGTCGCGAACTGTTTTTCTAAGCAAATCTATATTCTTATGGAAAAGCGGCTGGGGAGAGACGTTGAAGCGAATGGTTGACTGAGGTACTCCCATTGGCTTGTGTCCGAAATCTATTCGACGGAAAGCGGAAATTCTTTCTGCAAAAACCTGTCCAGAAATCAACTGGCTCTCGCGTATCATCTCACGCTCTATCTGCTTCTGCTCCATCTCCGTAGCACCCTCAAGCCGTTCTTTCAGTGCCTGTGAAGAAAATCCTTCGCGATATATTCGGTCAATGGTATCACGAACATAGACAAGGTCTTTGCAAGCAACTACAGTTTCGGCAGGCAGAAACTGCATGAATGGAACTTTCTCTTCCTCAATGGCAGACATTCCCGAAACAATCTCTATTTGCTTCCGATGTTCTTTCGACAACTGGTCTTCTACTTCAAAAGTGCGGATGCTGTCAATCTCGTCACCGAAGAAGTCAATACGGAAAGGCAATTCACAACTGTAGGAATAGACATCGAGAATGCTTCCGCGAGCAGCAAACTGGCCTGGTTCATAAACGTAGTCAACTTCCTCGAAGTTCATTTCCCTCAACTTCCGTTGAAGCAGAATAAGGTCCTGACTCTCACCTTCGGCAAGAGTTATGGCATTGTCGTTGAATACTTTTTTTGAGACTACAAGCTCCGAAAGGGCCTCAGGACAAGTGACGACGATAGGATTTGGCAAAGCCTCTGATTGCTTTGTTCCGCTTTCAGAAAAATCTTCCTCCTCCTTATTATTATATAACTGTGATGAAGACAGAGCCGACAACACTTCGGTTCGCAATATCTCGTTGGCAGCATCTCGCTGTCCGTATTTCACGGCACGTCTATATGAAGAAGGCAAGAAAAGCACTTGGCTCTCCTTGCTCAGCAAATGTCTTAAGTCGTTGTAGAAATAGCCAGCTTCGTCGTTATCTTGCAAAATAAAAAGGAAAGGAACATGAACTCTATCTGAGAGCGAAGCAAAAAACATCGCAGCCGATGAAGCAAGCAGTCCTTCGAGAAACAGGGTTCGTGTCTTTTCGTTTTTCAGAGTTTTTGCCACAGCAGAGGTTTGTGGCAGTGAAGAATAAAGGGCAGTAATCTGATTGTTTGTCATCCTCTACCCCAGTCTATTGCTTTTTAGGATATTTTCTGAACCATCCATCCCAGCGCAGACGCATAACTCCAAAGAAAGCCTCTCCGAATATTCCACCGCTCATCTTGCTCGTACCTTCTCTTCTATTAACAAAGATTACTGGCACTTCCTTTATCTTATAACCTATCTTATAGGCTGTGAACTTCATCTCAATCTGGAATGCATAGCCTTTGAAACGAATCTTGTCAAGTTCTATTGTCTGCAACACTCTGCGGCGATAGCACTTAAATCCTGCGGTTGTGTCATGAACCTTAAAGCCTGTTACGAATCTGACATACTTTGAAGCGAAATAACTCATAAGCACACGTCCGATAGGCCAGTTGACTACATTAACTCCACTGACATATCGCGAACCTATTGCCACGTCATAGCCTTCATCGTGACAGGCTGCATAGAGTCGTGGCAAGTCGTTAGGATCGTGACTGAAGTCGGCATCCATCTCAAAGATATATTCGTAGCTATGCTCCAAAGCCCACTTGAAACCAGTAATATAAGCCGTTCCAAGTCCGAGTTTTCCGCTACGCTCTATTATGAAAAGACGGTCAGAAAACTCTGTATCAATGAGTCGGTGCACTATCTGGGCTGTTCCGTCAGGGCTGCCGTCATCGATTACGAGAATATGAAAACACTTATCAAGAGAGAATACGGCACGGATGATTTTCTCCATATTCTCCTTCTCATTATATGTAGGAATTATTACGATACTGTCGCTTTGGTTCATGATATATTCTTTTTATTTTATTGCCGAATGCAGTTTATGGATTGCAAAGGTAATGGTTTATTTCGATTTTTCAATAAGTTTATTCATACAAAAACAAAAAACAGCCATGTTTTTGCCATGAATCATTCATCTTTCATCATTCATCTTTCATCATTAACACCCCTGCCTGCCAATCCTTCCAAAACAGCCTCATAGCTTTTCTGCATGGTTTCGTGAATATTGTCTGGACCTTGACCTGAAGGGGGAATAGGCTCGTGTATGGTCAGACTAAGCGGATGCCAGTTGATGAAATGTCCGTCTTTCTGTCGTGGCAGAACATTGAAAGAGCCATTGATTGTAAGTGGGACAACAGACAGCTGCAACTCGTCTGCCAACATGAATGCGCCACGCTGAAAACGCCCCATTGCGCCAGTGCGGGTGCGTGAGCCTTCAGGGAAGACAACAACCGACATTCCTCCTTTCAGAATGTTTCGCGCACGGTCGTAGGTCTGACGAATCTTGCTGGGTCCGCTTTTGTCTACAAAGATGTGGCGGGCATACTCGCAGGCAACACCGACAAACGGAATACGGCGCAGCGATTGCTTCATAAGCCACTTGAAGTTGCGGCCAAGGAAACCGTAGATAATAAATATATCGAATGCTCCCTGATGGTTTGCCACAAAGACATAACTCTGGTGTCGCTTCAGGTGTTCACGTCCTTCAACGTGGATAGGCAGAAGCAGCGAATATATTGTTATCCTCGACCATAAGCGTCCTGGATGGTAGCCGAAGAAGTTAACGGCACCAAGCGCACAACCTATGACTGTCATCGTTGCTGTCAGAATAGTTGTCAGCAAGAACAACGGCAGACATATAAACAACTGATAGATTCTATATAAGTACTTCATTTTTTAATTGATAATTACTTTTCCTCTCGAACAGTGACCTTTTAATTGAAAATTATTTTAACTTTAACCTTAACGGAGCTTCCTTAATTTGTTATTATTTCTTTCCGTCTTTTTTACTCTTTAATGTGATGACAACGATTTCGCCAGGAACTCCATAGCGGAACGGAACAAGAGCACCAACTCCACAGGTTACATACATGGCGCGATTGTCTTGCCAGTGCAAACCGTCGTTCTGACTATAAATCAGACTGGTAGGCTTAAATCCGAACAAGGCTACTTGCCCGCCATGGGTATGTCCGCTCAATGTCAACTGGGCATGAGAATCATGGAGTATCTTCTGCTGCCACAACGTTGGGTCGTGTTCCAGCATAATCATAAACGCACCTTCATCTACTCCTTCCGTTGCCTTTGCTATGTCGTCTTTTTTCGGAAAGCGGTTATTTCCTCCGTTCTCAAGACCCGCAACTACAATAGAGTCCTTGCCACGATGTATTGCAAGATGCTCATTCATCAGAAGATTCCAGCCAAACTGCCACTGCATGCCTTGCAGTTCCTTTTCGTTGGCAACGCTCTCTGCGGGTGAAACCCTGGAATAATAAGAATAGTCATGATTGCCAAGCACACTGTAGACCCCATCCTCTGCTTTCAACCGACAAAGGAGTTCGCGATGCGGATAGAGTTCCTGCGGTTCAATGTTCTGCAAATCGCCCACAAAGGCTATCATGTCTGCGTGTTGTGCATTGAGCGAATCAACAACGCGCTCCAGCATCTTCTGTCTGCTTCCCTGCAACGTACCGATGTGTGCATCGGAGAATACGGCAATGCGATAACCGTCAAAAGCCTCAGGCAAATCGCTGAACGTGAGTTCCACTTGCCTTATCTTCAACCTGCTGAATCCCCACAGCGAGCCTGCAAACACAACGTATACGCAATAGACTGCAAGAAACAAGCCAACGAGATTGCCCCAGTTTACACGGCTATTGCGCAGCCTGCACACCATGAGTCCGAGAAATGAGCATACTGAATATGCTAACTTCGGAACGGCAATCAAGCCGAACAGGAACAGATAGGTTTCTGCTGCACCTAAGCCATGAGGCAGAAAACCTTTGCCTATTGACAGATATATTGCAAAAACAACTAAAAACGCAGAAGGAATCCACCACAAGACAGTTTTCCACCACTTGTGGTTCTTACGGTGTCTTACATAGTGCAGATACAGATACATATCGGGCAGCAATGTAAGCAGTATAAATATCACTATACTTCGTGCAATCATTTCTTTTCTTATTTATATAAGTAAACGAGTCAACGTTAAAGTTCTCATAACTCAGTCCCCCGTTAAGGTTAACGTTAAAGTTCCCGTTAAAGTTATCGTTCCCGTTAAGGTTAAAGTTCCCGTTATCGTTCCCGTTAAAGTTATCGTTCCCGTTAAGGTTAAAGTTCCCGTTATCGTTCCCGTTAAAGTTTACCTCCATCACCTGAACATCACTTGCTCGCCTCTTACGCTATCGTCAATTATTCCATTGTTGCAGACATGGCGACCATTGCAGAATGTGTGAACCACCTGCCAGTCGAAGGTCTCGCCCTCCATCGGACTCCATCCGCAACGGCAGGTAAGACTCTCTTTATCTACATGCAAAGGCTGCCTGCTGACAACAGCAAGGTCTGCCTTATATCCCTTTCTGATGAAACCGCGCTCACGCACACTGAACAGGCGGGCTTGCTGATGGCACATGAGGTGGGCAACACGCTCCATGCTCAACACGCCTTTCTCTACCAGCTGTAGCATTGCCGACAACGAATAGCGAACCATAGGCATTCCCGATGCAGCACTGCAACAGCCTCCCTCTTTCTCTGAGAGCAGATGCGGTGCATGGTCGGTCGATACTGTCGTTATCCTTCCGTCGGTAAGAGCCTTGCGCAGCGCATCTCTGTCGGCAGCGGTCTTTACGGCAGGATTACACTTTATGCGTGTTCCCAAACGCTCATAGTCTTCATCGCAAAACCACAGATGGGCGACAACTGCCTCTGCCGTAATGTTGCTGTCGTCTGGTCTGAACAACTCCAGTTCGCGTGCTGTCGTGAGATGGGCAACGTGTAGTCGGGCGTTGAATTTGCGAGCCAGACTTACAGCCAGTGCCGTTGAAGCATAGCAGGCCTCTTCACTTCTGATGCTCGGATGGCAAGCAACTGGAGGTTCTCCGCCAAAACGTTTCTTGGCTTGCTCCATGTTGCGGTTTATTATGGCAGTGTCTTCACAATGTGCCATGATGGGCAGAGTGGAATTCTTGAAAAGCTGTTCCAGAGTCTCTCTGCGGTCAACAAGCATATTGCCAGTAGACGAACCCATAAACAGTTTTATTCCAGGCACCATGTGGCAGTCAATACTTGCCAGTTCTTCAGCATTGTCGTTAGTTGCGCCTATGAAGAAAGCATAGTTCACGGCACTCACCTTTGCTGCACGCTCCAGTTTTCCGCCGATTGCTTCAGCCGTTGTAGTCTGCGGCACAGTGTTTGGCATGTCGAAGAACGTAGTCACTCCTCCGCGTGCCGCCTCTCGGCTCTCGCTCTCCATGTCAGCCTTGTGCGTCATGCCAGGTTCACGGAAATGCACATGAGAGTCGATGATGCCAGGAAAAACAAAACACCCCGCGAGGTCTACGGTATTGTCGTAGTTTTCGCGAGGCGACATATTTGAGTCAATTATATCTGTTATGCGGTCGTCAGTTATAACGACGGATGCCCGTTCAGAGACACCTTCGTTAACGATGATACCGTTTTTTAATATTGTCTTCATTTATTATCTGAGTTTCTTGAGTTCTTCAGTTTTCGAGTTGACAAGCAACAAACAGAGCAAAGGCTTTATTTAGTGCATAATGCATTGTCATTCTGATGACAATTTCCCGTTAACGTTAAAGTTCTCGTTCTCGTTAACGTTAAAGTTAAAGTTAAAGTTATCGTTAAAGTTCCCGTTCCCGTTAAAGTTAACGTTAAAGTTATCGTTCCCTATCTTCTCGGCTGAGCCATGTCGTTTGGCGTAGGAGGCTGTCCCATCCCGTTGTTTGGCGCAGCCATAGGCATAGGCATTTCCTCCAGACCGTTTTGCAAGTTCTGCACATGCTTTGCTGTCTCTATATACCACTTCACATATTGGTCGTTCTTGAAGAATTCAGTAGCCTTGCTCATTATCACTTCAACCCAAGGCGACAGTTCTGGAACGTCAGTATTTGTTACCATCATGAAGACGCCAGGGCCCAGCACATTGTCAAAGTTAGACGTGATGAAGTTAGTAACAAGCGTGTCCAGCCTTTCGTTAATCTGCAAATACTCATCTTGCAGTTGCTTTGTGGTTTCCACCATGTCGTGACCGTTCATTATGGCTTGGTCGTGCTTGTGGACAAGTTCCATAGACTGAGCCTGCAACTGCTCATACTTGCGCAGAAACTCAAACAGCTTGTCGTTGAGATACGTACCCGAAGCAATCTGCTCCGTAGAAGTAATCTTTATCGTTATGTCGCCGTCTTCAAGCACTACGGGCAGTATGCTTTCGTCGTCAATGAAGATGCTCGCCATCTTAGCCGAGTCGAGTGTTCCGCAAAAAGAGAACTTGCCATGCACCACGTCGCACGAGTCAAGTTTCTTCATATCGTTGTCTTTCAAGACCTTCAGATACAACATCTGTCCGTCGAGGTTTGATACATTTGATGTTCCTTGAATATTATAAGTACTTGCACACGAGGTAAGCAATACAGTAGTCAGAAATATGAAAAGTAGTTTTTTATCCATGTTAAAACGTTTGTCAAACTTTCGGAAGACAAAAGTAATATGTATTCTTGAAGTAAAGAAAATTTTTTATTCTATTTAATTATTCCACTCAAGTTTTAGCATTTTTTCTCTTTCTCCAGTTCCGAAGACAGTCGGTGAATAGTATATATCTCCAATACAGCAGCAACAAGTATCGTGATAATCCACTTGTTGAAGACATACTGCACATAGGTCTCATAGTTGCTAAAGAGCGGAAGAAGTAGCTTAAACTGGCTGTCAATCATCAGAAAACCAGAAAGGACAAAAAGAAAGTCTGCCATTAGCTGGATGCGGCGCAAGCGCAGAATTGTTATATTGCTGCCCTCATAGCGCTGCTGAATCTGCATCATTGCAAAAAGCACAGCACCTGCAAGAAAGATAAACGCTGCCGCTACCTGATAGAAAAAGAAAACATAGCAACCAGCACCAATCACCATCATCAACCCTCCCACGAGAAAGAGCACACTCTGAAATTTATTTAGTTTTTTCATCTTTATTGTCATTAGTTTCGCTATCGTCGCTCAACACGAAGATGTCTTCATCGTCAGCCTTCATGAAATATCGCTCGCGAGCCACCTTAGTGATAGCCTTAGGATTGCCCTTCAGTTCATAAAGCCTGATGGAGTCGCGCTCATATTCGGTATTATATTTCTCTATCTCTGCCTTCAGGTCGCGTATCTGGAAGTTATACTCCAAGCGGCGGAGAAAACTATTCTCGTCGAGGAACACAACAATAGCCGTACAAACAACTATAGTTATAGTATATTTATACCTGCTTATAATCCTACCCAATGGCTTTAAAAACTTGAACTGCATACGTTTTTCTTTCTCAGATTCTTATTCCTTGCAAAATTACATATTATTCCTTATGCCTACAAATATTTAACATTCTTTTGTGAGTTGAGAAAAACAAGTATTTACTGATTAAAAATTAAAGTTCCCGTTATCGTTAAAGTTAAAGTTAACGTTAAAGTTAACGTTATCGCTCCCGTTCCCGTTAAACAAATCCGTGTGAGATTAAATACTCAAATAAAGAAATTGCTCCCCTAAGTTAGGGGAGCTGTCACGAAGTGACTGAGGAGTATGTTTCCACCATGCAGCTGCACGGTGTAGAGTTAAAGATGAAAGAATAAGAATTAACGTTATCGTTAAGGTTAAAGTTAAAGTTCCCGTTCCCGTTAAACAAATCCGTGTGAGATTAAATACTCAAATAAAGAAATTGCTCCCCTAAGTTAGGGGAGCTGTCACGAAGTGACTGAGGAGTATGTTTCCACCATGCAACTGCACGATGTAGAGTTAAAGAAGAAAGAATAAGAATTAACGTTATCGTTAAGGTTAAAGTTCCCGTTCCCGTTCCCGTTAAACAAATCCGTGTGAGATTTAATACTCAAATAAAGAAATTGCTCCCCTAAGTTAGGGGAGCTGTCACGAAGTGACTGAGGAGTATGTTTCCACCATGCAGCTGCACGGTGTAGAGTTAAAGAAGAAAGAATAAGAATTAACGTTATCGTTCCCGTTAAAGTTAAAGTTAAAGTTCTTTCAATCTGAAAGCACTTTTCCGTTTCCTGCCGTTGACGAGCGAAAAACTTGCAATTTTCAGAGCCAAGTTGGGTAAAAAAATTGATTAACTAACCCTGCAAATAACTTAAAAATTTACGACTTAGAAAAATAAAGTTGCAAAATATGCGAGTATTTTGCGGTTTCTCGCTCTTTTTAGTAAATTATTAGAAATCAGGACATTATACGTTTCGTCTAAAAACTCATAAGTGTTAAAAAAGTCAAAGGGCATCTTTCGCAGTGTGAAAGGGCACCTTTGGCAGTGCAATATGCCACATATCGCACTGCGATATGCCACGTTTCGCATCGCGAAAGGACACCTTTCACTTTTTCGTTCCTTATGTTCGTTTACATAGTTTAAGCCGATTGATTAACAATTAAACGCTTTTTAGCATTCAGCCTCGTGCCAATCAGAAAATCTTTCTCTAGAATGAAAATTCCGTTTGTCAAGATTTTTTACTTTTTTCGTCAAAAAATCGGACTGATTTTGAAACTTTCAGATTGTAAGCAGTAATTGCTCCCCTAAGTTAGGGGAGCTGTCACGAAGTGACTGAGGAGGTAATTTAGTTCATAGTGCATAATTCATAGTCCATAGTCTTTAGTAGTGCACAGTTAATAGTTAAAGTTCCCGTTCCCGTTAAAGTTAAAGCCCCCACCTCTTTTCCTCAACTTTATATTTGCCCACCACAAACCTTTTTCAAGAAAATACTATCAAATATTGCAGATTACCAAACAAAATTGCTCCTATCTACAAAACTTTTTGTAACTTTGTAGGGCAAAAATGAATGTATTTATACATACTAAATTTAAACAAATAATAACGGCTATTCTATGAAAGATTTAAAACAATTCATTGGTATATATCCAGTTTCTAAAACCTTACGTTTTGAACTTAAACCTATAGGCAAAACATTAGATTGGATTAGAGAGAGAAATGTAGTAGAAAAAGACGAGCGTAAATCTCAAGATTACCCTATCGTTAAACAACATATTGACGAATACCATAAGGTTTGCATAAGTGAGTCTTTGAAAAATGTGTGTTTTGACTGGAAGCCACTGAAAGAAGCCATAGAGGAACATCATAAACTAAAAAGCGATGAATCGAAAAAGCAGTTAGAGACAGAACAAACAAACATGAGAAAACAAATTGTTCTTGCTATTAAAAGATTCAAACACTACCCTGAACTGACCGCTGCAACACCTAAAGACTTAATCCAAAATGTTCTGCCAGAGATTACAAACGATAGTTCTTTAAATTCCTTCAACAGATTTGCTTCATACTTTAAGGGATTCCAAGAAAACAGAAAAAACATTTATAGTTTAGATGCTATAAGCACAGGTGTTCCTTTCAGACTCGTTCATGATAACTTCCCAAAGTTCCTGTCTAATATAGATATATATGAAAATATCAAGTCTACAGCGCCCGAAACCTTAGACCTTGCAGCAAAAGAGTTGCAGCCTTTTCTTGAAGGTGTTATGTTAGATGATATCTTTTCACTTGATTTCTACAATTCCTTACTTACACAAGACGGAATTGATTTCTTCAATCGCGTTATTGGCGGAGTTTCAGAAGAAGGGAAACAGAAGTTTCGTGGCATAAATGAGTTTACTAACTTATATCGCCAACAACATCCAGAGTTATCTGCAAACAAAAAGGCAATGACAATGATACCATTGTTCAAGCAGATATTATCAGAGCGTGAAACTCTTTCATACATTCCTAAGCAGATAGAAAATGAAAATGAACTGACAGAGACTATTAAGCAATTCTATTCTCACATAACAAACTTTGAAAGAAACGGAAAGACCATAAATATATTGAATGAACTAGTCCGCTTGTTAGGACAAGTTACATCCTACAATCAAGACAGAATCTTTGTTTCATCAAAGTATATCACCGACATTTCACAAAAACTTTATGGCAGATGGAATGCAATAAACGATTATCTCTATGAACGAGCAGTTGAAATGTTCGGAGATGTATCTGTTGCAAAAAACAAGAAACTGGTTGACAACTACATTGATAAAGATGTATACTCTGCATCGGAGTTAGGCTTTGACGAAAACAATAATCTTAGCACTTTCTATTCAGAGTTGCCGCAAATTGTTGGCAGTGTTAATGGCAACTGGATTCAATTCTGCGAATGGTGCAAAATAGATAGGAAACAGAAATTTCTTAACAATGCCGAAGGTACAGAAATAATAAAGAAACTGCTTGATGCCATAATGGAGGTTATGCATAAGTGCAATGTCTTAGTTGTTTCTGAAGAATATGATTTGGATAAAGATTTCTACAATAATTTCTTCCCTTTATTCACCGAACTTGAGAACATAGTCTTTGTCTATAACAGAGTTAGGAATTTTCTTACGAAGAAACCATCTGATGTAAAAAAGTTTAAGTTGAACTTTGGTGTTCCAACCCTCTGCGACGGTTGGGATTTAAATAAAGAAAAAGACAACAAGGCTATACTTCTATTCAAAGACAACCGTTCTTACTTAGGAATAATGAACCCAGAAGACTATCCTAAAATAAAGGAAAGTAATGATAGTGGAGATGGGTATTTCTCGAAAATGGTTTACAAACTATTGCCTGGTCCTAACAAGATGCTGCCAAAAGTTTTCTTCTCAAAGAAAGGCCGAGAAACATTTTCTCCTTCAGATAGAATTATTGATATTTATGAAAGCGGGGCTTTCAAAAAAGGCTCGTCAAACTTTAGCATTGTCTGCCTTCACGAACTTATTGACTTCTACAAAGACGCAATAAACAGACATGAAGACTGGAGTAAATACAACTTTAAGTTTTCTCCAACCGACTCATATAAGGATATAGGAGCATTCTATAACGAGATTTCCAAGCAAGCATATAAAATAAGATTTACTAACATCTCAGAACAAGAAATAAACCAACTGGTTGACAAGGGGCAACTTTACCTTTTCCAACTATATAATAAGGATTATGCCAGCGGAGCACATGGACGAAAGAACTTGCATACACTGTATTGGGAGAACCTGTTTAAGGAAGAAAACCTTAATAATCTTGTCCTTAAACTTAACGGTCAGGCTGAACTGTTCTACCGTCCGCAATCAATCAACGAACCTGTTGCGCATAAGGTAGGAAGCATTATGCTGAATAGACGTGACAAGAGCGGAATGCCGATACCTGAGACAGTATATAGAAGCCTTTACCTTTATTTTAATGGCAAGAAGAAAGAAGAAGAACTGGATAGCGTAGAGAAATCTTATATTGACAATGTTATTGTAAAAAAAGTTACACATGAGATTGTCAAAGACAAGAGATTCACAAAGCCAGAATTCTTTTTCCATGTTCCGATAACATTCAATTCTAATGCTGACGGAAACGAATTTATCAACGAGAACGTAATAGAATATATTACCGACAACCCCGATGTAAATATAATAGGTATAGATAGGGGTGAACGACACCTCATATACCTTACACTAATAAATCAGCAAGGCGAAATTCTAAAGCAAAAAACATTCAACACTGTTGGTACTTATAATTACCATGCAAAACTTGAACAGCGTGAGCAAGAACGCCAAGAGGCTCGAAAGAGTTGGCAGAGCATTGGCAAGATAAAAGACCTGAAAGAGGGATTTCTCTCTGCCGTAATTCATGAGATTGCTTTAATGATGGCTGAGTACAACGCTATTGTTGTTCTTGAGGACCTTAACTTCGGCTTCAAACGAGGACGTTTCAAAGTTGAGCGACAAGTTTATCAGAAATTTGAGAAGATGCTTATAGACAAACTAAACTATCTGGCATTCAAAGACAGAAAGTCCGATGAGACAGGAGGCATTCTTCGTGGATATCAGTTTGCGCAGAAGTTTGTCAGTTTCCAGCGACTTGGAAAACAAAGCGGATTCCTCTTTTATGTTCCTGCTGCATATACTTCAAAGATTGACCCTGTTACAGGCTTTGTTAATCATTTCAACTTCAACGACATTACAAATGCAGAAAAGCGCAAACAGTTCTTCTGCAAGATGGAAAGAATTGAAATGAAAAATGACAATATTGAGTTTGAGTTTGATTATCGTAAATTCAAGACATATCAGACCGATTTCCAGAACGTTTGGACTGCCAGCACATTTGGCAAACGAATAGTAATGAAAACTGACGAAAGCGGAAGAAAGCAAATGGCTGACTACTATCCTACAAATGAAATTCTCGCAGCATTCAAGAAGTATGGATATGAACTTACCAATGGTACAGACATAAAGTCGTTGTTGCAAGACATAGAGGCAGACCAGAAAAGTGCATCATTGTTCAGCAATTTGTTCTATGCTTTCCAAAAGACACTGCAAATGCGCAACAGCAACCATGCTACAGAGGAAGACTACATACTTTCTCCTATTGCAAAACACGGTTACCATTTCTGCTCTACCGAAGAAGCAAATAAGGGAAAAGACGAATTTGGCAATTGGCTGTCAAAACTGCCTGTCGATGCAGATGCAAACGGCGCTTACCACATTGCATTAAAAGGTCTATATTTACTGAAAAATCCACAAACAAAGAAAATAGAACACGAAAAATGGTTTAAGTTTATGGTAGAAAAACCTTATAAGTAGCAAAAAACACCATGTAATACTTGCATATTTAACTGAAAGTCAATACCTTTGCACCTATATGGTGTAAATCCATAGTAAATTTCTACTATTGTAGATAGAAGGAATTATACAAAGCCTTTGGTCAAGGGTGTAAATCCATAGTAAATTTCTACTATTGTAGATATCAGACAGGCAACAAGGAGAGCCGAATAGGTGTAAATCCATAGTAAATTTCTACTATTGTAGATTGGTAACGCTGCAAAGATAAGCATAATATTGGTGTAAATCCATAGTAAATTTCTACTATTGTAGATAGTTGCCTGCCATTCTATACTGATATAGAAGGTGTAAATCCATAGTAAATTTCTACTATTGTAGATTGTTCAGTTCACGGGCATAACTATCTATCTGGTGTAAATCCATAGTAAATTTCTACTATTGTAGATAAATTGCACATATCTTTTTTATTTATCGGTGGTGTAAATCCATAGTAAATTTCTACTATTGTAGATGCCCCACAACTTTACTGCTATATTATAATTGGTGTAAATCCATAGTAAATTTCTACTATTGTAGATGGTGTACCTGGCGGCCACATTCTGGGGTAAGGTGTAAATCCATAGTAAATTTCTACTATTGTAGATGGAACAGTGTAATGTCATTGCTCGCCAAGTGGTGTAAATCCATAGTAAATTTCTACTATTGTAGATTTTAACGACAATGATGCCCTTTCCTTGTTGGGTGTAAATCCATAGTAAATTTCTACTATTGTAGATAGCGTGAGAATACCAACATACTTGAGTTCGGGTGTAAATCCATAGTAAATTTCTACTATTGTAGATACGTAAATATCAGTTACGACATACTTCTTGGGTGTAAATCCATAGTAAATTTCTACTATTGTGAATCTAAGTTTTATTAAGCGGGATTTTGTTTAAATATAATTCTTAATTACTCAAGAACTAAGTTTTGGAGAATTTTGCTTTTAAAGCATTAGAAAGAATAAGTAGAGTTAAATATAATTTAAATGATGAGACAAATATAATTGATAAAGACGAAACAACCTTAATCATTTATCCCTCATCTTTAATCAATGCAAAAGCAAGTTCAGACATTGCAGAAAGGAGTGATTAACTGCCGACTTTGAGTTATCGAACAAGTGCGATAACTCGGTATTGGGAAAACAAAAAGATAGAAATAAGACTCTACAGGCTGCTGACAAACTGCTCTATTACTTGGGGGAAGTGTGCCATTTCGAGTTGATGCTCTTTCTCTGCTATATCTTCAACGGTGTCGGATGGAGACAACTTGCAGCTGAACTGCGCTATAATCTCGCCTCCGTCGCACACGTTTGTAACATAATGCACTGTCATGCCTGTCTCGGCTTCGCCTGCTTTTTTAACAGCCTCGTGGACGAAGTGGCCGTACATTCCGTTGCCTCCGAACTTAGGAAGCAAAGCAGGATGAAGGTTGATGATGCGGCGAGGATACGCCTCAATAAGATAGTCGGGAATCATCAGCAGGAAGCCTGCAAGCACAATTACCTCAATGCCATAGTTGCTTAAGACGGAGAGAACATAGTCTTTGTCGGCAAACTGGTGTTTGGTTATGACAACAGAGTCAACTCCAAGACGGTTTGCACGCTCAAGAACCTTTGCATCGGCTTTGTTGCAGATGACAACGGCAATGTTTACTTCGCAGGAATCGGCAAAATAGTTGATTATGTTCTCGCAGTTGGTTCCACTGCCTGAAGCGAAAATAGCAATGTTGCGCATGGTGTCTTTGTGTTTACTTGAAGTTGTTTTCGTTGTTAATGAAATAAATTATGCTTACTGATAAATTGCTGATTTACAAAGGCAATCAGTCGTCAAGGAAGTCATCGTCGTCGTCGCCATCGTCGAAGTAGAGAGGCTCAATGAAGGCTTCCATCGCACGCCTGTCTTTCTTGGTAGGCCGTCCTGTGCCTCTTGCCCTGTCTATGAATCCGCTGATACGGCTCATTTCCAGAATCTCATACTGCTTAGGGTCGGTAACGTTCTCGTAGACCTCTGGCAGAAGTTTTGCACCTACTCGCTGCTCTATGCACTTGATGACGCGGAATGAATAGGTAACGGGTGGCTTCTTAACGCTGACTATCTCGCCTTCCTTGAGCGGACGCGATGGTTTCACGTTCACTCCGTTGATGGTAACACGTCCGTTCTTGCAGGCATCGGCAGCAATGGAGCGCGTCTTGAAGATGCGTGCTGCCCAGAGCCATTTGTCAATTCTTGCCTCCATCTTGTTATGTCTTTGGCTTTTCGCCTTTTCCCTTTTTGTTAAACTGATTCATGGTGATGTCAATTCCTGCAAGCACAAAACTCTGAATCAGTTCGGTGCAGGTGTCAACTACGGGCTGGAGAACTGTTTTTTCCTCTTCAGAGAAATGCCCAAGAACCCAGTCTACCTGTCCTCCTCTCGGATAGTTGTTGCCTATGCCGATGCGAAGTCTGGGATAGTCCTGCCCGATGAGTTGCTGAATGTGTCCTAATCCGTTATGACCGCCATTGCTGCCGTTAGCCTTCAGGCGGAACTGTCCTAACGGGAGGGCTATTTCATCGGATATGACGAGCATACGCTTCTGGTCGATGTTCTCTTTGTTAAGCCAGTAGCGCACAGCATTACCACTAAGATTCATGAAGGTTGTGGGCTTCAGCAGGAACACTTTCCGCCCTTTTATTGAGGTTTCAGCGATATAACCATATCGCTTATCATCAAAAATAGTGTTGGACACTTTAGCAAAAGCATCCAACACTATATATCCTGCATTGTGGCGAGTGCCGTCGTATTCAGCACCTGGATTACCCAATCCCACAATTAAGTACTTATCCATTTATTAAAGTTAGTTGACCAGTTAATAATAAAATCAACTATTATCTGCACGAGACAGCATCGGAGCCGCGCTCTGCGAGATATGAAAATTGCTGAACGACTGATTATTCAGCAGACTCAGTTGTAGCACCAGCAGCAGAACGAGCGGCACGAGTCATCTTGACTGTACATACAACAACGTCCTTGCTTGTAGCCAGTTCGAGTCCTTCGAAGCTCAGCTCGCCAACCTTGATGCTCTTTCCGAGACCGAGATTTGTAACGTCGATTTCGAGTATTTCAGGAATCTGCTTGTAAGGAGCAGTAACGTTGATCTTGCGAATCTGCAATGCAAGACGACCACCATCGCGCACACCCTGTGCAAGTCCGTTGAGTTTAACAGGAATACCGATTGTGATAGGCTTTGTTTCGTTTACTTCATAGAAGTCAACGTGGAGCAGAGCGTCTGTTACTGGGTGGAACTGCAATTCCTTGATGATTGCAACGTGGTTTGTACCTTCAATGTTAATGTTGCAAACATAAACATGAGGAGTATAGATAACCTTGCGCAATTCGTTTGCAGGGATAGTGAAAGCGATTGCTTCTGGCAGACCGTCAGCATTCTTCTTCTCACCATAGATGTTACAAGGAACAAGTCCTTCCTTACGCAACATTTTTGTTTCTTTCTTTCCGAAAGTCTCGCGAACTTTACCGTTTAATTGAAATTCTTTCATTTTTTGTGTTACTCTAAATTAAGTTTGAAATTAATATTTTTGCTTAATTCGCCATCACACGAAGGCCGTCTCTATCAGACATACATGCCCTGTCAGAGATTCCGTATGCTCGAAAAAGCGGTGCAAAGGTAATTCTTTTTTACTAATTAGACAAAGTTTAGGTCAAAAAACATATAAATTGATACTAAATTCTTGCATGTGTGGATAAAAATAACTACATTTGCAGCGTTATTTTATTTACATATTTAGGATTTTTTCAAGAGAGAAAAAGATTATGATAAACCGAGAATTAATACGAATTAAGATTGTTCAGTTGGTGTATGCTTATTATCAGAACGGCAACCGAAACATTGATAATGCAGAAAAAGAGTTGCTTTTCAGTCTTTCCAAAGCTTACGACTTATACAATTTACTTCTTGCACTTATTGTTGCTGTGGCTAAAGAAATGCGCCACCGCCACGAAATTGCAACTAAGAGAGCACAACGCGAAGAAAAAGAGCTGCCTTCAGAAAAGTTTATAAATAACAGATTTGCACTGCAACTGGAAGACAACGAGATGCTGCACAAATTCACGTCTAACCAAAAGACTGTTTGGGAAACTGACATCGAATTTGTAAGAAGCATCTGCAACTCTATAGAAAGCAGCCAGATGTATACAGACTACTTGGCTGCAGAGGAAGACAACTATGAATGCGACCGTGAGCTATGGCGCAAGATTTACCGTGCATTTATTCAAGACAACGAGGAACTTGATGCCATTCTCGAAGAGAAGAGTCTCTACTGGAACGACGACAAGGAAATTGTAGATACGTTTGTGCTGAAAACCATTAAGCGATTTGACGAGAGCAAAGGCGAGAAGCAGGAACTTCTGCCTGAATATAAAGACGAGAACGACCGCGACTTTGCCTGCACTCTGTTCCGCTCTGCAATTCTCAATGCTGAACAATATAATAGGTATATGAGCGAGGCTTCATACAACTGGGACCTGACACGAATGCCTTACATGGATGTGGTCATCATGCAGATTGCTATTGCTGAGATGATTTGTTTCCAGAACATACCTATATCTGTAACAATAAATGAGTTCGTCAACATTGCAAAACTCTACTCTACTCACAGAAGCGGAGGATATATCAACGGACTGCTTGATGCTATTGCACGCCACCTTATCGCCAACAGGGTTATCTTCAAAGTGATGGATGCTGACAAAAACAGATAATAGCTGTATTCAATCTAAAGCATCAGTGAGAAGATTTCCGCAGACTAAAGAACAAGAAACAGAACATATAATTAAATAACAACAAAGAAAAACTAAAAAGTTATGAACACAGCAATCCTATTACAAGCCGCTCCTGCACAACAAGGAGGAGGCGGAATTGGCTTCCTGCTAATGATGGTTGCAATCTTCGCAATCATGTGGCTTTTCATGATTCGTCCACAACAGAAGAAGCAGAAGGAAATTCGCAAGTTCCAGAATGCACTTGCTGAAGGTACAAAAGTTGTACTTGGAGGCGGTATCTACGGAGTAGTTAAGCGCATTGACCTGAACACCAACAAGGTGAAGGTTGAAATAGCACGCGGCGTAGAAATTGAAGTTGACAAATCATACGTCTTTGCCGACATCAACGCAACACAGGTAAACGCAACTGCTAAGTAATTAGAGAAAATGTTGCAGACTAAGGAACTGATACAAAGAAGCAAGGGTTTCTTACTCAAACTGCTGAGTAAGGAATTCTTGATTTTTTTGTCCTTTTTCGTTCTCAGCGGTTTTTTCTGGCTCATGTTCACACTGAACCAAACCACTGAGAAGGAAGTTTCTGTGCCTATCGTGATAACTAACATGCCTAAGAATGTGGTTATTACAAGCACCAATACAGACACCGTGCGCATAACTGTGCGCGACAAGGGTTATCTTCTCGGAGCCTACATCTTCGGAAACAAGATTCATCCTGTGGCTATAAACTTCCAGACCTTTGCAAAAGGCGATGGAATGGGAACAGTTTCTACCGCCGACCTGCAACGCCTCATCTATCAGCAACTCTACAATTCGTCGCGCATAGTCTCGATGAAGCCCGACAAACTGGAGTTCTACTTCAACTATGGTGCAAACAAACGCGTACCTGTTCGCTTTCAGGGCAAGGTGACTACTGGCGAGAACTATTTCTTGACAAACACAAGAATACTGCCAGACAGCGTTACTATTTATGCCACTAACGAACAGCTTGACCAGATTCGCTATGTCTACATCGAGCCTCTCAACCTGCACGACATAACGGACACAGTCAGGACTACGGTGAGAATAGAACGACAAGCTGGTGTCAAGAGCGTACCTTCTACCGTAAAAGTAGAACTCTATCCCGACGTGCTTACTGAAAAGACTGTTGAAGTTCCTATTACGAGTGTAAACATGCCTGAGGGAAAACTGCTACGCACCTTCCCGTCGAAAGCCGTAGTAAGGTTTGTGGTTGGCGCAAGCCAGTACCGCTCAATAACGGCAGATGGATTCAGCGTAATGATAGACTACAACGAAATCATGGCTCATCCTTCAGAGAAATGCAAACTACACTTGCAGACTACTCCAAACGGTGTAAGCAAGGCAAGGCTGGAATTTAACCAAGTTGACTATCTGATAGAACAACAGTAGTTACTGAAAATGAATAGGCATATTGCTATAACTGGTGGTATTGGCAGCGGAAAGTCGTATGTATGCAAGTTGCTTCAGCAGCGCGGAATAAGTGTCTACGACTGCGATGCGGCAGCAAAGCGACTAATGGCTACTTCGGTTGAATTGCAGAACGAACTGAGCCAGCTCGTAGGCAGTGAAGTCTTCGCCGACGGAAAACTGAATAAACCGATAATGGCTAAGTTTCTTCTTGCCTCAGACGAGAACCGTCTTGCCATCAACAACATAGTCCATCCCGCAGTTGCCTCTGACTACATGCAGTCGGGCATTGAATGGATTGAAAGTGCAATACTCTTCGACAGCGGTTTCGACCAGCGTCTTCCACTTACAGCAATAGTCTGTGTGACTGCACCTCTCACTGTCAGAATTAGCAGGATTATGCAGCGCGACAACATCAGCAAGGAGCAAGCCGAAGAGTGGATAGCGCAGCAAATGCCGCAGGACGAAGTGGCTCGCCTTTCCAACTACGTCATAGTAAACGATGGAGAAAGTGACCTCGACCAACAAATAGAAAGTATTCTTAGTGATATTTATAGCAAAACAGAAGGTGTTTAACTTCATAATATAAGTAAAGTCATGAGAAAAATTATTTCAATGATTAAGTACCTGCTCTACTACTATAAGTTTAAGAAGAACAACACTCACAACAATGTGAGACCGACACGATTGATTCCGAGTCAAAACGTAAAGGTAGGCAAACATAGCTATGGTGCGCTCAACGTTACGTGGATGGCACCGCGTGACGTAAAACTCACTATTGGCAATTATGTCAGCATTGGTCCAAACGTTCAGTTTCTTGTTGGAGGAGATCATAACTTTCACAGAATAAGCACATGGCCCTTTCAATCAATGGTATATCACCAGCCTACTTTAAACAGCGAAAAGAATCGTGATATCGTGGTTGAAGACGATGTGTGGATTGGAATGGAATCACTTATCATGTCTGGTGTTACCATAGGGAAAGGCAGTGTCATCGGAGCACGCTCTATTGTAACTAAGGATGTTCCACCCTACTCAATATTTATAGGAAACAAAGTCGTGAAGAAACGTTTTCCCGACAGTATCATCGAGAAAATAAAAGACATAGATTTCAGTTCTATCGAACATGTACAGTCCGATGCCTATGCAGAGTTCTGCAAGACAGAGATTTCAGAGCAAAATGTAGACGAAGTGCTGAAAAAGTTCTTAGGGCAGTAACCTGCAAATGGGAATTAAAGTGCAGTTTAACATGACAGTATGCTGAGTTTACAAAATAAATAAACGGGCAAAAGTAAATAAACGGAATATTAACAAACAATCCGCACGAGCTTATAAAACATAGAGCAACGGCGGAAATTAGCAAATTAAATAAAAAACAACAGAAAACCATGCAACAGACAATTCTTTCAATATCTGGGAGACCAGGTCTATTCAAATTAGTTTCTCGCGGAAACAAGAACTTAATTGTAGAAGCTCTCGACGAGACTCACAAGCGTATGCCAGCCTTTGCCACCGACAGGGTTACAAGCCTGGCTGATATAGCAATCTACACAGAGAGCGAGGATGTTCCTCTGATGAATGTCTTTGCTGCAATACGCGACAAAGAGGGAGGCAAGGAATGCTCAATTAAGTTCAAGAAGGTGAAGAGCGAAGAGCTCCGCCAGTATTTCGCAACAATACTTCCTGAATTTGACGACGAGCGTGTCCACGACAGCGACATTAAGAAACTGCTGTCTTGGTATAACATTCTCGTGAAGAATGGCATCACAGACTTTGAAGAAGAGATGAAGCCTACAGAAGGCGACAACATCGACGACCGTAAGGAACAGGAATAAGTTTATTCCCGAATTACAGATAATTAGAAATGGATTAAGGCGGGTTCTAATGCAATGACTTAAACTATAGAACCTGCCTTAATTGTAAACTACAAACAAACAACTAAACCTTCGCAAGCTTAAGTTTCGTAAGGTATTAAAGGTTTGCAGGTCGTTTTGCTTTAAGACAACAAGGTGGACTATGCTACCTCATGTTCCATAACAAGCTAAATTCACTTAATTACCTTAATAACCAGACATCATTATAACCAGAAAAGCTGGGCGCTTGTGAAACCATAATAAAAATACGCGCGTACATTTATATTTATCAAAGGACAAACTAAGACCTTAATGTGTTTTGTCTATAACAACTTTTTTAGAATATAGACACAAAGACAGAATCCTTTAGTATCATTTGTGCGGGCAAAATCATCAAACAACACAAAAAACATCAATCAAAATGAAAAAGAATCTTCTTGTTTTAATGCTCGCGATGATATCTCTCACGTGCTCAGCCCAGAAAAACGTTTATTCGTTTGAAGTCCGTGACGACGTAGGTCAGCAAGTAAGTCTAAGCCAATATAAGGGCAAAGTACTGCTGATAGTCAATACTGCCACTCGCTGTGGATTTACTCCGCAATATGAAGAACTTGAGAACATTTACCAAAAATACAACCAGCATGGTTTTGAAATACTCGACTTCCCATGCAATCAGTTTGGCGAACAGGCTCCAGGCTCTATTGAAGAGATTCACGAGTTCTGCATGGTAAACTTCGACATCCATTTCCCTCAATTCGACAAAATTGACGTAAACGGCGAAAACGCATCACCTCTATTCACATACTTGAAAAGCAAGATGCCTTTCAAGGGTTTCGACCAGAGCGACGAGATGGGCAGACTCTTGCATGAGATGTTCATGAAACAGGATGCAGACTATGCAAAATCGCCCGACATAAAATGGAACTTCACTAAATTCCTCGTTGACAAAAAGGGTAAGGTTATTGCCCGCTTCGAACCTTCTGACAGCATGCAGAAAGTGGAAGAGGCTATAAAGAAACTGCTGAAATAAGAACATTTCAGAAAGAAGAACGCGCCACTTTGTCGGTATTATTCTGACAAATTGGCGCATTTTTCTTATTGGTACGGATATTGCATATACCTTAGTGAAAGCCCACTAAAAAGGGTTAGAAATAAAGTAAGAATAATAACAAAACTAAAATTAAAGGAGATAAAATTATGGAATATCCAACATTTCGCCGTAACTCATGGCTTCCAGAAGTATTCAACGACTTTTTCAACACAGACTATATGCCTCGTACTAACGCAACAGCACCAGCAATCAACGTTATAGAAAACGAAAAAGAATATCGTGTTGAGCTGGCTGCCCCAGGCATGAAGAAAGAAGATTTCGACATAAACATCAACCAAGATGGTAACCTTACAATCAAGATGGAATGCAAGCGTGAGATGAAAGAGGAAGACAGGAAGGCTCGCTATCTGCGCCGTGAGTTTGCCTACTCTAAGTACTCTCAGACACTTATTCTTCCTGACGATGTAGACAAGGAGAAGATTTCTGCCAAGATGGAAGACGGAGTACTTACTATCAACCTTCCAAAGATTATCAAGGAGGAAGTAAAGGTGGCTCGCCAAATTACTGTAGGCTAAAAAATTAAGATATAAACTTTGCGTTTACTTTAGAAAAAAAACTATACCTTTGCAACATGCTTTAAAGCGCATCGAGCAAAGGTATAGTTTTTTTATGCCATAAAAGACGGAATACCAGACTATTGCGAAACTATCAGACAGATTTTTTTCTTTTGGTTTTGCCATCAGGAAACAATAGTAATCAATTTGCCACAATGCGTTTTGTTGCAGTAGGACATAAGTGATTTGCAAGAATAAAAACAGAAAACATAATGCTTATATTAGAAATAATTCTTATTGTTGCAGGCATTGCCGCAGTGCTTTATGGTGCCGACTTCATGACAAATGGAGCAGTTGCTTTGGCAAAAAGAATGCAGATACCAGAAATAGTAATTGGTCTGACAATAGTAGCAATAGGCACTTCTGCACCCGAATTGTTTGTCAGCATCGTCTCAGCAATCAATGGCACTCCCGACCTCGCTGTGGGTAATGTTGTCGGCAGCAACATATTCAACACACTGCTGATAGCAGGTGCATCGGCTGTTGTTGCACCTATCATCATAACCAAAGAGACCGTGTGGCGCAGTTTGCCTATAGCGGCAATAGCATCTTCCATGCTTATTGTCTTTTGTCTTGACAAGTCAATATCCAGAACTGATGCCGTCTTGCTCTTTGCTGGTTTTCTTGCTTTCATGTTCTATACGGTTCGGTCGGCAAAGAATGCCGATCAGGCAGAATCTGAAAACAAAGACAAACAGGCTTCAGGTAATATTTCTATATGGAAACCCATAGGGCTAATTGTCTTAGGCTTGGCACTGCTTATTATTGGCAGTAATGTATTTGTTGACAATGCCTCAAAACTGGCTGCTGCCCTTGGAGTTAGCGAGGCTGTTATTGGTCTGACTATTGTTGCAGGAGGCACATCACTGCCAGAGTTGGCAACAAGTGTTGTTGCAGCCCACAAGGGTCAGAGTGCCATGGCAATAGGCAATGTCTTAGGTTCAAACATTTTCAACATACTGATGATTCTTGGAATTGCAGGCATCATAAAGCCAATGAACATTGTTGGAATAACAACAATAGACCTAAGTGTTATGCTTATTAGCATTATTATCTTATGGCTATTCTCTTTCACGAAACTGAAAGTACAGCGCTGGGAAGGTGCTGTTCTTCTAATCATTTTTGCAGGATATATGGCTTGGCTGTTACACTAAGCCAATAAAAAAAGTTGAAAGGCTAATGCTTGAGAACACTTTTTCCTCCTGGCATTAGCCTTTCAGCTTTCAATTTTTCAAATGCGTGCAGACGCAGTTATTTCATCAATTCAGCAAGTTTATTCAGCAAGTCGTTTCCTCTTAGGTCGGAAGCAATAATGCGACCCTCACCGTCAAGCAAAACATTTGATGGTATTGACATTACCCCATAGAGTGCAGCGGCATCGCTGTTCCAGTATTTCAGGTCGGAAAGTTGTGGCCAAGTCATGTTGAGTTTGTTAACAGCAGCCTTCCAAGCAGCCGCATCTTTGTCGAGTGAAATACCGATAATCTCATAGCCTTTATCCTTAAACTGCTTGTAGCTTTCCACTACTGTAGGCATCTCTTTGCGGCATGGACCACACCAACTTGCCCAGAAGTCAATAAGCACATATTTGCCTTTGCCGCACCACTCGCTCAGTTTATGCATCTTTCCTTCCATGTCTGCTATTTCAATATCGCTGAACATCTGTCCTGGACGCTTCTTTTCCATTCCTGAGTAAATGCGCTTAACCTGTTCCATTCTCGGATGGTTATAATAGGGTTTGCTGCTATCCATGAATGGAGTAAGTTCCTCATAAGTCATGCTGTAAGCCAAATCGGGCAAGAACGCTACAACAGTGAGCGGTTCGCTACACTCTTTCAGAGTTTCGATTTTCTTATTGTTCATTTCCTCAGCCTTATCTTCCAGTCTTCTTGACAGTTCGTTTATGTCAACGCTATCCTTCATAGACTCTAACTCTTCATAGATTTTGGTAAGTTCTTCATCCAGAAGAGTGAAAGTCATGTCAACAACAGCAACCTCTTCGTTCTGCTTTGAACCAGTCAGTTTATTCTCTTTCAGGTTCACTATCATTGGTGTGTTGTCGGCAAAGAAAGGAATATAGAACTCGTCGGTACCTATTCCTAACAGAGCATTTTCTGCATGACTGGCATCATAGCTGAACTGTCCGTTCTTAACAACTGCCGTTGCCAGTTCCTTAGGTCTTGATGTGAGGTCAAAGATTGTAACCTTCTTCAGCTCAGCAGGAGCCTTGCCCCTGATAGAGACTTTCACCTGTGCTTGTGCAAATGCTGCCATCAGCAGCATGGTTGCGATAAAATAAATTCGTTTCATCATACTATTGTTTTTCAAAAATAATCTGCATGCAAAGATAATAACATCTTTTCAAATACAACTATTTGAACAAAAAGAAAATACAATTATTTGAAAAGAATTTTGGAATATAAGAAAAAAGATATACCTTTGCAGCCACTTTTTATAATCAGAGTGCTTGGTAACCTCTTAAAAAACAAGAATCATGAACAATAAACACAATTCTGTAAGTGTGCTGTTTATGCTTTTCAGCATACTTTTCTGCGTTTGCCTGATAGCGGCAAACCTCTTTGCAACAAAGCAGATAGCGTTAGGAAACATTAGTCTGACGGGCGGCTTGTTGATATTTCCTGTGTCCTACATAGTCAACGACTGTGTATGCGAAGTATGGGGATACCGAAAAGCCCGCCTGCTGATATGGACTGGATTTGCCATGAACTTCTTTTTCGTCATCATGGGTGCGCTGTGCGACATCATTCCACCAGCACCTTACTACGAAAATGCTGAAGGATTTCATGGTGTATTCGGACTTGCACCCCGTGTGGCACTGGCTTCTTTCTGTGCTTTCCTCGTAGGTTCGTTCTTGAATGCTTACGTCATGAGCCGCATGAAGATTTCCTCTCATGGCAAGAACTTCTCTATGCGTGCCGTTGTTAGCACCATTGTCGGCGAAGGAGCAGACTCTCTCATTTTCTTCCCTCTTGCGCTTGGTGGAGTAATCCCTACAGAAGCGTTGCCTCCGCTGATGTTCTGGCAGGTTGTACTGAAGACCGCATACGAGATTGTTGTGCTGCCTTTAACCATACGTGTGGTTAAATTCGTGAAAGAGCACGAGCAGGTTGATACCTACGATGAAGGTATCAGCTACTCTATTTGGAAAATCTTCAGCATTTAATTTTTTTACTTAAATATGCAAAAACGATGAAAAGAAAAGAAGAAGGACTGCAAAATCTAGGCAATAAAACGGGTTATGAATTTGACTACTCACCAGACGTTCTTGAAACTTTCGAGAACCGTCATCGCGACAACGACTACTGGGTCAGATTCAACTGCCCTGAGTTTACGTCGCTTTGTCCTATCACTGGTCAGCCCGATTTTGCAGAAATACGCATCAGCTACATACCAGACGTGCGCATGGTGGAGAGTAAGAGTCTGAAACTGTACCTCTTCAGTTTCCGCAATCATGGTGACTTCCATGAAGACTGTGTAAATACAATCATGAAAGACCTTATCCGCCTGATGGACCCTAAGTATATCGAAGTGACTGGCTTGTTCACTCCGCGCGGAGGAATAAGCATCTGGCCTTACGCAAACTATGGCAGAAAAGGCACAAAATATGAGAAACTCGCAGAGCAAAGACTTATGAATCGCGAGTAAAATACTTATTGAAAACATAAAAATCTTTCAGCTTCTGTTCTCGACTGAACAACTGCTGAAAGATTTTTTTATGGTTTTATCTATCAAATTATTTCAGTAAACAATTGAAGTTTCACTGCCCCTTAACTTCTTAGTTTTTTTAGGTTTTAAGAAAAAAATACAATTATCAAGACACTCTTCACCTCAAAAACCTAAAAGACCAAACAGCCAGACAAACAAAAACTGACAACCTTAAACCAGCAAACCGCTTACTTCTTTCCAGTTTCTTTCTGTCTGTGATAACCTTGAATATTGTCTTTGAATTTCAGCACAAGAGTATCACGACTTAGCATCAATATGTCAGCTGTATCGTTTTTTGCCTTATCACCTTTCAGTTCCCCTTCTTTAGTGAATATCGACGAAGTCTCCGTCAGAATCAGTTTGCCGTTGTAGATATGCCACTCTGTGTAGCGTTTCACTTGCGGCTGTTCTACAGGCGCTTCTTTTTCAAGTGAGCTGCGCTGCCAGTATCTTCCTATAGGCATTGCAGCAAAATCCTTTTTCAAATTGAAACCACATTCGTGCGGTTTCATCTGAGCCCTCACCGCAGAATCTATTTCCGCCTTCTCCTCTCTTGTTATGCTGGCTTCTTCCTGTGCTTGCAGAACAGATTGCCTCAGAGTCGGCATCGCATCATAGACCCATGCACCCTTCAGATTGTCTAAGTCGACAACGGCAAGGGCTTCACGCTTGTTTTTAGGATTTATCAGAATTGCGACTTTGTCTCCAATCTCTGGCATGCCATGAACCCTATTCATGCGACGTGCCATTACAATATCGTAGGAAACAGGGTCGCTACAGTTTTCTGGCAGGAATACAAGCACTGAGTCTGTACATCCCTCACAAGCCAGACCGTAGACAGTAGAGTCGTTAACAGCCTTATAAGCCGATTCCGCTTCGGGCAGGTCTTCAATCTTCGGTGGCTTTTCATCGCTATTGCAAGCCACAAGCATAATCATGACAGCAACGGCAAAAAGTCTTATGCTCAGTTTCATATTATAATCTATTTGTTTTCGGTTGTTTTACTCCAAAATAAATGTAGTTAATCCATGCCAATCAGGCATCATAATTGCCCTTCAACATAGCATATACACTGCATTTCAGATGCAAAGGTAATTAAAAATCAATGAAATATGGTTTTTAATCAAAAAAAATACGAAAATTGCATTCTTGTTTGATTTTTTTTACCTAATTTTGCGCCTACAACGCTATAAACTGTTAATAAAATTGTAACTTAAATATAATATCTAAATGAAAAAAAGGATTCAGTTCAGTCTCGTCTATCGAGACATGTGGCAGTCTTCTGGTAAGTTCCAGCCACGAAAGGACCAGTTAGAGCGCATCGCTCCAGTCATTATCGAGATGGGATGTTTCGACCGTGTAGAAACCAATGGTGGTGCATTCGAGCAAGTTAACCTCCTTGCAGGCGAAAACCCTAACGATGCAGTTCGTGCTTTCTGTAAACCATTCAACGAAGCAGGCATCAAGACCCACATGCTCGACCGTGGTCTTAACGCCCTCCGTATGTATCCAGTGCCAGACGATGTTCGCGAACTTCAATATAAGGTTAAGCACGCTCAGGGTGTTGACATCCCTCGTATCTTCTGCGGACTTAACGACACTCGTAACATCATCCCAAGCATCAAGTGGGCTAAGGCTGCAGGAATGACTCCACAGGCAACTCTCTGTATCACTACTTCACCTGTACACACTGTTGAATACTACAGCAAGATTGCTGACGAAGTAATCGCTGCTGGTGCTGAAGAAATCTGCTTGAAGGACATGGCAGGTATCGGTCAGCCAGCAATGTTGGGTGCCCTCACAAAGGCTATCAAGACCAACCACCCTGACATCATCATCCAGTATCACGGACACTCTGGTCCTGGTCTGTCAATGGCAAGCATCCTCGAAGTCTGCAACAATGGTGCCGACGTTATCGATACAGCCATCGAGCCACTGTCATGGGGTAAGGTTCACCCAGACATCATCTCTGTTCAGAGCATGCTGAAGAACGAAGGCTTCGAAGTTAAGGACATCAACATGAATGCTTACATGAAGGCTCGTTCACTCACTCAGGAATTTATCGACGAATGGCTGGGCTACTTCATCAACCCAGGAAACAAGCACATGTCTTCTCTCCTTCTCGGATGCGGTCTCCCTGGCGGTATGATGGGTTCTATGATGGCAGACCTTGCTGGTATCCACCACGTCATCAACAATACTCTTAAGGCTAAAGGCGAACCTGAATTGTCAACCGACGACATGCTCGTTAAGTTGTTCAACGAGGTTGAGTATGTATGGCCACGCGTTGGTTACCCACCACTCGTAACTCCATTCTCTCAGTACGTTAAGAACATCGCCCTCATGAACCTCCTCACTATGGCTCAGGGCAAGGGACGTTTCGTAATGATGGACGACTCTATGTGGGGTATGATTCTCGGAAAGAGCGGTCGCGTTCCTGGCGAAATTGCTCCAGAACTGAAAGAACTTGCTGCAAAACAAGGTCGCGAATTCACTGACGCAGATCCTCGCACACTTATTCCTAACGCACTCGACGACTTCCGCAAGGAAATGGACGAGAACGGATGGGATTACGGTAAGGACGATGAGGAACTCTACGAACTCGCTATGCACCCAGAGCAGTATCGCAACTACAAGAGCGGTCAGGCTAAGAAAAACTTCCTCGCCGACCTGCAGAAAGCTAAGGATGCTAAACTCGGAACTGCTCTCTCTCCAGAGAAACTCGCTGAGTTCAAGCACGCTAAGGCTGACGCTATCGTTGCTCCTGTTAAGGGACAAATCTACTGGGAATTCAATGGCGACGGTGAGCAGGCTCCTACTGTTGAACCTTTCATCGGAAAAGAATACAACGAAGGCGATGCTTTCTGCTACATCCAGACTCCATGGGGCGAAATCATGCCTGTGCCTGCTACTCTCGGAGGCAAACTCGTTGAAATCAACGCTAAGCAAGGAACAAAGATTCAGAAAGGCGACGTTATTGCTTACATCGAGCGTAACAATGCTGAATAATCTTGAAAGAATGGATATTCTAAAGATTATTGATAAATACTATAAGGAGAATGTTGCACTGCGCGACATTCTCCTTATTCATAGCAGGGCTGTAACAAAACGTGCCCTCATCATCGCAGAACACCATCCCGAACTTAATCTCGACAAGGACTTCATTTCTGAGGCTGCTATGCTCCACGATATAGGCATCGTCTGCTGCAACGCACCTGCAATCCACTGCTTCGGAACAGAGCCCTATATCCGTCACGGACTGGCTGGAGCAGAGATGCTTCGCCGCGAAGGGCTTGAGCGACACGCACGAGTATGTGAGCGACATACTGGCGCAGGACTTCCGCTCGACGAGATCATAGACCAGAACCTGCCGCTTCCTCACAGGGATTTCCAGCCCGAAACGCTTGAAGAACAAGTGATTTGCTATGCTGACAAATTCTATTCTAAGACACGGTTGGAACACGAAAAAACACTTGAGGAAGCAGAACGAAGCCTTATGAAATTCGGCATGGCTGGAGTAGAACGCTTCCGTCATTGGGCTGAATTGTTTGAGTAAAGGCATAAAAAACGCTCAAATTGTCGTTAAAATAAGATAATCAGCGTTGTTTTATAAAAAGAATATGTAATTTTGTCGCCTAATATGCGCAGGAGATTTGTCATATTTCTATCGTTGTTTGTCATCATCTTTGTGATGGCAAGCACTAATATGTCAGAACCAGCCAAGTCTCACTCTAATGGGAACAGTCGTTTGCCGTCTGCAAACGGTTTTCTTTCCAGCAACAAACTTTCCTCTAACGACACTCTGAAGATAGGCGGTTTTCAAGCCTACGAACAACCAGAAGACTCTCTGGCTGAAGATACTCTGCTCATGGATTCACTCGAAAAGGCAATATATCTTCACAACAAGCTGGTTGACGACTCTCTGCGTCGCGACTCAATCAACCGTGCCAAGTCTAACGGAATAGAGTCTCCTGTAACTTATTCTTCGTCAGACTCTCTTGTCTACGATGCTGAGAATAAGGTAGCCTACCTGTATGGCTCGTCAAGCGTGGACTATCAGAACATGAAACTGAAGAGCGACCGCATCAGCATCCGTCTTGACAACAATCTCGTAAGGGCTACAGGAACACCCGACTCTACTGCTGAAGAGGGTGTGAAGGGCAAACCTTTGTTCCGCATGGGCAACGAGGAATACGAAAGCGACACTATTGCCTTCAACTTCAAGTCGAAGAAGGGTATCATCAGGAATGTAAATACTGAGCAGGAAGACGGATTCCTCTTCAGCGAGCGCTCAAAGCGTGCAGCTGACGGTACGCTCTATCTTGAACACGGAAGATATACCACCTGCGACGACCCACACCCCGACTTCTACATAGCTTTGTCGCGTGCAAAGGTGCAGCCTGGCAAGCGAGTCATTTTCGGGCCTGCCTATCTTGTCGTTGCCGATGTGCCTCTGCCTTTGGCTATCCCCTACGGATTTTTCCCATTCACTAAGAAATATAGTTCTGGCTTCATCATGCCTTCCTATGGTGATGAAAACACACGAGGATTCTATCTGCGCGACGGAGGCTACTATTTTGCACTGAGCGACATGTGGGATTTGAAACTGCTTGGCGAGATTTACACTAAAGGCTCGTGGGGACTGTCTGCTGCCAGCAACTATGTGAAACGATATAAGTTCTCTGGAAATGTATATCTGAGCTATCAGGACACTAAGACAGGCGACAAGGGGCTACCTGACTATATGCATCAGAAGAGTTTCAAGATTCAGTGGAGCCACCGACAGGATGCTAAGTCCAACCCGTTCAGCCAGCTGTCGGCAAGTGTCAACTTTGCTTCTTCGAGCTACGAGCGAAACAACCTGACAAGTATGTATAATCCGCAGTCAATGACTCAGTCTACGCGTACTTCTTCTGTCAGTTGGAGCACTACATTCTCAAGCATCGGCATGACGCTGAGCAGCACCGCCAACTTGTCGCAAAACATGCGCGACTCGTCTATAACGATGACACTTCCCGACCTCAACATCTCTATCTCGCGCTTCTATCCCTTCCGCGGCAAAAACAGCATTGGCAGCAAGTGGTATGAGAAAATCTCCATTAGCTACGACGGACAGTTGAGCAACCAGATAAGCACGAAGGAAGACAAGCTGCTACACTCCAACCTTGCAAAAGACTGGAAGAACGGATTCCGTCATCATATTCCAATCAGCGGACAGTTCACTCTGTTCAACTGCATTAACATCACTCCTACATTCGACTTCACCGACAGAATGTATTCAAGCAAGGTCATGAGGAGCTGGGATGCTGAAGCACAGACCGAGAAGATGGACACGACCTATGGTTTCCACAATGTATACAACTGGAACGTGAATATTTCTGCTTCTACAAAACTCTATGGATTCTATGTTCCTAACAAAAAGATATTCGGCGACAAGATTCAGGCTGTGCGCCATGTGCTGACACCTACATTCAGCTTCAACTATGCGCCCGACTTCAGCTCTTCACGCTATGGCTACTACGAGACGTATCAGCGAACCGACGAGAACGGAAACGTGTCGCTCGTGCAGTATTCGCCTTATCGTGATATGCTCTACAGCGTGCCTGGAATAGGAAAGACGGGAAGCCTCTCGCTCAACCTGCAGAACAATCTCGAAATGAAGCTGCGCTCTGAAGAAGACTCTACGGGATATAAGAAAATCAGCATCATTGACAACTTCGGACTGCGCATGAGTTATAACCTCTCTGCTAAGGAGCGCCCTTGGAGCGACTTGGGTATGGACATACGACTGAAGTGGTGGAAAAACTATACGTTCAATCTGAGCGCAGTTTTCGCTACCTACGCCTACGAACTTGACAGCAACGGAAAGCCTTACATCGGCACTCATACTGAATGGGGCTATGGCAGATTCGGACGTTTCCAGGGTATGTCGCAGAACATCTCTTACACGCTGACACCAGAGAAACTACGCAAGCTGTTTTCTGGCGGCTCCGACGACGACGATGATGATTATGCCAACAACGAAGATGACTACGAGGGCGTAGACACCAACAGGGAATCTAACATCGACGACGACATGGAGCGAGCCAAGCATGCGGCAAAGAAGAAGACTGCGAAGGCTAAGACCGACTCTGACGGATATATGACTTTCGCAATGCCATGGTCGCTGACTTTCGGTTATGGAATAACCATGCGCGAGAACACAAGCGGAAAGTTTAATACTAACCGAATGCGCTACCCTTATAAGTTCTCTCAGACACTTAATGTGAGCGGAAACGTGAGAATAAGCGACGGATGGAACATCAGTTTCTCTTCTGGCTACGACTTCGACAATCATAAGATTTCTATGACAACGGCTTCGCTCTCGCGCGACCTCCACTGCTTCAGCATGTCGTGCCAAGTTGTGTTAGCACCTTATACCAGCTACAATTTTACTTTCCGTGCTAACGCTGCTACCCTTACCGATGCTCTGAAATATGACAAGCGCAGCAGCTATTCTAATGCCATACAGTGGTACTAAGATAGTTCATAGTTCATAGTTCATAGTTCATAATTCATAGTTTTTAGTTTTTAGTTTATAAGTATACGAATTAACTCATAACCAGTTAAAGTTAAAGTTAAAGTTCCCGTTATCGTTAAAGTTCCCGTTATCGTTAAAGTTAACGTTAAGGTTGTTCCCGTTCCCGTTGTTAACGTTGGAAAAATCAGAGAAATCTGTGGCATCTGTGTGACATTTTGTAACTTCCAAAATCATCCCGATTTTTTGACGAAAAAAGTAAAAAATCTTGACAAACGGAATTTTCATTCTAGAGAAGGATTTTCTGCTTGGCACGAGGCTAAATGCTAAAAAGCGTTTAATTGTTAATCAATCGGCTTAAACAATGTAAACAAACATAAGGAATGAAAAAGTGAAAGGTGTCCTTTCGCGATGCGAAACGTGGCATATCGCAGTGCGATATGTGGCATATTGCAGTGCCAAAGGTGCCCTTTCACACTGCGAAAGGTGCCCTTTGACTTTTTTAACAGTTATGAGTTTTTAGACGAAACGTATAATGTCTTGATATTGAACGATTTACTAAAAACAGCGAGAAACCGCCAAATACTCGCATATTTTGCAACTTCATTTCGCTCGGTCGTAAATTTTTAAATTATGGGCAGGTTTAGTTAATCAATTTTTTACCCAACTCCCCTCTGAAAATTGCACATTTTCCTCTCAACAAAGACATAAATCAAAATACAGCTTTCAGATTGAAAGATATTGTACTTTGGCTCTCATAGCATGAAATGTCCTTGAATTTTCCTATCAAATAGAATTGTTTTCAGAGTTTTATATAATATAGAAAAGTTGCTTCAATAGATAGAATCATTGGAAAAACAGTGCCGCACAGAAAAGCAGACACACAAGAAATACAAGTTATAGCAGAGACTACAAAAGTCAAGAATATAGATTAAGCAGGTTTAAACTAGCTTAATCTATATTTTACTTTAAATACGTTGATTATCAATATCTTGTAATTAAATTCTAAAAAAATAAACATATATTTGTAAGGCTTTGTGAAAATTAAATTTATGACATATTCCAAAACCACAGTTTGGTAATAAAAGTAAATATTAAGCATATTAAAACCGTTTTGCTTTGATAAAAATTTTGATATTAAAAGCAAAATGATTATTTTTGTGGTCTTATATATATGCATTTTAACGAACTGATAGAGAGACAAGTCATAAAATGCCAACATCGCATAAGCCAACTGGAACAAGGGGAACAAAAAGAAAGGTGAGGTTGATATTGTTGGCATCAGTGAGACCAGGCAGAAACCCGAGTGGGCAGTTGAAGTGAAATGGTCAAATAAACCGTTTGCCAATCCATCTGCAGAATTAAAGTCATTAGAAACCTTTATGAAGACCAACGGACTTAATCATGCCATCGTTACCTCTATCTCGGAAACAGGAAAGAAAGAGATGCCTTATGGTTGCCTACAGTTTATGCCTGTCGCCTGCTATGCTTACACTGTTGGAGAGAATACGTTAAAAAAGACAAAAGAATCATTTGGATTATAATACAACATAATGGATAAGAATAATCAATTACCAGAAGGATATACCCCTATAGAATATATAGAATATCGGCCTAAACAGGAGCAGTTTTTTACATTCGGGCAATTTGAGAGATTCAAAGAAGCACTAGAATTGGTAAAACGCATTAATGCTTCCTTTGGAAAGGATGTTTGTAATATTACTAACATTCAAATACCTGAGAATGTGCTATTTTGTGTTATTTTCCCAGAATCAGTATTCGAGAAAGTTGATTACATCAATAGAGAAGAATGTACCATGTACGAAACACCAACTAATGTGGAATATAACATTCCTATTCTTTATCGCTTTATTGAAGCACAATATGTAGATATGTTTTTTAAAACGGGAAAGTTAAAATTAACGACATTCGATAATTGCAAAAATCTGGAAGACGAAATTCGGAAAGACACAAAAGAAGGACAAAGTGAGTTATATGGATATGATGGTGGTATTAAAATGCAAATAGGGTTTGGCGTAGGAAGTGATGCGATAATGCTATGCACTTCTTTGTGCAGTGAATATAAAGATAACAATGGCACCATATTTGATAAATACATTGAAATCTTTGATGTCCAGGGATTGCTTATTACCATAGCAGAACAACTAACTAAAAATGGTTATATCATAAATAGCATTTTGTTTGGACCGTGCTTTTATACAAAGAAAGAGTTCCATAATGCAGTATCTTCTGAGAACTTTAGAGAGAAGTTAGATAAAGAAAAAGTCTTTGACTGGGATGAAATGACGAGAATTGCTAATACTATCGGAGGTAATAATATGTTCTTTCAGAAACCAATAGACAAGCGGCTTGAGAATGAGTTCAGACTTTTGTGGATTGTTGATAATATAAAAAAGGATCAGGAAATTTTTGTTACGATACCACATCCTGAAGCATATTGCAGGTTAATAGATAATAGTAAAAAAGAATAATATGGAGAAATTAAACATGCAGACCACGAACATCGTGGATGAGAATATCAAGCGAATTGGGGAATTGTTTCCCAACTGCCTGACGGAACGGCTGAACGATGAAGGGATTCCTGAAGTGGCTATTGACTTTGATCAACTCAGGCAAGAGTTGTCAAAGGATATTGTTGAAGGCAATGAGGAACGCTATCAGTTCACTTGGCCAGATAAGCGCAATGCTATTCGTCTGGCTAATGCTTCAACAAAAGACACCCTGCGTCCATGTCGAAAGGAGAGTGTGGACTTCGATAACACACAGAACCTCTACATTGAGGGTGACAACCTGCAAGTGCTGAAGTTGCTGCGTGAGAACTATTTGGGCAAGGTGAAGATGATTTATATTGACCCTCCATACAACACTGGTAATGACTTCGTGTATAATGACAAATTTAGTATGGGGTCGTCAGAGTGGAGCGACTACAGCGGTGACTATGATGAGGATGGAAATTTGCTCGTGAATCCTATGGTCAAAAACACCGAAGCGAACGGTCGTTTCCATACCGATTGGCTTAACATGATGTACCCACGCCTAAGAGTTGCCAAAGATCTATTGTCTAAAGACGGAAGTATATTTATTACATTGGATGACCACGAGTACTCTAATGGGAAAAAACTATGTGACGAAATATTTGGAGAGCATAATTTCGTAGCTACAATTATATGGGAGAATTTCTATGGAAGAAGTAATGCCGCTGCTATTTCTCCATCTCACAACTACATCATGTTATATTCAAAATTGGGTGAGGACTGGAAAAATGTTAGAAATCTTTTGGAACGAGACGAGAAAAGCTTAGGTAATTACAAGAATCCAGACAATGACCCCAAAGGTCCCTGGAGATTAGGGCCTATTTTTGCCAGTGGGGAAAGACATGAAGGTCTTATGTACACAATCAGAACACCCAAAGGAGAACTTGTTTCACCTCCCAAGGGAAGCCATTGGCGTATGCTTGAACAAGATTTCTGGAAAAGAGTAGAAGAAGGTAGCATAGTTTTTGGAATGGATGGTAATGGCTCACCAGCAACAAAATTGTATCTATCCGAAGTTCAATCAGGTTTAGTTCCGCGTTCAATTTGGTTACATGATGAAGCCGGTCACACACAAGACGGCAAACGGGAATTGATGTCTTTATTTCCTGAATGTTCTGTTTTTGATACCCCAAAACCGACCAAACTAATTCGGCAAATTATTAAAATTGCAACAAACAATGACGATATCGTTCTTGATTTCTTTTCTGGATCAGCGACTACTGCTCATGCCGTCATGCAGTTGAATGCGATGGACACTGACAGTAAAAGAAAATTTGTAATGGTTCAACTACCAGAGATGTTTGATGAAAACAGTGAAGTGTTTATTAATGGTTTCTCAAATCTATGTGAAGTAGGAAAAGAACGCATTCGCCGTGCTGGAAAGAAAATCAAGGAGGAAAGTCCACTGACCACCCAAGTCCTCGATACAGGTTTCCGTGTATTGAAACTTGATTCATCGAATATGCAGGATGTGTATTACACTCCATCAGAGTTCAATGAGCATAAACTCTTTGACGACAATATTAAGCCCGACCGCACAGATGAAGACCTTCTTTTCCAGACAATGATAGAACTTGGCATTGAGTTGAGTGCCAAGATTGAAAAGCGCAGCATTGCCGGCAAGACGGTCTGGAGTGTCAGCGACGGCTACCTGATGGCTTGCTTCGATGAAGAAGTAAACGAGACGACCATCACAGAGATAGCCCGTCAGCATCCCTACTACTTTGTTATGCGCGACAGCAGCCTCGCCAACGACCAAGTCGCCGACAACTTCGAGCAGATTTGGGAAGAGTATAGCAAGGACACTGTAAGAAGAATCCTATAAACATTACAGATATGAAACCAAGATATACATTAGCTGTTTTGATGTTGATTGGGTGCTTAAGTATTACCGGTCAGCCGTCAAAAACTGTCTCTATACAAGGACAGCCACAAACAATATCTACACAAGTTACTACTAATCAGCAAGAAACCATTTTACAGCTGCAAGCACAAAATGAAGCGATACAAAAGCAACTGGAGAAAATGGAAAAAGAAATTGAGTTGTATCGTGGGGATGTAAGAACCAAAGTTGCAGAATTAGACAATGCTCAAGAACGCTGGTTAAATAAGCTAGCTATTATTATGGGATTGATAGGAGTTATCCTTGGAATAGGTGCTCCTTATTTCATAAATAAAGATAATAGAAAACGTTTGGAAAACAGATTTTCAGAAATGAGGGATGATTTAAAAGATTTGGTAAAAGCGGCAACCGAACAAGCTGATGCTGCAACTAATCAAGCAAATAATGCTAAAGAATCATTAATTCTAATACAATCTCAAATCAACACTGTTCGAGAACAATTAAAGTCAGCAACCGAACAAAGTAGAGAAGCCACTACACAAGCAGTAAAAGCAGAAACGGTTTCTAACTTTATTCAGACTCAGGTTAATAATATTACGGAACAAGTATCTTCTGCGACCGTACAAGCCATGATTGCTACCGAACAAACGAAACAAGCCAAACTGGCAGTTGAAGAAATAGAAAATTTAAAACAACAGGTATCAAAGATACAAGAAAAGATAAATGCGGACACGGCTGCTGCTGAAAAGGCCGCAAAAGAGGCTAAAGCAAGTCAATTGTTTACTGAAGCTTTTAACGAAAAAGATACTTCAAAAGCAATAGAATTGTATAATCAAGCAATAGATATAAAACCTGATTTTTCAGAAGCATACAATAATCGAGGCTTATTAAGAAAGAATATGAATGACGAGGAAGGTGCTCTTCAGGACTACAATAAAGCAATAGAACTTAATCCTAATTTTGCCGATGCATATAACAATCGAGGAGTATTAAGAAAGAATATGAATGACAACAAGGGCGCTCTTCAGGACTACAATAAAGCAATAGAACTTAATCCTAATGATGCCGATGCATATAACAATCGAGGTAATTTAAGAGTGAAATTGAATGACAACAAGGGTGCTCTTCAGGACTACAATAAAGCAATAGAACTTAATCCTAATTATGCTATGGCATATAACAATCGAGGAGTATTAAGAAGTGATATGAATGACGAAGAAGGCGCTCTTCAGGACTACAATAAAGCAATAGAACTTAATCCTAATTATGCTATGGCATATAACAATCGAGGAGTATTAAGAAAGAATATGAATGACGAAGAAGGTGCTCTTCAGGACTTCAATAAAGCCATAGAACTAAATCCTAATTATGCCGATGCATATAACAATCGTGCAGACTTCTATTTGAAAATGAATGATTTAGATAATGCATTGGCTGACGTTAATCATTCTATAGATTTAGGTGGTGGTTACGTATCTTTTATCACCAAGGGTGAAATATATATTGCAATGGAGAAATATTCAGATGCCATAGAATTATTTACTCAAGCTTTATCATATAATGAAAAGGGTAAAGAATCGTTCGAATATCGTGCAAAATGCTATAGAAAGTTGGCAGAAACAGAACCTGATGAAGAGAAAAAGAAAGAACTGATTGCTAAGGCAGAAGCCGATGAACAAAAGGCTGAATCATTGAAGAAAGAAAGTGAAGCATGAAGTTTAAGTTTAAAATACAACAATACCAGACGGATGCATTGAAGCCGATTCGGGAAGAATATTGCAAAGAAACTGTGCATCGCATACTTTGTTGTTCCGATCATCCGTTTCTGTATACAGAAAAAAGACAGCAGATAATAACAAAAGACGAAATACAGGAATTGCTGCATAGCACAGAGACATTCCGTGTAGAACGCACCACTTCAAGCTGATTTGGGATGAATATAGTAAAGATACAGTAAAAATATTATTGTAAAGATTATGCAAGAAAACAATAAAATACTCATATATACAGATAGCAGCGGACTCACAAAGATTGACGTGAGACTGACAGAAGATACGCTATGGCTTACACAGGCTCAGATGTGCGAACTATATCAGACGAGTAAATCGAACGTCAGTGAACACATCAAGCATATCTTCGAAGAAGGCGAACTGCAGGAAGAAGCAGTTGTTCGGAAATTCCGAACAACTGCCGCAGACGGCAAGTCATACCAAACTACCTTCTATAGTCTTGACATGATTATAGCCCTCGGCTATCGTGTGCGCTCCATCATTGCGACACGCTTCAGGCAGTGGGCAACGGAACGGCTCAAAGAGTATATCGTCAAGGGATTTACACTCGACGATGAACGACTGAAAAGGCTTGGCGGCGGTGGTTATTGGAAGGAACTTCTAGAACGCATCAGAGACATTCGTGCTACTGAAAAGGTACTCTATAGGCAAGTGCTGGAAATCTATGCTACAAGCATTGACTATGACCCACGAGCATCTATATCTCAGGAGTTCTTCAAGAAGGTGCAGAACAAGATTCATTATGCCATCCATGGGCGCACGGCAGCAGAGTTGATAGTGGAGCGAGCAGATGCAGAGAAAGATTTCATGGGTCTTCTTACCTTCAAAGGAAATCAGCCCACATTAGTAGAAGCCAAGACAGCGAAAAACTATCTTGACGCTAAGGAACTCCGAGCTATGGGGCAACTGGTTTCGGGATATCTGGACTTTGCTGAACGGCAGGCAGAACGTGAACAACCAATGACGATGAATGACTGGGCCAACTATCTGGACCGCATTCTCACAATGTCAGGGGAGCAACTGTTGCAAGATGCTGGCAGCGTTTCTCATGCAGAAGCAATGGAACATGCCACAAACGAATATCGCAAATACAAACAGCGCACCATCAGTGACGTAGAACAGGACTATCTGGATTCTATCAAACGTTTGGGTAATATAGGAAAAGACGAAGAATCAAAGGAGGGTGGCAAATGAAGTTTAAGTTTAAGATACAACAATACCAGACGGATGCTGTAGAGCAGACGGTGAGCGTGTTTGCCGGACAACCGTCGAAGACCAATGCACAGTACCGTCGCGACTTGGGTAAACGTAAGGGACAGATTACGTTTGAAGAGGAATATGTAGGATGGCGCAACAACGATGTGGAGTTACAAGGTCATCAACTGCTTGCCAACATCCAGCAGCAACAAGCCATCGGCAACATACCGAAGTCAACGAAACTCAGTTTGCCAGACGGCTTGGGGGCTTGCTCCCTCGACATCGAGATGGAAACAGGTACGGGTAAGACTTACGTCTATATCAAGACGATGTTTGAGTTGAACAAACGCTATGGCTGGTCAAAGTTCATCGTTGTGGTGCCGAGTATCGCCATCCGTGAAGGTGTGTATAAGAGTTTCACAATGCTGGAAGACCACTTCATGGAGCAGTACGGCAAGAAAGCCCGATTCTTCATCTATAATAGCGGCAACCTGACACAGATAGACTCATTCAGCAGTGATGCCAGCATCAATGTGATGATTATCAATGTGCAGGCGTTCAATACCTCATTCAAGGAAGGTGCTGCCAATAAGGAGAGCCGTATTATATACTCTAAGCGTGACGATTTCCAGAGCCGCCGTCCTATCGATGTTATTGCTGCCAATCGCCCCATTATCATCATGGACGAGCCGCAGAAGATGGAGGGCGCAGCCACCCAACGTGCGCTGAAGAACTTCAAGCCGCTGTTTGTGCTGAACTATTCGGCAACTCATAAGACCTCACACAACTGCGTCTATGCGCTGGATGCCTTCGATGCCTACCGCCAGCGATTGGTGAAGAAGATTCAGGTGAAGGGTATCACCCTGCAAAACCTTTTGGGCAACCAGAGCTATATCTACTTCGACAGCATCGTACTTTCAAAGAACAAGGCACCGGAAGTAAGACTGGAAATTGAAGTAAAGGGCGCAACAAGTACCCGAAGGCAGATATGCAAGTTCGGACAGAACGATTCGCTCTATGATACATCTGGGCTTCCTGCCTACAAGGATTTTGTTATTACCGACATCAATCCCCTGACAAATACCGTCTATTTCATGAACGGTGACGTGTTGCGCAAAGGTGAAGTGATGGGTGATGTATCAGAACAGCAAATACAGCGCATACAGATAAGAGAAACCATCCGATCGCACTTCGAGAAGGAGGCTATGCTATTCAAGCAGGGTATCAAGACACTTTCGCTCTTCTTTATCGATGAAGTAGCCAATTATAAGGGCTATGATGAACAGGGCGAAGTCGTAAAGGGCTTCCTTTGGAAAGTGTTTGAAGAGGAATACACTCGTTTCCTTAATGAGAACCTTTCGCTCTTTGAGGATGATTATCAGCGTTATTTGAAACGCTTTACGGCAGACCAAGTACACAATGGCTATTTTTCCATCGACAAGAAGGGACATGCCATCGACAGTGTTGTAAAGCGAGGTGAAGACTTCTCTTCAGACATATCAGCTTACGATTTGATTCTTAAAAACAAGGAGCGTTTGTTGAGTTTCGATGAACCGACACGATTCATCTTCTCGCACTCTGCACTGCGTGAAGGATGGGACAACCCGAATGTATTCCAGATATGCACCCTGCGCCATGCCAGCAGTGCAACAGCCAAGCGTCAGGAGGTAGGTCGTGGACTGCGTATCTGCGTTGACCAGCAAGGCGTTCGCATGGATGCAGAGCGACTGGGTGAAGCCGTGCATGACATCAATGCTCTTACGGTCATTGCCAACGAAAGCTATAGCACGTTTGTAGATGCTCTCCAGAAAGAAACCCGTGAAGCCTTGCGTGAACGTCCGACACAGGCAACAGTCGCTTATTTCGAGGGACGCAAGTTCATGGTGGGAGAAGAAGTGCATACCATTTCCACGATGGAGGCAACAGCCATTGTCAACTATCTCTATGAGAATGACTATGTGGATGACAAGGGAAATATCCAGCAGTCATATCACGAAGACCTGCGCACAGACAGCCTTGCTCCGATGGGCAAGAAACTGGCTCCTTTCAGCGAACAGATACACAAATTGGTGCAAGGCATCTTCGACCCATCGGCTCTGGCTGGCATGATAGAGGATGCTAACGAATCTGCAGAAGCTGTGAACGATCATCTGAACAGCAATGCCAGCAAGGAGGAATTCAAACGGCTATGGGAGGAAATCAACCATCGCTATGTCTATACGGTGCATTATGACAGTGAGGAACTGATACAAAAAGCCGTAGCATCCATCAACAAGAATCTGCGTGTCACTGAACTAAAATATGTGGTGACGACAGGTGAACAGGGAACGGATGACCTTGATTTTACAGGCGACCAGCATACCCGTACACAAACTATGAAGGAGGTATCGACAAGCGATGTGTCATACGACCTCGTTGGCGAGATAGCCAAGGGGGCAACGCTGACAAGAAGAACGGTGGTTAGCATCCTGAAAGGCATTTTAACGGCAAAGCTCTATCTGTTCAAGAACAACCCTGAAGAGTTTATCCGTAACGTGATACGTCTGATAAAAGACCAGAAGGCCACGATGATTATAGAGCATATCGCTTACAATCGCACCGAGCAGCAGTATGACGCCGACATCTTCACCAAGGAGAAAAACCGCCAGCCGATAGAAAAGGCCTATGAGGCAAAGAAGCACATTCTGGATTATGTATTTACGGACAGTAAGGGCGAAAGAAAGTTTGCCGAAGCACTCGACAAGGCTGATGAAGTCTGTGTCTATGCACGTCTGCCACGCAGTTTCCAGATACCTACGCCAGTAGGAAAGTATGCCCCTGACTGGGCTATTGCCTTCAATGACAATATGGGCGTAAAGCACATATTCTTCGTGGCAGAGACCAAGGGTAGTATGCTGTCTATGAACCTGAAAGGTGCAGAAATGGCAAAGATAGAGTGTGCCAAGAAACTCTTCAACAATGTATCGACAAGCAAAGTACGTTACCATGAGATAACGGACTATGATACGATGTTGAATGTCATCAATAGCTTAGAGTAAGCTGCAAAAAATGGGAAAAGGAGCGTATTTTCTATAAACCATTGAGATAAAAGAGGGCAATGAGGCTTCGGCTATATATTATAGTTGGTGGGACTGCAGCTGATGGTATAAACCGAAAATCCTGACAAATAACCAAACGAAAAGCTTACCACTTCAGAAACTTTAGCAACAAAATATTCTGCAAACAGTCGTTCAATAAAAAAGTTTTTAGTAATTTTGCCCGATAGAAAATATTTGAACAAATGGAATATATAGTTTCTGCACGCAAGTACAGACCAATGTCTTTCGACACCGTTGTTGGGCAGGAAGCGCTCACAACAACGCTGAAAAACACGGTGAAGAGTGGAAAACTTGCTCATGCCTACCTGTTCTGCGGACCACGCGGAGTGGGTAAGACTACTTGCGCTCGCATCTTTGCTAAAGCCATTAACTGCACTAACCCAACGGAAGATGGCGAGGCTTGCAACGAGTGCGAAAGCTGCAAGGCTTTTAATGAGCAACGGTCGTATAACATATTCGAGCTTGATGCCGCATCAAATAATGGTGTAGACCAGATTAAGGCACTGATGGAGCAGACACGAATACCGCCGCAGGTGGGTCGCTACAAAGTGTTCATCATCGACGAGGTACACATGTTGTCTACTCAGGCTTTCAACGCTTTTCTGAAGACTCTCGAAGAACCGCCAGCACATGTCGTGTTCATCCTTGCCACAACCGAAAAGCATAAGATTCTGCCTACAATCATATCGCGTTGCCAGATTTACGACTTCGAGCGAATGACTACTGCTAACATAGTCAACCACCTGAAGATGGTTGCCGAGAAGGAAGGCATAACCTACGAGGAAGAGGCGCTAAACGTGATTGCGGAGAAGGCTGACGGAGGAATGCGCGATGCTCTTTCCGTTTTCGACCAGACGGCTTCGTTCTGTCAAGGCAACATAACTTATCAGAAGGTTATAGAAGACCTGAACGTGCTCGACAGCGAAAACTATTTCAACATAATAGACTGCGCTCTCGAAAACAAAGTAAGCGACATTATGGTGCTGCTCAACACGGTGATAAACAAGGGTTTCGACGGAGGACATCTCGTTAACGGACTGGCTGCCCACGTGCGCAACTTAATGATGGCTAAAGACGAACAGACCCTGTCGCTCATAGACTGCAGCAACAAGATGCGCGAGAGATACAAGGAACAGGCTGCCAAGTGCAAGCCACAATTCCTCTATTCTGCACTGCGCATAATGAACGACTGCGACATAAACTACAGGCAGAGCTCTAACAAACGACTGCTCGTAGAACTAACACTCATAGAGGTGGCACAACTCACACAGGAGGAAACGCCAGGCGTGGGGCATCGCCCCACGCGATTGAAAACCCTGTTCAAGAAACTTATAGCCAATAAACGGTCAGAAGCTGCATTGCAGGTGGCAGCGACTATTGTGTCGAAGCAGCCAAAGCAGACCGCTGCTAATCGGCAAACTATTGACGTGGCTGCACCAACAGCCGACCAATCGGGGCAGCCAGCAGAAAAGCAGAAACAAGCAGGCGGCAGAATACTGAAAATGGATGGAATATTCAATAATTTCCATTCTCTCTCAGAAGCCGAAAAACCTCACTATCAGATTCAGCCAGAAATAGAAAACAAAGACGAGAACAAGGAATTTACTCAAGAACAACTCGAATTTGAATGGATGGCAATGTGCAACAGAATGCCTCAGGATATGTATGGAATGGCCTCGCGAATGAAAAACATCATTCCGAAAATAGCTACCCTTCCAAACATAGAACTCGAAGTGAGCAACCAGACACTTCTGAAACAAATAGAAGAAATAAAAGGCAGGATAAAGGCAACAATGGCAAAGCAGTTGCACAACGGAAACATCGAACTGATACTGAAACTTGCCAACAACGAGAGTTCAATAAAAATATTGAGCAAGCGAGACTTGTTCGAACAGATGATGTCGAAGAACAAGGCAATATCTAAAATGCACAAATTATTAGAATTTGAACTTAGTTAGCTTGCAGACATCACACATATTTTGTAACTTTGCACCCCGATAATGGTCCCGTAGCTTAGCTGAATAGAGCGTCAGATTCCGGTTCTGAAGGTCTTGGGTTTGAATCCCAACGGGATCACAACAATAAGAGAGAGATAATGCAAGCTCGTTTGCGATTATTTCTCTTTTTTTGTTGTTTGCATCTGCCCGTGGCAGGGATGGATATAAACAACAATTTTATATTTGCAGATATTCCTCATACACACATTTTTTAGGAAAACAGGTTTAGTTTCGGGAAAAATTTGTATATTTGCACGAATGTAATCATTTGTCTGTATTGATAATAATATCGGGATGCAGACAATGGGGCATTAGCAATTACTAAAAAACACATACAATAATTATATAAAACAATAACAAATCATGGAATTAACCGAAAGATTTCTAAACTACACTAAGTTTGACACGCAGTCAAGCGAGGAATCGCAGACCGTGCCAAGTACTTCAAAACAGCTTATCTTCGCACGCTACCTGAAAGAGGAAATGGAGCGCGAAGGTCTGGAAGATGTTGAAATGGATGAGCAGGGCTACCTCTACGGTACTCTAAAGGCTAACACGAAGAAGCAGATTCCTACAATCGGTTTCATTTCTCACTATGATACATCTCCAGACTGCAGCGGTGCAAACATCAATGCTCGCATTGTAAAGAACTATGACGGCAACGACATAGAACTTTCTCCAGGAATCATCTCTTCCCCAAAGAAATTCCCTGAACTGCTTCAGCACGTGGGTGAAGACCTTATCGTGACAGACGGAACAACTCTGCTTGGTGCTGACGACAAGGCTGGTATTGCAGAGATAATGCAGGCTATATGCTATCTTCGCGACCACAACGAGATTGAACACGGCGACATTCGCGTAGGTTTCAACCCTGATGAAGAGATAGGTATGGGTGCACACCACTTCGATGTTGAGAAGTTCGGTTGCGAGTGGGCTTATACAATCGACGGTGGAGATCTTGGAGAACTGGAATATGAGAACTTCAATGCTGCCTCTGCTAAGGTTAACATCAAGGGCGTCAGCGTTCACCCAGGATATGCTAAGGGCAAGATGATTAATGCAAGCCTCGTAGCAATGGAATTTGCAAAACTTCTTCCTGCTGACCAGACACCAGAGACAACAGAAGGTTATGAAGGTTTCTTCCATCTTATCGGTGTAAAATCTGCTTGTGAGTCAGCACAGCTTTCATACATCATCCGCGACCACGACCGCGAGAAGTTTGAAGACCGCAAGGTGTTGATAAAGAAATGTGCAGATGTAATCAACGAGAAGTATGGCGAAGGCACATGCAGCGTAGACGTAAAAGACCAGTACTACAACATGAAAGAGAAGATAGACCCATGCATGCACGTCATCGACTTGGTAGTCAAGGCTATGCAGGAGTGCGAAGTTCCTCCACGCGTTAAGCCAATACGTGGCGGTACCGACGGAGCTCAGTTGTCTTTCAAGGGTCTTCCTTGTCCAAACATCTTCGCAGGCGGTGTAAACTTCCATGGTCCTTACGAGTTTGTCTCTATCCAAGTAATGGAAAAAGTAAAGCAAGTAATCGTAAAGATCTGCGAACTGACAGCACAGTATAATGACTAAATAGTTGACAATTGATAATTGAAAGTTGATAATTATTTTTCATAATAAGTTCGCAAAACAATATTGCAGCTTCTAAAAGTAGAGATTTTGCAATTCGAATTATTGGTTTATGCAGAAACCTCAACGTAAACCATACTGAATATGTATTATCAAAACAAATTCTTAGAAGTGAAAACAGTATTGGAACTAATGTTAGAGAAAGTATTAATGCTCAAAGCAGGAATGATTTTAGCAATAAGCAGAATATAGCATTGAAGGAGGCAGACGAAACATCTTATTCGCTTGACATGCTCAACGCCACAGGACACATCAACGATGAGATGTTCAACTCTATAAATAAATCGTCAAGCAGCTTACTTCAATAATAAAGACACTCAAAAGCAACTCTATGAAATGAAATAATTATCAATTTTCAATTATTAACTGCCAAATACAAAATTATATATCAACACAAAATCACCATCAATTATCATTTTTCAATTGTCAATTATCAATTAACTTAGATGGGCGAACTTCCAGCACTTATAACTGACCTAGCTCTGATTCTTGTAGTAGCAGGTATAGTAACAATAGTATTTAAACGACTTAAGCAACCCTTGGTGTTAGGCTATGTCGTAGCAGGATTTCTTGTCTCGCCCCACATGCCCTACACCCCTTCAGTAGTCGATACAGCCGACATCCAAGTGTGGGCAGACATCGGAGTAATGTTCCTTCTCTTTTCTTTAGGACTCGACTTCTCCTTCAAGAAGATTGTGAAAATGGGCGCCTCCCCTATCATTGCCGTCTGCACAATCATCTTCTCCATGATGCTTCTCGGAGTAATTGTAGGCAAAATATTCGGATGGGGACGCATGGACTGCATCTTCTTAGGCGGCATGCTCGCCATGTCCTCTACCACTATTATATATAAAGCATTCGACGACATGGGACTGCGCCAGCAGCAGTTTGCAAGCCTTGTCATGAGCGTTCTCATCCTCGAAGACATCCTCGCCATCGTCATGATGGTAATGCTGTCCGCCATAGCAGGAGGTTCCGATGCAGGTGGAGGACAGATGCTATCGAGTGTACTCAAGATAGTATTCTTCCTCGTCCTATGGTTTGTTGTCGGCATCTTTGCCATTCCACTTTTCTTGCGCCACAACCGCAAGCTCATCAACGCCGAAGTCCTCCTCATCGTAACCTTAGGACTATGCTGTGCCATGGCAGTCTTCTCTTCAAAAGTAGGCTTCAGCAGTGCCTTCGGAGCCTTCGTCATGGGTTCAATACTTGCAGAAACCATTGAGGCAGAAAAGATCATAAAACTCGTCGAACCAGTTAAGAATCTCTTTGGTGCAGTGTTCTTCGTATCAGTCGGCATGCTTGTCGACCCTCAGATACTCTTAGACTATGCCCTTCCTATCATCGCCATCGTACTAACCATCTTGCTCGGTCAGGCCGTCATGGGAACATTCGGATTCATGCTGAGCGGACAGTCCTTAAAGTCAGCAATGCGATGCGGATTCTCAATGGCACAGATCGGAGAGTTCTCCTTCATCATAGCCTCACTTGGTCTTTCACTCGGAGTCATTGGCGACTTCCTCTACCCCGTCGTTGTGGCAGTATCAGTCATAACAACCTTCCTCACCCCCTACATGATTCGCTTTGCCACGCCATGCTATTCCCATTTAGAAAAGCGCATACCCGACAAGTGGATTCAACAGTTAAACCGCATCAGCATAGGTCACCCGTCAACAACATCCCACAACAACAACTGGCATACGCTTTTGCTCCAGATGCTACGAAACACAATTATCTATGCAATTCTCTCCGCAGCAGCAACAGCACTCATGCTGACATTCTTCGAACCATTCATCAGCAGTCTGTTTGGCGCAAAACTAAAGCTGTGGGCTAACATTCTTAGCGGAATCCTTACAATACTACTGATAGCACCATTCCTCCGTGCTATGGTAATGAAGAAGAACCATAGCGAAGAGTGGAAGAACCTCTGGAACGAAAGTTGGTACAACCGCGTTCCATTACTCTTCACAGTCCTTGTCAGACTCGTAATAGCACTCACCTTCGTCTTCACAGTAATAAACCACCTTTTCCACTTCTCACATGCAATCCTGATAAGCATCGGACTACTGCTAATCGGCAGCATCATCGTGTCGCGACGCATCAAGAACCGCAGCATACGCATGGAGCGAATGTTCATTCAGAACCTCCGTTCACGCGAGATAAAAGCACAGGTGCTCGGCACAAAACGACCGCTATACGAAGGTCACTTGCTCGACCGCGACGTACACATAGCAGAGATTCAAGTACCCGAAGGCTCTAAGTGGGCAGGCCGTTCCCTAAAAGAACTAGAGATAGGCAGCCGTTTTGGAGTACATGTCAGCAGCATTCTCCGTGCAGGCAGACGCTACAACATACCAGGCGCCGACGACGTAATCTTCCCTACAGACAAGATTCAAGTCATAGGCAGCGACGACCAGCTGAAAGCCTTCAACGATACAATCACACACGAAATATATGAAGACGATCCCGACATAGAGAAACGCGAAATGAAGCTGCGCCAGATGATAATAGGCAGCAACAGTCCATTCGTAGGTAAGACCCTCAGCGAGAGTGGAATACGCGATGCATACAACTGCATGGTAGTAGGACTGGAAGAAGGAAAAGAAACCCTTTCGAGCGTAGCCCCCGACTATCGTTTCTCAGAAGGCGACATCCTCTGGGTAGTAGGCGAAACAGACGACATCACCAAGCTCTTAGGATAGAATTAAGAACGTTAAAGTTTTCATGGCGTATGCCCCAGTTAAAGTTAACGTTAAAGTTAATCATGGCGTATGCCCCAGTTAAAGTTCACGTTAAGGTTAAGGTTCCCGTTATCGTTAACGTTAGATTAGTTCCCGTTCCCGTTAAGGTTCCCGTTAAAGTTAAAGTTAGATAGGTTCCCGTTGTCATTCCCCCAATTCTCAGTCAAAAAATTATTTTTTTGCTTAATTATTAGTTAATAATAAATAAAAGATGTACCTTTGCAACTGATAAGCAGCATTTGGCTGATAAAGAGTTATGTAGAAGTTTCTTAAAAGTAATATAATTTAGGTGGAAGTTAGTTGAGCAAAACACAAAGCCCGACATAGCTCCACATATAATTATATATATTTAGAAAGCAACTACTGAAAAACTCTATACCTGCCTGTTTGCGCTATCTTTACAAGGCTATTCCTAATAGCTTCGAGCAAACGGAACAATCAGGAAAACCCAACCTTCACTTCCCTTGCTCACACCATAAACACTTAGCGATGCAGACTATCGAAGATGCCTCAAAAAATAGTCCGTCAGTAATGCCAGCCACCCAAGCTGACAGCGCCGTAGGCGTGCCAAAACGCAACTGGTTCGTCGCCATCGTTAAGCGGAACACCGAGAAAAGCTGCCGCGACAAACTCAGCAAGATGGGCTATGAGTCATACGTTGCCACCCAGACAGAACTGCGCAAATGGAGCAACGGCACAAAGAAGACCGTAGAGCGTGTAGTCATCTCAGCTATCGTCTTCATCAAAGCCACCGAGCAAGAGCGTCGCTTCCTCGTCACCCTACCCTTCATCAACAGGTTCATGACCGACAAATCGGGACAGAAAAATCCCTATGGACGTTCACCCATAGCCACCATCCCCGACAGTCAGATGCAGACACTCCAGTTCATGCTCTACAATGCCGACAGCGAGGTAATCTTCACCGACACCCCATTCCGACTCGGCGACAGCATCAGAGTAATACGAGGCAGCCTTAAAAACTTCTGCGGCAACATAGTCAAGACCAACGGCACCACCTACGTAGTAGTCAATCTAGACCTGCTCGGCACAGCCATGACCCGCATCTCCATCTCCGACATAGAGAAGATATAGCCATCAGCACCTTCCTTTCGGAACAGTAACAATAACGTCAAACTTGCGGGTGCAAAAGTAATAAATAAGAATAGAGACACCAACAAATTCTCGCCCTTCTTGTTAATCAATCTTTTTCAGTTGACAAGCTTAATTTAGTTCATAGTGCATATCTACGCTGGATTAAAGAATAACGATTAAGGCTAAAGTTAAAGCTAACGTTAAAGTTAACGTTCTCATAACTCAAAACTCATAACTAGTTCCCGTTCCCGTTCCCGTTCTCGTTCCCGTTAAATTTCCCGTTCTCAATCTTCAATTCCCCCTCTAAGCTAGAGGGGGTGCCCCAACGGGGCGGGGGCGTATGTCATTGTTCCCGTTAAGGTTAAGGTTAACGTTAGAATGGTTCCCGTTCCCGTTAAAGTTAAGGTTAAAGTTAAGGTTAAAGTTAAGGTTAAAGAATAAGGTCAACCCCCTCATAACTCATAACTCAAAACTAGTTAACGTTAAAGTCAAAGTTAAAACATGAAATCCTACATATCTCCAGATACACAAATAATAAAAATAGGTATAGAGCTCCCCATAGTATCAGGCTCAGAGACACAAAAAGAATACGACCTCAGTTTAGAAGTAGACACCACAGGAAGCAGTCCATCAGAAGGCAGAGCCGCCAAAACCACCTTCTACAACGAAGCCGAAGATAACTGGAGCGAATGGGAACAGCAATCATAATGCATAGCTACGCTGGATTAATGATTAAAGAATAAAGATTAAGGCTAAAGTTAAAGTTATCGTTATCGTTCCCGTTAACGTTAAAGTTAACGATATAATAAAAATCTTACATCAGTTATATAACAAATAAAAGAAAAAAGACTTAGATGAATAAAGAATCTAGGGTTCACAAAAGTTTATTAAACGCACGAGTAGGATTAATATATTATTTCCTATTCATAATTTTGTCTTTTTTCTCACGAAAGACATTTCTCGAATGTTTAGGTGCTGATTTTCTTGGATTGGCAGGAACATTATCAAACATTTTAGGTTTTCTAAGTCTTGCCGAAATGGGAGTAGCTACAGCAGTTGCGTATAATTTATATAAACCTCTTGAAGCTGGCGACAAACAGGAGATTGAAAATTTGGTATCGGTCTTCGGTTTTTTATATCGCAAAATAGGATTATTCATACTTGGTGCAGCAATAATCATTAGCTGCTTCATCCCTTTAATATTTAAAAATACCATTTTCTCTTATGGAATTATCTATTTTGCATTCTATTCCATTCTTCTCTCATCACTATTCAGCTATTTTATTAATTACAGGCAGATAATTCTTACAGCAGACCAGAAGGGATATTTAGTAACAGCATATCTTCAGGGAGCAATGTTTGTAAAAATACTTGTCCAAATGGCAGTTGCTATTTATCTGCATAATTATTTCATTTGGATTGGTTTGGAAGTAGTATACGGCATTGTCAGTTGTTTAGTATTAAACTGGAAAATACATAGAGTTTATCCATGGCTTAATGCTTCTGTAGCAAAGGGCAAAGAATGTTATCATAATTATAAGCACATATTAAATTATACAAAGCAAGTTTTTGTTCATAAAACGAAAGATTTTATACTTACACAAAGCGACCAGATTCTTATTTTTGCATTTGTATCTTTAAAAATGGTTGCATTTTATGGTAATTATACTTTAATTGTTTCAAGAATATCAGCAGCTTTTAATTCTGCATTAAATAGTTTTGGTGCAGGGGTTGGAAACTTAATTGCAGAACACAATACCGAACATTCTATTAATGTTTTTTGGGAGATAATCTCTATTAGATTTATTGTTGCAGGAATTCTTACCTTTTCAGTGTATAATCTAATAGAGCCATTTATATCTTTGTGGCTTGGTTCACAGTATATATTAGATAGAACCATATTAGTCCTTCTGATGACTAATATCTTTATTATGCAGTCACGCGGAGCTGTTGACATGTTTAATAATGCACACGGACTTTATGCCGATACATGGTCAGCATGGGTTGAGGGATTCCTAAATGTTGGTATAACATTAGCTACGGCACCATTTCTTGGCATTACTGGCATATTGTTAGGAAAGATTGTCAGCCTATTCCTTATTGTAGTCCTATGGAAACCATATTATCTATTTCATGATGGATTTAAAGTAAGTGTTGCCAATTATTGGAAAAGAATTTTAAGATACTATGTAGCATCAATTGGTATGATATTATTAGGAACATGGATTTTTAATATTATCCCAATAAACGCAGGTGCTTCATTCTATTTTTGGGGGATTAAAGCTGTAATTGTCTTAATTCCTTTTACAATATTATATATCACAATACTAACATTTGCCGACAAAGGGGCTAAGGACTTATTTAATCGCATAAAAATGTTATATCTTAAAAGATGAAACTATCTATAATTACAGTAAATTACAATAATAAGGTTGGACTTGAAAATACTATCAAAAGTGTAATATCCCAAGAAAACTTCAATGATTTTGAATATATTATAATTGATGGAGATTCTACAGATGGAAGTGTAGATGTTATCAAAGAATATGCTGACAGCATTAATTACTGGGTTAGTGAACCAGATAAAGGTATATACAACGCTATGAACAAAGGTGTAAGCAAAGCTATAGGAGTTTATTGTATATTTATGAATTCTGGTGACATCTTTGCTGACAAATCGGTAATTAAAGATGTATTCAAGATTGGGCTGAAAACAGACATAGTGACTGGTGGGATAGTCTTCGGACCTAATAATACATATTATGGTCCCAAAAGCGTAACATTAAGACATTTTTTTAAGAAGTCATTGGCTCACCAAGCTTCGTTCATAAAGACCTCAGTTCTTAGAGAAATCCCATACGATGAGACCCTTCGTATAGTTTCTGACTGGAAATTCTTTATTGAGGCTATTATCATAAATAAACATTCTTATTCGCCTATTGACAGACTCATCGCTATTAACGAACCTGCAGGAAGGGGATCAAATCGGAAATTGAGTGACTATGAACACAACCTCGTGCTTCATAGTATCCTTCCTGATTGTGCATTTGAAGACTATGATGTTTTATTGAATGGATCTTCCGACTATGAAAGGTTTTATAGATGCATTAGTAATTCTCGATTTGCAAAACTAATATACATTATTAATTGTGGCTTGATGAAGTTACTTACCTGTTGGCAGAAAGATTGTTGGACAAAAAAATACAAATTGATTCCTAAGAATTTTGAAGGTGAATTTAAGAAATAATTAACATGAGTATAAAATCATTTATTAAAGTACATTTGGGAGATAAGTATTATCGAGTAAAAAATTTTGGTATTCTATATATCCTTGATTTCACTTTGTGCTCCATTGCTCGTAAGTTAGGCTTCTCTAAGAGATATTTTGGGGCAAATGAAGTAGATTACCGCTACGTAAAACGTAGATACGGAAGATGGAATTATCTTGCAAAGTATCAACCAAGTTACAAAGATGGAAATACCATTTGGGTGATGTGGTGGCAAGGAGCAGATGTGGAAAAGCCAAGTTTAATAGAGACGTGTATAGAGAGCATTAGAAGGAACAAAGGTGACTACGATGTTATTATTATAGACAAAAATAATTATAAGGAATATATCGAGATACCTCAGTTTATCCTTGACAAGTTTGACAATGGCATTATAGGTATTGCCGCATTCTCTGACTATATCCGATTTGCCTTGATGGAGAAGTATGGAGGTTGGTATCTTGATGCAACGATTTACGTGACTAAGACGATTACTCAGCCAGAAACTTCGTTCTATAGCGTGAAATATGATGGACTAAAAAATACCATTTGCAAGTCCATGTGGTCGCCATTTCTTTGGTATCTGCCACAAAGACATCCTTTGACCGTATTCATACACAAGGCGTTTGATGACTATTGGGCTCATCATGATAAGATTGTAAATTATTTTCTCATTGATGCTCTTGTCAGAACATTCTATAATATCTCACCTGATTTTAAAGTACAGATAGACTCTCTAAAATATGATAATCCCGACCTGTACTTTCTTCAGTTTGAAGAAAGCCGATTACCGTATGATGAAAAGGAGTGGCAGGCGAAATCAACACGTAATCAATTCTTTAAATGTAACCGCAAGGAACCTATAACCGATTGCCATAGCTTTGCAGGCAAGATACTTGGAACAAAATGGTTTATGGAAAGGAAATACTGACATGAAAAGGCTATTATATATTCAAGACTCCTTTGGTACAGGAGGAATCAATGTTGTCGAGTCTATTAAAGAAAACTGGCTTCACGACAACGGTTACGAAGTTTTTAATTTAAACGTACTGAATAACCGTACATTCGACGGTTCTTTTCGATATAGAGAAGGTATTAAGAAATACTACATAGAGAGAGAGTCTTTGGATAAATTATATCAAGTTTCGTGTATAGGAGTTTTTCTACGTTTTTTATATTACCGAATCAAATTGATATATCTTATACTCAAGATTAATCCAGATATCATAATTGCATCCCGCGATGAATTGGAGCCATTTACCGTTGTTCTTTTTACATTTTGGAAAAAGAGAATATTAGAGTTTCATTGTGGTTTTTTGGATAACGGAATAAACAATTATCCACTAAAGAAACGGTTACGTTGTAAAGTTAAATTTAGATTCTACCATATTGTTGCACTAACAAAAAAAGATCAAGAGTTAAGAGCCACAGCTTATAAGCAAAAGGTCTTTGTTATCCCTAATCCTCTAAAAGCCACTCCAATAAACTATTCTACGCAAGAGAATAAAAAGATTCTCATATTGGCCAGATTCACCTCACAAAAGAACCTGCCTAATTTATTGCTTTCATGGGAGAACGTACAAAAGAAGCATCCTGACTGGACACTTGACATCTACGGCGAGGGTGAGGATAAAGATAGGATGCTTGAAATTATAAAGGAAAAGAAACTCAACACCGTTCATATAAAGGAGTATGTTAATGACCCTTTCAAGATAATACCAGAATATTCTATCTTTCTTCTGCCTTCATTATACGAGGGTTTTCCTATGGTATTAATTGAATGTATGTCCTGTGGTGTTCCTGCAGTGGCATATAACTGCCTCTGTGGACCTGACGAAGTGATAAAGGACGGCGAAGATGGCATTATCGTTCAGCTGAATGATATGGATGCATTCATCGAAAAGGTAAACAATCTTATAGAGCATCCAGAATTACGCAAATCAATGTCATTAAAATGTAGAGAAAACATAAAACGCTACGCTTTAGATAAGGTAATGGCGCAATGGATTGATTTGTTCAATAAAATATAAAAATAGGTTTAAATAATAGGATTTACCAATTTCAATAGATTCAATAGACAATATGAAACAAGTAGATATAAAAATCGCCGTTATCGGCTTAGGATATGTTGGTCTGCCTTTAGCCAGATTGTTTTCAACAAAGTTTAAGACTGTAGGTTATGATATGAGCCAAACTCGTGTTGATAGTTTAATGAAAGGACACGATGCTACACTCGAAGTTTCGGATGAGTTATTACAAGATGCAATCACTAAAAATGGTTTCATATGTACTACAGATATAAATAAGATAAAGGAATGTAATTTCTATGTAGTTGCAGTACCAACACCTGTCGATGAAAACAACCGTCCTGATTTAAGACCGTTATGGGGAGCAAGTGAAACTGTAGGTAAAGTAATATCAAAAGGGGATATTGTCGTATATGAATCTACTGTGTATCCTGGCGTTACAGAGGAAGAATGTCTGCCTGTAGTAGAAAAAGTTTCAGGTTTGAGATTCAATGTTGATTTCTTTGCAGGATATTCTCCAGAACGTATCAATCCTGGAGACAAATTGCATACTGTAGAGAAAATAAAGAAAGTAACATCAGGCTCTACGCCCGAAATAGCAGATTTGGTTGACTGTGTGTATAATGCAGTTTTGGTAAACGGCACGCATAAGGCTCCGTCAATCAAAGTTGCAGAAGCTTCTAAAATCATTGAAAATTCCCAGCGTGATGTAAACATTGCATTTATGAATGAATTAGCAAAGATTTTCAATGCTATGGGTATTGACACACATGATGCTATAGATGCAGCTTCTTCAAAATGGAATTTCATAAAACTTAGTCCTGGACTTGTCGGCGGACACTGTATTAGCGTTGACCCATATTATCTCATTCAGAAAGCACAAGTATATGGTGTTCTTCCTCGTGTAATGTTCTCTGCGCGTCGACTAAATGATGGCATGGGAGAATATGTAGCACAACAGGCCATTAAACTAATGAACAAAAAGGGTGTTCTTGTTAAAGATGCTAACATTCTTTTATTAGGTATAACCTTCAAAGAGAACTGTCCTGATATCAGAAATACAAAGATTGTTGATATTTATTCTACACTTAGAGAATATACTCAGACTATTACCATATATGATCCATGGGCAAATGCTGACAATGTTAGAAAGGAATACCATATAGATTTATGCAAATCTCAAATAGAAGATTTGAAAGGGAAATTCGATGCAGTCATCCTTTGTGTCGCACACGATCAATTTAAATCGCAAAATATTCGTTCATTCCTAAAAGATACTTCTTTAGGAGTTGTTTACGATGTAAAAGGTGTATTGGATAAAGAACAAATAGATGGAAGACTATAAATATAAATTAAGTATAATAATCCCAATGTACAATGCAGAGAAGTACATTGAGAATTGTCTTGATTCCATATTAAACTCTGATTTGCCAAAAGGTGAATATGAAGTCCTTATAATAAATGATGGTTCCGAAGATAAAGGTCCAGAAATAGCCATGAGATATGCTAACAAACATGATAATTTTACCTATCTAACTCAAGAAAACCAAGGTCAAAGCGTTGCAAGAAACTATGGTATCAAGGAGTGTAAGGGTGAATATGTTTGGTTTGTTGATAGCGATGATGTGGTTTGTTCTGATTTGCAGTTCATCTATAATTTTCTTAAGAAGGAAGATAACATTGATATTATAAAGACTAAAATACTCACATTTGAAGAAGGACAAGCAGCAAAATACACACAATTAGACGGAACATATACTTTACAATCCGGTCGAGAACTTTTACTAAATAACTTTCACCCTTCCTCTGTTTGTAATATGATTGTAAAAAAGTCTATTCTTATAGAAAACAATCTATATTTCATACCTGGAATAACAAGTCAAGACACAGAGCTCTCACATAGAATTTACACATTTGCAAAAAAAATATATACATTTAATTATATTACATATTTATATCTACATAATTCTAACTCAACAACACAGTCTAAAGAAGTTAATAAGATTATTAAGAGAGATTTAAGCAATATTACAATATCAAAATCATTTCGCAGTTTCTCATCATCCATCAAGAATAAAGATCCAGAGCTTTCTGAGTACTTCTTAAAACAAAGCAGCAATGTAATATTAGGTATATTACTCAATATGATAAGAAAAAGAAAAGAAAGAAAAGGAACAAGTATAAATATGACAATTCTAAATTGTATGAAAGAGCAAAATGTATATCCTATTAAACTTCATTTTACATCTATTAAAAAAAAGTTCTTCGTGAGATTTATTAACAATGAATCATTTTTAAGAATGTTGATTTAGCCTATTTTTTATTGAGATACTAAATATAGAAAATGTAATGAATAAATATAAAAGGCAACACTAAAAGCCTTTGCTTTAGGAACTGTTTAAAGTTAACTTGATAAAGTTATGAATAGTTTAACAATATTAAGTGATAATTTATTAACAAAATGTATTTAGATATAAATAAAAATAAAGAACTAAAAGAACGGTACAATCCTGAAGGTTCTATTTTACGTAAGGCACAACTCCGTATGGTTGAGATGTTGTCTTTTATAGATTCTGTTTGTAGAGAAAACAATATTGAATATTGGTTAGACTCAGGTACATTGTTAGGAGCAGTCCGACACGGAGGATTTATACCTTGGGATGATGATACTGATATATGCATGACAAGAGAACACTATAAAAAATTCAAGCATTACATGCTAACAAAAAATAAAGACAAACGCTATGCGTTACAATGTCATGAGACTGACCCAAATTATTTTGGAACATGGGGAGTATTACGTGATATGAAATCTGAGCTAAGTGATAAGGGTAAAAGATTGGAAAATTTTAAATATCGTGGACTTCAAATTGATATTTTCTTGATTGATGATAGATGTAATAAAATTCTTTGGAAATTATCAAGACAATTCTTTGCATATTTTATTAATGCTCCCCTTTTTGAAGGAAGATTCACAAAATATATTAGATGGAATGTTCCTTATGCTTATTATTTCATGAACAAATTTATACTTCCATTATTCCATAAATTAACACCAAGTTCACGAAATAACCTTTATTTCGCATTTGGCATGTTTTGGTATCATAAATTTTCTAAAGAAGATATATATCCTTTAACGAGAATTATTTTTGAGAACAAATCTTTTCCCATACCATGCAACACAGAATTATATTTGACTGAGGAATATGGAGATTGGAAAACTATTCCACCAGAAGAAAAGCGACAAACACATAATTTTGACATAAAGTTTTTGTAGTTTTTGTTATTTATATTAAATAAAGTCTAGAATACAATAATAATATGATATAATGTTATAATATCTATTTTGCAAATGAAAATAGCATACTTAATTGAAGGAATGTTTAATTCTGGAGGCATGGAAAGGGTTTTGTCTGTTATTGCAAATAAACTTTCAAATAAATTACAAATAACTATTATTACTGCATTTCAAGATGGAAGGAGTTTTTTCTTCCCTATAAATAATGAAATAAGCATATATGATTTAGGGATTTCAAGGACAAAACAAAAACAATTATCAAATAGAAATATACTAAAAAAAGAGTATAAAAAGAGATTAGAGCAATTTCTGCAAAAAGAAAAATTTGACATTGTAGTTTCAATGGGCGGCATTGATCAATTCTTTTTATACAAGATAAAAGACGGAAGCAAGAAACTGATTTGGCATCATTTTTCATTTGATTTTTATAAAACTACTTATTATAGCAGCAATCCGATTAATAAGATTAAAGCTTTTATTAAAACATCCAGAAGAATTTTTTTTTCAAAAAAATATGACAGCATTATTGTAATTTCAAAAAGTGATGAAAAAAAATGGAAACGTTTTTCCAGTAAAGTAATACAAATATATAATCCTATTACTATAACGGGAAGTAGACAATCTATATTAAATGAAAATAAAGTTATTTCTGTTGGTCGCCTTGATTATCAAAAAGGATTAGATTTCCTTATAAGTGCTTGGAGTCTTGTTGCTGAAAAACATAAAGATTGGCAGTTAGATATTTACGGAGAAGGTGAGCTAAGAGATTCTTTGCAGGAACAAATAGACAAATTACATCTCACAAGATGTATATCACTTTGTGGAAGAGTTGATGATATTGCTGAGGAATATACTCAACATTCAATATATGTAATGAGCTCAAGGACTGAAAGTTTCGGATTAGTCCTTTTAGAGGCTGCATCATGTGGTTTGCCTTTGGTCTCATTTAATTGTCCATCTGGTCCAAGTGAAATTATTGAGGATGGGAAAAATGGTTTCTTGATAAATAAAGTTGGCGATGTACAACAATTGGCAAATAAAATCAACTTATTAATTGAGAATTCAGAATTACGAAGTAATATGGGAAAGAATGCAAAAAAAAATGTTCAATTATTCTCTATCCAAAATATCTCAGATAAATGGATAGACTTATTCCATAACATATGAAAATTATATAAATAATTTAATAGAATCTTGATTTCTTACTAAATATATGTCAATGAATAACAATATTGTAATTTCTTTAACTACTCCAGCCTCAGAAAACATAAGTGGAACTTCATCATTCCAGACCAATTAATGGAAGAAAAGAGTGGGAAATGGGTAAAAAATAAATCTATAATACAAGAAATGAAGAAAGATAATTTATATTCATTGCATGGACCATTTGATTCTTTTAAAAAAGATTTGCATGTATTGTATTAAATTTGGAATCTATAGTTTGTTAAATTATAAATTTTGGAATTTGACACCATTCTTTAGTATTCATAAACTATTTTTGAGTATATCATAATGAAAATACAAATAAAATCAGCCTTATAAAGTATAAACATGCGAGTAGTTATTACAAAACTAAATTCATTGCTATATTTCTTTCCTATTATTCGGCATAACATTTCATGTCGAAAAAAACTACTTTTGCCTCTTTATAAAAAGAAAAATAACACACTTCCTTTATATCATTCAGATAGTAAAAGAAAAATAGTTTACATGGTAATTAACGAAACTACTTTTTCTGGAGGTTTGTCTGATAGATTCAGAGCTATGTGTGCGATATACAATGAGTGCAAAAAGAAAGGATTAGATTTTAGAATAAATTTTGAAACGCCACAACTTAATTTGTTTTTAGTACCTAACAGTTATAATTGGTATATTTCAAAAGATCAGATATGTTATGATACAGCAACAACATATCCATGCACGCTATTGACTTATCATCATAGCATGAATGATAAATTCCAAAAATTTGCCCAAAGAACTATTTTAAAATATTATCTTTCTAAACCATATAATCAGATTCATATTTATTCAAATATGGTTGGTGATAATGATTTATATTCAGAATTATTTCATGAGCTATTTAAACCAACCCATGAGTTACAATCCTATATAGATGCACATATTGAAAACTTAGGAGGAAAGAAGAATTATATTGCAGTGGTCTTTCGGTTTAGACAATTATTAGGCGACTTTAAAGAAGGAGGCGAGACTTTGAGTGCAAAAGAACGAGACACCTACATTAACAGGTGTATGAAAACAATAAAACTTTTGCATGAAGAAATGGCAGATAAACACATTCTTGTGACTTCTGATAGTATTACCTTCCTTAACACAATATCATCATTACCTTATGTTTATGTAATTCCTGGAAATGTTGTCCATATTGGTTTCACTTTTGATGCTGAAAAAAAGACTTACATGAAATCATTTGTAGATTATTTTGTTCTATCATATGCATCAAAGGTGTATTTAGTTCGTGATAAAAAAATGTATCATAGCGGTTTTGCGCTGCGTGCGGCTTTACTAAACAAAGCAGAGTATAAAGAAATAAAACTTAAATAGAGATGAATAAAGGACGTGATATTGGCTTTGACATGGTAAAATTAATTACCATTTTTTTAGTTATTGTTGGCCATATCATACAATTTATAGGTATTAACTGGTATGATTATTTTGGTGTTGAGAAGTTTATTTATTCATTTCACATACCTTTATTTATAATTATTTCAGGGTATTTCTGCGCAAGATCTATTACTTCTTCTTTTGGGGAAATGGTTCGAAAAAAAACTAAACAACTTATTTTACCTGCATTAACTTGTACATTTATTATATGTTTATGGGAACTGGTTATAGGATTCCCACAACAATTCTCTTTTCGAGACGAAATAATCGGCAATTCATGGTTTTTAAAAACATTATTTATTCTCTATCTTTTAGGATGGTTAATGAAACATATACCTATCAAAGAAGAAATCTTTGCAATTATTTCAATAATAATATTATTCTGTATACCTCATGCATATAGTTTGCAAATAAACTACCAATATCCATATTTCTTAATGGGATATTTTCTTAATAAGAATAAATATGCTTGTATTATTAAACCTTCAGGATTTTATAAATTAATTTTACCTACAGTTTATATTATTTTATTCTATATATCTTATAATTTTTATGATGAAAAGAAGGGAGTTCCAATAACAATAAGCAATTTAATAAACTACCCATATAACATCTTTATAAGATATTTAGTCGCTATTTCTGGCTCTTTTTTTGTTATAACAACTACTGGTATTATATGCAATATATATAAGAATACAGATAAATTAAAAAAAATAGCAGAATATGGCAAATATACTTTAGGTATATATGTTGTACAAACATTCTTTATAACATTATTTGAAAGATATAATACAATTACCATAAATTATGGATTTGCTTTTTATTCAATAGCATTAATACTTTCACTATTGCTTCTATTTTTATGCATTCTTATCATTAAAAAATTCTCAAAAAACAAAATACTTGATTTAATATTTTTTGGCGGGGCATATAATCAATATAATAATAAAAAACTCCAATAAAAAAATACAACTATGAAAATAATACACATTAACATATTAACTCCTGCAAAAGAAAACATAAGAGGAACATCAGCTCTTCCTTATCATCTATTAAAAGAGCGGGATGAAAACATAAATGTAGAATTATATACATTTAATAACAATAACCTTTCTTATGATGAAATAAATAAGGTTAGCAAGGAACTGAATATAAAAATTAATCTTCTTAAGATTCCTTCATGGATTAAATGGGTGTTCCGCTTTCATCTTTTATTTCTTCGTATTTTCCTAAAATATCCTATACATCATTACATCACAGTTCCACAAAATTATGTAAATGAAATTAAATCTAATAATCCTGATTTAATTTGGGTTTACGGAGCAGAGCTCTCTAAAGTTGTCAAACAATTTGATGGATATAAAAGGATACACACCCTTCCTGACAGCGAAGCATTATATTATCACAGAATGCTTTCACGACGTTTTGTTATAAATGACTGGAAAAAATTCTGGCGGTGTGTTTTCATGTATCCTAAATTCTTAAACCTTGAAAAGAATTATGATGATTCACCTGATATAACTTACCATCTTGTCGGTGAAGAGGATGTAAAGTTCTTGAAGAATCTTAATCCGAAAGTTAATGCTAAGTTCCTTAGACATCCGCATTATGAGGTGAGGGATAACTTTAACAAGGACAGACACCATGAAAACTTTAACGAGAACGAAACTCACACAGATAATAAATCTATAAGCAAAAAGTTCCATAGTCCGAAAATCAAGCTCTTGATTGCGGGACAGTATAATCTTTACATGAAGCAGGAAGCAGACTTACTTATAGAACAAATCAGTGCTAACGATAACTTTAACGTTAACGAGAACAGACGCTCCCTTGCCCCCTCTAACTTAGAGGGGGAATTGAGAAACGAGAACGAGAATTCTAACTTTAACGTTAACCTTAACTTTAACGAGGGGGATGACTCTAACGATAAATCAAAGCATATAAATCCGCGTAATCTGTGCAATCCGTGTGAGATTCCTGAGAACACTAAAACACAATCAACAAGTGAAGCGCCCATTGTTCATAGTTTACAGTTAAAAAAGAACTACGCAATAACATTTCTTGGTAAAGGATGGGAGAAGCATGTTGAGGATTTGAGGAAAGTTGGATTTGAGGTTAATCACATTAAGTTTGCGCCTGACTATATAGAGGAGATATGTAAACACGACATTCAGATTACTCCGATTGCCATTGGAACGGGAACTAAAGGGAAGGTGCTGGATGCTCTTGCTAATGGTTTGCTTGTTATTGGTACAACATACGCATTAGAGAATATTGCTGTTAAGCATGGCGAGTCTTGCATAGAATACCACTACCCTACTGAAGTCATAGATATTCTCAATGACATTCCTAACAATCTATATAAATATGAGAGAATGGCAGAAGCAGGAAGACAAGCTGTCCTCAAATATCATAACAGGAGAAAGATTTCATCAGAACTCTTTGGAGGATGATTAACTTTAACGTTAACTTTAACTAGGGCATACGCTATGATTAACTTTAACTTTAACGTTAACTTTAACTAGGGCATACGCCATGATTAACTTTAACGTTAACATTAACTTTAACTAGGGCTACGCCATGAAAACTTTAACGTTAACGGGAATTTTATAAAAACAGAGTATATGAAGACAAGGAATTTTAGAGAATATAAAGTTTGGCAGGATGCTGTTGAATATGCAACTAAAGTATATGAAGTTACATCAAAATTACCTTGGTTTGAGAAGAAAGGACTTTGCGACCAACTTCAGAGAGCCGTTGTGAGCATTTCTTCAATTATTGCGGAAGGTGCTGGACGTTCAACTGATTCAGACTTTGCACATTTCCTTTATATGGCATTAGGTTCTGCTAATGAAGTAGAAACACAATTACTAATTTCAAAGAATCTAAACTACATTGATTTAGAACATTATGATATGCTGATATTAAATCTTACAGAAATCCAAAAACAAATAGTAGGATTAATAACAGCAATAAAAAATAGTTAAGGTTAAAGTTTAAAGTTAAAGTTAATAATCATGTTTTTATATTTAGCAATTTTCTTTTTGATGGTAGCCATTTACTTCTCTACATACGAGAAGAAGGCTAAGGATGTTCGTATCTTGGTCTTTTGCATGGCGCTCTTAGGTATTTTTGTAGGTATCTCGGATATGCTTGGAGGTTATGACCGATATATCTATGCAGATCTTTTTGATAATGTAGCTAATAGAATTATGAACAAGGAAAATATATTTCAAGCAGAGATTTTTTATCTTTACAGAACAGAAATAGGTTATGACTTATATAATGTACTAATCGGATTATTTACACGAAATAGATATATATTTATATTTATTACAACCGTAATAATTTATGCTCTCTTGTTCGCATCTTTCAAGAGATATATGGAAAACTACTCGTATGCAGTACTATTGTTTATGGGATTGTGGTTTTTCTTTACTTTTACCTATCTCCGTCAAGTTATGGGTGTCTCTATCGTGTGGTTATCTATTCAATATATTGTTGAAAGAAAACGTTGGCGATTTTTGGGAGTTCTCTTGATAGCAATATTATTTCATAATTCTGCAATAATTTTTGTACCACTCTATTTTGTTCCGATAAAGAAATTTGACAAAACTCGTGTACTTATTGTAATGATTATTTGTCTGCTTTTAGGAATATCGAATATTGCAGGTGGATTATTCGAGACATACGGTTCAATCGTAGGAGCAGAGGAGAGAGCTGAGGGATATGCTGAGGATGAAAGTGGTTTCCGTATAGCATATTTAGTTGAAGCAGTTTTCTTTCTTGGCTATATTTTATATAATTACCATAAAATACCACAGAAACCACTTAATTTGGTCATGTTAAATATGGGTCTTATCTTCTGTGCTATTCTCTTAATATTCGTACGTTCCGAAAATGGAGGACGTCTTGGATGGTATTACATGATTGGTATTATCGCTACCATTACATATTTAGCAACCTATACAAAGAAGATAACCTATCTTGGAGCAACAATGTTAGCAGTTTCTTTATTCCTATATTATAGAATTCTTTTCTCATGGGGTGTTCAATTATACCCATACAAAACTTTTTTTACAGATGGAGTTAGAGAGGGTGACTTCATTGAAGAAAGATACGAGTATGACCACAACTACGATATTGATAAGTTCTATAAATAAGATAAAACCTACGGTTTTTAACTTTAACCTTAACTTTAACAACGGGAACGGGAACGAAAACGGGAACGGGAACATTAACTAGGGCATACGCCATGAAAACTTTAACGTTAACGGGAATTTTATAAAAACAGAGTAGATGAAGACAAGGAATTTTAGAGAATATAAAGTTTGGCAGGATGCTGTTGAATATGCAACTAAAGTATATGAAGTTACATCAAAATTACCTTGGTTTGAGAAGAAAGGACTTTGCGACCAACTTCAGAGAGCCGTTGTAAGTATTTCTTCAAATATTGCGGAAGGTGCTGGACATTCTACAGATTCAGACTTTGCACATTTCCTTTATATGGCATTAGGTTCTGCCAATGAAGTAAATAGTTAAAGTTAAGGTTAAAGTTAAAGTTAATATAATATTATGCTAATAACAGTATTTACACCGACATATAATCGCGCTCATCTGCTGCCGCGCCTCTACGAGAGTTTATGTAAACAGACATTTAAGGATTTTGAATGGCTTATAGTGGATGACGGGAGTACGGATGAGACGAGGGAAGTTGTTGAAAACTTTAACTTTAACGCTAACGTTAACAATGACAGACACCATGAAAACTTTAACCTTAACGTTAACGGGAACAATGACAGACACCATGAAAACTTTAACTTTAACGCTAACGGGAACAATGACAGACACCATGAAAACTTTAACTTTAACGCTAACGGGAACAATGACAGACACCATGAAAACTTTAACCTTAACGTTAACGGGAACAAGAGGGATGACTCTAACGATAAATTAAAGCAGATAAATCCGCATAATCTGTGCAATCCGTGTGAGATTCCAGAGAAGTCTTTTCCTATACGCTATATATATAAAGCTAATGGGGGAAAACATACTGCTATAAATGTGGGGGCAAAGGAAGCTAAAGGAGAGTTTTTCTTAATTTTGGATAGTGACGATAGTCTACCTGAGGATTCTCTTATTAAGATAATCTACCACTTAGAACAGATCAAGGATAATAAAGAGTTTGCTGGTGTTGCTGGTTTTATGGCTCATCGTGACGGAACTGTGATAAGCAGAGGATATAATGAGAGTATTCTTGATTCTAATTCTCTGGATTTCAGATACCGATATAAAATAAAAGGGGATTTATTGGAGATATTTAGAACTTCTGTCATGCAAGAGTTTCCTTTCCCAGAAATAGAAAAGGAGCGGTTTTGCCCTGAAGCATTGATATGGAACAGAATTGCTACGAAATACAAGTTACGTCTATTCGATGAAGTTGTATATTATCGTGATTATTTAGATGGAGGACTTACTGACAACATTATAAGAATAAGGATGAATAGCCCTATAGCCGCCATGATGACATACGCAGAGATGACGAGATATAGTAACGTTCCATTTATGCAGAAGATGAAGGCTGCTATAAACTACTGGAGATTCCGTTTCTGCTATAATAAAAACGATAACAAAACTATTAAAGACACTATTTGGAATAAAATTCCTACTATAAGCTGGTACTGGATTATTGCCATGCCTCTTGGATATGCTATGCATAGGAGAGATATTAACGTTAACGTTAACGGGAACGGGAACTAATCTAACTTTAACTTTAACGTTAACCTTAACGAGAACTAGGGCATACGCCACGGGAACAATGACATACGCCCCCTTGCCCCCTCTAACTTAGAGGGGGAATTGAAAAATGGGAACGGGAACGTTAAAGTTAAGGTTAAAGTTAAAGTTAAGATTTATTATTGAATGATGAGAATACTACATATAATTACTTCGTTACAGACTGGTGGGGCTGAGACATTGGTTGTGAATCTGATGCCTCGCTTCAGGGATTTAGGACATGAGGTTGGACTTGTTGTTTTTAACAATGAGAAGACTAAGCTGATGGAGAGACTGAAGCACGAATGTCCAGAATGTAAGATTTATGAATTGGGAACTTCTTGCTACAATCCGCTATATATAATAAAACTGATTGGAATAATGAAGAAATATGATATTGTGCATACTCATAATTCTTCTCCTCAGTTGTTTGCTGCAATAGCGAACTTATTTACACGAAAGAAACTTATTACAACGGAACATAATACATCTAATCGCCGCCGATATTGGAAATGGTATGTCAACATTGACAGATGGATGTATAACAGGTATAATCGCATTATATGCATATCTAATCAGGCAGAGGAAAATCTGCGTAATTACCTAAAACGAGATAAACTGCCCATAGTAACAATATTTAATGGTGTTGATGTAGCAAGTTTCCATAACGCGAAACCTATAGAAGAACTTAAAACTGACAAGTTTGTTTCAATAATGGTTGCTGGTTTCCGCAAACAAAAAGATCAAGACACATTAGTTAAAGCTATTGCAAAACTGCCAAAGGAGAAATTTGAACTTTGGCTTGTAGGTACTGGTGAGAGACTTAACGATGTTAAGAACTTGGCTAAAAACTTAAACATTGAAGACAACGTGAAGTTCTTGGGATTGCGTACTGATGTTGCAAGACTGCTTCACACAGCCGATGTTGTAGTTATGTCATCGCATTATGAAGGCCTATCCTTATCGAACATCGAAGGAATGTCTGTAGACAAACCTTTCATCGCAAGCGATGTAGACGGACTACACGAGATAACTGAAGGCTACGGCATACTCTTCCCACATGAAGACTCAGACTCCCTTGCCAAGATAATAGAACGACTATCTACCGACCAAGACTATTACAACCAAGTAGCTTCTTCCTGCTACGCCCGCGCCCAACAGTTCGACATCACCAAGATGGTAGAAGGGTATGAAGGGGTGTATACTCAACGATAACGGGAACGGGAACGGGAACTAATCTAACTTTAACTTTAACGTTAACGGGAACGGGAACTAGGGGCATACGCCATGTGAACTTTAACGTTAACGGGAACGGGAACGATAACGGGAACTAGGGCATACGCCATGTGAACTTTAACGTTAACGAAAACGGAAACGGGAACGGAATTAAGAATAATTACTAACTATGAATGAAAAATTAAAGGCAAGGAATTTTAGAGAATATAAAGTGTGGCAAGATTCTGTCGAGTTTGCTACTAAAGTATATGAAGTTACAACTAAATTACCTTGGTTTGAGAAGAAAGGGCTATGCGACCAATTGCAAAGAGCAGTTGTGAGCATTTCTTCAAATATTGCTGAGGGTGCTGGACGCCCTAATGACACAGACTTTGCACATTTCCTTGATGTGGCACTTGGTTCTTCAAATGAAGTAGAAACACAATTGCTTATATCGAGAAATCTAAAATATATAGAAATGGAACAATATAACTTGTTAATGCTTTCACTAACAGAAATTCAAAAGCAACTAACAGGTCTTATTGCTTCGATAAGAAAATATTAATAAATATATCAACGGGAACGGAAACGAGAACGGGAACGAGAACGGGAAATTGTTAATGTTAAGGTTAAAGTTAAGGTTAGCGTTAACGTTAAGGTTATTTTAATCATGAAAATAATAAGAGCTTGTACGGTATCGATGTCGCTGGGGTTTGTGGAAGGGATGCTGCCTGACTTGAAGAAGAAGTATGAGGTGGTGTTGCTGTCTTCTCCAGGACCTGAGATGGAGGCTATTGCTGAGAAGGAAGGAGTGAAGACTATAGCAGTGCCGATGGAAAGGCATATATCCTTGAAAAAAGATATTGTTTCTCTTTTTAAACTGATAAAAGTATTCCGCAGGGAACACCCACAGATGGTACACTCTATGACTCCTAAGGCAGGACTGCTCTGCATGGTGGCTGCTTGGCTGACAAGGGTACCTGTGAGAGTGCATACCTTTACAGGACTTGTATTCCCTACTGCACAAGGGCAGAAACGAAAGATACTGATGCTGACAGATGCTATAACCTGCGCCTGTGCTACTCATATCATCCCTGAGGGAGAAGGTGTGAAGGCTGACTTGCAGAATAATGGGATAACTAAAAAGCCGATGAGGATTTTAGGTTATGGCAACGTGAGAGGCATTGACATGACAAGGTTCTCTCGCAGAGAGTCTATTATGAGAATGGCGGAGAACCTAAGAGATAGTGATGTCTTTACCTTTCTTTTCGTTGGTCGCATTGTAAGAGATAAAGGTATTAACGAACTTGTTGCTGCCTTTAAACGGTTGAATGAGGAGTTTCCTAAGACAAGGCTTTGGCTTGTGGGATTCTTTGAGGAGAATCTTGACCCAGTATCATCAACCACAAAATCAATGATTGAATCTAATAAGAGCATTGAGGCTGTTGGAGAAAAATTAGCTGATGAACTGCTTTCATACTATGCGGCCTCTGATTGTTTCGTATTCCCAAGCTATAGGGAGGGATTTCCTAACACTGTGATTGAGGCTGGAGCAATGGACCTGCCTTGCATCGTTACTGACATTAACGGTTCACGCGAGATTATCAGTCAGGGGGAGAACGGAATAATCATTCCTTCTAAAAATGAAGAACAGTTATATAAGGCTATGAAGCAAATGATTACTGACGAGAACAGCAGAAAGCAAATGACAGGCAATGCAAGAAAGATGATTGCAGACCGCTTCGAACAAAGTTTCGTCAGACAATGCTTGTATGACTACTATGAGGAGATTCTAGAAAAAACATCTTAGTTTTTTCTTATATATTTTAATACTAAAGCAATAAATAGCAAATATATGATTGAAGATAATAATAATAAAGGTAAACGTATTGTTGTATTTGGGGCAACGGGAAATATCGGAGCGTATTCTGCCGTACATCTGAAAGAACAAGGATACGACGTGATTGCCGTTGGAAGACGAAAATCAGATAATGGATTTTTTGCAACAAAGGGAATAGATTATTATTCTGTTGATATTAAAGATGAGAAAACATTTGATATTCTACCAAAAGAGAATATTTTTGCAGTAATTCACTTCGCAAGCACACTGCCTTCTCGGTATGCTTTTAATCCTCAAGATTTATTCGAATCTATAACAATTGGTACATTACATGTACTAGAATGGATGCGCCAAATTGGTTGCAAAAAAATTGTTTTTCCACAGACACCATCCGATATGGCAAAATATCATAATAAACCATGCTTAATTCCTGCCGACGACTACAGACATTTTCCTTTAACAGGCGATCATGCTATATACACAATCGCAAAAAATGCGGCTGTTGACTTAATGGAACATTATCGTGCCGAGTATGGGATTAGTTTTTATGCCTTGCGCTTCTTTACTATCTATCAATATCACCCCAATGCATATCATTATGCTAATTTTAAACGCAGGATGATGCCATATCGCATGCTTATGGATAGAGCCAGCAAAGGATTACCCATTGAGATTTGGGGGGATTGTAAGAAAGCAAAAGAAATGGTTTATATAAAAGATTTTGTCAGACTCGTTCAATGTTGCGTAGAGAATAAAGGCAAAGGCGGATGTTATAATGTCGGTAATGGATGGCAGGTATCATTAGAAGAACAGATATTAGGAATTATAGAAGTATTCTCACCTTCTGACAATAAATCAGAAGTGATATATTGTCCAGAAAAGCCAGATCCATTACAGAATGCTTTTGATGTTACTAAGACATTTGAAGAATTAAATTACAAGCCAAAGTATTCCTATATTGAGCAATTAAAAGATTTCAAAAAAGAAATGGAAACAGAACCATTTGCATTACTATGGGGAACTAAAGAGGACTATAAAGAATAAAGGTTATTTATGTATAAGAACTACATTAAGCGTTTTTTTGATTTTTCATTATCACTTATAGCAATTATTGTATTATCTCCAATTCTGATAATTCTAATCATATTATTATATCTCTCAAATGAAAAGTCTGGTGTTTTCTTCCTACAAGAGCGTCCTGGATACAAAGGAAGAATCTTCAAGGTAATAAAATTCAAGACCATGAATGACAAGAAAGGAGACGATGGACAATTGCTACCTGATTTACTTAGAATAACTAAAGTTGGAAGATTTGTAAGAAATACTTCATTAGATGAATTGCCACAATTATTCAATGTATTAAAAGGAGACATGGCACTTATTGGTCCTCGTCCATTACTTAAACAATACTTAAAGCTATATACTCCAGAGCAAATGCGCAGACACGATGTGCGCCCTGGAATAAGCGGATGGGCACAAGTAAACGGACGCAATAATTTGTCTTGGGGTGAAAAGTTTAAACTGGATATTTGGTATGTTGACCATATTTCTGCATGGTTAGATATAAAGATTATAATTATGACTATCCTAAAAGTTTTCAAGAGAGAAAGTATTAACAATACTGATGTAGCTAATAAAAATATTACTGAACCAAATTTTGATGGAACTAATTAAGGGAAAAAATTATACAAGACTAAATACTCCATGCTTCATACTTGACACCCAAGAATTGGCTAGAAGCATAAATGGATTTAGTTCTGCACTACAGAATAATTTTATAGATTATAAAATCGGTTATTCTGTAAAGACTAACTCTTTGCCATTTTGCATGTCAAAAGCAAATGAATTAGGATGCTATGCAGAAGTAGTTTCAAGTGATGAATATGAATTAGCATTGAAATGCGGTTTCAAGAAATGCCATATCATTTATAATGGTCCTATGAAATCTCATGACACATTTATAGACGCTATAACAAATAATGCAATAGTAAATATTGAAACTAAAAGAGAATTAGATTGGCTAAAAGAACTTCCAACAGACTCTATATATAAAATTGGGCTGCGACTTAATATAAATATAACAAAAGTTTCTCCAGAAGATGCTGATGGAGATAATGATAATAGTCGTTTCGGCTTTTCTAATGAAACATCTGAATTTAAAGATGCACTCAATATAATTTCAAATCTTCCCAACATTAAACTATCTGGACTTCATATACATCGTACTGCACATAGTCGCAGCATACGTTTCTATCAGAACTCTATTCGTTATGCATGTGAGATTATCAGAAGATATAACCTCAAATTAGATTATATTGATATTGGTGGGGGCTACTTTGGAATATTTCCCAATAAGCCAACTTACCAAGATTATGCAGACACTTTTAAAGCGGTTCTTCAACAATATAGTCTTGATGGTTTACAAATAATTGTTGAACCAGGCAATGCTTTAGTTGCATCGTGCTTCTCTTTTCTTAGCGAAGTGATAGACGTAAAGCATACAGAACAGCACTGCTGGTTTGTTACAACAGACGGTTCGCGCAACGACATTGATCCTTTTTTTCGAAAATCTTCCTATATGACAGAGATTCTTTCTGACGGAAATAATGAGGTTGTTGAAGAACAAATAGTTTCAGGATGCACATGCCTAGAATATGACAGACTGTTTTCATTAAGCAAGCATCCATTACTTTCTATTGGTGACCGTATTTTATACAAAAATGTGGGGGCTTACACTATGTGTCTTTCTCCGATGTTTATTCGCTATATACCAAATGTTTATTCTTGGGATGGGCAAAATTATAAACTAATCAGAGAGAAATGGAGTGCTAAAGAATATATTCAAAAAAATATAGTAAAATAGAAAATTTCAAATGGACAATATTTTATTTTGTAGCGTAGGACGCAGGGCTCGCCTATTGATGGATTTCAGAGAGTCAATGAAAGGCTGTGGCAAATTGGTTGCTACTGATTTAAGTCCTGTTGCGCCTGCTTTATTTTTTGCAGACAAGACTTATCTCGTACCAAGGATAACAGATGAACACTATTTTGACAGAATCATTGACATTTGCAAAGAAAGCGATATCAAGGCTATTACAACCCTAATAGATCCTGAAATTGAAATCCTCTCGAAACACCGAGATGAACTTTTATCAATGGATATACTTCCTTTGTGTCCAGCTGCTTGGACAGCTCATTTATGCTTTAATAAGTACGAGATGTTCAAACATCTTAATGAAAAAGGAGTAAGAACCGTGCTAACTTATGATAATCTAGATTCATTCCGAAAAGGACTTGAAAATGGCGAGATTTCATTTCCTGTATTTATGAAACCAATATCTGGCAGTGGCAGCGTTGGCATTGGGCAAGCAAACACAATGGAAGAGGTTGAAAAAAAATGGAATGAGGGAAATTTCAAATATATAATCCAGGAATTGATGAGTGGAGGAGATTGTGATGCCGACGTTTATGTTGACTGTATATCTCATAAACCAGTTGCAATATTCTCAAAGAAAAAGATAGAAAGCCGCATTGGTGGAGCAAATAAAACAATATCATATAAAGACCCTAAGTTATTTGACTTTGTTGAAGAAGTTTGCTCTGTACTTGAACTTAATGGACCATGCGACATGGACTTTTTCATAAAGGATGGTGAATACTATTTATCTGAAATAAACCCTCGATTTGGAGGTGCTTACCTGCATGCCTATGGAGCTGGAGTTGACTTTATAAAGCTAATTTTAAACAATATGCATGGTAAAGAAAACAAGTCCATTATTGGAGAATATGAAGACGATATTATCATGATGATGTATGATGATGTTGTAATTAAACGAAAAGATGAATTAATGTCTACAGATTTTAGTTTATTATAGAAGATTTACAATAAGCAATAGCATTAACGCCAGAAGCTATGCAACATTGCGGGGCTTCTGGCGTTTTTATATACAAGATTTTGAACGGGAACGGATTCTAACGTTAACGATAACGGGAACAATGAAAACTTTAACTTTAACGTTAACTTTAACAATGACAGACGCCCCCTTACCCCCTCTAACTTAGAGGGGGAATTGAAGATTGGGAACGAGAACTAATCTAACTTTAACGGGAACGTTAACGATAAAAATCTGTGGCATCTGTGTGACATTTAAAACTCAAGCTACCTTACAAACTGAAAGTTTCAAAATCAGTACAAAAAATTGACGAAAAAAGTAAAAAATCTTGACAAACGGAATTTTCATTCTAGAGAAGGATTTTCTGCTTGGCACGAGGCGAAATGTGAAAATGTGTTTAGTTGTTAATCAATCGGCTTAAACTATGTAAACGAACATAAGGAATGAAAAAGTGAAAGGTGTCCTTTCGCGATGCGAAACGTGGCATATCGCAGTGCGATATGTGGCATATTGCAGTGCCAAAGGTGCCCTTTCGCACTGCGAAAGATGCCCTTTGACTTTTTTAACACTTATGAGTCTTGAGGCGAAACGTATAATGTATTGATATTGAACAATTTACTAAAAACAGCAAGAAACCTCCAAATACTCGCATATTTTGCAACTTTGTTTTTCTCGGTCCTAAATTTTTAAGTTATGGGCAGGGTTAGTTAATCAATTTTTTACCCAACTCTGCTCTGAAAATTGCATGTTTTTCTCTCGGCAAAGGCAGGAAACGGAAAACTGGTTTCAAATTGTTATGAGTTAACGTCAGTTCGGTATAAGGAGTCGCTTCGCGAGAAATTCTACAAATCTTCTCAAATCTTCCAAATAAAAATAGAATTTTGAAAGATTTTGAATAGATTTTGTACGATTTCTGCCTCGAAGAGGCAAACCCAAAGACATGTTTTTTGTTATATCAAACTCACGTTAACCTTAACGGGAACGGGAACGTTAACGATAACATACGCCCCCTTGCCCCCTCTAACTTAGAGGGGGAATTGAAGATTGAGGATGGGAATGGGGAATTGTTAAGGTTAAAGTTAACGTTCCCGTTATTTTTTTATTAAATAATCTTTTTTTTGAATTATTTTCGTTACTTTTGTAATATGAAACTGCGAGGGCAGGGGAAAAAGATAGACTCTGAATTATTATGGCTGGATGCCAGAAGGAGGTAAATTATGAAACAAACGACTATTTTTACAAACAGACTGGAACAAGACCTTACTATGTCAATGGCGGAATGTGCCCACGATGGTGTGTTTATTCTGACTGATGTTGGCACCGAGAAATACTGCTTGCCGATGATAAAGGATTTCTTGTGCCTGAAAAATGCCAAACTGATAACTATAAAACAAGGGGAGGACAGCAAGACGCTGCCTACTGCTACTGCAATATGGGAAACCCTGTCGCAGAACGGGGCTTCGCGACATGCGCTGCTGATAAATCTCGGCGGCGGAATGGTGAGCGACATAGGCGGCTTTGCTGCATCTACGTTTAAGCGCGGCATAAACTTCATCAATATACCAACCACGCTGCTGGCTATGGTGGATGCTTCGGTAGGTGGAAAGACGGGCATCAACATGGGTAAGTTCAAGAACGAGATAGGTACGTTTGCAGAGGCTAAAGCGGTTATCATTGACACTAACATTCTGAAAACACTGCCTTTCGACCAACTGCTTTCGGGTTATGCGGAGATGATTAAGCACTCGCTGCTTGACAACGTGAGCCACTGGGCTGACATTATGAACTTCTATAATGATGACTCTATCTCGCCTGAGATGGTGAAGAGGAACAACGGTATGGAGGGGCTCGGCATTGACTATAAGCAACTGCAAAACCTTGTCGCACGGTCGGTTGCGGTGAAGCAACGCTATGTAAGCCAGGACCCATACGACAGAGGACTGAGAAGGAGTCTGAATCTGGGTCATACAATAGGACATGCGCTTGAGTCTTGGTGCTTCGATGCTGGCAGTCCTGTGCCTCATGGCTGTGCCGTTGCCTACGGACTGGTTTGCGCTCTATATATAAGTTGTGCGATGGTGAACTTCCCAACGGACAAGATGAGACAGACTGTTCAGTTTATCAACAGTTATTATGGCAGACCGCCTATAACCTGCGATGACTATGCTGACTTGATAAGACTGATGAAGCATGACAAGAAGAACAAGGGCGACAACATCTTGTTCACATTGCTTAGCGACATTGGCAAGCCTGAGATAAACCAGATTGTTGACGAGAAAATGATTGAGGAGTCTCTTGACTTTCTTAGAGAAGGATAACGGGAACGATAACGGGAACGATAACGGGAACGGGAACGATAACGGGAACGGGAACGGGAACGGGAACCTTAGCTTTAACTTTAACTTTAACGTTAACTTTAACTATGACAGACGCCCCCGCCCCGTTGGGGCACCCCCTCTAGCTTAGAGGGGGAATAGCTACTGCCTGAGTATTTGACAGTACATAGCTATTCAGTTTACAAGTTAAAGTTGAAAAATCTGAGACAGCTGAGGAATCTGTGTGATATTAAATACTCAAATAAAGAAATTGCTCCCCTAAGTTAGGGGAGCTGTCACGAAGTGACTGAGGAGTATGTCTACACCATGCAGCTGCACGGTGCAGGATTAAAAATGAAAGAATAAGAATTAACGTTAACCTTAACGGGAACAATGACATACGCCCCCGCCCCGTTGGGGCACCCCCTCTAGCTTAGAGGGGGAATAGCTACTGCCTGAGTCTTTGACAGTCCATAGCTATTAAGTTTACAAGTTAAAGTTGGAAAATCTGAAACAGCTGAGGAATCTGTGTAATATTAAATACTCAAATAAAGAAATTGCTCCCCTAAGTTAGGGGAGCTGTCACGAAGTGACTGAGGAGTATGTCTACACCATGCAGCTGCACGGTGCAGGATTAAAAATGAAAGAATAAGAATTAACGTTAACTTTAACTATGACATACGCCATGAAAACTTTAACTTTAACGTTAACTTTAACTATGACATACGCCCCCGCCCCGTTGGGGCACCCCCTCTAGCTTAGAGGGGGAATAGCTACTGCCTGAGTCTTTGACAGTACATAGCTATTAAGTTTACAAGTTAAAGTTGGAAAATCTGAGACAGCTGAGGAATCTGTGTGATATTAAATACTCAAATAAAGAAATTGCTCCCCTAAGTTAGGGGAGCTGTCACGAAGTGACTGAGGAGTATGTCTACACCATGCAGCTGCACGGTGCAGGATTAAAAATGAAAGAATAAGAATTAACCTTAACCTTAACGGGAACAATGACATACGCCATGAAAACTTTAACTTTAACGTTAACTTTAACTATGACATACGCCCCCTTACCCCCTCTAACTTAGAGGGGGAATAGCTACTGCCTGAGTCTTTGACAGTCCATAGCTATTAAGTTTACAAGTTAAAGTTGGAAAATCTGAGACAGCTGAGGAATCTGTGTGATATTAAATACTCAAATAAAGAAATTGCTCCCCTAAGTTAGGGGAGCTGTCACGAAGTGACTGAGGAGTATGTCTACACCATGCAGCTGCACGGTGCAGGATTAAAAATGAAAGAATAAGAATTAACCTTAACCTTAACGGAAACAATGACATACGCCATGAAAACTTTAACTTTAACTATGACATACGCCCCCGCCCCGTTGGGGCAATTGAAGATTGAGAACGGGAACGATAACGGGAACGGGAACTAGTTGTGAGTTATAAGTTATAAGTTATGGGGTATAAGTGTTGAGGACAGGAACTGGAAATTTAACGTTAACGTTCCCGTTAGATTAGTTCCCGTTGTCGTTCCCGTTAACGTTAGAGACAAGTAGTTTTTCAACAATTTTCTTTGCTTCGGCGCGGTTGGGCTTACCTGTGGCGGTCTGAGGCAGATGGTCTACTTCTATGATGTGCTTGGGCTGCCAGTAGCGGGGGAGAGAGTGCTTGCAGACTTGCGAGACACTGTCGGTTATGTTTTTGCCTACTACGAGCAAGACTACTACTTCGCCAAACTTTTCGTCGCGTGCTTTACTTATAGTGAATGGCATCGTGAGATGTTGTGCCAACAACCGCTCAACTTCCTCTGCCTGTATCTTTATTCCGCCAGAACAGATGGTATTGTCTTTGCGACCAATGACACGGAAACGGATGCCATCGTCGTGCATCACTACAATATCGTTGGTGACTATCCTGCCTTCGGCTACCTGCGGAGCATCTATCCAAAGACATTGTTCGCTGGTCTGACCTACGGTAACGCCAGTCATTGGTGTGTACCAAAGCGATGCAGACTCTCCGTTGATTTGGCGGAGGGCTATGTGGGAGAGTGTCTCTGTCATGCCATAACTGCTCCACACAGCATGGGGGAAGTCGCGGAGCTCGTCTTCTAACTGCTTGCTTATGGCTCCGCCACCTATGAGAAGATGTCTGACGTTTCTCAGACGGTCGCGCTCTTCGTCAACCTGCAACGTACTGAAAACCTGCATAGGAGTCATGGCTACAAAGTCGAATGACTGTCTGCCCACAGACTGCAAACTGGATGCTGACAAGGGATGAGACGAGGGAGTGACACAGAAAAGCTGCATCTTACGGACAAGGCTGCGCACGACCATCATCTTGCCTGCAATGAAATCAAGTGGCATGCAGAGCAAGGCGGTGTCGCCTTCGTTGAGACCAAGAAAGTCGCAAGTCATGCTGGCACTGTTCTTCATGCGCTGCTTCTCAACCCACATAGGCTTTGGCTTGCCTGTAGACCCGCTTGTATGCACAAGCACCCTGTCGCTATCGTTGCGCCATTCTGCAAGAAACTCTTCAATAGTCATCTGCTTTTCCTTTTTATATATGTCTTATTATTACTATCAGCCTTTCAGATTCTCATAAGTTTGCAGTCAACAATCTGCAATTTGCATCCATCTAACTCAATATTATCGGTGAAGAGAGCACCTGTGCCAAGCCCCTGCGGCATCGTGATACCAGGTCCATAGATGTCGGCGGCAAGGTTGGCAATGGCATTCAGTCCTATGTTACTCTCCAGCGCACTTGTTATCCACGAACCAATGTTACGCTTGTTGGCTTGGTCTATCCATTCGCGAGTGCCTTTCATTCCGCCATGCAGCGACGGCTTCAGGATGATGTATTGCGGAGATATTGTGTCTAACAGTTCTGACTTGTCTTGTGGCTTTTTTATTCCTATCAGTTCCTCGTCTAAGGCTATTGGCAGGGGAGTATGACAGCAAAGACGTGCCATCTCCTTCCACTGACCTGCACGGATGGGCTGCTCTATGGAATGGATGTCGAACTGGGAGAGTGCTTCCAACTTGCTCAGGGCATCTTCGGGGGCAAAGGCTCCGTTGGCATCAACGCGCAATTCAACAGTCTCCTTGCCAAATCGGCTGCGAATCTTCTTCAGTAGAGCCAGTTCGTTATCGAAGTCTATTGCTCCTATTTTCAGTTTGATGCAGCGGAAACCCTGTGCAAGCTTGTCCTCTATCCGCTTGTTCATTTCCTCGAAACTACCCATCCAGATTAGTCCGTTGATAGGTATTCCTTCTTCGCCACGCGAGAAAGGAGTATCGAAGAGTTGCCAACTGCCACGCTGACAATGCAGCAGGGCTGTTTCAAGTCCGAAGAGCATTGACGGATAAGGGCGCAGTTCGTCAATATCAGTATGCCCAGTCCTGCTGACTATATTGCACGCATCTATGAGAATATCCTCATAGTCGGGCAAATCGTCGCATGACAGATTAGGCAGCGGAGCGCACTCCCCCACCCCCACGTGCGTCGGGTTGTTGATGTCTCTGATGTAAACCAGCCATATCTTCCTTTCGGTATAAACACCGCGTGACGTACCTGCAGGCTGGCGGAAATGCAGAGTCTTCGGCTTAAACATTATATTGTATTTCATTTTATTAAAGTAAAACTAGTTAACGGGAACGGGAAATTTAACGTTAACGGGAATGGGAACTTTAACCTTAACGGGGACGGGAAATTTAACTTATACTCAACACTCATAACTCATAAATTATAACTCATAACTAGCTCCCGTTCCCGTTCCCAATCTTCAATTCCCCCTCTAAGTTAGAGGGGGTAAGGGGGCGTATGTCATAGTTAAAGTTAACGTTAAAGTTAAAGTTTTCATGGCGTATGTCATCGTTCCCGTTGTCGTTCCCGTTCCCGTTAAAGTTCCCGTCAATTATCAATTCACATAGTTAATCCACTCTGCCATGTCGCGGAGCACTTCTGGGGAGATAGTCTCCTCTATCTGTCCATATTCTGCGGGCAAGCCTGTAGTGCAGTGCTGGAAAAGATGATTGAGTGAAGGATATTCTTTAATGAGATTCTTTTTCGCAGAAGGCAGAAGCTGCTCTATAGCACGGAGGTTAAGACTTGAAATGACCTGACAGTCGCTGCTGCCATTGAGTGCGAAGACAGGACAACGTGTATTGCGAATATCGTCGGAAGGGTCGTAGTCAATAAACCACTGAACCCACTTGACAGCAGGCTGGGCATTGAGCATCTCGCGATAGTCTTTGACTGTGAACGACGACGACAACCCCGACAGTTCAAGCAGACGATTGCTCTGAGCTGTCAGTGCAGTGTCTCCTTTCACACCTATACCTGCCATAGAGACTATGAAGTCGGCTTTCTTGCGGGAACCAAGCATAAAGGCTATTGATGCACCTTCGCTATGACCGAGGCAACCTATCTGCTTGAACTTCTTTAGTCCACGAAGGAAGTCGATGCCTGCCGCAGCATCGCGCATGAAATCTTCGGTTGTTGCATTCAGAACATCACCGCCTACTGAGGCGGCTGTTGCACGGTCGTCGTAGCGCAGAGTAGCAATGCCGTTGCGTGCGAAATAGTCGGCTATGACGAGAAAGGGTTTATGTTCCATCAGTTCCTCGTCGCGGTTTTGCTGTCCGCTTCCTGAGACAAGCAGCACTACAGGTGGTTTCTGCTTTGCGTTATAGCCTACGGGATAGGTAATAGTGCCAGCCAGTGTTGCCCCGTCTTTCTCATTTCTGAAAGTAACTTCCTCTGTCGTATAAGGATATGGTGGCTGAGGATGTTGCGGACGATTGACAACACGCTTGCCTTTAGTCATGTTAAGAGGGAAAGAGTAGCCTCGCTGGGTGAATACTCCTTCAAGGTTGCTGCCACTGACACGAGCCCGATAGGTTGCCCCGATGCTCTCAATGCGGATTGAGACGGAGTCGTTGCTGAGAAATTCCTTACTTGCAGCAATGCCTTTTGCTCCCTGATCGGGACTATCGAGTGTGCAGACAACATCGCCATTAGCTTGTTCAAAATTGAGGACAACAGTTAGCGACATCTGCCCTAAGTCGAGTTTGCCAGTCCACGAACCAAGAATGTTTGCTGCATCTTGCGCCATAATATGGACCGAGGCACAGAAGAGAAATAATAGCAAATATAGTTTCTTCATTTTTTTAGCGAGCTGATAAGCGTTATTATAGTGCATAGCCTTTATTTAGTGCATAATTATGCAGGATTAAGGATTAAAGCTAAAGTTAAAGTTAACGTTCCCAATCTTAAATTCCCCCTCTAAGTTAGAGGGGGTAAGGGGGCGTATGTCATTGATCCCATTAAAGTTAAAGCTCTCACAACTCATAACTCAACACTCATAACTTATAACTAGTTCCCGTTCCCGTTAACGTTAAAGTTAAAGTTAAAGTTAAAGTTAATTAAGGCATCTTAGGATACTTGGAGAAGTCGGGCTTACGTTTTTCGAGGAATGCCTTGCCACCCTCTTGAGCCTCATCGAGGAAGTAGTAGAGCATTGTGGCATCGCCAGCAAGTTCCTGTATACCAGCCTGTCCGTCGAGTTCGGCATTGAGACCAGCCTTAATCATTCGCAAGGCAAGCGGAGAACGCTCCATCATTATCTCTGCCCACTCAACACATTCGTCTTCAAGACGGTCGAAGGGAACAACCTTGTTGACAAGTCCCATGCGCTCTGCTTCTTCTGCACTGTACTGACGGCAAAGGAACCAAATCTCGCGAGCCTTCTTCTGTCCTACGATGCGAGCCAGATAGCTTGCTCCGAAACCTGCATCAAACGAACCTACCTTTGGACCTGTCTGTCCGAAGATTGCATTTTCTGAAGCAATGGTAAGGTCGCAAACCAAATGAAGAACATGACCGCCGCCAATAGCATATCCATTAACCATAGCGATTACTGGTTTTGGCAGACGGCGAATCTGCATCTGCACATCGAGAACACTAAGGCGAGGAATGCCAGCTTCGTCAACATAGCCGCCACGACCCTTGACGTGCATGTCGCCACCAGAGCAGAAAGCCTTATCGCCTGCTCCTGTCAGGATAACAACACTGATGTGCTGTGCTTCACGACACCACGCAAAAGCCTGCGACAACTCCCATGTTGTCTTTGGGGTAAAGGCATTGCGATAACGAGGACGATTGATGGTTATCTTTGCTATACCATTATATTCCTCAAGCAGGATTTCTTCAAAATCCTTAACGTTTTTCCATTCTCTTGTTTCCATAAATAGTTTCTTTTAATGGTTATTTGTGGTTGATAGCATAAGGTTATAAGGACTGATATGAATATTTTTTTTGAGTTATCATAATGTGAGGCTTCACCCTAATCGGCATGATATAGGGAGCTTTATTCACCTCACAACCTTAAGACCTGTAAACTTCAAAACCTGATTATATTCTTTTATATCTCTATCTGCATCGGTAAATACTTCGAGAAGCATCGGGGTGTCGCTGTCGGCATTGACGAGTTTGTCAAGTTGCTGCTCAAGTTCTTCATCGCTGTTTGCCGAAATGTATGAAATGTTATTCTGCAAGCAGACTCCACGAGCATCAGCGCCATGAGATGCAGCGACAAAATCCTTGCGGGCTGCCGACGTCTCAAGTCCTTTCAACTTGCGGAATATTCCACCACCACCATTGTTCAATAGCAGTATGCGCAGATTACCTTTCAGTTGCGACTGCCACAGGGCATTGCTATCATAGAAGAAGCTCAAGTCGCCTATTACGCAGAACACACGCTTGGTTGTGGCAACGGCATTGCCACAGGCAACAGACAACGAACCTTCGATGCCGTTGACTCCACGATTGCAATAAACAAAATGACGGGAATATAATGATGCGAGGCGGACAGCCATGCTGTTGGAATAATGCACAACGCATGGTTGCTGAAGCGAATCAATGTGTTGCTCAAAACGCCTCACTGCCGAGAGTTGGGAGAACTCAGGCTGGCAGGTGTCTATATGGTCAATACATTTCTGAAGTCTGGTATGCCACAGAAGGATGTACTGCTCTGTCTCTTTTCCTAAATTCTTTGTCTTCAGAGCCTCAGCCATCTGCGAAATAATGCTGACAGGATGAGCCTTGACTATTCCTGCAAGATGAGTGAATGTGTCGTAGAGTGTGCCGTCGGCATTGACTATCCACTCTCTGCAACTGCTGCACTGGCGAAGGAAATGCTTAAGATGCTTGCTCACTATTGCATCGCCGACATAGAAGACGAAATCGGGTTCGTATTCTTCAATGCCAGACAAATCCTTCACTGCTAAATCAACAAGACACCTATTATTATATAATGTGCTGAGAGGTTCTTGCAAGACAACCATCTTGCTTGCCAACTCTGCAACATCTTCTTCAATGAAATATTCGTTGACAGCCTGTCCGATTATCATCATCGGACGCTTTGCCTCCTTCAACTGAAGGAAAAACTCACAGCCTGCGTCAATATTGGCATCGGGCTCAATCAACGAAACAACTTGGGGGTCTGGTAATTTCTCAACGGAGAAATCAAACAAAGGTTCACTTATCGGAACATTGATGTGAACAGGACCGCCACAGCCTTTTCTGCTTGCTATCAGGCACTCGCTGACAAGGCGGCGGCAATACCATCGTTCTTCATCGTCGGAAGGTTCTGGAAGCGAAACAGAATGGCGCACAAACTGACTGACAGCCATTGGCTGAGGCATGGTTTGTCCGTCTTGCTGTCCAATCCACTGCGGAGCACGGTCGGCACTAATGACGATGATTGGCAAGTGCTGATACATTGCCTCGACAATAGCAGGGGCAACATTCATGAGGGCACTGCCAGACGTAACACACACAACAACAGGACTATTCGTTGAAAGACATATTCCTAAGGCATAGAAACCCGCACACCGCTCATCGGTTACAGAATAGCAACAAACCTGTTCATGCTCGCAAAGATTGTGAACAATAGGAGCATTCCTGCTGCCAGGACAGACTACAGCGTGTCTTACTCCATAAGCCACAAGTTGCGATGTCAATATGTTTACGTTTTCTTTATTACAAAACATTATTATAGATATTATCTCTATCAGATGCTACAACCACATCAATCGAGAAGAAAAGTAATTATCAATTAAAAACGTTCCCGTTAAAGTTAAGGTTAAAGTTAACGTTATCGTTCCCAATCCTCAATTCCCCCTCTAAGTTAGAGGGGGTAAGGGGGCGTATGTCATTGTTCCCGTTCCCGTTATCGTCAACGTTCTCATAACTCATAACTCATAACTAATTCCCGTTCCCGTTAAGGTTAAGGTTAAAGTTCCCGTTCCCGTTAATTGTCAATTATCAATTTCCTCATTGCCTGCATCTTCGCACAAGTTTCCTGCCACTCCTGTTCTTCGCTGCTTTCCCTCAGCAGACCTCCGCCAGCATATAGACGGAATCGGTCTGGCATGATGTGCATGCAGCGCAACGACACAAACAGACTTGTAGCATCATCAATGTTCAACGGACCTGCAAAACCGCTATAGTATTCCCTATGGCAATGCTCATTAGCCGTGATATGATGACAGGTAACAGACTTTGGCAGTCCGCACACAGCGGGGGTAGGATGAAGTGCTGCCACGAGTTTTCCTAAAGAAGACGATTCTTTCAGCGTAAACTCAAAATCGGTCTGCAAGTGACACACATTGGCAGCAACAATAGTATGAGGCTCTGACTGACTTAGTTTGTCAACATAAGGACTTAGGCTGTCGGATATATAGCGTGCAACTATCTGCTGCTCCTCCTTGTTCTTGTCTGACCAGCACGACACATTACCATTCTCTATATCGGCTGTCGGAACACTCTCTGCTTTCATTGTTCCTGCAAGAGCCATGCTCCTGCCCTCCCTGTTCTTCAGTTTCAGCAACACTTCGGGGGTAGCCATGAGCCAGTATCCACATACAGGCGAAGAGACTAAGGCTACAAACTGGCGCGGGAACAGACGGCAAGCCCTATGAAACAATGTTGTTGCAATGCTGGAAAGTCTTTCCTCCTGCACTTCGCCGCAACAAAACATCTCGTCGCAACTACGCGCTAAGACAATCTTCTGAAACTTGTCGTTAATCAAGTTGATGTGGCAACTGCGGAAGTCTTCAGCATAGCATTGCCTGTTGCGAGTTTCATCTTCGTCTGCAACAACAGCAGCTGGAATGTCGGCATCGCTGTCATCTGACTTAAAGACGGGCATTTCTTCAACTCTATCGGGGCGGATAACAATGATAGGACTATCGCCCGACAAGGCAAAAGGCGCAAACAAGAATCCGCTATGCTTGTCAATAGAGTCGTAACTGCTAAGCAAGACTGGTTCGTGCGCTGTCTGCTCAATGCAGGTATATGTTTCGGCAAAAGGCTGACGATATAGGACCTTTGTAGGAATCTTAAACATTAAAGCAACTATTAAATATGAAACATTCCTTTCTTAATTATTCCTTACGCTCTCCGCTCTGCTCCTTACCTTTTCTGCTGTCTTCTTTCTTCGAGGCAATTATATAGTTTGTGACATGAACTGTCGAAATAAGGTCGTCTTGGGAGTCGCGTACGTCAACATTCCACACATGCAGCTTTCTGCCTTTCTGCACCAGTCGCGCAGTTGCTGTTACGGTTTCGCCTTCAACGACAGCCTTAACATGGCTTCCGCTGACGTTGATGCCTACACATATTTTGCCAGGACAGATTGACGAAGAACCCACACCAGCCAAGTTCTCGGCAAGGGCAAGCGAAGCGCCACCACTCAAAAAGCCGAAAGGCTGACGATTTCTTTCGTCAACATGCATTGTAGCCTTACAAATGTCTTCTTCTGGGGTGGAGATAAACTCCATGCCAAGTGCAGTCGAAAGATTAGGCGACCGCTCAATTATTTGCTTTATTCTTTCAACATCCATTTATCTAATCTGCTGATTGATTTATGAAATTCTTAAAATAGTGTTTTCAACGATTTACGTTCATTATTACGATTTTGTTGTGCTTGCTGAAGAAATCTTGCATATCCTCTATTTTAAACGTGAGGGTTGTTATTTCCGGATTCTCGCTCTTAGCCGTAGTAGAAGGCTTATAATAGTGAACGCTATAGTGGTATGAGATTTCAAAGTTATTCTTCTCGGGAACCTTATACTCTGACTTCAACTCGGCTACAGCAGTACAACTGATAGGAGCATCTGAAGGTCCGTCGCCTTCTTTATATTCCCAGCTGTGACCGTCTATCTTGTCTGTATGCGATACTCCGTTAAGGTCTTTATATGTTACGGTAACATCATAGAATGTCAGAAGGTCTTCACTGAGATTGTCCACCTTGAATGAAACATTTGAAGTTTGTGGCAGAGGCATTACGCCATCGTCTTCTCCACATGATGAAAACATGATTGCAGTTGCAGTCAACATTACTGCAAGTACAAATAAATAAGTTACTTTTTTCATGATAATTTGTTTTAATTCAGACAATATGGATATTCATTATGTCGTTATATTCTCTATTTCTAATTATTTGCCATTGATTGCATCCCACTGTTCGTCAAGGTCTGTCATTTTTTCAAACAGCATGTCAGCACCTTCATTAAGCAGTGCTTCTGCTGGCAGCGGACCAGTGTTCACGGCTATGGTGAATGCTCCAGCTGCCTTTGCCGACCTAACACCGAGTGGTGCATTCTCAACAACGATAGTTTCTTCTGGAGTAGTGCCAGCCTTTTCCATTCCTCTAAGATAAGGCTCAGGATGAGGTTTTCCGTTCTCCACATCATAACTTGTAACCATCAGTTGCGGGTCGATGAGTCCAGGGAAACGGCGTTGCAAGTCGTCGAGCAATGAGCGGTGGCCGCTGCCTGTCACCACAACTATTTTCAGCCCGTCGCGCTTCATCTGTTCCATCAGATGCTTCACGCCTGGCATTGTTACAGGCTGAGGACTTGCCTCTACAGCCTTCGACTTGGCATCGTACATCTTCTGGGCTTCTTCCTCGCTAACCTCGCGATGAAGTTCCCTTAGAGCCATCATCTTACAAATATCTAATCCGCGCATTCCCTCTATCTGGAATGTCTCTATTTCTGGCATATTGATGCCGAAAAGACTCATTGACTCTTTCCAGCAGCGTGCATGCATGGGCATGGAATCAAGCAAGACACCATCCATGTCAAACAATGCAGCACGAATACCTTTTGGCAATTTTTTCATTATTACTAAATATGAATAAAGATTGATTAAGGATTAATGTCATAAACTCCTTAACTTGTCAACTGAAAAGACTATGCACTATGCACTAAATTAAGCTTGTCAGCTGAAACTTATTCTTTCTTTTATCTCTTTGCTTTCTTTCTCATATCCTGGTTTGTCTAAGAGGGCAAACATATTGCGCTTGTATGCTTCAACGCCAGGCTGGTTGAACGGATTTACACCGAGAACGTTGCCGCTGATGCCACAGGCTATCTCAAAGAAATAGAGCAATTCACCAACGTAATATTCGTTCAGTTTCGGCACTGTTATTCTTATGTTAGGCACTCCACCGTCAACGTGTGCAAGTCGCGTACCGAGTTCAGCCATCTTGTTAACCTCGTCAATTCTCTTGCCTGCGAGGAAATTCAGTCCGTCAAGATTAGCCTCATCGCTTGGGAAATGCAGTTCTCTGTTTGGCTGTTCCACGCTGATTACGGTCTCAAATATAGAGCGTTCTCCCTCCTGAATCCACTGACCCATTGAGTGCAGGTCGGTAGTGAAGTCGCACGAAGCAGGGAATAAGCCCTTGCCCTCCTTGCCTTCGCTCTCGCCATATAGTTGCTTCCACCACTCTGCTATGTAGTGCAGTTTTGGCTGATAGTTCACCAATATCTCTATCTTCTTTCCTTCTGCGTAAAGCAGCTGTCGTATTGCAGCATACTGTTGGGCTATGTTATCGTCGAAAGGAACATCAACAGAGCATTCCTTTTCCATGTCCTGCGCACCTTTAACAAGTTGGCAGATGTCAAAGCCTGCACAGGCAATAGGCAGCAAGCCAACAGGAGTAAGCACAGAGAATCGTCCGCCTACGTTGTCGGGAATAACGAAGGTTGTATATCCCTCAATATCGGCAGCCTTACGCGCAGCACCCTTCACAGCGTCGGTTATTGCAACAATCACCCTTCTTGCCTCTTCTTTGCCTCGCTGGTCTTCGCATTGCTTCTTGAGCAGGCGGAAAGTCAGAGCCGTTTCGGTAGTTGTTCCGCTCTTCGAGATGTTGATTACACCAAAGCGCTTGTCGCGAAGATAGTCGCAAAGTTCAGCGAGATAGTCTTCGCTGATATTGTTTCCCGCAAAAAGAATTGTCGGTTTGTTATCTTTTCTGAGCCATGCAAACGAATTGCTGAGAGCCTCTATCACGGCTTTCGCTCCAAGATAGCTGCCACCGATACCAGCAATGACGATGGCTTCACACTCTTTGCGCAGCACATTGGCTGTTTGTTGTATCTGGTTCAGGAAATCTTCTGTTATAGAACTTGGAAGATGGAGCCATCCCAGAAAATCATTTCCTTTGCAAATACCCTGCTCCATTGACATGTGGGCAAGTTTCACTTTTTGTCCTATTGTCGACAAGTCCTCATGATGAAAAAAGCAAAGGGCTTGCGATATATCTAATTCTATGTGATTCATACGCGTATTAAATTAGTATTTTATATGCCTTTATTCTTGCAAAGTTACGATTAAGCAAGCAAAGAACAAAGAATTTTCAAAACTTTTTAGTTTTTTCTTGTTTTTTCCTTCATTAGCACTTACTCTAGCGGAGAAATAGCCTTCATAAACTTCAGAGAAGGAAGAAGAGAGACACGCCTATGACCGACACTACGGCACCTATAACCGACCGAGCCGTGATGGGCTGGTGGAAAAGATAGTATGTCGGCACTAATATTAGTATAGGAGTAGTGGCTTGAATGGTGCTTGCTATGCCTGCCGCTGTATATTGTATAGCCATGAGCGAAAAGCCTACGCCGATGAAAGGACCTGTGAATACGACCATCAGCATGATTAGCAGAAAACGTGTGTCGCGGCTGCTCGTGCGGATAATGTCAGTCTGTCTGCGAACAACAAGCAACAAGGCAAAGCACACGAAACCAGCAAAACACCTTATCATGTTGGCTGCAAACGGAAGCATGTCTACCACATTGGGCAACAGTTCCTGAGGCACATCGTGCTCGTAGCCGTCGAGTCCTATCTTGCTAAGCACCAGTCCGAGACCTTGTCCTACACTTGCTCCTATGCCGAAGAGGATTCCCTTGAAAGGAAGTTGCAGCTCAAGATGATGGTCCTTGCCACGCCCCAACACAACTACCGATATACCAGTGAGCGTAACTGCCATTGCAAGCAAAGGACGCCAACCGAGTTCCTGTCCGAGTATCATCCATGCAAACAGGGCGGTAAACATAGGAGCCATAGCCATAAACAGCATTCCGAAACGCGAACCAATGACCATGTAACTCTTGAACAAACACCAGTCGCCGAAAAAGAATCCAACTACTCCCGACAATAGCAACACCATGACTGTGCCAGAACTTGCATACTGAGGCAGCAGACTGCCGAAAACAAACCACATGAGCACTCCCGACAAAACGAAAGCCACTCCCAGTCGCCAAGCATTCATGGCTACAACGCCAACCTTTCGGCTGCCTATCTCGCTGCCGAGTGCTGCCACAGTCCACGACACTGCCACTCCTATAGAAATCAGTTCACCAATATATTGCATTACAATAATTCTCTTTTTATTTATGTTTCTGATGCTTCACATCATCTTTTTAAAGGTTTCAGGTTGTAAGGTTTTGAGGTTAGAAGGTTGAATGACTCCCGTAATTTTCTTCTCACCTTACGACTTATAAGCAAAGAGACCAACCACCTTATGCCCTAAGAAGTTGAAGACTCTCGAAACTTATATTCTTTAATTATTAAAATCGCTTACAAAAACGACCACAAAATTACTTATTTTCTTGCTTATTACAACATCTTGCCGAAGTTTTTTGACATGATTGAAGATAAATACAAATAATTAGAGGTTAAGATTATGCTATAATCATTGATTTTTGCACAAAAGCCTATAAGGAGTTCACTTTGAGCTAATCAATGTCAATAAACATTTGTATCTTTGTGCCAATAAAAGCATATCGGAATAATCGGAATAATCAGAGTAATCAGAATACTACAAACAATCAAAAGGAGGACACGAAATAAAGAATATATTGTATTGCTAAGATTATTCGGAGTTTTCGGATTACTCTGAGTTTTCGAGTTTTCTGAAATAACTTCATAACCTGACCTAAAAAATAAAGAAAAGTGAAAAAAACTCCGTTTTTCTTTGCTCTTTGCTCGCATAATAGTAACTTTGCACCCAATAATGCCCTTTTCTGAAAAAGAGAAGGGAGACTGACTGAAAAATAAAAAGGAAACTATAGATATGAATATTTTAGAACTAAGCGAACAGGAAGTAGGCCGCAGACAAAGCCTTCAGGAGCTTCGCAACATGGGCATTAACCCTTATCCAGCAGCAGAGTATCCAACTGATTCTTTCTCTACTGTCATAAAACAGAACGTGGAGAACGGAACATGGAGCGTTGAAGAAGGTGCAGAACTGAAACAGGTTTGCATCGCAGGCCGACTGATGGGCAGACGCGTGATGGGTAAGGCTGCATTTGCTGAGCTCCAAGACTCTAAGGGCAGGATTCAGGTCTACGTCACTCGCGACGACATAAACAAGGCTGTGGAGGCTTACGATGCTGATGCAGAAGGCTTCACTCACCGCCCTATTGACTATCCTACGTTTAAGCGACTGCTCGATATAGGCGACTTCATCGGTGTGAAGGGTTTTGTGTTCCGCACACAGACTGGCGAAATATCTGTTCATGCACAGGAGATGACCATCCTCTCGAAGAGCCTGAAACCGCTGCCAATCGTGAAGTATAAAGACGGTGTTGCCTACGACAAGTTTGACGACCCAGAGCTGCGCTATCGCCAGCGCTATGTCGACCTTGTTGTGAACGAAGGCGTGAAGGAAACTTTCTTGCAGCGTGCAACTGTTTTGCGCACACTGCGTCGCGTTCTTGACGATGCTGGCTATACCGAAGTGGAAACCCCAACATTGCAGTCGATTGCTGGTGGTGCAAGCGCACGCCCATTCATGACCCACTTCAACGCGCTCAACCAAGACATGTATATGCGTATCGCCACAGAGCTTTACCTGAAACGACTCATCGTGGGTGGCTTTGAGGGTGTCTACGAAATAGGAAAGAACTTCAGAAACGAGGGCATGGACCGTAACCATAACCCAGAGTTCACTTGCATGGAGTTGTATGTTCAGTATAAGGACTACAACTGGATGATGGCATTCACAGAGCATCTGCTCGAAGAGATTTGTATTGCAGTGAACGGAAAGCCTGAGTGCATGATTGACGGCAACCTTGTTTCGTTCAAGGCTCCTTATCGCCGTCTGCCTATACTCGATGCTATAAAGGAAAAGACAGGTTTCGACGTAAACGGAAAGACGGAAGAAGAGATTCGTGCATTCTGCAAAGAGAAAGGCATGGAAGTTGACGAGACAATGGGCAAGGGCAAGCTGATTGATGAGTTGTTTGGCGAGTTCTGCGAAGGAACATTCATTCAGCCTACATTCATCACTGACTACCCCGTTGAGATGTCGCCACTGACAAAGATGCACCGCAGCAAGGCTGGACTGACAGAGCGTTTTGAGCTGATGGTTAACGGCAAAGAACTTGCTAATGCCTACAGCGAGCTTAACGACCCTATAGACCAGGAAGAGCGTTTCGTAGAACAGATGAAACTGGCAGACAAGGGCGACGATGAGGCAATGATTATAGACCAGGACTTCCTCCGTGCATTGCAATACGGTATGCCTCCAACGTCAGGTATCGGAATTGGTATTGACCGCCTTGTAATGCTGATGACAGGAAAGACATATATACAGGAAGTATTGTTCTTCCCACAGATGCGCCCTGAGAAGAAGGCTCCGCGCAGCAGCGTGAAGGAATGGGGCGAGCTCGGTGTGCCTGAAGAGTGGGTACCAGTATTGAACAAATGCGGTTTCTATCTTGTTTCAGACATAAAGAACGAGAAGGCTCAAGGTCTTCAGCAGAAGATTGGAGAGGTGAACAAGAAATATAAACTGGGATATGAGAAACCAAGCGTAAACGATGTTCAGGCTTGGATTGACAAGAGCAACAATTAACGGGAACCTTAACGGGGACGGAAACGGAAACCTTAACGGGGACTCGTCAACTGTAACAACTATGAACTATGCATTATGCACTAAATAAAGACTATGCATTGTGCACTAACATTCAGGATTAAGGATGAAAGAATAATGATTAATGAAATTAGCTCGTCATTAATCCTTATTCCTTAATCTTTCAGCTAACTAAGCTTGTCAACTGAATAACTCAAAAAACTGAAAAGAAATGTTTGATTGCGGCAAGATTGCGATTATAGGTGGTGGAAGCTGGGCAACAGCAATAGCCAAAATAGTGGTGAGTCATACTCATCACATCGGTTGGTATATGCGTAGGGACGACAGGATAAACGACTTTAAACGCATGTCGCACAATCCAGCATATCTTACGAGTGTGCATTTCAATATCGACGAGATTTACTTCTCAAGCGATATTAACAAGATAGTGCAGCAATACGACACTCTTGTATTCGTAACCCCTTCGCCTTATCTTAAGAACCACTTGAAGAAACTCAAGACAAGGATAAAAGACAAGTTTATCGTTACTGCCATAAAGGGAATAGTTCCTGATGAGAATCTTGTATGCTCAGAATATTTTCATGAAGTATATGACGTGCCTAATGAAAATCTTGCTTGCATAGGAGGTCCTTCTCATGCAGAGGAAGTTGCACTTGAGCGTCTTTCTTATCTTACTATAGGATGCGTAGATGAGGAAAAGGCACGCAGCTTCACCGACATACTGAGCAGCAACTTCATCAAGACTAAGACATCAACCGACGTGCTTGGCATAGAATACTCTTCTGTACTGAAAAACGTCTATGCCATAGCCGCAGGTATATGTAGTGGTCTGAAATATGGCGACAACTTCCAGTCGGTACTTATGTCGAATGCCGTACAGGAAATGTCGCGTTTTCTCAGTACGATAAATCCTATAAAGCGTGCTGTCTACGACTCCGTTTATCTGGGCGACCTGCTTGTTACAGGATATTCAAATTTCTCTCGCAACAGGGTGTTTGGAACAATGATAGGCAAAGGCTACTCTGTGAAGTCTGCACAGATTGAGATGGAGATGATTGCTGAAGGCTACTTCGGCACAAAGTGCATGAAGGAAATAAACAGACATCTTCATGTTAACATGCCAATCCTCGATGCAGTCTACAACATATTATACGAGCGCATATCTCCACAAATCGAGATAAAACTGCTGACAGACTCGTTCAGATAGAAAGATGTAAAAGCTCCATAATTGCAAAAGAAGTAGGTGAGAAACTTGCTTTGTCTGCTTTAAGTGATGGTATCGGAGTTGCTCTTTTAGTAGCAGAATGGGCATGTTGCTATTTTGACGTGCCAATCTTAAGTAATAATATAAATGAATACTAATAGTAATATTGAATCACTTAACCTAGATAATCAATATGCTTTCCTTCATTAAGAACTATTTCTCAACAAACAAACTGAATCCAATAATTATTCTATTCTTTGGATTTTTCGCCACAAAACAAATTATTGTGCTTGTACGCATGCTGTTCGAGTTAAACATTTCTGTAAACAGCCTTCATGTTCTTGCTTTCCACTTATTGAAAATTATTGGATTTATAGAGATTATAAGACAAAAAGCTTTGGGAATAATTATTATTTACGGAATAATTGTTTCTCAACTCTTATACTATATAATTAATTACAATGAGAGTGAATATCAATTATCTTATATTCTTGTTGGATTATTAGTCCTATTTGTAGTGAGCATGCTACTTTGTCTTAAAAAGAATGGCAAAAGTGGCTGGGATGTATTGATGAAAAGACAACTTGAAGACTAGTGAAACTATGTGGCAAGTGTCTGTATGAATATATTATATAGTAGACTCTACCCGTCAGTAAATGATATGTATTGAGATGAAAAAGGTCGTTAAGTTTACTTAGGAACTTTAGCGACCTTTTTCATCGCTTATTCAAATCGTGTTAGAGAGCGAAATCAACTTCTTGTAACTAAAAGCTTATTCTTTCCTCAGCAAACGGATTATTATTGACGCTGCATTGTCGGGTGCCTTGTTGTTGCCAAGTCTTCTTTTCACTTCATCATATCCACACAACTGTTCTTCCCTACCCTTTTGGTTTGGCAGAATATCCAGCAGGTGGCGGCGTATGTTTTCAACAGTGAATGTGTCTGCAACAAGTTCGGGTACAACTTCATTGTCGGCTATGAGGTTGACAAGTGATATAAACCTTACTTTCAGCAGTTTGCGACGCAAGAAACCAATTATTCGTGGCAATGGCGTTTCGTAACAAACAACCTGAGGAACACGAAAGAGAGCAGTCTCAAGCGTAGCCGTTCCACTCGTTACGAGCGCTGCCGTAGAATGAGAGAGTAGTTCGTAAGTAGCGTTATCTACAATGCTAACATCATATCCACTAATAAACTCATTATAGTATTCGCGTTCGACAGATGGTGCTCCTGCAATAACCATCTGATAGTTAGTCAAGTCCTTAGTAGCTTGCAGCATAGCAGGTAGATTGTCTTTTATCTCCTGTCGGCGACTTCCAGACAGCAGGGCAATAATAGGTTTCTCGTTTTTAAGACCACGACGGTGGACAAACTCAATCAAGCTCTCGCTATAGTTGCTACGGAACTCACGCACCTCGTCAGCCGTAGGATTGCCAACATAGTTAATCGGATAGTTATGTTTTTTCTCGAAAAAGTCAACCTCAAACGGAAGAATTGAGAACATAGCATCAACATCGCGCTTAATATTCTTGATGCGATACTCCTTCCATGCCCAAATCTTTGGTGAAATATAATAAAACACAGGTATGCGGGTCTTAGCCTTCAGATGTTTTGCTATGCTGAGGTTAAAACCTGGATAGTCAACAAGAATGCATGCATCTGGGTTCCACTTCTCTATATCTGCCTTGCACTGCTTCATGTTTTTTAATATAGTACGCAGATGGAGCAGCACAGGTATGAAACCCATGTATGCCAAATAACGATAATGGCGCACCATTGTGCCTCCCTCTTCCGCCATTAGGTCACCGCCAAAAAAGCGAAACTCAGCATCAGCATCTTTCTCCTTCAGAGCCCTCATCAGTCTTGATGCGTGCAAATCTCCACTTGCCTCCCCTGCAATTAAATAATATTTCATACTAGTTTGTAAGTTTATTAGTCCGCTATTTTAAGACTTATCAAGAATATCAATATGCTCATCCATTAATCATTATTCCTTAATCTTTAACCAGGAACAACTGTGCACTATGAACTATGAACTAAAAATCACTCCTCCCAAGTCTTTAGTTTCTGCAAGGCCTCATAGTGAGTTACATCCATGTGAGTTGGGGTTATTGCAACATATCCATGAGTCAAAGCATAGTTGTCTGTGTCGGTTGCTTCAGGCTCATCATTGGTATAAGAACCAACCATCCAGAAATAGTCATAACCTCTTGGATGACGGGTGCGAACACACTCGTTGCCCCAAGTGCCATAAGCCATTCGACACACCTTTACTCCCTTAAAGGCATCGGCAACTGGGAAGTTGACATTAAGGCATACACCTTTCTGCAAACCTTCGTTAAGAACACGCTTAACAATCTTGCGTACATAAGGGCGCAATGGTTCAAAATTAGCATGAGGGTCGTGGTTGCAAAGCGAGAAAGCCACAGAAGGAATGTATTTCATGCAGCCCTCCATTGTTACACCCATAGTGCCAGAGTAATGAGTATTGACAGAAGCATTGTCGCCATGATTTATACCTCCAATTATCATGTCGGGGCGACGGTCGGGACAAAGAGAATGAAGGGCAAGCTTGACACAATCTACAGGAGTTCCGTTAGACGACCACACCTCCAGTCCAGGCTCCTTGCGCTGCAGTTGCAAGCGAAGAGGAGTCTCAGCAGAGAAAGCACAAGCATAACCAGAGCGTGCACTATCGGGAGAACAAACAAGAATATCGGCAATATCGCGCAGCATGTCAATAAGACAATTTATGCCTTTCGCTCTAAAGCCATCATCATTTGAAATAAGTATTAATGGTTTTTTATTTTTCATAAAAAAGGTTCTTTTATGGCGCAAAAGTACGAAAAAAGGTTGTAAAATACGCGATTATCATATATTATTTGTATCTTTGCAAATGTTTTACTGATTTCTATCATCACGAAAAATCAGTTTGAAAAACATATTGTTAAGTAAAAAGCGACATACAGCAACACTCATTCAGCAAATAGCATACAAGTGCCTTAGCAAAACAGAGTAAAAAGAAGAAGTATAAAAGAAACGAAAGGAGACAAAAGGATATGGGAAAAATAATAGCATTAGCTAATCAGAAAGGAGGAGTTGGAAAGACCACAACAACTATCAACCTTGCTGCTTCATTGGCTACACTCGAAAAGACGGTCCTCGTAATTGACGCCGACCCTCAGGCTAATGCATCGAGCGGACTTGGAGTAGACATCAACAAGATAGACTGTTCTATATATGAGTGCATCATTGGAGAGGCAGCTGTTCATGATGCTATTTACACAACCGACATTCCTGGTTTAGACATCATACCAAGCCACATCAACTTAGTTGGAGCCGAAATAGAGATGCTCGAACTCGAGAACCGTGAGACTGTGATAAAGAGAATGCTCGAACCTGTAAAATCGGAATACGACTATATACTTATTGACTGTGCGCCTTCGTTAGGTCTCATCACAGTCAACTCGCTGACAGCAGCCGACTCTGTGATCATCCCTGTGCAAAGCGAGTATTTCGCTCTGGAAGGTATCAGCAAGCTGCTCAATACAATAAAGATAATCAAACGCAAGCTGAACCCCCAACTTGAAATTGAAGGTTTCTTGCTAACCATGTACGACTCTCGTCTGAGACTTGCCAACCAGGTTTACGACCAAGTGAAACGTCACTTCCAGGAATTGGTTTTCAAGACTGTCATCCAGCGCAACGTAAAACTGAGCGAGAGCCCAGGACATGGCCTGCCAGTAATTCTCTACGATGCAACATCGACAGGAGCGAAAAACTATCTGTCGCTTGCCAACGAGATTATCAACCGATGAATATTGCAGGAAACAATTAGTGACAATGTAACAAAACTATAATAGATAAATGGCTGTAAAGAAAAAATATAACGCTCTTGGACGAGGACTCGATGCTTTGCTCTCAACCGACGACGTAAAGACGCAAGGCTCTTCTACCATAAACGAGATTCCAATAGAGCAGATTGAGGCAAACCCTAATCAGCCTCGACGCGAATTCGACCCAGAAGCCCTGCAAGAACTGGCTAACAGCATACGCGAGATTGGCATAATCCAGCCAATCACTCTGCGCCAGATGCCCAACAACCAGTTCCAGATTATAGCTGGTGAACGCCGATGGAGAGCGTCACAACTTGCAGGACTGAAGGCTATACCTGCCTATATACGCACCATCAGCGACGAAAGCGTAATGGAAATGGCTCTTGTTGAGAACATTCAGCGAGAAGACCTGAACGCAATAGAGATAGCACTTGCCTATGCACACCTGCTGGAGACCCCAGGAATGACTCAGGAGAAAGTTGCAGAAAGAGTTGGAAAAAGCCGCGTTGCCGTAACCAACTATCTGCGACTGCTGAAGCTTCCTGCACAAGTACAGATGGAACTTCAAAAGAAAACAATAGACATGGGACATGCCCGTGCACTGCTTTCACTCGAAAGTCCATCGCAGCAGTTGAAACTGTTCCGCGAGATTCAGAAGAAGAACTACTCTGTGCGCCAAGTAGAGGAGATTGTCAAGAAACTGAAAAATGGTGAGGAGATTGAAATAGGAAAAAAGAAGATAGCAGCAAAGACATCGTTGCCGTCAGAGTTTGACATTCTGAAAAAACGTCTATCTTCATTCCTCAAGACCGAAGTAAGCATGAACATAAACCAGAAAGGCAAAGGAAAGATTACTATACCTTTCAAGAACGAAGCCGAACTGGAACACATAATGAACATATTTGACAAAATAAAAGAAAAATAATTGTCTGCAAAGTGAAGAACAACTGCCATAACATAAGAAAGGCTATCATAGCATTTTTGCTTGTTTTCTGTTGCCAGACCATCATTGCCCAAGACTCAACTGTTGTAGTGAAAGGAGCAACCGACACGCTGAAGAGCAAGAAACGCGACTGGAACACATGGCGGCCTTCACCGAAAAAGGCTCTCATAATGAGTGCCATTCTGCCTGGTTCAGGACAGATTTACAACCAGAAATACTGGAAACTGCCTATCGTCTACGGTGCGTTTGTAGGCTGTGCCTATGCCATCAGATGGAATAGCATGATGTATGACGACTATTCTCGGGCATACCGCGACATCACAGACGACGATCCAACTACGGACAGCTACAACCAGTTTCTGCACCTTGGCAACGAAGTGACAGAGGAGAATGCCGACCGATATGCCAATATGTTCAAACGCCGTAAAGACTATTACCGTCGCTATCGCGACTTAAGCTATATAGTGCTTGTCGGAGTCTATGCTCTGCAAATAGTAGATGCCTATATTGATGCATCGCTGTCAGAGTTTGACATATCAGACGACTTGACCCTGAACATTACACCTACAATAATCAACAACGGCATCGACCGCAGACCATTTCAGTCGAGCGCATTAGGTATAAGATGCTGTATAACATTTTAAAAACCATTATTAAAATTATAAGATGAAAAAGAAGATTTACTCACTTATTCTAGGAATGTTGTTTTGTGGAGCAAACACAATGTTTGCCCAGTATGAATATGATGACGATGATGAATACGAAATCGTTATAACCGACGAAGATGGTGAAGAAGAAATAATTGAACTGCCTGAATCAATGATCGAGAACGTAGACAGTCTGCTGACTCTCTACCACACAAAAGCATATATACAGCAAGACCCTTCATGCCAGTCAACCGAAACCGACCCTTCATTTGAAGATGAAGTCTACATTGAGCGACTGAGCAAGCTGCCTACAATCATGGAAATGCCATACAACGAAGTGGTGAGAAAAATGATTGACAGATATACAAGCCGTAGCCGTCAGAAAGTAAGCTACATGCTCGGTCTGGCTAATTTCTACATCCCTATTTTTGAAGAGGCACTTGAGTCTTACGGTTTACCACTGGAATTGAAATATCTTCCTGTCATAGAGTCAGGTCTCAATCCTAATGCTGTGTCACGAGTAGGAGCAACAGGTCTTTGGCAATTCATGCTAACAACAGGCAAGCGCTATGGTCTGCAGGTAAACTCTCTCGTTGATGAGCGCAGAGATCCACTTCGCGCAAGCTTTGCTGCTGCACAGTATCTGCGCGACCTCTATAAAATATTCGGCGACTGGAACCTTGTCATTGCAGCCTACAACTGCGGACCAGAGAATGTGAACAGAGCAATACACCGTTCTGGTGGAAGCCGCGACTACTGGGAAATATATCCTTATCTTCCTTCTGAAACACGAGGCTACGTGCCTGCTTTCATTGCCGCAAACTATGTAATGAACTATTATTGCGACCATGGCATATGCCCAATGGTTACCGACCTTTCTGCTAAGAGCGACACCATTCTCGTTAGCCGTGATGTTCACTTTGAACAGATTGCAAACGTATGCAACATAGACATCAATCTTCTTCGCGAACTTAATCCACAATATCGTCGTGATATTGTCAACGGAAACTCAGAACCTTCAGCTATACGTCTGCCTTTAGAAGCAATAAATACATTTATAGACAATGAAGATTCTGTCTATGCCTACAATGTTGACGAACTTCTCAACAAACGCAACACTGTAGACATTACAGAGGTTCAAATACCAACACGCACTTACAGCCGACCCGCTACGCCACGACAACAGTACAGGGGAAGCAGCGGCCGATACGGCAAGTATAAAGCACGCAAAGGTTCATCACGCCATAAGGGTAAGTCTTCTAAGCATAGACGCCGCAGCGAAAACATAACCATAAAGAAAGGCGAAACTCTGTCAAGCATCGCCAAGAAACATGGTACAACAGTTGAAAAACTGAAGAAGATGAACAAAATAAAAGGTTCTAACATCAGAGCAGGAAAGAAACTTAAAGTCAAGTAATGAAAAAGAACCAGCAAGACAACTAATTTTACAAATCAATCCTATAGAAAGCAAAGGAATGCGTTCCTTTGCTTTCTGAAAAACAAACTAACTATTAATGGAAGAGAACAAACAGACCAATATTGAGCAAGAGGCTCAAAGTGCAGAAGACAAAATGGTCAATGATGCTTTTCAACAATTACTCGACAACTATCTGGCATCGCGCCACAGAAAGAAAGTTGACATCATTAAGAAAGCATTCTATTTCGCACAGCAGGCTCATAAAGGAGTAAGGCGACTATCAGGAGAGCCTTATATCATGCACCCTATTGCTGTTGCTATGATTGCAAGCAGTGAGATGGGATTAGGTTCTACCAGCATCTGCTCTGCCCTGCTACACGATGTTGTTGAGGATACCGACTACACTGTAGAAGATATCGAAAACCTGTTTGGTCCGAAGATAGCACAGATTGTTGACGGACTTACCAAGATTTCAGGCGGAATATTCGGCGATCAGGCATCGGCTCAGGCTGAAAACTTCAAGAAACTGCTGCTTACAATGAGCGACGACATTCGTGTCATCCTCATCAAGATTTGCGACAGACTCCATAACATGAGAACTCTTGAGTCGCAACCTGCAAACAAGCAGTATAAGATTGCTGGCGAAACCTTATATATTTATGCTCCTCTCGCAAACCGTCTCGGACTCAACAAGATTAAGAACGAACTTGAAGACCTTAGTTTCCGCTACGAACATCCAGAAGATTATGCTGCCATAACGAGAAAACTTGCAAAGACACAAGATAAGCGCGACGAGCTGTTTGAGTTGTTTGCTACTCCTATCCGCGAGGTTCTCGACAAGATGGATATCAAATATGAGTTGAAGGCACGCATCAAGACACCTTATTCCATTTGGACTAAGATGCAGAACAAACATGTAACCTTCGATGAAATCTACGACATTCTGGCTGTTCGCATCATCTTCAAGCCTAAGTCTAAGGAAACAGAAATAAACGATTGCTTCAATATATATGTTGCTATAAACAAGATCTACCGCTCACATCCCGACCGCCTTCGCGACTGGCTCAACCAGCCAAAGGCTAATGGATATCAGGCTCTCCACGTCACTCTCATGTCTAATCAGGGTCAGTGGGTGGAAGTGCAGATTCGTTCAGAGCGCATGGACGAGATTGCCGAGCAGGGATTTGCAGCACACTGGAAGTACAAAGACGGAAACACTGAGATAATGGAGGACGAGGGAGAACTAAACAACTGGCTGCGCACCATCAAGGAAATCCTCGACGACCCGCAGCCCGATGCTATGGACTTCTTAGATGCAATCAAGTTAAACTTGTTTGCTTCAGAGATTTTCGTCTTCACTCCCAAAGGAGAAATCAAGACAATGCCTGCTGGCTGCACTGCTCTTGACTTCGCTTTCCAGATACATAGCTTCTTAGGTACTCACTGCATCGGTGCTAAGGTTAATCACAAACTTGTGCCACTTAGTTACAAACTCAACAGCGGCGACCAGGTAGAGATTCTCACATCCAATGCCCAGCATGTGCAACCGTCATGGATCAACTTTGTTTCTTCGGCAAAGGCAAAGAGCAAGATACAAGCACTGCTCCGCCGTCAGAACCGCGAGATACAGAAACAAGGCGAGGCTATAGTAAAGGAATTTCTTGCCAAGCACGACATGGAGATGACCACTACTGTGCTGAACCACCTCTGCGACTGGCACGACATACAGCGACATGAGAATTTCCTTCTGGCAGTAGGCGACAAAACAATCGTCTTGAGCGAGAAAGATATCGACATGCTCCATAACCGACATAAGCGCCGCCAGAAGTCAAGCTGGCGCAGATTCGTTCCCTTCATCGGACATGACAAGAAGTATGAGAGCAATGCCGAAGCAATCAAGGCACCAGAACTGATAACCATTGGCAAGGACTTCAACAAGAAGAAACCTATATATATCACCGAAGAGAATATCAATAAATATATCTTCCGCGACTGCTGTCACCCTATTCCTGGCGACGATGCTCTCGGTTTCATAACAGACGAGAAGCAAATTGAAATCCATCAGCGTTCTTGTCCTGTTGCAAACAAACTGAAGTCTAGTTTCGGCAATCGTATCCTTGATGCTAAATGGGGTTCTCACTGGCGTATGCACTTCGATGCAACTATTCAGATAAGGGGTATCGACCGCATCGGTATGCTGAAAGAAGTAACCGAAGTGCTGTCTGATAAGCTGAACGTGATGATGAGGAAAATCATTATTACTTCAGAGGATGGAATCTTCGACGGAATGATAGACCTCCGTGTTCACGACCGCCACGATGTGAGCGTCATAATCAACAGGCTTAAAAACATTGAAGACCTGAAGGAGGTTTTGCAGATTAAATAGAACGGGAACTTTAGCCTTAACCTTAACGTTAACGGGAACTTTAACGGGAACTTTAACGGGAACGGGAACAATGAAAACTTTAACTTTAACGTTAACTTTAACAATGACATACACCCCCTTATCCCCTCTAACTTAGAGTGGGAATTGAAGATTGGGAACGGAAACTGGAGGAGTTAAAAACAAAATAGAAGGAGTAAAGATTTAGCAAGATATAAAAACTAAATCTTTACTCCTTTTTTTTATTTATACCCATGCTCTTAGCAAGGGAGGTGAGACTATAAACCTTATATACATATATATTTATATACCTTATATATATAATAATGTATTATGGTTTTGCAAGTTCTCTACCTTTTTGGTTATAAGACTATGAGGTGAAGTTAGCATATTGCTATACATACCGTAGTATCATCACCCTTTAACCTTAAAGCGAAAGCAGCCTTAAGAACTATACTGAACTTACGCTTGCATAGTTTTAAGGTATAGGCGGAATTAAACAATCTGCCCGAACTGAGCCTTCAAGTCTTGCAACTGATCTCTGATGCTAATCAGGGTTTCGAGCACATCTGCACTCTTGTCAACACCCTGACGGTTGGCATGAATCATCTTCTTTGCAGCAGAAATCTTAAAGCCTCTAACCTTGACAAGATTGTATATAACCTTAATCTGCTCAATGTCCTTTTCCGTATACTGCCTTACGCGGTTTGCCCCAGTCTTTGGTTTGAGCTGTGGAAATTCTTTTTCCCAATAGCGCAGCAAACTCTCATTCACTCCAATTATCTCTGCTACTTCCTTTATGGAGTAGAACAGTTTCAGATTTTTCTCAGTATTTAGTGCCATCTATTTTAACTTTAACCTTAACCTTAACGGGGACGATAACGTTAACCTTAACTTTAACTTTAACCTTAACTTTAACTTTAACGGGAACGGGAACGTTAACCTTTAATCTTTAGTCCTTAATCAAGAACAACACATAGCTCAACTACTTCTTAACAAGGTTGCCAAGTATGTCGCGAGTCAGCTCTTTAGTTATTGTGCGTGTAGCTGCACTTGTAGCATTCTTCACCACCCTGCCTGTTGTCGATGTGCGCGACTTCGTCTTCTTTCCCTGAACGGCATTGCTAACATACGTTCCGAGCAGAGCAGCAAACGTAGAAGTAACGGCAGTTACTACAGCCTTTAGCACCTTAGCAAATACTCCAGGCTTCTTTGTCTCAGCCTTCGTCTCCATCTGTGCCTTTTTCTCCTCTGCCTCGTTCTCCGCATTTTGCATCTTCTGATCGGCCTCCTTCATCAGCACCTCAAAAGCACTCTCACGGTCAACAGCGTTGTCATACTTTCCATATAGCCTGCTCTGCTTTATCAAGTCGAGTCGCTGACCTTCAGTTATTGCTCCAATCTGCGACAGCGGGAAGAGTATCTTTGCACGCTCAACCATGTTTGGCGCACCTTTCTCGTCAAGGAAACTTACAAGAGCCTCACCAGTCTCAAGATTCATGATAGCCTCATCGGTCTTAAAGTCTGGGTTAGCCCTGAAAGTATCGGCAGCCGTCTTGACAGCCTTCTGGTCTTTCGGCGTATAGGCACGCAGCGCATGCTGCACCCTGTTGCCAAGTTGTCCGAGAATATTCTCAGGTATATCCGTAGGACTTTGAGTAATGAAATAAATACCCACGCCCTTCGAGCGAATCAGCCTAATCACCTGCTCAATCTTGTCAAGCAGCGCCTTCGATGTTCCTTCAAAGAGCATGTGAGCCTCGTCGAAGAAGAAAACAAGTTTAGGCAGAGGCAGGTCGCCAACTTCTGGCAGCGTAGAATATAGTTCACTGAGCAGCCACAGCAGGAATGTTGAATACAGTTTTGGCTGCATCATCAGCTTGTCGGCAGCCAGCACGTTCATCACTCCCTTGCCATTCTCCGTCTGCATCAGGTCGTATATGTCGAAAGAAGGTTCTCCGAAGAATTTGTCAGCGCCTTGATTTTCAAGTTGCAGCAATGCTCTCTGTATTGCACCGACCGAAGCCGTACTGATGTTTCCGTATTTCGTTGTATAGTCTTTAGCGTTTTTCGACACATAGTCGAGCATAGAGCGCAAGTCTTTCATGTCGAGGATAAGAAGTCCGCGCTCGTCAGCAATGCGGAACACAATGTTCAGCACGCCGTCTTGTGTCTCATTCAGTCCGAGCAATCGCGACAGCAGTTGCGGTCCCAGCTGCGAAACCGTAGCACGCATAGGATGACCCTGTTCGCCGAAAACATCAAACAATCGCACAGGACATGCCTGAAATTGAGGATTCTCTATGCCGAACTCAGGCAAGCGTTTCTCAATAAATCCGCTCATCTTTCCTGCCTGCGAGATGCCCGACAGGTCTCCTTTCATGTCCGCCATAAAGCATGGAACACCAGCCTGACAAAAAGTCTCAGCCATTACTTGCAGCGTTACGGTCTTACCAGTACCCGTAGCACCAGCTATCAGTCCGTGTCGGTTGGCCATCTTTCCAGTAATAGTCAAGTCTCCAGCCGCACTGTGTGCTATGTATAATCCTCTATCTTTATCAAACATATATTTGTTTTTTTTGAATTATCTTCAGTTGATAAGCTTAATTAGCTGAAAGATTAAGGAATAAGGATCAATTCCCCCTCTAAGTTAGAGGGGGGTAAGGGGGCGTATGTCTTTGTTCCCGTTAAAGTTCCCGTTCCCGTTAGGTCAGTTCCCATTGGAAAGGTTCCCGTTATCGTCAAAGTTCTCACAACTATTTAAACCTAATTATTTCTGCAAATTTAAATAAAAATCATAATACGACAAAATAAAAGGTTTGTTTTTTGCTTTACAATCAATAGCTAATTTTTATTCACGACTTTATACATTGCAAACACTTAAACAATAATAAATCTTTCAAATATCTATAATTTTAATAAACAAGAATCTTATTCAAGTATCTCTTGTTCTTTACATAATTGAAAGAACTCATTTTTTGATTTACAGACACCACAAAAAGCCAATTTAGTCATACCAAATTTAACAGGATGTTCCAATTTTATCCAGTTGCTAATATCAAATCTAATTCTAACAGGATAGTCATTATCATCAACACGCTTAAGATTTACTTTCGTAACCTTATAGTATCCTTCTAAATGGGCACCAACTTTTAATGGGGCAATATAGCGTATTGTCTGTAAGTCATTAGCTTCTTGTATTCCCTTCCTACCCATAATAATAGTATCACCACGTCCTTCCAATATTGCCTTTATATCTTTATTTACATGTTCATCAATCGTTAAAATCATATAAACAGTATCTTTGGGCTCTTCTGATATATAATACAAACCTTTTTGAGGAATGCTTTTTTCAAGTATTTCAGATGAGGTCCTGCCAATCAGTGTTTCTATAAAGTCTATAAGCAGTTGACGATTATCTTTATCTCCAGGACGTAGAGGGAAAGCTCCAATATTAACCTCATCTTTAGTTTTATAGAACTTAGAAACTTCAACATCTGCCTTATTACCATCTCCAGGAAAAAGTATATAACCACCAATAACCTCCTTTTTCAGTTCATTTGTCGAATGCTCTTTATAGTATATTGCATCCCTGTATCGGTGCATTTGGTTTATAGCATCTTCAGGTGGTGTATCTACTCCGTTCACTCTGCCGTCAATTCTATATTTAGCATCAAAAAGATAAGTCATCTTCATATCTTTCTTTATATCATGCTTAGTCAGTTGAAGTACAATGTCTGGTTTCTGTGCTACAGTAGGTACAACTATGCCATCTATGCTTATGGTATCATTTTCTTTCTCTGTGTGCTTTGGATTATAAATAAGTTCAGCCAACTCCACATTATCCTTTTTGAAAATAATACGCGAATGTTCTCCCTTCCCAAGCTCCCAAGTAAAGATGCCATTCATTTCCATACGGTTTTTGTGGTCAACATTTACGCCTATGCCAAGCTGTTCTTTTACGATATGGCTCACTTCTATAAAACACCATATCTCATATAACGTTGCAATATCCTTTGTCTGCAAACGATACATGCCGTCATTTAAGGAATAGCTACGCCTCAATATATTCCATGTTCTATATATTTGACTATATCCCGTAGCCCTTTGCAGCACGAGACTTTCTTGTTTTAGCCCTTTAAACCGTCCAACAGTTCTGAAAAAAGGATTCTTTTGCAGATGCTTCAATGTTGCGTTTGTTTTATTCATCTGCTCTTTCATTAAATCAGAAGCATTCCTTAAATTCTCAATCCTGTTTTTCAACAACCCATACTTCTCAGCTATCTGCCACAATGCATATTTCAGAAAGCGATTCTCCTGTGTGTCATTAGAAGGTATTTGTTCTTTTACTCTATACAAGTGAGCATATTCATTTCTGTGTTCAGCCAATTCGTTTTCAATAGTCATCGGCACGCGTTTCAGTTTATCTGCCCTTTGATACAATTCATATCCATGCAGTCTATGACGAGGACGTTCAATGATATTTTTACAATCTGTAATAAATTTCTGCTGTTCCTTTTCAAATATGTTCCACCATATAAGTTCAGGAGTTTCACCATGACTGTCATCTGTAAAACTATGAAATGTACGTTTCATATAGTCAAGAGACAACATCTTGTATTCTCGCTCTATGTCGCCTATAATTTTACGCCAATGCTCATGATAGTTAAGTTTTGTACTTAAAACATCATACCCAAAAGAAAAACTCCTCACATCTGAGCCTGATTTATATATAAGATTAAGTTCACTCTTGCCTATATCATTGCCATAGTTTATAAATCCTGCCAATGTACGACCTCTGAAAGTAAATCTTTCATTGTCGCTTTGTAATATCGAGCCAAACTGTGCTTTATCAATATGCTTATTAAAATCAACCCAAATAGGATAATCTGTATTGTCGAAAAATACAGCAGGGGCTTTCTCACCACTCAATTCCAGTTTCTGCCCTCTGACATCAACAGACTTCACATCGCCCGACCATGTATAAACAGACGACAAATTTTCCTCGCCCACATTTCTTGTAGCCTTAGCCCAGATGCCATCAAACTTCGAACATTCAACGTACATCGTGAAATCTTCATGCTGTATGGTCAGTAAGTCCATTTTCTAAAAACTTAACATCTTATTTATCACTTTAAATAAAAACTAACTCCAGAAACTAGTATAACCGCCTTCAAGTCGTTTATTCATTTCTTGCAGTTTTGCTAATGAAACAGAATAGACCTTGTCAGCATCATCTTTCTTTCCACTATAATCTTTACCTGATATAACTTTAAGTCTTTCACTGATAGTTGTTTCCAGTTTATTCAGTAAGCCGTCTATTTTTGCTTCATCTCCTTCAATGCGAGAGAGAATCTTCATGCTCGTTATCTCATCAAGCGCACGTGCGATTACTTCATTTTGTGAAATTTCATTTCCATTATCATCTTTATTATATGGCAAATTATTCACTACATACAGAAGAAATTCGTTTCTTATTCGATAAGCCACCTTGAAAGGAGTATTTGCTAATTCGTTATTTATATTCTCTAGATATTCCAATACGGTGTCGCATACTTCTTGGTTTTCATTATACACATCAACCCCTTCCACAGAAGTACCAATCAGATTACCTGCCTCAAGTTTACCAATCTTCTCATGGCGATTATCAAGGCCACTGTATAGATTAACATCATTCATCTCAATAGTCATTGCACGGTCTAGAACCTTGCGAGAGAATGAAAATGTTGTTTCATCCATATTTACTGTTCCTACAACTATCAGGTTCTGCGGAATGGTTATACCTTCATTTTGGAATTGCTCTCTCAAATTAGGATTGCGTGTCAATTCTTCCACAAGAGTCTTATACCAATCATCCACACAACTTTTCATAATCGGGTCGGTCTTTATATTACCGTTGTCATCTGCTTTGCGACTTTCCAATACACTCAGATATTCGGCAAAATATTGTTCAACAGGCGCAAGGTTCATTTCATCCAAGCAAAGGAAATACGGTACATCTACGTTCTCCCATGCCTTAGCAACAAACTTCAAAAAGTCTCCTGCTACAAAAACAGGACTTCCACTTACACGACTAACATATCCTATCAACTCACTCGAATCATGCCAGTTCGGTTTCACTTGTACTATCTCAAAGTTTTCAGGTTTTTGTGCTTCAAATTCTTTTGAGCCTTCCTCCCAACAAGCTCTTGCCAATTCACGCACAATCCTGCTCTTTCCTGTACCTGAAATACCTGCAAGGATAAGGAAAGGTTTAGACTTAATGGCTGTAATATATGAAATATATTTATTATTAATATCCTTTACATTACTACTTACATATGATTTTCTATCTAATATAGATGTATCTTTAATAAATAATTCACGAACTTTAAGAAAACAATAATAATGCTTTATAGCGTTAGACCTAAAATACTGACTTGTTTCTTCCGAGTCTCTTTTTCTAAATCTATCATCTGCATTTAATTTCTCATATATATTCATAATATCAATTGAGGATGACACTTCAAATATACTTGAGATATTATCCCACTCTTCAGGGGCATAATCGAATAATTTATCAACTTCTACAAATGAGACATAACTGTCAACTGTGCTTTTCTTTAAAATAAAAGTATCTTCACTTTGCCTTCGTGACTGTACACAATTAGAAAGATATGTTCTAAATTGTTCCTTCAATAATTCTTTATTAGAATTGAACATTTTTATTTTTTCTTCTTTAATCTGTTTATTTGTTCCATATATTCGTTTACCTACATAGAATACAAAATCAATAGTTGCAATATGCAATTTTTTATCTGGATATGCACCTGGTGTTGATTGCAACAAATTCTCAATTGTCTGTTTCAGCTCTACATTTTTCGTAATTTCTCCACAAATATCATTCATCATCTGAAGGAAATTCAAATAAAAAGCTGGTTTAGAACTGTCTTTCATAGAGAAATCTGATTCTATTGATTTAAGTGTCCTACTAAACTCCCTGTTTTTATAAATATAATACTTGTCAGGATAGCGTAACCAAAGCAAGACACTAATAGCACGCAGGTCTTGATAGTGATTTTTCCATCTTTTAGAATCTGTATTCCTTAATAACTCTGCTTCTTTTTGATAATTTTCTATACGTTCTATCAAGTCCTTATCCTCATCGTATAACACTCGGAACATATTCCGAACACGTTCTTGGTCAACACCAATAAAATCACGAAGCATGGCTAACGGAAAATACTTTTGAGATACAAGTAAATTTTTATGTTTACTCGTTGCTAAGTTCAACATTTTCCAGAAATCAGCACTATCAATATTCCAATTATCTTGAAAACATTTTACAGCTTCCCACTTATATTTTTCATTTTTCCAAAAGTTTTTTACATCCTTTTGGTAGTGATTTATATATGATTGAAGTTTTACTAAATTAAACTTTGCCATAAATCTATTATTATTTACTTCTTTAGTTCTACATTATACAAGCCCTCAAATATCATTATATTTCATATAACATACAAATACCTAACAATATAAATGAGGTTTATGTATTTTATAATAATTCTCAAAAAGAAAATTACAACTATTAATTTACAAAGATACTATCTTTTAATGAATTGATGAAATTGTTTGGAATTTATCGTCTATTTCCGTTTAAAAAAGGCTAAAACATGGGGCAAGGGATGAACGTTAACGTTAACCTTAACGGGAACTTTAACTTTAACGTTAACTTTAACTATTAACTGTGCACTACTAAAGACTATGGACTATGAATTATGCACTATGCACTAAATTACCTCCTCAGTCACTTCGTGACAGCTCCCCTAAACTTAGGAGAGCAATTATTGCTTACAAACTGTAAGTTGCAAAATCGGTTCGATTTTTTTGACGAAAAAAGTAAAAAATCTTGACAAATGGAATTTTCATTCTAGAGAAAGATTTTCCGTTTGGCATGAGGCTGAATGCTAAAAAGCGTTTAATTGTTAATCAATCGGCTTAAACTATGTAAACGAACATAAGGAATGAAAAAGTGAAAGGTGTCCTTTCGCGATGCGAAACGTGGCATATCGCAGTGCGATATGTGGCATATTGCAGTGCCAAAGGTGCCCTTTCACACTGCGAAAGGTGCCCTTTGACTTTTTTAACACTTATGAATCGTGAGACGAAACGTATAATGTCTTGATATTGAACGATTTACTAAAAAGAGCGAAAAGCCGCCAAATACTCGCATATTTTGCAACTTCTTTTTGCTCGGTCGCAATTTTTTAAGTTATTTGCAGGTTTAGTTAATCAATTTTTTACCCAACTCAGCTCCGAAAATTGCAAGTTTTTCGCTCGGCAACGGCAGGAAACGGAAAAGTGCTTTCAGATTGAAAGAACGTTAACGTTAACCTTAACGGGAACGGGAACGATAACATACGCCCCCTTACCCCCTCTAACTTAGAGGGGGAATTGAAGATTGAGAACGAGAACGACAACGTTAACTTTAACTTTAACCTTAACCTTAACGGGAACGGGAACGGGGAATGGGAAGGTTAAAAAGGATTGCAGAAGAAAGATTTTTTCTGTTTCATATAGTCGAGGAGGTTGCGGAAGACTATGCTTCGGTTTAGGAGCAAGGCATTGCCGAAAAGGAGAAGGTGTTTTCTTGCTCGCGTCATAACCACGTTCAATTTGCGGTCGATGATGCAACCAGACTCCTCAAACACGTTGTTGGTAAGGAACTGCAACTGATAGTATTTCTGAACAGTGAAGCCATAGACAATGTAGTCGCGCTGGCTTCCCTGAAAGCGTTCAACCGTGTCGATGGTTATCTTGCTGAGGACATCAATGCCACGACGACTGAGGGCATTGCGTATCTCGGCTATCTGATTGCGATAGGGAACAATGACACCTACGGTCTGCGACGGAGAGAAGTCGGACTCATTCATCAGGTAGATGCGCTCAATGGTTGCAGCGATAGCCTCCGCCTCTGCCGTGTTCACCTTGTCGGAAAGCGACTGCTTCGGCTTGTCAATGTCAACAAAGGCTATGCGACTTGCAGACAACAGACGGTCAATAGGATTGTCGGCATCGCCACACTGGCAGAGAGCCTCCTGCTGATGAGCCAACGGCACCACCTGCAACTTGTCGCCATAGAAAGCCTTGCTCGGATAGTCGGCAATGTCGATGTGCATTCTTCCCTGCCTCGTCAGCATATAGACCACATCCTCGTCGTAGCGATAAGCCTTCAGCAGACGTTCAAACAGCGACAGGCGGCAGTCAGACAGATAGACAGCATTCAGTCTTTCATCGTCAACGCGCGAGTCAGATTCATTCTGCTGCACAACGGCAGGCAACTGCTTATGGTCGCCTATCATGACTATCTTCTTTATAGCCGACTCACCCTTATCATCAACAGCACTGAGCAGTCCGAGCAGATGAGGTTCGAGAATCTGCGAAGCCTCGTCGACGACAGCCAGATCAAACTGCTTTATCTTGAAAAGAGCCGTATTTGAATTGAATGCCGTTGTTGTTCCAACGAAGACACGCGTCTGCTGAATGACAGACTTCAACTGGTCTATGTTGGTGCATCCGTCAACCTTAGAGTCGAGCAGATGGGCTTTGTATTCTTCCTTGCACGAATAGCGCGAACCAATCCTGACGAAGTCGATGCCGCACTCAACGAGTTTGTCGCAAATCTCGTCAACAGCCCTATTGGTGTAAGACAGCAGCAACACCGACGAACCTTCAGAAAGCAACTGCTCCTTCAGCGTGTTAACAAGTCCGTAGGAAGTCTTGCCCGTGCCTGGAGGTCCGATGATGAGGAACAAGTCTTTGGCTTGCTTCACCTTCAGTGCAAGGTTGTTGAACTGTCCGTAGTCACCTATGAGACCTCTGTCTTTGTCAACTTCGGGCTTTCGTTGCAGCAATATCAAGTCGCGTCTATGCTTAGGAGCTGAGAGAAAAGAATGTACTCCACGATATAAAGAGCCGAAAGAAGAATCGAAGAAGTCGTGCTCAACAGCCCAAAGATGTTCGCCCCTATGCCAGAACGCACGAGCATTGGTCTGAGCCGCACGCAGATGCAGCGTAAGTTCCGTAGCAGTAATCTCCTCTATGGTAGCCCTGAAGACCATAGTCTTTCGTGCATCGGGTTCGCTGCCAGCCTGATAGGGATAGAATATGACTATGTCGCCGCACCTGAAGTTAGAGACATCAGTATCGTCTGTGTGTCTCATTCTCAGCACAACCCTCTCCACCCGTCCTGTTTCATTCTGTTCGGGCGAAAGCATTTCCATCTCGGTAAAGATGTTGCCAGCAAGGAGTTTGTCGTCGAGCGAACTATACCACTTGTCGGCAAAGCCAGAGTTTTCCTTGCTCTGACTGCCAATCTTGGCAAGTATATGTTCGGTCTCAACAAACGAGAGCAGGCGCAGATAGTAGGCTCTCTCCAGCTCGGATGCTTCAGAAATAGGCGAAAGCAACTCCGACAACTGCGGATAGATGTAGCGTTCCCAGAAGTTTCTGCCTACGGGCTTGTTGCAGACCTGCTCTGGCGTAAGATTTTCGAGAATGGAGAAGCCGCTCTTAGAGTAAGCATATTCGTTGGCAACAATACCGTTTCTCATCTTTATAGCCCTAAAGACCAAATCGGGTGCAAAACCCATAGCAAGTAGTCCGTTCTGATATTTCGAGTAGTAGAGAAACGAATGTAGCTCCCTGTTGTTGAGTTCATACTGCTGCCTGTAGTTGTATCTGAACAGAAGCATGTAGAGAAGCAACTGCACATAGTGTTTCTCCTGACACGACGGAGTGTTTGGGTCGGGTTGAGGATAAGCCCCCTTGCCCGACTTCTGCTCTATGAGCAGGCGCTGTTCCAAGTGCAAAAGGTCGATACGTCCTTGCAGTCCGAGCATCTCAGAGAAGAACGAAGGCTCCACCATCAGGTCGGAAGAGTCGAAACTCATGTTGTCGCTTTTCAGCAGCGATGGCAGCACCTGCCGCAGCGTGTTCTGAATGTTGCGGCGCTGCTGCTGTGCTTCGGCATGAAACTGTCGGTCGACACCAGCCTCAAGCAGACCTATGGCGTGCTGACGGAAGAACTTCTTAGCACACTCTGCGTATGGTGTTTCGGTCTTACCAGAATAGAGTTCATCGTCGAGAAACTGGCTGGCAATGTGGCCAAGCATTATGGCTGGCGTGTTTTTCACAGTCTTTATCTTGTTGAGAAGATAGCAGACGGGCGACTCTGCATAACTCTCAAAGCATGAGGCTATGGCAGATATGTCGACAAGAAAGTCGGGTTCGAAAATAAACAGTTCGGGATAGAGCACTCCTTCGTGCTCGCGTGGACGGACAATGTTGAGTTGGCAGCCTTCATAGAGACAGTCGCGAAGATAGCCCCAGTTTGTAGGAAACTGTTCGCCATCAGCCGAATAGCGCACGCGGAGTTCTTTGTTTTCGCCTTCGCTTGCATCAACAAAGATATAGTCGTCGTCCCATCTGTTTACAATAACGCGAAGATAGTCGGCTCTTACCTTCCACTTGGTGCGGCGGCGGGCCTTCGGGAATACGGCTGACAGGCTGTCGGGAATGGGCTGGTCATAGACAAGGTTGACGAACTGGGCAACAGACTTAAGGTCGGAGAGCGAGTACATGGCAAGCTCGTCGTCGCTAAGCTCGTTCTGACGGCGCAGACGGACACGCGCATCGTTGACAGAGTTGCGCAGAGGACGGCTGGCGTGAAACTCCTTCAGGAGGTAGTCGGTCTTTGCAAACGAGCCGTTGAAACGCACACCTGCAATCTGCGTTTTCTGATTGAGCGAAGTGAGAAAGGTACGGTTAAGCAACCTGTAGAACTGTCTGACATCGCTCTGAACACCTAAGGCTGCCTGCAATTCTTCATACAGACTACCTGCCAACTCCGCTTCGTTTATCCTCTCTTCGCTCATAGATAAGCAAGGTTTTATGTTTTGCTTTGGGGTTTAAGGTGATTACAACATAGCAGAATAATATGCTAACATCACCTTATAACTTGTATTAAGTGTTTTTACGAAGGGCAAAGTTACGAAAAACGAGTGAAATGGAAAAAGGAAAGCTTGCTTTTCTTTACATTTCCGAGTGCCAAGTAAGTTCGGCAAAGCCAAAGTTACGGAAGAAAAACGAGTGAAATGGAAAAAGGAAAGCTTGCTTTTCTTTACATTTCCGAGTGCCAAGTAAGTTCGGCAAAGCCAAAGTTACGGAAGAAAAACACCCAGCGAAACAAGTTTTGCAGTATCAGATGTTATTGAGCAGCCATGCAAAACCTCTGCCTGTGCGCTTATCGGCATCGGTGAAGTGGTTGCCAGAGTTCCACTCAAGCACGGTCTTACATCCCTGTTTGAGCAACAAGTCATGCTGTCTGCGCAGGGCGTTGCCTACCTGTGCCATTATCTGATTCTTCACCTTCTCCTCCTTGTCTCCAAGACTGAGATAGACAGCACCTGACAGCATCGTGTTTTTCTCGGCATAGTCGGTCCACTTAGGATACCAAACCGAAGGCGAAACGGCAGCAATACCGCTGAAAACATCTGTTACAGTGCCAGCCCAGAGAGCGAACAGACCCGCAAGAGAATAGCCTCCGAGTAGGAATAGTGGATTCTCGGCACTGGAAATGTTCATCGCTCGCAGCGCAGGCATGAGATGGTCGGTTACATATCGGAGCGTGTCGGCAGCACCATCGCCAAAAGGCACTTTGCCAAACACAGCAGGAGAAGCCCATGCCGTCAGTTCTTTCTGCCAGTCGGAAATCTTAAAGGCAACAAGAGAGAAAGGCCTGCTGGTATACTGGCAGACAGTCTGCACCTCACTGTCAATCGCTTCGAGGTCGTGACTGTCAACAGGCTGCAAGATGATTTGGTCGGCATTGCTGTCAACATAAAGCGTGCATGACCTGCCTTCTATTTCAATTACTTGTTTTTTCATATCCTATTTTTCGAGTTTTTGATGTTCTAAGGGTGTATGATTATGAGGCAAATGCGGTTTCTGTAATTATCTATCAGCCTGAAAACCTGAAGACATCAAGACCTTATAAACCTGGAATGCAAAGATATGAAAAAATGGTTTCACAGCAAAATTATGCATATTGTTTTCATTTTTTCAAATCAAATACAATGAATTGACAAAAAAATAGTAAATTTGCACGATTGTAAACTAATTAACTCGAAAAGCATGCAGGCAATAATCTTGGCGGCAGGTATGGGCCGCAGACTTGGAAAATATACTCGCGACAACACAAAATGCATGGTTGAGGTGAACGGCGAGAAACTGATAGACAGACTGCTTAGACAACTTTCTGCACTCAATTTGCAGCGCATCATCATAGTAATAGGATATAAAGGGGAGAACCTGAAGAACTATCTAACAGAGAAATATGCTGGCGACAAACAGCTGAAACTGGAGTTCTTCGACAACCCTATATACGACAAGACCAACAACATCTACTCGCTCTCGCTCGTGAAAGAGCAGATGAAGCAAGACGACACACTGCTGATAGAGAGCGACCTCATCTTCTCCGACCGTCTGTTCCAGATGATTATAGAAGACAAAACTCCAAACATAGCACTCGTAGCGAAGTATGAGACATGGATGGACGGAACAATGGTGTGCATAGACGAGAATAGCCACATCATGAACTTTGTTCCGAAGAAGGCTTTCAACTATGACGACGTTGACAAATACTATAAGACTGTAAACATCTATAAGTTCTCAAGAGAGTTCTCGGAGCGTGTCTACGTGCCGTTCCTGGATGCTTACTGCAAGGCACTCGGCAACAACGAATACTACGAACAGGTGCTGCGCGTCATCACACTGCTTGACCAAAGCAACCTGAAGGCTCTCGACATTGGCAGGGAGAAATGGTATGAGATTGACGATGTGCAAGACCTTGACATTGCCGAAACTATCTTTGCAGACAACAAAGAGATGCTGCACAGATACGTGATGAGGTTTGGCGGACACTGGCGTTTCCCTAAAATGCTCGATTTCTGCTATCTTGTAAATCCATACTTCCCTCCTACCCGACTGAAGGAAGAAATGAAATTCAGCTTCGACACCCTGCTGACAGAATATCCTTCGGGAATGTATGTAAACTCGCTGCTTGCTGCCAAGTATTTCAACATAAGCCAAGACTATACCGTAGTTGGCAACGGTGCTGCCGAACTCATAAAGAGTCTGATGGAACAAACCGACGAACCGATTGGTGTGGTCTATCCAACTTTTGAGGAATATCCAAACCGACTGTCTAAAGACAGGATTGTGAGCTTCGTGCCAGACAACGACACACTGACATACACGGCAGACAACCTGATGAAGTTTTTCGAGGGAAAGGAGATAAAGAAACTGCTGCTCATCAATCCCGACAACCCTTCGGGTAACTTCATTCCTAAGCAAGACATTCTGAGACTGGCGGAATGGAGTGAAGAAAGGGGCATCAGATTTATTGTTGACGAATCGTTTGTTGACTTCAGCGACGACTTCCTCAACAACTCGCTGCTTGACGACCAACTGCTGGAAAAGCACAGAAACCTTATCGTGATGAAGAGCATATCGAAGTCGTATGGCGTTCCTGGACTAAGACTCGGCATACTGGCATCGGCTGACAAGGAACTCATTGACTGGATAAAGAAAGATGTTGCGATATGGAACATCAACTCGTTTGGCGAATACTACATGCAGATTTTCGGCAAATATCAGTCAGACTATTTTGACGCTTGCCGAAAATTCATCGAAGAACGCAAACGCTTTGAGAAACTTCTGCGCACAATACCATTTCTGGAAGTTGTTCCTACGCAAGCCAACTACTTCTTCTGCCGCGTGAAAGAGAAATATACTTCTCACGAGCTGACCCACATACTGCTCGACAAATATCAGATTCTGATAAAGGACTGCGACGGAAAGGCTACACTGAAAGGCAAGAACTTCATACGCATCTCTGTTCGCGACCAGCATGACAACGACTGCATAATAGAGGCTCTACGTTCACTATGAAAACTATTTGCATCTGCGGAGGAGGTAACTTAGGCCATGTGGTGGCAACTATGCTTGCCGCACAGGGAGAGTATACCGTAAACATATTCACAAACAGGCCTCAGCTATGGAGCCACAGGCTATGCGTTGAACTGCCTGACGGAAGTCAGAGCGAAGGATATATAAGCACCATTTCTTCGCAAGCGGATATTGCAGCAGGCAATGCCGACATAGTGCTGCTATGCCTTCCTGGTTTTCTTATTAAGGAAAACATTGACAAAATCGTTCCGCACCTGAAGCCTTCGGCTGTGGTTGGCAGCATCGTTTCGAGCACAGGCTTCTTTTTCGAGGCGATGAAGAACATTCCAGAAGGCCATGGCTTGTTTGGTTTCCAACGCGTTCCATATATTGCAAGGACAATAGAATACGGACACAAGTCGGCTCTTCTCGGCTTTAAGCCGTCGCTGAATGTAAGCATTGAAAGATGCAGCGACAGCAACAACCTGCGGGAAGAACTTGAAAAGATGTTTACAACTCCTGTAAAACTATTGAACAACTACTACGAGGCATCGCTGACTAACAGTAATCCATTGCTTCATCCTGCACGACTTTACGGACTATGGAACAAGTGGAGCAAAGGCACTGTCTACGACAGAATCCCGTATTTCTATGAAGAATGGGACGAGTTTTCAGCAGAACTTTACATCAATATGGACAACGAGTTTCAGCAACTGCTAAGAAAGCTACCTGTTGAAGAAGGTTGCATTCCGTCTGTTCTTGACTATTATGAGAGTAAAGACGCGGCTTCGTTAGCAAGGAAACTGCGTTCAATAGAGGCTTTTAAAGGCATCTTGTCGCCTATGAAAGCCGAAGAAAACGGATTTGTGCCAGACTTCAAGAGCAGGTATTTCACAGAAGATTTCCCTTACGGGCTAAGGTTTATTAAAGAGTTGGCTGAAGAAAAGAAAATAAACACTCCATATATTAATAAGGTTTATTCGTGGGGAAGCAAGTTTTTGAGTGGTGAGATATAAGAACGGGAACTAATCCAACGGGAACTTTAACGGGAACGGGAACTTTAACGGGAACTGTCAACTAAAACAACTATGCACTATGAACTATGAACTAATCATGCTGTTGGTTCTTTTCCTTTTCGAGCAGCCATAGTTTTTTGTCAAGTCCTCCAGCATAACCAGTCAGGTTGCCGTTGCTTCCAACCACCCTGTGGCATGGAATTATTATGGATATTGCGTTATGTCCAACAGCTCCGCCAACGGCTTGTGCCGACATCTGTTTAAGTCCGCTCTCTCTTGCTATCTTTGCTGCAATCTCTCCGTAAGTAGTTGTCTCTCCATAGTTTATGTTGAGCAGCTCCTTCCATACCATGCTGCGGAAAGGAGTAGTCCTCATGAGCAGCGGCGGTGTGAAGTCAGGCCTTTCCCCACAGAAGTAAGCATCGAGCCATCGGCAAGTCTGCTCAAACACAGGCAGCAGCAACTCCTTATGGTTTGGTGAGAGCGTGTCGGCAAAGTATTTCTGCCCGTCAAACCATAATCCAGTAAGGCTCTCCCCGTCGCTCGCCATAGTCATTCTGCCGAGCGGACTGTCGTAGTGATATGTATAGTCCATTGTCTTCTTTTTGGCAAAGATATGATAAAAAAGAGATAATCAGACTGCTACAATAAGAAAAAATGACAAAAAAGTATTGCACAGTGCCTTGTTTATCAATATTTAATTAGTAATTTTGCAGAAATAATAATTAGAACTATGGCAAAAACACTTATAAAGAACATTAAGACACTTGCGGGCATTCTGCCTGCCGAGACAAGACGCCTTGCCGGAAAAGATATGGCAAAGTTGGAAACCATCTCAAATGCTTGGCTGCTCATTGAAGACGAGAAGATTAAGGATTTCGGACAATCCGGCGAAGATAATTGCCTGCCAGAGGCTGACACGGTCATAGATGCCGAAGGAGGAACCGTACTTCCTTCTTTCTGCGACAGCCATACACACATTGTTTATGCAGGCAGTCGCGAAGGCGAATTTGTTGATAAGATTCAGGGGCTTTCTTATGAGGAGATTGCAAAGCGTGGCGGCGGCATACTCAATTCTTCCGACCGTCTGCACGAACTGAGCGAAGACGAGCTCTACGAGCAGGCTGCCGAGCGCGTGCGCGAAGTGATAAAGAAAGGTACAGGATGTATTGAGATAAAGAGCGGATACGGACTTAACACCGAAGACGAACTGAAGATGCTTCGTGTCATTCGCCGCATTAAGAATGATTTCCCTCTCGAAGTGCGTGCCACATTCTTGGGGGCTCATGCCGTTGGCCGTGCTTACACTGGCAGACAGGCTGAGTATGTTGACTTGGTTGTTGACGAGATGATTCCTAAGGTAGGCGAACAGAAACTGGCTGACTTTGTCGACGTATTCTGTGATCGTGGTTTCTTCACGCCCGAAGAGACTGCGCGCATCATGGAGGCAGCTGCAAAATACGGAATGCTTCCTAAGATTCACGGACAGGAACTTGCTGACTCAGGTGGCGTAGAAGTTGCCGTAGCCCACAATGCCCTTTCTGTTGACCATCTTGAGAGCATGACCGACCGCGACATAGAGTTGTTCAGCAAGTCAGAGACAATGCCGACAGCCCTTCCTGGCACATCGTTCTTCCTCAATATGCCTTTTGCTCCTGCACGCAAGATGATTGAGGCTGGTCTGCCTGTTGCCATTGCCAGCGACTACAATCCAGGCTCAACACCTTCAGGCGACATGAAGTTTGACGTTTCTCTTGCTTGCATCAAGATGAGACTGATGCCTGCAGAGGCTATCAATGCTGCTACAATCAACTCGGCGGCAGCTATGGGATGCAGCCATATTGTTGGTTCTGTTACTCGCGGAAAACTGGCTAACCTTATCATTACAAAGCCAATCCCGTCGGTTGACTTCATACCATACGCATATACCACGCCAATCATCAAGCGTGTCATCCTGCGCGGAAAAGAGATGAAATTCTGATACTTTGAGAATACAAGGTTATAGATTATAAGATTATGAGGTGGATTTAGTTCTGTTGTAATTCATCTCATAACCTTTAATATAGTGCATAGTTATGCTGGATTAAGGATTAATGAATAAGGATCAATGATAAGTCAAAGTCCTCATAACTTATAACTCATAACTATTTCCCGTTCCAGTTGAACAAATCTGTGTGCGATTAAAAACTCAAATAAAGAAATTGCTCCCCTAAGTTAGGGGAGCTGTCACGAAGTGACTGAGGAGTATGTTTCCACCATACAGTTGCACGGTGTAGAGCTAAAGATAAAAGAATAAGAATTAAGGTTAAAGTTAAGGTTAACGTTCCCGTTAAGGTTAAGGTTCCCGTTATCGTTAAAGTTAAGAAAAACAAGTGTATTTGTGCAGAAGAAAGAGTTGCTATGGCGAGCCAAAGCAAACGCTTCTCTTAAAAAATCTTTTAAGAAAGCAGGTGTATTTAAGCTATGTTTATATTATTATTGTTAATACTATAAAAGTAATCTGAAAATATTTGCTGCGTAGGTCCGAATAAAATACTTTTGCATGTGGGTTTTGAGCAATGAATGAATAAACCTAAAGCAAAACGGAACGTATATTCGTAAACTCTCTTACATGTATTTCATAAGGAAAACCGCAATACTTGCATTACTCTCTTGCACATTCAACCTGAATCTGTCTGCCCAAGATATTGCCGACACTACGGCAACGGTGAAAAACGACTCCATGTTTCACCGCCGCATAACGGTTGTTGACATTGAAACCATGATACCTATTAGCGGAGTGAACGTAAGGCCAGACGGACAGAGCCCGAAATCAACCGACTATCTTGGAAGAGTGGAACTGACAGAGAGGTTTGACTCTATAAGATTCTCACATGTGGAATACATGCCCGAAAGACTTTCATTCATCGAATTTAGAGACACTATGTATCTCTATCCACGTCATAACCAACTCGACGAGGTTGTCGTAATGGGAGTAAGCCCGCAACTGCGCAAAGCAATGAAGGCATCGCACGAAAGAAACCTGGCACAACCTGTCATGAAGGGTCTCACCTTCGATTTCGGCATGATGCTTGACAAGAGATGGCGACGCGACCGCAAACGACTGAAGCGGGCTAAGGAAGTTTTGCGCGAATGGGACCTTGCGCCTGCTTACAAAGAGAAAGAAAAAGACGATAAACAATCTTCTGCCGCCAAGAAAAGGGAAGAAGAAAACAATAATTCAGAAACAAAACAATAAAGATAACCAAACTAAAAAAAAGAAAAGAAATGAAGAAGTTTAAATCACTAAGCATCATCATTATTGCAACAATGTCGATGATTAGTTGTGCAACGGAAAAGACTCCAAACAAGGGAGTTTATCTTGAAGACGCAAGCATCGACAAGTATTATAACGTAGAGATTACTGACTCGCTGAAGTCTCCTATGCTTGAGAACGAAGGATATTCGCTTCACAACTCAGCAAAAGTAATATGGCCTGCGAGCATTGACGGAACAGTTCCAACAGACTTGCAAAGAGAAATCTTATTAACTGCTTTTGATGACAGCGTAAGCACCACGCTGAACGAGGCTCTTGAAAGTTTTTCAAAGACAGGATACGGACTGAAAAAGGAAGATATAAAGAAATTAACGGAGACTGACTCGGCTAAAGCCAACGCGGGTGAGATTATGCAATCTGTTTCGGTTGAAATGACTCGTGCCAACGACAAGATGCTCGTGTTCAGTATATTCATACAAAACAACTTTGCAGGTGCTGCTCACGGAATGTACTCAGCATGGTTTGTTACCTACGACAGAATCGGCAAGAATGTTGTTACTCTTGACAAACTTTTCACCGACAAGGAAAAACTACGCAAGTTGCTAGAGAGTCAAAGAAGAAAAGACCTGAAAGAGCAAGGTATTGACTACGACGACTACATGATAGACAAGTTTCCTATATCTGAATCATTCTGCATTGAAGGCTCTAACATTTCTTTCACTTATCAACCTTACGACATAGCCTCATACGCAGAAGGCATGCAGACAGTAAGCCTCTCTTACTATGATATGAACCAGGCAGGCATACTGACACCGTATGCTAAGAAACTACTGGAATAGACTCTTATAATGGCTGATAGCATATCTATACATTATTAATATATATAGAAAATAAAAATGCGGATGTAATCATGATTGATACATCCGCATTTATTTTATATTAATAATACTAAGCTAATCTGTATATAGGATAAATCTCTTAGCAATTCTCCTGCAAGAACTTAACGGCATTAGCAATGTGTGGGTACATCACTTCGTCGTTATCAATGAATGGAACAACCTTTCGGAAGTCAGCATGAAGTTTCTCTATGATAGGAGAAGACTTCAACGGACGACGAAACTCCATTGCCTGTGCAGCGTTGAACAACTCAATGGCAAGGATACGCTCAGTGTTTTCAACAACACGAACAAGCTTTGTTGCAGCGTTAGCACCCATTGATACATGGTCTTCCTGACCCTGAGAGGTTGGAATAGTATCAGCAGAAGAAGGCATGCAGAGTGTCTTGCTCTGGCTTGCAATAGCAGCTGCTGTGTACTGAGGAATCATGAAACCGCTGTTCACACCAGGTTTTGCAACAAGGAATGAAGGCAAATTGCGAGTTCCAGACACCAACTTATATGTACGGCGTTCTGATATGCTGCCTAGTTCGTTCATTGCAATGCAGAGGAAGTCCATAGGCAGAGCGATTGGCTCACCATGGAAGTTACCAGCAGAAATGATGAGGTCTTCGTCAGGACAAACTGTTGGGTTGTCTGTTGCCGAATTGATTTCAGTGTCAATTACAGACTTAACATAGTCGTAAGTGTCTTTCACTGTACCATGGACCTGAGGTATGCAGCGGAAAGAATATGGGTCTTGAACATTCTCTTTGTGCTGCTTAATCATCTCGCTACCTTCCAGCAGTTCGCGCATCTTGTTGGCTGTGTCAATCTGACCTTTGTGAGGACGAACTGTGTGAACAGCCAATGTAAATGGTTCAACACGTCCATCGTATGCCTCAAAAGACATAGCAGCAATCTTGTCGCCCCACTCTATCAGACGCTTTGCATTGATAAGCGACCAAACAGCGTGAGCACTCATGTTCTGAGTACCATTGAGAAGTGCAAGTCCTTCTTTTGAACCGAGACGGATAGGCTCCCAACCCATCTGCTTATTCATTTCCTCACCTGTCATAACCTGTCCCTTATACTCTACTTCGCCGAGTCCGCAGAGTGGCAGACACATGTGAGCCAGAGGAACTAAGTCGCCAGAAGCACCTACAGAACCCTGCTGATAAACGATAGGATAAATATCGTTGTTGAAGAATTCGATAAGTCTTTCAACGGTGTCGAGCTTGCTGCCAGAGAATCCGTAAGAAAGAGACTGAATCTTCAAGAGAATCATTATCTTGACTATCTCGTTGCGAACACGCTCGCCAACACCACAAGCATGAGACATCATCAGATTAATCTGAAGTTGCGAAAGCTGGTCTTCGCTGATAGAAATCTTGCAAAGTGAACCGAAACCTGTTGTCACGCCATAGATAGGCACTTCGCTTTCAGCCACTTTCTTGTCCAAATACTCACGGCAATGGATGATGCGCTGGCGTGCGTCGTCGCTCAACTCAATCTTATATCCACCACGAATTATCTCTTCAATCTTTTCAATAGTTAAGTGCTCTGCACTGATTTTATGTATCATCTTTATCTTTAGAATTTAATATTATCAATTATATTGTCATCTACAAACTCTGGGAGAGTAACCTTAAAGTTTGGTGTACGCTCCATTTCACGCTTGATTGCATCAATAGAGCCTTTGTTGCGAGCCCAAGCACGGCGTGTGATTCCATTGTTAACATCCCAGAAGAGCATCTCGCGGATGTGGCGCTCGCTATCTTCAGTACCATCGATAACCATACCGAAACCACCGTTGATAACTTCTCCCCAGCCTACGCCACCACCATTGTGGATAGACACCCAAGTAGCACCTCTGAATGAGTCGCCGATAACGTTCTGAACAGCCATGTCGGCACAGAACTGAGAACCGTCGTAGATGTTTGATGTCTCGCGGAAAGGAGAGTCAGTACCAGACACGTCGTGGTGGTCGCGACCAAGAACAACAGGACCAGAAAGCACACCTTCCTTAATTGCCTTGTTGAAGGCGAGGGCAATCTTCGTACGTCCTTCTGCATCAGCATAGAGGATACGAGCCTGTGAACCAACTACGAGATGGTTCTTGCCTGCTTCCTTAATCCAGTGGATATTGTCGTCCATCTGTCCGCAGATGTCAGCAGGAGCATTCTTTCTGATTTCCTCAAGCACTTCGGCTGCAAGGCGGTCGGTTGTCTCCAAGTCTTTTGGATCGCCAGAAGCACAAACCCAACGGAATGGACCGAAACCATAGTCGAAGAACATTGGACCCATGATGTCCTGAACATAAGAAGGATAGAGGAATGTTCCGTCTGCCTTGAATATGTCTGCGCCAGCACGGCCTGACTCCAAAAGGAAGGCATTACCATAGTCGAAGAAGTACATGCCCTTCGCTGTCAGTTTGTTGATAGCAGCAACCTGACGGCGAAGTGAAGCCTGAACAGCCTCCTTGAACTTCTCTGGTTCGTCAGCCATCATGCGCTTGCTTTCTTCAAGAGAATAGCCAACAGGATAGTAACCACCAGCCCAAGGATTGTGGAGTGATGTCTGGTCGCTACCTAAGTCAACGTGAATGTTCTCTTCAGCAAGACGCTCCCAGAGGTCAACAACATTGCCGACGTATGCCATTGATACAACCTTATGCTCCTCAACAGCCTTCTTCACTGCTGGGATAAGTTCGTTAAGGTCGTAATGCAATTCGTCTACCCAACCTTGTTCGTGACGCTTTTCTGCAGCCAATGGGTTAATCTCAGCAGTTACACTAACAACACCTGCAATGTTACCTGCCTTTGGCTGAGCACCTGACATACCGCCAAGACCTGCAGTAACAAATAGTTTCATGTTGTCGCCTCCAACCTTACGAGCAGCGTTAAGCACTGTAATTGTAGTTCCATGAACAATACCCTGAGGACCGATATACATATAAGAGCCAGCAGTCATCTGTCCGTACTGACTTACACCGAGTGCATTGTCGCGCTCCCAGTCGTCTGGTTTAGAGTAGTTAGGAATAACCATACCATTTGTAACCACTACTCTTGGAGCATTCTTGTGAGAAGGGAACAATCCGAGTGGGTGTCCGCTATACATAACAAGAGTCTGCTCGTCGGTCATTTCAGAGAGATATTTCATTACGAGACGATATTGTGCCCAGTTCTGGAACACAGCACCGTTTCCTCCGTATGTGATCAGTTCGTGAGGATGCTGAGCCACGCGAGGGTCGAGGTTGTTCTGAATCATCATCATGATTGCAGCAGCCTGGCGGCTCTTGTGTGGATATTCATCAACAGGACGTGCATACATTTCGTAGCGAGGACGATAGCGATACATGTAGATGCGTCCGTAGTCGTGCAACTCTTTTGCGAACTCAGGAGCCAAGTCCTTGTGCAGATGCTTTGGGAAATAGCGGAGAGCATTGCGCAAAGCGAGTTTCTTCTGCTCTGGTGTAAGAATGTCCTTACGTTTTGGAGCATGGTTTATTTCTTTGTCATAAGCCTGTGGCTCTGGCAGAGTATCTGGAATACCGAGTCGGATGTCGGCAACAAATTCTTCTTTTGTCATAGCTGTTTTTATTATTGTTATGTTTATGACAGGGCTTATAGTTCTTATAAGAGTTATAGGCACATATAAGCCGTCTCTTTAACTGTTAATCTTTAATCCTTATTTTCTAATCCTTAATCAGGAATTACAACTTGCTCTCAACAATAGCCATGATTTCCTTTTCAACCTCATTGGCTTTCTTTATGAGTTCGTTAGCCTCGCCAATGAGTTTGTCGGCTGTCTCACGGTCTTTCAGAGAAGCAGCGTTAATCTTAACATTCAGACCAGCACCGAGAACGGCAGCACGTGCAGCAAGAGCACCAACGCCAGCATCGCTGACACTGTTAGGGTTACCTTCCTGAGCCATAGCGCGGCAGATGTCGAATGCTTGGAAAGAAGCCTTCATTGTGTGGAGAGGAACTTGTGTAGCATAGAGTGTTGCAGCCTGAATAGCAGCGCTGCGTGCAGCCTTGTCTTCCTCAGTCTTCTTAGGCAAGCCAAATGCTTCCATGATGCGGTTGAAAGCCTCTGTATCCTCGTCAACGAGATGGAGCAGTTCTGTCATCAGTTCCTGACCTTTGTCTGCCCACTGGCTAAATTCGTTCCAACGAGCATCCCATCCAGCCTTGTGGCTTGACAAGTTAGCAACCATTGTGCCGAGAGCAGCGCCGAGAGCACCCATGTATGCAGATATAGTACCGCCACCAGGTGCTGGAGATTCGCGAGATGTCTCTTCAGCAAATCCTTTCACAGTAAGGTCAACGAGCTTGTTCTTAGCCTCCTGAGCATCCTCAAGCAAGAATTCGATTACCTTCTCACGAGGATTGAATGGCTTAAGGTCAGAGAGACCCATTGAGTGAATTGCTATATCGATAATGTCTTTTTCAGGAATACCTACAGAACGGTTCTGCTTCTCAAGGAAATACTTACCAGCCTCGATGAGAGTGCGCTTAGGAATAAGACCTACTATTTCTGTACCAGTAACGCGGATGCCACGATTCTGAGCGCAACGGCAAACTTCGTCAAATGCTACATGAAGAGGAGTAACATTGATGTTAGTAATGTTCATAGAAACCTGAGCAATGCCATATTCGTCAATATACCATCCGATGGCCTTTGTTGACTTCAGTGTTCCAGGAATCATGATTGTGTTGCCGTTTTCGTCCTTCATAGGCTTACCAACAGGTGAACCGCCTTCACGCTGTGGACGACCCTTCTCACGAACATCGAATGCAATGGCATTAGCACGACGTGTAGAAGTTGTATTCAAGTTATAGTTAACAGCAATGAGGAAGTCTCTTGCTCCAACAGCTGTGCAACCTGTGCGAGCAACGTCTTCGTCGAAAGCTCGTGCGCCGAAGTCAGGTTCCTTGCCTGGAGTAGAAAGTTTCTCAGCAAGAGCCTCATATTCACCCTCACGGCAAACAGCAAGGTTCTTTCTTGGCTCTGTGAATGCAGCTGCCTCGTAGCAGTAGCAAGGGATGCGTGTCTCGTTTGCAATGCGCTCTGCAAGAGTTCTTGCCAATGCAGCACATTCCTCAAGTGTTATTCCGCTAACAGGAATAAGCGGACAAACATCGGTGGCACCCATACGAGGGTGAGCACCATGATGCTGACGCATATCAATGAGTTGTCCTGCCTTCTGCACGCCTCTGAATGCTGCCTCAACAACGTCAGCAGGCTCTCCTACGAAGGTAACTACAGTACGGTTGGTTGCCTCACCTGGGTCAACATCTAAGAGTTTCACACCTTTGACGCTCTCAATGGCGTCTGTAATTTGCTTAATGACTGCAAGATTGCGTCCTTCACTGAAATTAGGAACGCATTCGATGATTTGCTTTTGTATAGCCATCTTTATTTTTCAGTATTTTTATAAGGTTGATATTTATATTATTTTGTTCGTTCTTATTTAATTGTGCAAATTTACTGTTTTTGACTTATATGGCAAAACGTTTTGTCCTTTTTTATGTTAAAAGTGTTTTTCACACTTTCTCCGAAACATATCATTATGTGAGAATATACAAAAACTGCCAACATCATTTGCAATACAAACATTAGGTAAGACTATTTAAGCATAACATTTTTGCAAAAAAACAGAAAACCAATACTTTTGTGAATGTAATAACATAAAAACTATAATTATGGCAAAAACATTAAAATCAATTGTTGGCCTATTGGTCACGTTCACATTCTTCACAACATCTACGGTATATGCCCAAAACACACCGAGTGAAGACAAAAGAGAAATAAAAAAGAGTGTATTCAAAAATGAAAAAAGCGAAAACGTCTACAGTAAACAAATTCCAGAAGAATTCTACCCGAAAACCTTTAGTCTTAAAAGCAATTCTTTTTTGAGACAACCTGATTTGCAGCAAAATTCATTTGCACAACCTGCACATAAAAGGAATATAAGAAATATAAAAAGAGAAAACGGCAATTCTTTTCAAACACCCTACTTTGAGAATTTCGAAGAAGAAACTTCCTTGAATGACTACACTATTATTGATGCTAACAATGATGACAAAACATGGAAATGGGAGAGCAACAATGCTAAATATGACACTCATTCAACTAATTATGCCGACGACTGGCTGATAACCCCTGCTATCAAGTTAGAGAAGAACCGCCTTTACTGCATTTCTTTCAAAGCAGCCAGTCGCGGACCTTTCTATCCTGAGCAACTGGAAGTGAAATGGGGAAATAGTCCTTCAGCAGAAGGCATGGCAAATACTTTGGTAGAAAGTCAGATGATTCAGACTGAGCGACATAAATATATGGAGTTTGAAAGATATTTGTCAGTAGTAGAAGATACTCCTGTTTATATAGGTTTTCACGCATTGAGCGAACCAAATTCTTTTACTCTATATATAACCGACATATCAGTAGATGAAGGATTGCCTTTTGAAGCACCTGACGTCGTAACCAATCTCGTTGCAACCCCAGACCTCACTGGTGCAAAATCTGCAACAATTAAGTTTAATGCACCATCAAAAACAATAGGAGGTCAACAACTCTCATCATTAGAAAAGATTGAAGTTTGGCGCAACAACGATATTCTTATTGAAGTCATAGACAATCCTGAAATTGGTTCTTTACTTTCAGTTACTGACAACACAATACCTGAGAACGGAAACTACACATACAAAATCATCCCTTACAACGAATACGGCATCGGATTGAAGAGCGAAGTTTCTGTATATGTTGGGGAAGATATTCCAGCAACACCGCAAAACTCGAAGATGAAGGATAACGGCAACAATTCTTTCACATTCTCATGGGATGCAGTAACTAATGGTGCCAATGGAGGATATATCAATACTGACAATTTATACTATAAGATTTATGAAGTCACCAACAACCAACTCGGTGAACAAATAGATGAAGTAACAGAGCCTATTGTAACTATTTCCGACAAAAACATCAATGGAGGCGCTCCAAGAATTGAATATATTGTAGTGAGAGCAGCCAACGATGCTGGCGAGAGCGAACCTCTGATAGGAATGATTGTTGCAGGCGAGGCTTCTAAGACTCCTTTCTCTGAATCATTTCCACAAGCAGAGCCACAACATTTTTGGTGGACTCAGACCCAAGGTAACTCTGAATTTGAACTTGCCGAAGGAGAATCATCCGACAACGACGGCGGAAGCATCGCTTTCTTTACAATGACTATTGGCGACGAGGCTTCGATGAATAGTGAAAAGATAACGCTGAAGGACACTAAATCACCTAAACTTATTTTCGACTATTTTGCTGAAAAGGAGACTCCTTGCATACTGCGAGTTGAAGCTAATGCAGGACAAAAGGGAGAAGAAGACATTCTGCTGCATACTATAAATATGTCTGAAATAGAAAACACAGGATGGAATAAGGCAATAATAGACCTGTCTTCATTGAAGAATGAGGATTATGCCATCATTAAATTGCACGCACAGGGCGATGTGGTTTTCTCTTATTTCCTGCTTGACAACATTCAAATTTATGATTTATTTGAACAAGATTTGTCTGTAGAAATAAATGCTCCCGAAGAAGCAACAGTGGGTATTCCTGCACCTATCAGCGTCACTATCAAAAACGTAGGAGAAAATGAAATTACTCAAGGTGCACCAAGTGTAGACATTTATGTTAACAACAAAAAAATTGAATCTTTCAGCATTACAGAGGCATTGGCACCACTTACAGGCAGTTTCTCTCACAGAACAGAATATACACCAACTGCAATTGATGGAGACAACATTACGGTAAAAGCTGTTCTTTCGTTCAATGACGATATGAATATTGACAATAACGAGGCAGCACAAGAAGTTAAAGTTTTACAGAATATTGTGCCAACAGTAACTGCCCTACAAGGTATTTCTTATGACAAAGAGATACAACTCAACTGGGAAAAGCCTGAACTATACCAACTCGGAACTGATATTGTTGAAGATTTTGAAGACACTAACATATTCCCTACGTTCTCAACTGGCGGGGTAAACGCTTCAAACCAGTATGGTAACTATGGAGAATGGAGAGTATATGATGGCGACGGAATGCATACATACACTTGGCAAGATTATGACAATTATGAAAATGCAAGCGGAATAATGTCATGGCAGGTGTTCCGTCCTTCAGTTGTATTCGAAGGCGACGAAAACCGTCTTAACCAGTATGGTGCTCATTCAGGAGAACAATATCTGAGCAGTTTCAATGCAGCACTGCAAGGCGGAAAGACTCCTACTGACGACTGGTTGATTTCTCCAGAACTTGACAAGACCAACCAAACTGTTACTTTCTATTCTAAAGAGTTATCAAACAAATTTGGATTTGAGAAGGGAGAAATTCTTTATTCTACTACAGGAAACTCAATAGAGGACTTTAAGTTGCTTTCTACTTTTGAGCAGCATTCTATAAACTGGACTGAAATGCAATTCAACTTACCTTACGGAACTAAATATTTTGCAATCAGATGCACGTCAGAAGATAATTTTGCATTAGTCGTTGATGATATTTCTTTCAGAAATGCTGTAGAAAGTGGAAATGGTGACGGAATGACTATAGAATCATATAATATATACAGAGACGGAGAACTTCTTGCAACCGTTGACGGAACAAATAACAGTTTCACCGACAAAGACACAGAAAACACCAACCACACATATCAGATAAGTGTCGTTTACAATCCAAATATAGAGTCACCGCTTTCTGAACCTGCCAATATTACAACCGATATAAAAGACATCAGAAACGTATTCCCTGACATAGAAAACGAAAACATTGAAGTCTATAGCATCGACGGTAAACTTATTGCTAATGGTGTTGGCGTATACAAGACTCTCAGAAACGGAACTTATATAATTAAGAAGAAAGCAGATGGAACAACACTGCGAGTCATTAAATAATGAATTAGAGAATAGATAAGGCTATAATAAGCCTTTATAAATAAACTCTGAAAGCGAAATACCGTAACCAGCATCATTCAGTCTGGTTGCGGTATTTTTGTTTAATTAATTTACAATTTAGCCATGCACTTGCCATATAGACTAAAGACCTACTTCTTAACCACAAACTTTAAAAAAGAACTAAAATGCTCAGCTTGTGAAGTTACAAGATATGAATGCTATGAAGTTATAAAGTGAAGTTAGCATATTATTATAAAAAGTTTGAACAATTATTTTAAACCAAACACCAAAAAAGCTATTTAACATTACGAAACTGAAGTTTGCGAAGAATGAATGAAAAATCCAGCAAGTTAAAAGACTTGCTGGATTTATTTTAATGAATGTACACACAAACGATTGTAATGTGTATTAGAGATCATTTTCCTATACAGAAATTGTAATTACATCTTTATACTAATTTATTAAAAGTCCAGAAGTTTTTAATTTTTTAATTAGTACAGCATCTTTTTCTCTTACATTTTTTGCATCTGTACATATGAATGTGCAAAACCCATTTTCATAACGTATGTACCCTGTTATACGTGTATCTTTTCTATCATTAACCCAGTTTATGAACCGTGTCCACGTTATGGCAATTGGAATTTCTGCAAACTTAGATTGATAATAGTATGTTATATTTCTTTCAGAAAAATCGTTTCTGAGAGTTGAAAGATCCCCTCTACCAATATTGTTGAAAAGATAATTCATAACAATTTTTGTAGAGTATCTCAAAGTAGAACTTGCGTCTTCCATAAATCTTCTTCTTTCTTCTTCCTCTAGCCGTCTTCTTTCTTCTTCATCTAGCCGTCTTCTTTCTTCTTCATCTAGCCGTCTTCTTTCTTCTTCATCTCGCCGTCTTCTTTCTTCTTCATCTCGTCGTCTTCTTTCTTCTTCTAGAGCACGGAGTCTTATTTCAGATGAACTAGAAATTCCATCATAGTTTTGATAATAACCTTGAGAAGGCCCTAAGCAAGAAGACAGCATTAAAACTGAAATATAAAATATATATTTTTTCATGGCCTTTATTTAAAGGTTTATGAATACTTTCCTAAAATAGTAACGATAAATATTTTCCGCATCATCCACTTTGATTTCCATATAATTACTATTTTTTTCTAGCTTCCTGAACTTACATAGGTAGTTGTAGAAATTAAATTTGTTGTTACCATTAATTGATACGTTTTCATGATGAATATTTATCCAATTACTTCCATCAAATTTATTAAGTACAACTAAATAGTGATTCAAATCAGACAATGGTGTTATCTTAACCATTAAGCAACCATTACGAAGGTTGTTGAAATCATAGTCTATAGCATTACTAACCTTGTAGATTTCGTTGTCAATGTGTCGTGCATCTGTCAATTCTATTCTTTTAACAAACCAGTAACCTTCAAGATTTGTTGTGTTAATAGAATGATCCTCTTCGCATGAGCAGAGCATCAACAAACATAAAAAAGTAATTAAAATACTAAGTGTTTTTTTCATAAATAACTTATTTTTTAGATAAATAGATTAATTAAAAGTGGAGTCCAAAAAGTTTTTTTGTAGACAGAAATAAAAAACGCGGAACAATAGCTTAGTACATTTCTTTGAGTATGAGAAGAAACTTCATAACAATATTCAAAATTCAAATAAAAAACATATCATAATTTGCTACATGAGAGTTGAACTTTTATTCTCGCTTCTCTTTATTTCCAAAATAAAAAAACAAAGCTAACGCTTTTTATCAATAAGTCTTTTTTTCTTTATTTGTCCATAGGCAATTTTTTTAATATACAATTTCATTAAAGATTATAATAATAGTTTTTCCGCTTTCTCTAGTTAAAAATTTTATTATTTTTTACAAATATATGCTATTCTCTTGAGATATGACAAATATCGTAAGAATGTTTATCTATATATAACAGTAAATGCACAATCAAGTTGCATATCAGTAGATTTTAGTTTATGCAGTATATAACGTCTTAAATCTCAAAGTCTAGATTGTGACTATCATTATACAAATTCACAAATAATACTATTTATAGGACATTGTTGAAGATTTAATTATAAAGAAAGACTATTAATAAAAAGATGAAATACGACGGGCTGTACTTTAATTTAGTACTGTATTCATAGTTGTATCAGTTGATAAGTTTACGAGTTAGTACATTTATAATTAATCTTTAATCATCCACGATGCAGTCTTATTGTGGAAATACACTCCTCAGTCATTTAGTGACAGCTTCCATAACTTAGAAGAGCAATTTCTGCCTTACAAATTGTAACTTCAAAAATCAGCCCAAAATCTTGACGAAAAAAGTAAAAAATCTTGACAAACGGAATTTTCATTCTAGAGAAGAATTTTCCGTTTGGCACGAGGCTGAATGCTAAAATGTGTTTAGTTGTTAATCAATCGCCTTAAACTATGTGAACGAACATAAGGAACGAAAAAGTGAAAGGTGTCCTTTCGCGATGCGAAACGTGGCATATCGCAGTGCGATATGTGGCATATTGCAGTGCCAAAGGTGCCCTTTCACACTGCGAAAGGTGCCCTTTGACTTTTTTAACACTTATGAGTTTTGAGGCGAAACGTATAATGTCTTGATATTGAACGATTTACTAAAAATATCGAAAAAACGCCAAATACTCGCATATTTTGAAACTTTATTTTTCTCGGTCGTAAAATTTTAAGTTATGGGCAGGGTTAGTTAATCAATTTTTTACCCAACTCGCCTCTGAAAATTGCAGGTTTTTCGCTCGGTAAAGGTTGTTTTGCAGAAAATGGTTACAAATTGAAACGTGAGATTATTCAAATTTCACAAATGCGAAACTTGTAAAGGTTATGAGGTATTAAGATAGTCAGGTTATAAGAAGAGAATACCAGATTAATCTGAAAACCTTAAGGCGAAACGAGCCGAGAGCCTTTATAAACCTTACGGGACTGAAGCCAACGGAAGTTCAGGCAAGCTATGAGGTTTTAAGATTATCTGGTGAAAAACAAAACCTGAGTCAATCTTAAAACCTCATAGTCATATAAACTAAAAACCGCGTCTATCTATTTCTTGTCGTAGGCGTGGGCAGGATAGTCGATGGTATAGTGGAGTCCACGACATTCCTTTCGCTCTATTGCCCAGCGAGTAATGAGATAGCCAACGTTAATCATGTTGCGGAGTTCGCAGATGTCGCGGCTTGCCTTGACACGCTTGAAAAGTTCTTCGGTCTCCTCGTAGAGTATGTCGAGGCGGTCCCAAGCACGTTTCAGTCGGAGGTCGCTGCGGACAATGCCCACATAGTTTGACATTATCTCGCCTACTTCCTTAATGCTCTGAGTGATGAGCACCTGCTCTTCGTTGGTCATTGTTCCCTCGTCGTTCCACTCAGGCACCTTCTCGTTGAAGTCGTAGTCGTCAACATGCTCAAGCGAATGCTTTGCAGCCTTGTCAGCATAGACCACAGCCTCGATGAGAGAGTTGCTTGCCAAGCGATTGCCTCCGTGTAGCCCTGTACATGAGCATTCGCCTATGGCATAAAGACGGTCTATAGACGAGCAGCCATTAAGGTCGACCTTGATACCTCCACACATGTAGTGGGCAGCAGGGCGCACAGGTATATAGTCGGTCGTTATATCAATTCCGAGAGTCTTACACTTCATGTAGATGTTAGGGAAATGATGCTTAGTCTCTTCCGCATCCTTATGAGTAACGTCGAGACACACATGGTCTATTCCGTGAATCTTCATTTCCTTGTCGATGGCACGAGCCACAATGTCGCGTGGAGCAAGTGAAAGACGCTTGTCATATTTCTCCATAAACGACTCGCCATTAGGCAGACGCAATATGCCGCCATAGCCTCGCATCGCCTCTGTGATAAGGAAAGCGGGATGGGTCTCGCCTGGAGAATAGAGTGCTGTAGGATGGAACTGCACAAACTCCATGTCTGCCACTGTTCCTTTTGCACGATAGACCATAGCCTCGCCGTCGCCAGTGGCAATGACGGGGTTGGTTGTTGTCTGATAAACAGCACCGCAACCGCCTGTGCACATCAGCGTTACCTTCGACAGATAGGTGTCAACCTTCTTTGTCTTAGGATTAAGAACGTATGCGCCATAGCAGTTGATGTGTGGGGTTCTGCGCGTTACTCTTGCTCCAAGATGGTGCTGCGTGATAATCTCTACGGCAAAGTGGTTTTCCTTTACTATGATGTCTGGGCATGCTCTTACAGCCTCCATCAGTCCTCGCTGAATCTCAGCACCTGTGTCGTCGGCATGATGAAGAATGCGAAACTCAGAATGTCCTCCCTCACGATGCAGGTCAAACGAGCCGTCGTCGCGCTTATCGAAGTTGACACCCCAGTTGACTAATTCCTTGATTTGCTCAGGCGCACAACGCACCACCTGCTCAACGGCAGCACAGTCGCTGATGTAGTCGCCTGCAATCATTGTGTCTTCTATGTGTTTTTCAAAGTTGTCAACGGCAAGATTGGTTACCGAAGCCACTCCGCCTTGTGCGAAAGAGGTGTTGGCTTCGTCGAGCCCTGTCTTGCAGATGATGCACACCTTGCCCTTCTTTGCTCTTGCAATCTTAAGGGCGTAACTCATACCGGCAACTCCTGCGCCGATGATTAGGAAGTCATACTTATATGTCATTTTTCTTTCCTAAATTAGATTTGTGTCTTTGTTAACTTATAATCTCATTAGGTTTTAAGGCAATCATGAATAAACATTCGCCTTATAGCCTCAATCTATTTTGTTGCAAAATTACATAATTCATCCGATACCTGCGTTTTTTTAATGAAAAAAATGCAAAACTGGTGCATAAGTTTGCAACACGACGTGCTTTCAGTCATTTTTATGCAATATAACTCACATGATTTATGGCTGCATATCCATGTCGCACAAAACAGCATAATATAACTGCTGATATCACGTTCTTGCAGTTCTACCGTCTGCTAACATTTCCCGATTCCTATTCTTTTTTTTGAAAAAAAGTCGTAACTTTGCACTTTCTTTACAAGAAAAGGGCTACAAAGATGAGAAAAAACGCATTACAACTTATATTATTCTTGCTTTTGCTGCCTGCTGCCCTATGGGCGCAGGAGGAGGACTTGGTAAGAGAAGACTTAGCTGCAAACGACTCGCTCGGGCTAATCCACGACATGGACAGTCTGCTGACTGCCGACACACTCAGGCTGGAATGGCCTGAGAATGTGCAGGAACGCATAGAGAAAATGCTGCAACACCCAATGTTTCAGACTTCGCAAGTGGGAATAATGGTGTACGACCTGACCGACGACTCGGTGATATACAAGCACAATGAGCAACAACTCATGCGACCAGCGTCTACCATGAAACTCGTTACAGCAATAACAGCACTCGACTGCCTTGGCGGTTCATACCAACTGAAGACACAACTCAGATATTCTGGCACTATAGACGAAAACACACTCAACGGCAATCTGTATTGCATAGGAGGATTAGACCCGCGCTTCAACGGCGACGATATGCGTGCCTTTGCTGAGAGCATAAGGAAAATGGGCATTGACACCATTCGCGGAACGATTGTTGCCGACTTGTCGATGAAAGACAAAGACCTGTTTGGCGAGGGATGGTGCTGGGACGACAAGAACCCGACGCTGACTCCTCTGCTCATCAACCGCAAGGACAACTTCATCTACGCCTTCATGGAACAACTGGAAAAGGCTGGCATCTATCTCGACACTTCAACCGACGAGCATACAACCCCACACGGCACATTCGAACTCTGCACACGCTCACACTCCATAGACCAGATTCTGATGAGGATGATGAAGAAGAGCGACAATCTCTACGCCGAAGCCTTGTTCTATCAGATTGCTTCGCTGCAAGGAGGCAGATATGCTTCGGCTAAGCATGCCGCAACACTCATAAGACGGCTGATAAGCAAGGTAGGACTGAATGCCTCAAACTATAAAATAGCCGACGGAAGCGGACTGTCGCTCTACAACTATCTGACGCCTGAGCTCGAAGTGGCTCTGCTGAAATATGCGTGGCAGAACCAGAACATATATAATCATCTATACACATCGCTGCCTATTGCAGGACAAGACGGAACGCTGCAAGACCGCATGAGAGGAACTCATGCCGCAGGCAACGTCAGAGCCAAGACAGGAACAGTAACAGCCGTCAGTTCGCTTGCCGGATATTGCACTTCAGCCAACGGACACGAACTGTGTTTCTCTATAATCAACAACGGACTGATTTCTACATCTAAGGGAAGGACTTTCCAAGACAGAATATGCAAGGCACTATGCGAGCCATGAATAATTGATTAACATCTCGATTGAAATTTTTTTGTATTTGGTTGGTAATAGTTATAACTTTGCAGCCGCTAAGTGAATTATAACATTATTACTAATTTTGATTAAAGTTTCGCAAGTACTCAACTTGTCGGGCTATAAGGCGATAAGGTGAAGCTAGCATGGATACATCATGTATGTATTATCAAGCGAAGCAACGCCAGAGCCTTAAAAACCTTGCGCAAGTTTGGTATTTCAAGTTTAACCTTTTAAAAAATTTCAATCATGAGTAAAAGAACCAAACTAATCATCAAAATCATTATTGCTATCCTAACCGCCCTGCTAAGCGTTTTTGGAGGAGCCGAGGCAATGAATGTAATGATCTAAGACGCTGCAAACCAAGACATTTAATGCAGACTGAAGGAAACAAGAAAAGCAGGAAGATGGAATTTATTTTCATGTTTACTGCTTTTTTATTGTGTTTACTTCGGCAGAAAAGAAAAAAGTTAGTAATTTTGCAAGCGATATTATAATAATGTGACTACGGTGGAGAAGAAAAATCAGCAATTAAGTTTCTCTGTCGTAAGTTTTTTCCGTTATATTAAATAACAGTAGAATTAACTTCCAACTATTTAAGAGATGGTATTAAATTACATTTGGATTGCCTTTTTTGCAATTGCATTCGTAGTTGCTTTGTTTAAACTTATTTTCTTAGGTGACACCGAAGTCTTTCAACTCATGATGAACTCTACGTTTGACATGTCGAAAGATGCATTTGAAATATCATTAGGACTGACAGGAGTGCTTGCCCTATGGCTCGGAATAATGAAGATAGGAGAGCGTGGCGGAGTGATAAATCTGTTTGCACGCTTACTCAGCCCTGTGTTCACCAAGCTTTTCCCCGACATCCCGAAAGGTCATCCAGCAACAGGCTCTATCTTCATGAACGTGGCTGCTAACATGCTCGGACTCGACAATGCCGCAACACCTTTAGGACTGAAAGCAATGGAACAGATGCAGGAACTGAATCCGAAGAAAGACACAGCCTCTAATCCTATGATTATGTTCCTCGTGCTGAACACAAGCGGACTTACCATCATTCCTGTCTCAATAATGGTTTACAGGGCACAACAAGGTGCGGCACAGCCTACGGATATTTTCATACCTATTCTTTTAGCTACATTCTTCTCCACACTGGCTGGAGTCATCATAACATCAATCTATCAGCGCATCAACCTGCTAAACCGCACTCTACTGCTAACACTCGGCGGACTCTGCACTGTTGTTGCTGGCATAATCTGGGCTTTCGGACAAATGCCGCAAGACCAGATGAACATGGTAAGCACAACTATTGCCAACATCTCACTTATGGCAATCATTGTCGGGTTCATTGCTGCTGGAGCAATAAAGCGCGTAAACTGCTACGACGCTTTCGTTGAAGGGGCAAAAGACGGTTTTTCAACAGCAGTGAGAATCATTCCATATCTCGTTGCAATACTTGTTGGCATCGGCGTGTTCCGTGCATCGGGAGCAATGGACTATCTGATAGACGGCATAAAATGGATTATCGGTGCAACAGGAATGAACACTAACTTTGTTGACGCACTGCCTACAGCCATGATGAAACCGCTATCGGGAAGCGGAGCAAGAGGCATGATGGTAGACGCAATGTCTACATTTGGCGCCGACTCATTCGTTGGTCGTCTGAGTTGTGTTTTTCAAGGTTCAACTGATACAACATTCTATATCTTAGCAGTTTATTTCGGTTCTGTAGGCGTGCGCTACACCCGCCATGCCGTTGCTTGCGGTCTGCTTGCAGACTTGGCTGGCATCATAGCCGCAATAACCATCTGCTATATGTTCTTCGGATAATATAATAAAAACACAGAATGGCAAATCTAAGAAGTTTAGTCAAAGACACCGCAATATATGGCCTGAGCAGCATCGTTGCCCGATTCATAAACTATCTGCTCGTGCCTATCCAGACTGCTAAGTTCAGTGCAGCAGGTGGAGAATATGGTATTATAACAAACGTATATGCCTATGTTGCACTTCTCATCATATTGCTCACTTATGGAATGGAGACAACCTTCTTCCGCTTTATGTCGAAAGAAGGAGAAGACCCGCAACGAGTTTATTCCACATCGCTGAGAATGGTGGGAACAACGTCACTAATCTTTGCCGCGCTGGTTCTGATATTCAACGTACCTATAGCAACGGCAATGGGCTATGGCAGTCATCCCGAATATGTATGGGTGGTATTTGTTACTGTAGCCATCGACGCTTTCATCGCCATTCCAATGGCTTACCTGCGTTTCATGCACAAACCTGTGAAGTTTGCGAGCATACAGATATTCAACATTATTCTGACAATCACGCTTAACCTTCTTTATCTTGTCATACTGCCCTACTTCCACTGTAATCTTTTCGGCATCTACGACGATAACTTCACACTCAATGTTGCTTGGGTTTTCTATATCAACATCATCTGCACACTTGTTAAAATGCTGTTGCTCCACAAGGAACTGCGAGGCATTAAGCATGGTTTTGACAAATCAGCGTGCCGGCGTATGCTTTCCTATGCTTGGCCACTGCTCATCATGGGTGTTGCAGGACAACTCAACCAGACTGCTTCGCAAATGCTGTTCCCTTATTTCTTTGACGGAACTCGCGAAGAAGCCAACCACCAACTTGGAATCTACGGGGCATGTATAAAGATTGCAATGATTATGGTAATGATAACACAAGCCTTCAGATATGCCTACGAACCATTTGTATTCGGAAAGTCAAGAGACAAAGACAACCGCGAGACTTATGCTAAGACCATGAAATACTACCTCATGTTCACACTGCTGGCATTCCTCGTAGTTATGGGATATATTGACATTCTTCGCCACCTCATAGGTCAGAGTTACTGGGAAGGTCTGCGAGTAGTACCTATAGTAATGGCTGCAGAAATCATGTTTGGTGTATTCTTCAACCTTTCTTTCTGGTATAAACTAACCGACAGAACTATCTGGGGAGCATACTTCTCAGGCATTGGAGCTGTTGTGCTAATCTCTATGATTATCATACTCATACCCCGCTATAGTTACATGGCATGTGCATGGGCTGGCTTTACAGCATACGCCATTTCGATGATTATATCCTACGTTATAGGACAACGCTATTATCCAGTTAACTATCCATTAGGCAGCATGGCTTTCTATACTGTCATTGCTGCTATACTCTATGCCGCTATTGCTTATTCCAACAGCCATTTCTCACCTATACTTGCAATAGCAGTCAACACTATTATCATAGGATTATATCTGCTACTCATAATAAAGCGTGAATTTCCGCTTGACAAACTGCCCGTCGTAGGCAAATATTTCAGAAAGTAAATAAAGAAATATTCACTATAAATAAAACAAAACAAAAACAAGAGTAAATGAAAAAATCAACACTTATCATGGCTGGTCTCTTAGCTGTTTCTTCAGTTAAGGCCGACGAAGGTATGTGGACACTCTACAATCTGCCACAAGCTGTCTACGAACAGATGCAGGCTGAAGGTTTCCAACTGCCTTACAATTCGCTCTATTTCAGCGACGATGCCATCAAAAATGCTGTAGTTAACTTCTCTGGATATTGCTCTGGAGTTGTTGTTTCACCAGACGGACTGGTATTTACCAACCACCATTGTGGCTTTGAGGCTATCCGTTCTCACTCTACTGTTGAGCACGACTATATGCTTAATGGCTTCTATGCAAAAAGCTTTGAAGAGGAACTGCCAAACAAAGACATGTTTGTTTCGTTCATGGTTGAGCAAAAGGACATCACCGACGAACTTATGGCTATGGGCATTGACAACATGACTCGCGAAGAGCAGGCTGCATTCCTCGACTCTATCGAAAATGCACGCTCTAAGGAAGTTAAGCAGAAAGACAAGACTCTGCGCTTGGAGATTAAGTCATTCTATGAGCGCAACAGTTATTATCAGACAACTTATCGCGACTTTACAGACCTTCGACTGGTGTTCACCATTCCTAAGTCAATGGGTAAGTTCGGCGGTGAGACCGACAACTGGATGTGGCCGCGTCAGACTTGCGACTTCTCTGTATTCCGTATCTATGCCGACCCTGAAACTAACGGTCCAGCTGAATACAGCGAGCGCAACGTACCTTACCACCCAGAGCATTGGGCACAGGTTTCAATGCAGGGATATAAGGATGGCGACTTCTCTATGACTATCGGCTATCCTGGCACAACAAACCGCTACCTCTCTTCTTATGGAATCCGCGAAAGACGCGATGCCCAGAACGAACCTCGTGCTCAGGTGCGTGGCGTTAAGCAGGGTGTAATGATTAAGCACATGCGTGCCGACGAAGGCGTGCGCATCAAGTACGACTCAAAATATGCCGAGAGTGCCAACTACTGGAAAAACTCTATCGGTATGAACAAGTGTATTGACTCTATCGGAATAATCCAGCAGAAGCAGGAATTTGAGTCTCGCATCCGTCAGTATATGGAAACTACTGGCTACATGAAGGGAAAACTTGACTTCGACAAACTGCAGAAACTCTACGACCAGCGCTATGAGCCAATGAAGGCATTCTACAATCTGTGGGAGTCTTTCGGCAGAACAAACGAATTCTGCACCCGTGCAATGCGTATCAACACAGGCATGGAGGTGAAAGGTCCTAAGGAAAAACCAAACAAGCAGTATGTAGAGTTTGCAGACAACAGCTCTGAATGGGACGAGGCTCTCGACAAAGATGTATTTGCAGCAATGCTGAAGAACTATGCAGAACATGTAGACGCTAAATATCTTCCAGCTTTTTACAACGATATTAAGTCTAAGTTCAACAACAACTATGCTGCATACGTTGACTACCTATATAAGAAGTCTCAACTGATGAAAAGCGGACAGAAGATTTACTTCAACAAGAAATCTTACCAGAAAGACCCAGGTGTTCGCTTTGGAGAAGAACTGATGAACATGCTCTATGGCCTGCGTGCAGGTTTCGCTGAAGTAGATGAAGAAATAGACAATCAGGAAAAATATCTTGCTGCAGCACGTCTGCGCATGGAGGAAGACCTGCCTCACTACTCTGACGCTAACTTCACAATGCGCCTTTCTTACGGACAAGTTGGAGGATTCCTGCTCGGCGGCAAGCCTTCTGGCTACTACACAACAGCAGAAAGCCTTGTTGAGAAGTTTGACAAGCAGAACGAAGTAATCGACTACTATGCAGAGCCTATCATGCGCGAACTGCTCTCTGCTAAGGATTTCGGCAAGTACACCGATAAGACTACAGGCAAGATGCAGCTCTGCTTCCTGACAAACAACGACATCACTGGTGGCAACAGTGGTTCGCCTATGTTCAACGGAAAAGGCGAACTCATCGGTCTTGCTTTCGACGGAAACTGGGATTCTCTTTCTTCTGACATCAACTTCGACAAGCATCTGGCACGTTGCATCGGTGTAGACATCCGCTTCGTTCTCTTCATGATGGACAAGTGGGGACATGCCGACCGTCTGTTGCGCGAAATCAATGCAAAATAAGCAGCAAGAATAACAACAAGCAACAACACTTATCGTTGCTTCCTTAACGTTAAGCGTTGCTATATTGCCACACAAAGTGCCGCTACTCTTAAAGTTACACACTATTTGTAAATTCCTACAGATAGTGTGTAATTTTTTACTCATCATGTGTAACAAGCGAAAAAACATACAACTCGTTATGTATTGTCTGTTTTTTACGACTATGTTTCCCTCCCTTTAATTTTTAAAACTCATTAAAACTTGTCAAAAGTTTTGGTTGGTTCGAACTTAATCGTATCTTTGCATCACATTAAGTTGAAGATTTAAATTTTATAAATGTTATTATGATTTATCTGCATAAAAGGTCTATACAAATAGGAAAAATTCTATTCGCTATATCCTTTATACCACTTACTATTCAATCCATAACAAGCTGTTCAAAAAAGATAGAGACAAATTCCAATCCTATTGAGCAAATAAAGTATGATACTTGGCAATAGGGATATTTGAGTGCTCACATACAGCAGGACTTATTTACCTCGACCAGCACATCACCCTTGAAGTTCCTATAGGCAGAACCAAAAGAATTGGAGACCGTCCCTATGGACTTCAAGAGATACAGGAAGATTATCGAGAAGTTGTTCTCCCAAATGAACGACCTTCTGATGATGATACGCAACTATGCTATGCACCCCCGCCTTCTTCACAAGGACGGTTACCAAAGTTGCTGTTTTCACGAAGTGCAGTCTTTCAATCATAAACCTATCAGACAAGATAAATGCGCTTTGATCTAATTCAACCAACGAGTAACAAAAGAACATCTTTTTACTATTTAATAGGCAGGCATATTAATAAGCTTTGTTGTATCAAAAAAAACATATTAAGTAAAGAAATAACAATGATGAGGTTAATGCGTAATGATAAATTCCACTGGGCAGTAAATTATTACTTCGTGTTTATCATATTATTTAATCTGCTGCAATTTGTGCGAGAAACTTATGAGCTGACAAAACACTTCAGCAATAGTATAGCAATAGTATCAATCTATTCCTTACTGTCTGCATTCGTTTCATTGCTCATTCTGAAAGGGAAAAAAGAAGGCATATATCTATGCCTAATCGTTAATGTGGCATACTATGCATTGGACTTAGTCATAAATGAGAATAATATATTAACGCAATCAATCTTTCTTCTCATCAGCATTGCTTTTTGTCTACTGCCACTTTTCATTAAGAAAGACGGCGCTATGGCATTTAAACATTTCTCATAGATAATTCAAGATTGCGAAAAGAAAATAAAAATAGGGTTGAAAAGCACATGCTCTTCAACCCTATTTTTTGCTATTCCGATTATCTTATTCTCTATAGATTAGCCAGTTCTACAACTTTGTCTACGGCGGCATTCAGACCGTCTACGTTCTTTCCGCCAGCTGTAGCGAAGTGTGGTTGTCCGCCACCGCCGCCCTGAATCAGTTTGGCAGCCTCACGAACCATCTGACCAGCATTGAGTGAGTGGTCTTTCACCATGTCGTCGCTGAGCATAACGCTCAACATTGGCTTGTCCTGATAGTGACTGCCAACAACGCAGAGCAGTCGCTCTGGAATGGCCTGACGAATCTTGAAGACAAGGTCTTTGGCTGCGCCTGCCTCTATAGGCAACACGGTTGCAACGACCTTCACTCCGTTAATCTCGCGTGCCTTCTCTACGAGTTGCGACTTCATGCGCTCAACAGCCTGAGCATGGAACTGCTCAATCTCTTTCTTCATGGAGTCGTGCTCTTCAATATATTTCTTTATCATGCCTTCAAGGTCCTTCGCATTGTTGAACAGAGCCTTGATGCCCTTCAGCTGGTCTTCCAAAAGATAAAGCAGTTCTTCACATTCGCGACCAGTACGTGCCTCAATACGACGCACACCTGCAGCAACTGAACTTTCGCTGATTATCTTGAAGAAACCTATATTACCTGTACTCTTAGCATGAATACCACCACAGAGCTCGCAAGAAGGTCCGAAGCGTACTACACGCACACGGTCGCCATACTTCTCTCCGAACAGAGCTATGGCACCCATCTTCTTTGCTTCTTCCATAGGTGTGTCGCGATGCTCGTCAAGAGGGATGTTCTGACGAATCAGGTCGTTAACAAGACGCTCAACCTGACGAATCTCTTCGTCGGTTGTCTTCTGGAAGTGAGAGAAGTCGAAGCGAAGCACGTCGCTGCTTACGAGCGAACCTTTCTGCTCAACATGGTCGCCGAGCACTTGCTTCAGGGCATAGTCGAGCAGGTGGGTAGCAGTGTGGTTGGCAGCACTTGCCTCGCGCTTGTCGGTGTCAACACAAGCCATGAAGTCTGCCTCTGGCTGCTTTGGCAGAGCCTTAACAATATGGATAGACTGTCCGTTCTCGCGCTTTGTGTCGACAATGTCGATAGTTTCTGCCTCGTTTACGATCACTCCGCTATCGCCAACCTGTCCACCCATTTCGCCATAGAAAGGAGTATAGTCGAATATCAGCTCAAAGAATGTATTTTTCTTTTGCGTAACCTTGCGATAGCGCAGTATGTGACATTCATATTCAGTATAGTCATAGCCAACGAACTGCTGTTCGCCTTCGCGCAGCACAACCCAGTCGGAGTTTTCCACTTGGGCAGCATTGCGGGCACGCTCTTTCTGCTTCTTCATCTCCTCGTTGAACTGATTCTCGTCGACGGTGTATCCATTTTCGCGACATATCAGTTCAGTAAGGTCGAGAGGGAATCCATATGTATCAAACAGGCGGAACGCCTTAGTTCCGTCGAGTTGTTTCTTTCCCTGCTGCTTAAGTTCATCCATAGCCTCGTTGAGCATTGAGATACCCTTGTCGAGTGTGCGCAGGAACGAGTCTTCCTCTTCCTTGATAACACGGCTGATGAGTTGCTGCTGGGCTGGAAGTTCGGGATAAGCCTCACCCATTTCGTGAACGAGCATAGGCACAAGCTGGAACACAAAGGCATCGCGCTGGTTGAGGAAAGTATAGGCATAGCGCACAGCACGTCGGAGTATTCGGCGAATGACATAGCCTGCCTTAGCATTTCCAGGCAACTGTCCGTCGGCAATGGAGAAGGCTACGGCACGCAGGTGGTCGGCAACGACACGCATTGCTACGTCAACATCTTCTTTTGCTCCATACTTCAGTCCTGTCAGTCGCTCAATCTCGTGGATATATGGCTGGAACACATCGGTATCGTAGTTAGACTGCTTACCCTGCAAAGCGCGCACAAGTCGCTCGAAACCCATACCTGTGTCAATTACATTCATCGAAAGTTTTTCGAGCGAACCGTCAGCCTTGCGGTTATATTGCATGAACACAAGGTTCCAAATCTCAATCACCTGCGGGTCGTCTTTGTTTACGAGTTCACGTCCTGCAACCTTCTGCTTTTCTTCGGCTGAGCGTGAGTCTAAGTGAATCTCAGAGCATGGACCACAAGGACCTGTATCGCCCATTTCCCAGAAGTTGTCGTGCTTGTTTCCATTTATGATATGGTCTTCAGGCACATGCTTTTTCCAGAATGATGCAGCCTCGTCGTCGCGGTCGAGTCCTTCATCCTTGCTTCCTTCAAACACAGTTACATAGAGGTCGTCAGGATTCAGTTTCAGCACGTCAACAAGATATTCCCAAGCCATATCGATGGCTCCCTGCTTGAAATAGTCGCCGAAACTCCAGTTGCCAAGCATCTCAAACATAGTGTGGTGGTAGGTGTCGTGGCCCACTTCCTCAAGGTCGTTGTGCTTGCCGCTAACTCGCAGACATTTCTGCGAATCGGCCCGTCGGCGAGGCTCAGGATCAACTGTGCCTAATATTACGTCTTTCCACTGGTTCATACCTGCATTGGTGAACATCAGCGTAGGGTCATCTTTTATTACCATAGGAGCAGAAGGCACGATGGCGTGTCCCTTCGACTCAAAAAACTTCTTAAACGATTCTCTAATTTCGTTGGCTGTCATCATAAATAAAAACTGACAATTATTAAATTATAATTGATAAACATGCTTCACACGGAAGCCCCCTGCTATTGGCAGAAAGAAATTTATGCGTGCAAAATTAGTGTTTTTTCTTCAAAGACCCATCAGTTTTGCATAAGTTTTTTGCTTATACCTATTATTATTTAAGTTGAACTCACGTTGGATTAAGGATTAAAGAATAAAGATTAATGTATTAACTCGTAACAAACTGTAACTTTCAAAATCAGTCCAAAATATTGACGAAAAAAGTAAAAAATCTTGACAAACGGAATTTTCATTCTAGAGAAAGATTTTTCGTTTGGCACGAGGCTGAATGCAAAAATGTGTTTAATTGTTAATCAATCGGCTTAAACTATGTAAACAAACATAAGGAACGAAAAAGTGAAAGGTGTCCTTTCGCGATGCGAAACGTGGCATATCGCAGTGCGATATGTGGCATATTGCAGTGCCAAAGGTGCCCTTTCACACTGCGAAAGATGCCCTTTGACTTTTTTAACACTTATGTATTATAAGACGAAACTTATAATGTCTTGATATTGAACAATTTACTAAAAACGGCGAGAAAGCTCCAAATACTCGCATATTTTGCAACTTCTTTTTTCTCGGTCCAGAATTTTTAAGTTATTGGCGGGTTTAGTTAATCAATTTTTTACCCAACTTGGCTCTGAAAATTGCAAGTTTTCCTCTCGGCAAGGACAAGAAACCGAAAACTGGTTTCAGATTGAAAGAACTTTAACGGGAACGTTAACCTTAACTTTAACCTTAACTGGAACTTTAACGGGAACTTTAACGGGAACTGGAACTAATCTAACGGGAACGTTAACCTTAACTTTAATCATTATTCCTTCATCTTTAATCATCCACGATGCCATTGCATCGTGGAGACGTACTCCTCAGTCACTTCGTGACAGCTCCCCTAACTTAGGGGAGCAATTTCTTTATTTGAGTATTTAATGTCACACAGATTTGTTCAACGGGAACGGGAACAATAACGTTAACTTTAACTGTCAACAAAACAACTATGCACTAAATTAGTGCTATCTCGTCAGCGAGAGTTTGAATGATACACCAAAGTCGCGCGTTGTTGTAGGATAACTGTTAGAAGAAAGCAGAGGCGTGTTGGTCTGCTGGTCGTAGTAGAGACTCATAGTGATGAGCTTAGAAAGAGTGTAGTCGGCAGAGAACGAGAACTTGAGAGCAGTGTTTCCGCTACTTGCCGAACTTGTCATAGTGGCAATATCGCGGCTGATGGCTGCCTGATTGCGCAAAGAGAAATCGAGTCGCAAGTTGAGGTCTCGATTTACACCACCCTTGCTGTTATTGTTCTTCTGGTTTTGCGACGACTGCTGCTCGTTGTCTTTGTTCTTATTCTTGTTCTTCACCCTGCGATGGTTCTTTCCGCCAAAGAGGTTGAAGTCGCTAATCTTATAGCCCATGCCGAATACCCAGTCCTTGCTGATAGCCTCGTTTATCTGAACACTCGTCATGCTGAGGTTGAGCACCCTTGTTGTGCGGTATTCCAGTTTGCAAGTCATGTTGTTGTGCAGCGTAACGTCAATACCGAGAAGCGGCGAGAAAGCCTCGTTGATGCTGACAGTTGAGACGTTATACATAGAACTTGGTATAGGGTTGCCTGTTGTTGCATCGGTAATGAATCCGAGTCCGTTCATGTACTCCATCCATGTACTGTAAGAAGCGTATGAGCCGACAGAATATACACTCTTATAACCATGATTGAGGTTAACACTCTTGAAGAGATTGCTGAAGAAAGGCAACTGCGACAGTCCGCTATAGCGAATTGTCCAGTTAGGCAGAATGCTTGTCAGCGTTGGGAATATCTTCAGACCATTGCCGTGCATTGAGGTATAGTTAGACAAGAAAGCAGGTATCATCACATCAGCACTGTAAGGATTTACTCCGCCATTGTCGTGACTGAATGTCTGTCCTGCAAGAGGCGTACCAGCTGGATATTTTGCTCCGCGATATTGACGCTCAACCTGATTGCGGAAGCCTTCGAGTGAACGGCAGAATCGCTCGAACGATGCCGACTTGTAACCGTTGTTAGCATTGCCCATGCCTTCGAGAGCACTACCAAGCGAGAGCGTAGTCATGCTGAATGTTCCGCTCTGAGTTGTAGGATTACCTGCATACATATACTGAATGCTCTTTGAAACGGTCGATGCCCGCGAAGCGTTGAGGTCAATCTTCAAGTCTTTCAGAGGTTCAAGCGTTACCTTTATCTGCAAATCCTCCATCTTGCTCGTTGCTGCAGGAGTCGCCACGGACTCGCTCTGCAAGAGCCATCCGTTACGTCTTGCTTTCTCAATATAACTGTCGCCTATAAAGCCGAATGCGAAGTCAAGACCTGGAGCCATTGCATCGCCGCGCCGCTGACCGAACACATCGCCAATGGTGGGCATGAATCCTGGCAACGACATAGAATACTGGTTGCGGTAACTTACGTTGACATTGCGAACAAACATTAGTCCGCGAGCAATTACCTGTGCAGTCTTATACCATGGTTTGTCGTCGAGAGGCTCTTTAGGAGTGACTGTGAGTTTAAGAGTTATGGCAGAGTCTGCCTTGTTGTAGACCTTAATCTTATTGTCGTCAACCTTCTTGTATTTCAGCTTTGTTGTCTTTCCGTCTTGTGTCTTTGCCGATACAATCAGTCGCTTGCTCTTCTTCGAGTGTGTCACAATGATTGCTGTGTCGGCTGCTATTGTTATTTCCTTCTCAAAACTCTTCTGGTTCTTAGGCAGAGCCTTGCTCTTGTCGTCACTGGCTTTGCCTTCGTTGCCCGCTCCTGTCTTAGAAATCTGCTGCTGCAACTTGCTGTCTCTGCCTGCTGCTCCTCCTCGCGAATTACGCAAGTTGTTGGTACGCTTGTTAAACCTTTCATTGGTCTTCTTCAAGAAAGGAATGTGGTCGTAGAGTTTCTGCATATTAAACGAGCCACTGATGTTAAGGCTTCTGTTCTGCGAGATTGTGTTGCCAAGCGACGTTCCGTCTTCGAGTGCTGTTCCTCTAACCCAGTTATAAGTAGAAGTATAGTTGGCGTCGGAGTTAATCCAGTCGAAAATAGGTATGAGGTTAAGCGGCAACTGATATGAAGCATTTACAGTCTGAGCATAGTCTAATGGCGTACCGAAGTTTCGGATGCTTGTCCACACTGAGTCTTTCCATGCAGAATACTCGTCTGGATAGAGGTCTTTGTTGACAGGAGTATAAGGTTCTTCTATCTCAGCATTGGTAGCCGACTGGAAATTCAAGTGCAGGTTCTTTGTCAAGTCCCATCTCATAGAGAAGTCGCGGCTCCAAAGGAACTGTTCGCTAAACGTGAGAGGCAGTTGCGAACCACCTAAGTCTTCCATGTCGCGTTCCTGCAATTCGTAATAGTTTCGGGTTATCTCTGTGTTGAACGAAACATTCTGCGGCAACCAGTTTAGGCCGAAACGCTTGAATATATCAAACCACTTCGACTTGCTCTTGATAAGTTTCTTGAATGGTTCCCATGCCTTATAGACTGGTGTCCAGCTATAGTTCATTGCTCCGCGCCACTGGTCTTCATTCTCAAATACGGTTGTTTCACCCGAAGTGTTTCGGTGTGAATGGCTGTAAGAGAAAGAGAAGTTGGCAGGGTCGTAAGGCATAGGATGACGCTTATTCTGAATACCCACGCGAACATTAGAGAGAGAGAAGTTGCGGTTTGTTGTCTTCGTAACTGCTATTGACTCTACAGAGTCGCGCTCTGCCTTGTTAGTCGTGGCATTAAGTGCTTCATCTAAGCGCATATCGGTATCGAGAGGATTATACTTAGGACGTACTTCCTCCTTCGTTATACTATAATATAAAGGTGCAGAAACTTTCGCCTTTTCGGGGAAGAACTTTCCAAGTTCGAGGTTTGCCGTCACACTATAGGTCTTATAGTTATCGGTTGAACGCTCTGCCACGCCTTGCTCCAGTCCGCCAAAGCCTTCAGTCATATATTTTCCTGTTACGTTCACAGTACCGAAGTCTGACAACTGCATATTCAAGTTACCTTGAGCTGCCCAGCCTCCATCGTTGTCGAACTCCTTGAGGCGCAACTCATTGACCCATACTTCACCCGACTTAATATCGCCCGAAAGGTTTCTCACACCGATAATCATAGTCTTAACCTCGCCAAGACTCGGATTACCCATGATGCTAATCTTATTTGCTGGGCGCGACTCATCGTAGGCTGTATAGAGATTATTGTATGAAGCCCTGCCTTCAGACTTAGCTATATTGCGTTCCTTCTTCAACTGTGTGAATATCTGAAGAGGTATGTCAAGCATGTTTTCTTCTGGCCAAACCATCAACCTATCTTGTACCGAATAGCGGTTGTAATCACTCCTTGGCGGTGTTAATTTCAAAGGAATCTCATATTCGTAGAAATTGCTCTTATAGTCGCTTCCAAGACGAATGAACACAGCAAGCTGGTCGTCATGCAGGTTAGTTGTGTTCTCAAGCATCTCGTTGGCATGCACAAACATCTGCAAGCGCTTGTAGTGTCGCATGTCAATATTGGTATTCCTGTAAACGCATTTCGACTCTCCGTTGCTGAGATTTTCAACAACAAGGCTTAAAGCCTGCTCGTTGCTTTCAACCAACTGAGGCTGCGTTGGGTCTTGAGCTCGTGAGATGCCAGGAGGAATAACATAGTTTACAGGCTGTTTGTCGCTGTTTTCTTCAAAACTTACAGCACTGACTGACATGTGACCAGTGTTTGATGAGTTAGTAAGATTCTGCTCATAGACACGCCACTCGCCCCTGACAAGGTCGAGACTTGCAAAACGCAGAGTGATAGGACGCTTGAAATTGGTGAGGAACATACGCATGAAACGAATGCTCGTGAAATCGCTTATTGAGCCGACGCGCTTTTCAAACTGGTCTAAAGGTATTCGGAACTGATACCAGTCAACCTTATATGGCTTGCCGTTACGCAGCGTTGCAGCATCTTCTCGCTTGTCAACAATGTAGTTATGTCCTACAACCAAATCTTCAGGACGAATGGAAATGCGATACTGATAATACTTCTCATATTCGTTGAGCGTAAAGTCTTGGTTGATATCTTCCACATCAGGTGTCGTCTTATATGATGTGTCATAACTTTCGTTACGAGTATCTGAGTCGGGAGAGTTGCCCTGCGGATTGTTTATATACTTATAACGGCGGATAATTGAAGCCTGCATGCGGTCGTAGTCAGAACCTCTGAAGTAGTGATAGTTGTCGTTTGCAGGGTCGTTCATTATGGAATCGAATACAGCCTGCGACACCTTGCCCTGAATAGAAGAAAGGAACGACTGATAAGCTTCGAAAGATTTCTCTTCGTCATCGTTAAGACCGTTGAAACCTAAGTCCTGACGTGCACGCGAACCTGACGATGTTGCGAAGGCATAAGTAACGGTTGGCTGATTTGGAATCTTACCCCACTGCGTGAAAGTGTATGCCTGCGAACCGTCTACAGGGAGTCCACTCTCGTAGAATTTCTTACCATCGCGCAGAATATCTTCAGACACTTCACCGAGATTTATGTAGAAGTCGCCACCATACTGGTCGGCATCGCCTTCTTCACGAGAATAGATGAACGGGTCGAGAAGCCAGAATTCGATATACTCTACGTTGGCAGTTTCAAAATCATTGGTATCGAGTTTTCTCATCATACCGCCCCATGTATTCTGAGGCATGGTAAGACGGCCGTTTGCATTAAGATTAGGATTGAAGTTATAAGGACCGCGCTCATCAGGATAGAAAGTAAGGTTGAGCACAGGTATTGTTGCGGTTGCTCCGTTGTAGCTGCTCTGATTGCGGTTAGGATAGAGGTTGCGCACATAAACTTCGCGCACATAGTGGTTTGAAAGTTGTTCCAAATCGCTCTTGATGTGACTCGGAGTGAGCGAAGAAGAAATGCGGGTGAAAAGAGGGTCGATGGTATACCACGACAACAGAGAACGGTTATAGCCGCTCGTCAGTCCACTCTTGTCGTTTGATTCTTCAAACATTGAAGGCACACTTGATATAATCCACGATGTTGCAGTAGACACATCAATAGCATTCTTGGTGTTCTCGAAGTCGTCAAGATAAGAGGCATTGTCCTGAGTGCCATGACTTTGACCTGCAATCAACTGTGCAAACTCAGCATTGAAAGAAATGTTTGAGGGCTGGGTGACGTGCAGGAAAGGTATCTTATCAAGCATATTCGTAAGCCACTGACTCTCTTTCTTCCAGTTAAGGTTTACACCCCACAGGGTATTGTTAAGCGGTTCGCTACCCATGTTAACCTTAGTAGTCAGCGACTGCTCAGACAAATGCTGGAAAGTACCGCTAATCTGGAAATTCTTAGTGAAGTCATACGACCAGTTAAGTCCAAGCATTGTCTTTCGCTGCTGTGCATAGTCGGTGTTGCTTTCGAGAGAGACATTAATTGCTGTTCCCGCATCAATGATGCTCTGATTGAGGATTGTAACCTCACCAGCAGAATAGTTTACACTATAGTCGCTGCCTTCTACGAGAGTCTGTCCGCCTGCTGTAACTATGACAGAGCCCTGCGGAACGTTATAGGCGCCAAGAGAGATGACGCTTGACGACGTGCCTCTGAACTGGCCCATGAGCAAATACTTGTTCTTCTCGGCTATCTGCTTCGCAACAGTCTTGGTTGAATCGTATAGTTCATTGAACGTATAGCGCTCTGCAACCTGCGCTGCTACTCCAGAAGCAACCAGCGCATCGTACATGTTCTGTCCGAAAGGCTCGACTACAGGGAAGAAAACGCGGCCGTTGGAAACAGTATATCCGTCAACGTAGTCGAAGTAGCCGTTAGGATGCGCCTTCATATTGTTGTCGAGACGGTCGGCACCTAAGAGTTTTATTATCTGCTGTTCCTTTACTTGCGGCTCTGGTATATAATTAAGGTATACACCTGCTGTGTCGCTCTGGAACTTGACATCGAGACGGAACTTGTCTTTCTCTACCGACGAAGCGAGATAGTAGACGTTTTTCATCATCAGGTCCCAGTTGCCCTGTCGCGGATTGTTTGATGTATTTTTCAGCGACTTAACGAAGAGAGCCTGGCTGACATCGGTGATATCTGACGAGAATTCTCCCACCTGATATGTTACTCCGCCATAGGTATATTCATAGGCTATGGCAAGTACTTGGTCGGTCTGCAATCCTGTTTTCAAAGAGACGTAACCGAGAGCAGTATTAACAGAATATTCTGTAGACTTAAGCAGTCGTGCCTTTTCGAGTTTCTCATAGTCGTTGCCGCCTACAAATCCTGGTATCCCGTCAAGCACGCTTGTAGTCTGGTCGATGTTACGCGCATCGCTATATGTACTAATCATCTGACTATACTGCGAGTTGGCTTGGTTTGAAGGGACAGGCATTCCTGTGGTAGCCCACATAGGATTAGACACTTTCTGATTCTCACCTAAGTCGGTAAGGGCAACAATGTTTCGAGTGTCTTGAGTTGTTCCGCTCTTGTTTGTAACCCATATTTCTACGCGATTGATTTTAACGCCTGTCGTGAGGTTAGGCAACGTGCGCATACCTGCATCGTAGCGGTCGCGGAAATACTGCGAAAGGAAGAAGTGGCGGTTTTCTTCATAGTTTGAAACGTCAATCTCGAAAGGTGTTGTCTGCGCCCCACCCTTCGACTGCACGCTCTTTGTAGACGACTTCTTCTGCGAGAACACAGTCTGGAGTTTCAGTTTACCAAACTGGAAATCGGTGCGCACACCAAACAAGGAACTGGCTCCACGAATGAGAGAAGAGTTGGCTGGGAAGGTTACATTACCTGCTTCTACGAGCTTGATAATTTCGTCTTCCTTACCGTCATACTTCAGTTTCATGTTCTGCGCATCATAGTCGAAAGTAGCATCGGTGTTGTAGTTAAGGCTCATGTTCACCTTGTCGCCCACCTTACCCGTAACGTTGAGATTGATTTTCTCATCGAAATTCATGTTAGTCGTCTTGCGGTTTCTGATAGGCAGCGACGGGTTGTCAATGTTTTTCAGCGTAGCACCGAACTTGAGTTCTGCTGTTCCTTGAGTCTTGATGCGAACTCCGCCAGGACCGAAAATCTTTTCAGCAGGACCTAAGTCGAAGTGCATATCGGTGAAGTCGAACTTCTCTTTGCCTTGATTCTTTACGATTTCTTCATTCTTTGAACGGAAGTAGTCGTTGATGAGCTTGCGCTCGCTCCACTTCATGTATTCTTCGCTTGTCATCATGATAGGTGCATTGACGTATGTTCCACCTATCTTCTGTCCAAACACATAACGGTCGAGCGTATCGTTATACTCCACCTGCTGCTTCATGTTCTCGGGTCTTGCAAGGTCGGCAGGCAGTTGGGTAAGGTCGTCGAATGTAATAGGAGTTGTGCGCTGAATGTCCCAACGCGGATGCAGCAGCGAGTCGGGTATCACTTCATCGTCGTCTAATATAGGCTGAGCATTTACAGCCAGCGTGTCGCGCTTAGGCTGCTGCCCGTTTTGGGCAGCTCTGTCTTCCGACTGGCTGACCTGCTGGCGCTGGTTCGCTGCACGACGGCGGCGAGTTGGGTCGTCTTGCGGTACGGACATGACATTGCCTGCCACAACAACTATGGCACACACAATGAAAATCGCTGTCAATATCCGTTCTCTCATCCTTTTCTTTTTAGTGTTTGTTGAGTTTTAGGCATTCAGCTATTAGCAACTTGTCTACTTGTTTACAGAAAAACTATGAACTATGAATTATGCACTATGCACTGTATTAAGCTTGTCAACTGAAAAACTATTTAATCATCTTAAGAGCCAACTTCACAACCTGTTCAACAGGCATATCTGGCTGACTTCTAAGTAACTCGTCAACGGCCTTAGCCGATGGTGCTGGCGAGAAGCCCAACATGGTCAACGCTCCCACAGCTTCGTCTTTCACGGCATTGTCTACTATCGCAGCCACTGACGATCCGCCTGCTGGCAGTTCCTGAGCAATGCCCGAAGAAATTATCTTGTCGCGCAAGTCGACAATGATGCGCTGCGCAGTTCTCAGACCTATGCCCTTAACCGTCTTGAGCATCTTCTCGTTGCCTGTAGAAATAACATTACACAGTTCGGCACTCGTCATGGAAGAAAGAATCATGCGAGCAGTGTTTGCGCCTACACCCGAAACGGTTATAAGCAGACGATAGAGTTGGCGTTCTTGCTGACTTGAAAAGCCATAGAGGGTATAGGAATCGTCACGACCGCCAGCCTGAATAGCCTCGTGGACAAGGAGTTTAACTTCCTTCTTACCCTGTATAGCCGAATAAGTATTGAGCGAAATGTTAAGCGCGTAACCCACTCCAGCAGCCTCAACAACAGCCAGCGCGGGAGTGAGTTCTGTGAGTTCGCCCCTGATGTATTCAATCATGTGGTATCAATTTGCGTTGTATATATACAAAATTATAAACGCTCAACACACACGATTTATTGTATTTGTTAAGCAAAAATATGGAATAAAATTGTGTTTTTTATTGTTTTTCGCAAATCCTAAGCTCGTTTTCCACCATGTTTGTTAGCGAAATAAACTCGCTTATGGTCAACTGCTCTGGGCGGCGAGTCATGATGTCGCTTGCGAAAAAGTCGGCCGAAGGCGGCTGGCTGTTTGAGAATAATTGCTTCAGCGACACCCTGAGCATCTTGCGGCGCTGGCCGAATGCAGACTTAACCACACGCTTGAAGAGCGACTCATCGCATCCCAGCTCAGTTCGGCTGTTGCGAGTCATGCGGATGACTGCACTCTTCACCTTTGGAGGAGGATTGAAAACGGTCTCATCGACGGTGAAAAGGTATTCCACGTCATACCACGTCTGAATCATGACCGACAATATTCCGTAGGCCTTAGTGCAAGGCTCGCTGGCTATGCGCAGTGCCACTTCGCGCTGAATCATGCCCGTACAGCAAGGTATGAGATGGCGATTGTCGAGCATCTTGAAGAATATCTGCGACGAGATGTCGTAGGGATAGTTGCCTGTCAAGACAAACTCCCTGCCTTCGAACACTTCGCTTAGGTCCATGCGAAGGAAGTCGGCACCGATAATTTGTCCTTGCAGGCGAGGAAAATTCTCGTTAAGATAAGCCACACTCTCGCGGTCTATCTCGACAACTCGCAGTTCGCGGGGCTTTTCAACGAGATATTGTGTCATCACTCCCATGCCAGGTCCCACTTCGAGTACAGGAATATCGGGATAGGCATCGACGGTATCGGCAATTCGGCGTGCTATCGAAAGGTCGGTCAGGAAGTGCTGACCCAAATTTTTCTTCGGTCTTACTTGTCGCATTATCACTTGTTTTCAGATTGTCTGCAAAGGTAATAATTATTATCTAATTATTCTAACTGAATCGGAAAAAGATTTAAGTCAATTCTTAGTGATTAATTGATTTAAGGAATAAAGATTAAGATTAAGGTTCCCGTTCTCGTTCCCGTTGAATATGTTCCCATTCCCGTTATCGTTCTCATAACTCATAACTACTTCCCGTCATCGTTGAACAAATCTGTGTGACTCTAAAGACTCAAATAAAGAAATTGCTCCCCTAAGTTAGGGGAGCTGTCACGAAGTGACTGAGGAGTATGTCTCCACAATGCAATGGCATCGTGGATGATTAAAGAAGAAAGAATAAGAATTAAAGTTAAGGTTCTCGTTCCCGTTCCCGTTAAAATTCTTTCAATTTGAAACCAGTTTTCCGTTTCCAGTCTTTGCCGAGCGAAATACTTGCAATTTTCAGAGCCGAGTTGGGTAAAAAATTGATTAACTAACCACGCAAATAACTTAAAAATTTACGACTTAGAAAAATAAAGTTGCAAAATATGCGAGTATTTGGCAGCTTCTCGCTGTTTTTAGTAAATCATTCAATATCAAGACATTATACGTTTCGTCTAATAATACATAAGTGTTAAAAAAGTCAAAGGGCATCTTTCGCAGTGTGAAAGGGCACCTTTGGCACTGCAATATGCCACATATCGCACTGCGATATGCCACGTTTCGCATCGCGAAAGGACACCTTTCACTTTTTCATTCCTTATGTTCGTTTACATTGTTTAAGCCGATTGATTAACAATTAAACGCTTTTTAGCATTTCGCCTCGTGCCAATCGGAAAATCCTTCTCTAGAATTAAAATTCCGTTTGTCAAGATTTTTTACTTTTTTCGTCAAAAAATCGGAGTGATTTTGAAAGTTACAGTTTGTAAGCAGTAATTGCTCTCCTAAGTTTAGGGGAGCTGTCACGAAGTGACTGAGGAGTATGTATCCAAGATGCAATGGCATCATGGATGATGAAGGATGAAAGATTAATGATTAAGGAATGTTGCCGAGTAAACAAAAACTTATAACTCATAACTCGTTCCCGTTCCCGTCATCCTTAATCCTTAATCCTGATACCCTTTATTTTGTTTATTTACCTGCATTAAAATATAAGGTGAGTAAGAAAAAACTATAAAAATTATAGGAAATCATAAAAGTTTAGTATATTTGCACACAAATAAGGAGAGTTTTTCTCCTGTAAATAATGTAGATGACTGACAGATAGACAGTTATAAACGACAAGAAAAACTGGCACTGTCTGACAAAAAACGAAGAAAACTGGCGCGAAACAAACGACAACCTGACAAATGGAAAGTTTGAAGACGATAATCAACCGATGGCGACAAACAAGAGGATATGGCGTACAGTCACCTAACGATTACGGCTTCATAAGAAACGTGATTGCTGAGAAAATGCCCTACTATGCCTACAGGCAACTGGAGAAGGAATATGGAAGACTCAACAAGAAAACATGCCGAAAGTGCCAACTGCTTTTCAGAATAGCCAACTACTGTCAGCCAAGACTAACAATAGTCTGCAACAACAATGCCGAAACTGCAAAGGCATACATGCAGGCTGGATGCAAACAGGCTAAGACCATAAGCGTAGACTGCGAAAAAGATGCAGAGAAACTGATGGAACAGGCAAGCGACATCGGAATGATTTACATAAACGCTGACGGCAAATGGTTTGACTTCTTGCTGCAAGCATCACAAAAACTGGCAGACAAAGCAGCCTGTATCATTGACAATATTCATTCCGACAAAGAAACCGAAGAAAAGTGGAATAAACTGAAAGAACTGCCAAGCACAGGCTCTACATACGACCTCAGACACTGCGGAATAATACTATTCGAAAAAAAACAATATAAGAAACATTACCTACTGAATTATTAAAAAAGAAAAGGAATAAAAAAATGAAACTATCTACAATTTATACTCGCACCGGCGACGAAGGACTCACAGGACTGGTCGGCGGAAAAAGAGTGAAGAAAACAAATGCCCGAATTGAAGCCTACGGAACCGTTGACGAACTGAGCGCAAATCTCGGACTGCTGGCCTCATGGATGAAAGACGGACACGACAAAGACCTCATAATACGCATTCAGCGCAACCTTTTCACCATCTGCTCAAGTCTGGCAACAGAACCAAGCAGCAAATATGCAGAGTATTTCCTCATACCAGAAGAGGAAACCCACCTGCTCGAACAGGAAATCGACATGATTAACGGAAGCCTGCCAGAACTGAACCACATGATTCTCTCTGGAGGAACTCATCAGGCTGCTATTTGCCACGTATGCAGAACCGTGTGCCGACGAGCTGAACGACGCATATTCTTCCTGCACGAAACTTCACCCGTACAGACAGAACTGCTGCACTTCGTAAACCGACTGAGCGACTACCTATTCGTGCTGGCACGAAAACTTAACTTCGCCGAAGGAATACGCGAAAAAGAAGCACGCAGACCTTCACCACTATCAACAAAATAAGAAAACAAGAAAACAACTAAAAAATATTTCTTCTGAAAAAAGAAGAATAAAACAGATAACAATTAAATAAATACAACCTAAAAGTTAAAAAATTATGTATTGGACATTGGAATTAGCTTCTAAGTTAGAAGATGCGCCATGGCCCGCAACTAAAGAAGAACTCATTGACTACGCCATTCGTTCTGGCGCACCACTCGAAGTGCTGGAAAACCTTCAGGAGATAGAAGATGAAGGCGACGTCTACGAAAGCATTGAAGACATCTGGCCCGACTATCCTACCAAAGAAGACTTCCTCTTCAACGAGGATGAGTATTAGTCAAAGAGTCTAATAGAAGATTATAAAACATCAGCGAGATAAACAAATAACGATTTGCTTGTCTCGCTGATGTTTTTTATACCCTTAATTAGTGCAATTAAAAAAGGTCTGATTGAAGAAGTTAGCAACCACTACAAATAGAGTGTTTATAAATGCGCTACAGAGGTGATAAGAATATAGCTAACTTTGCAAAAAAATGTCCAATACTGTAGTTTTTTCCTACCTTTGTGTGACTAACTATCAAAAGACGTTTTATACAGCATATAGCAATGAAAGATTTGGAACGTGAATTTGAAAGAATGGTGAGAGAACATCGCGGTACGATTTACACCGTGTGCTACATGTTCTCCAACGATCAGGACGAAGTGGCCGACCTGTTCCAGGAGGTGCTCATCAACCTTTGGAAGAGCCTGCCCTCGTTTGAGGGGCGCAGCAACGTGAGCTCCTGGATCTACCGTATCAGCCTGAACGTGTGCATCTCGCTCGACCACAAGAAACGACGACACAAGACTGTGCCCCTGACAATGAACATCAATCCCTACGAAGAGACAGAGACCAATCAGAACTCGCACCAGATGGACATGCTCCGCCAGCGCATCGCACGGCTTGGGCAGTTCGACCGCGCCATCATCCTGCTCTGGTTAGAGAACATGACCTACGAGGAGATTGCTGCCATCATGGGTATTACGGTGAAGAACGTCAGCGTGCGCCTCTACCGCATCAAGAATGAATTAAAGAATATGTCAAACGATTAAACCCAAATAAAAATCATGGAAAATCAGAATAACAACTTACAGGAACTGGAAGAACTGCGCAGTCAGGTCGCAGAGTTTAAGAACCGCATGGAGCAGCAGGAGATTGTCAGCCGACACCTGTTGAAAGAGGCGATGAAAGGCCACGTGTCGTGGATTAAACAGATGAGTTTTTGGGGAAGCGTAGCGGAATTGGCGTTATTACCTTTGTTTGTTTACGTTCTAAGAAGCATCGCCGGTTTTTTATGGCTACCAATTATTGTCGTAGGTCTTTTGATAGCTTGTGAGGCCGTTTTCAACTTTTGGAATGTCAGTAACATCCGCGACAAACATCTTGCAGTTGATGATGTGCTCAGTGCCCAGCAGCGGCTGATAACCTTCAAGCGCAGGGAGAAACTTTACACGTTCAGCATAGTTCCTTTCATATTGCTCTGGTTAGCATGCATTCCGTTTGGCATTTTTCATGGCACCGACATCCCTTTCCCCTCAAGTAATAGGTTGGTTGCTTATTTCGTGGTTATTCTCATCGCATTTGCCCTGTTTTTCTATGTCTTTTCCCGCGAGATACGCTCACTAAACAAGGCCATCAAGGATATTGACGAATTTGCCGGTAAGGAATAAACCAATAAGTTTGTCCAATATGTCAACGAATCGCCTCTTATGGTCTCAGACCATGCGGTATGTCTGCCTATAAATAGTTGATAGACATACAAATATTTGATAATCAATGTAGAATGGTTGGAAAACAAGTTTTCAACGAGGATGAGTATTAGTCAAAGAGTCTAATAGAAGATTATAAGACATCTGTTTTACTTAAGAACAAGACAGGACCGCCAATAGCATTATTCTATTAGCGGTCCTGTCTCTATCACTGAAACAAGCGTATCAGCCACGCTTCATCATTTCAACTCTCTTCATTACCATTTCCTTAAACTCCTGCTCGGTCATTTTCTTTCCGCCTTCAGGTCTGACAAGTTCTTTGTCCACCTTCTCGTTTATCTCTATAGCTGTGTAGACCATCTGCTCGCCATAGAGTTGAAGCACAAGACCTCCAAGGCTGCAAGTCTCAGGTCCGTCGTTGATTGGAATGTGGGGCGTAAACCATGCTGTATTCTTTCCGTCTTCTGAAACGGCTTTAATACACTCAAAGCCAAGAATCTCCTTTGTTTCAGACTCGTCGATGATATATTTCTTCCTGCCAATGCTGTCGGTTATGAGGAAGTCTTTGCCAAAGACAGAAGTCTTGTTCAGTATGATTCCTTCGTTCTGGTTCTTGTAGACATAGTTGTTAGCCTGCTCTGCCATTACGGCATTGATGTCCATTGTATAACCCATGATGGTTACGTCTTGTCTCTCTTTTGAAGGAACAATGCGGAACTCGCTTTCGCCATTCTTGTAGAGCAACTGATATTTCAACGTTACGTCTTTGTAAGCGTTTATCAAGCTTGTGCGCATCTGCTCGTCTACTCCTGCCTCTTCAAACAGGTGTGGCGACTGAAAGTTGAAGCCTACCTGATAAATCACGCTTAGTTCTTGTGCTGCAGCCATGACACTTGTCACAAACATTGCAACTAAAAATAGAATCTTTTTCATTATCGTTTTGTTCTTTTAGTTAAGAGAGGCGATTGCACAAATGCTTTCTGTCCTCCCCTATCGTTTTTTGTATTAATAAATTCTGATTTAGTATTTTATTTTCAGTCCTAAGAGTATGTTGCCTGGCATGTACCATACTCGGCTTACTATGGAATAGTATGTGTCAATCTGTCCAATAGTCTGTCTGCGCTCCTTCAGATGCAATACGTCATTTCCAGTAAGCGTAAGAGACATAGTCTTAGAGATATCATACCGAATGTCGAAGCCATAATAAAGATTGTCTGCATGTATGTTGCTCTGCCTGTAGAAGTTAGCCCTTGCATTGACACCTGCATATAGCTTATCGTTCTGCCAAGACACGAGCCCTTCAACGTCGTGAGTATGCATGCTGTTGTTGACTGGCATTCCTCTGAAAGCACTGCTGCTCATGGTCCATTGCAGTTGTCCGTTCAGCCCTTTCTTGTAGCGTGTAGTCATTTGAAGCATCAATGTTACATTGTCCGACTTAGCCTTAAACAGTTCGTTGAAATTATATACGGGCATGTAGGCATAGGTATAGTTTACGCTTGCGTTTACATTGAGCGGAACATTCAAGAAACGATACTGTATGAACGACCTTGCCGTAAGGTTTTTTCTGTCTGGACCAATGCGGCTTTCCGTCAGGTTTGTAAGTCCGAAAAGGCTGTTGTTGCTCGTCAGTCCGTTCTTGACATCGTCAAACGAAAGCATGTTGAATATGCTCAGTCCTAAGTATTGCAACATCAGTGCATGTGTGGCAGAAATGCTATTGGTCTTGTAGAAGAATCGGTCGGCGCTGCTCGTTGCAATATGATTATAGTTGCTCATGTATCCATTTGCCAGCAGGCTGAGTATCGGGTTTTCCTTCGCTCCATATTCCCACGACAGGCTGAGAAAATGAGACATGGAGAAACTATATCTTGCTTTAATCATTGGCGACAGCATGGCACTCTGGCTGGTGACGAACTTGCGGTCTATATTGGTGTTGGCATGAAGCAGACTATAGCGCAGACGCATCTCGTAGGTGAGTTTACCACGATCCTTACCTAAGGAGGCATCGGCATTGTAGTCGTTGTATTGCAGTCGCGAATCGTTATCGAACCATTTGTTTTCCACACTTTGGGTAAGCCACGAATTGAGTTTCTGGCTCTCGTGCCGTCCTTTCATGGCAACTCTCAGATAGTAGTCGTCGTTGAGTCTGTGCATATAGAAGATGTTGGCAGAATACTCGTTGCTTTTTCTCTTTGTGCTGTAGTCATACTGCTTCGACAAGTTAAGCATTTCGAGATAGTAGTCGCTGCGTGCGGAGAAAAAAGAGTTTTGCCTAAGGTTCTGCAAAGAATAATCAAGAATGAGGTTGAGCACATTCTTTCCGAAGCGTTTCACTATCGTAAGGTTGCCCTGCACATTTGTTGTTCTCGGCTTTGTCTGAGAGTTCAATGCATTGCTGTATACCATATCGTTCCTGTCAGTCTTCTTGTCAGAATACATCAGACTGTTGCTGTATATTATGTTGAAGTCAGCCGAAGGCATGTATTGCACCTTAAGGTTCATCAGCGCATTGTGCTGCCTGCTGCTTTCGGTTATGGTGTCGCTATATTGCAGTCCCGAAAGGTAATTGTAGTCGTGTTCGCTTCTCGACTTAGAGTCGTTATATCCGTAGATTCCATTTGCCGAAATCTTCAGTTGTTTACTTGGATTGGCAATGAAGTTGAGCGACGCAAGACTGCTTTCGGCTTTGTTTATGTCTTTGCGCTCTACGATGAAGTCTGAATATGTCTCCATCAGTTTAGTCATCCTTGCCATAGGGTCGTCGCCGCTCAGCATGTTCTGTAGTCCTCCAGAAAACTGCATTATGTCTTGGAAGGTCAGCAGACTGTTGCCTATATTGTTTGAAGCGATTATTCCAGAGAACATCGACTTCTTTCCTATATATATTGACGAGTTCTTCGCTTTGTATTTATTCAGTACGCCGCCAGTAGCCTCTGCCTCTCCTTTCAGCTTGTTCTTCATCTTGTCGCTTACGCCTACGTTCAATACCGTTTCGTTTGTAGTATGGAATCCGTCGTAGATATTAAACTCAGAGTAGTTGTCGATGATGTCAACCTGCTTTATCCCGTCGGCAGAGAGATTGTCCATCGGAACACTCGTGTTGCCCTGAAACAGGTCTTGCTTTTCGAGCAAAATTCGGCTCACCTGCTTTCCGTTGGCAGTGATTGATTTGGCTTTGTCGTCAACCTGTATGTTGGGCAGTTTCTCAAGAACATCCTTCAGGTTTTTCTCGCTGCCCGTAGTAAATCTGCTCACTGAATATGAAGTTGTATCGCCACTAATGTGAATACCTGTAGACAATACTTTCACTTCATCCATCAGTATTGTGTCGTCAACCTTGAAGTTAACTTCCACATTTGAGTTGCTCCACAGCATTACTTTCTTTGCTACGGGCTTACCGCCAAGAGTGGAAGTCCTAACCAAATAACTGCCTTTCTTTAAATTCTCAAAACGATAATATCCGTCGGCATCCGACGCGGTTTTGAGCAATACTATACTGTCGGGCATCTGCATCAGCTCTACGCTTGAGCCTGCAACCGCAGAGGAATCATTTCCGAAGATGCTGCCGCTTATCGAGTTCTGCCCCATTGCTGTTGCAGCAAACAAGAGGAGAACTGCTATTGCTAAATGTTTTCTCATTGTAATCATTAGTATTACTGAATTGCTTAAATGCTCAATCCCTATAGGAAAGGTGAATAAGAGCATTGGAAACTTAAATTATTTTTTATTCTTCTTCAAATTCTTTTAGCGACTTCAGGTTTTCTTCTATTTCCTGCATCGTTGTGTTATGCTGCTTCCATCCAATCCATCCTCCCGTGCAACCAGCTATTATTCCGAGCACGGCAAAAGCAATGCCTATTGGCGAGGTAGCATTTTCTATATATAGAGTAAGAAAAACGGCAACAAAGACTATAGGCACTCCTATAACCATTTCACAGACATACCATTGTTTGAAATGTATAAGATTACGCAACTGGCTTGCTGGCGACTTAGTCACGTTGAAGCGAGAGAGAATTGTCAGACGTCTCACTATCATAATCAAAGTTAAAGCAAGCACAGACATAAGCAAATAGAATGAAACATCGTGGTAAACATTCTTATAAAAATAGATGGCAATAAAGATGACAACAAGAAACAATACACTGAAAAAATGGAATATCGAAGCGTTATTTAGTTTGCTATAATATGATTTGTTCTTGCCTTTCAGAGTTTCCTTCAAAATCTGCTTATTGTAAATCTCGCTTTGGGTAAGCCGCATGTCGAAAACTTCCCATTTCTGCTTCAGTTCTTCAAGTTCCATAATTTGTGTTGGTTTTAATTTCTGCTTGACATTTCCTTTAGCTTTGCCTTGATGCGGTTGATGCGCACACCAACATTAGAGGCTTTTATTTCAAGTATTTCCGCAATCTCATCATAACTCTTTTCGTCGAGCCACAGCAATATCAGCGCACGTTCAAGTTTATTGAGTCGGTTGATTAGCATGTAGAGTTCTTTCAGGTTTTCTTTCTCCTGTTCGTCTGTGATGAGGTCTGACATCGAGAGAGTGAAAGGCACTGTCTGAGGTTGTTTCTTAGAAGTTCGCAACCACGACACACAAGTGTTAACAGCAATGCGATAAACCCATGTTGAGTATCTGCTTTTACCCCTGAATTTAGGAAAAGCCTTCCACATATTCAGCACAGTCTCCTGAAACATATCGCTTATATTCTCGTCTCCCGAAGCATACATGAAGCATACCTTATATATTATATGCTTATGGGTCTCAACAAGACCGAGAAATTGTTCTTCCTGCTCTGCTTGTTTCATTTTGCTGTTTTTATAATATTAGTCGCAAAAATAGTAGAAAACTTACAAAGTCAAGCATTTTTTCTTGTTTTTTTGAATATTACACCATAACAAATCGTCTTAAGCAAGTCAACGACAATGTTTTGAAACATAAAAAAAACGCTTCTGACGTTTGTAATAATAAACAATTTATGCTTTTCCTTACAATTTGAAACCAGTTTTTAGTTTTATGCCTTTGTTGAGAAGAAAACTTGCAAAAAGCAAGGGGGAGTTGGGTAAAAAATTGATTAACTAAACCTGCCCATAACTTAAAAATTTTCGACCAAGCGAAATGAAGTTGCAAAATATGCGAGTATTTGGCGGCTTTTCGCTGTTTTTAGTAAATCATTCAATATCAAGACCTTATACATTTCGTCGTAAAATACATAAGTGTTAAAAAAGTCAAAGGGCATCTTTCGCAGTGCGAAAGGGCACGTTTGGCACTGCAATATGCCACATATCGTAATGCGATATGCCACGTTTCGTATCGCGAAAGGGCACCTTTCGCAAAATCGTTTCTCACGACCGTTCACATAGTTTAAGCCGATTGATTAACAATTAAACACATTTTTGCATTCAGCCTCGTGCCAAGCGGAAAAACGGCTCCTTATGTTTCGCTAGATTGAAAATTCCGTTTGTCAAGATTTTTTACTTTTTCCTTCAAAAAATCGAACAGATTTTGGAAGTTACAATATGTTAGTTTATATGTTGATTGGGATGATTGTAAGTAGTGTTTTCTAAATAAAGAACTGAGCATAAACAACTGCCATGCATGCAAACTAATAAAAACAAAAAAAGCGATGCATGCATCGCTTTTAACTTTCCTTACTCACTGTAAGTACAATATATTCTGAACGGGTGCCTATGCGGAACTTGCCGCCCCAAATGCCTAAACCTGAAGATACATAATACTGAGTGCTGCCACGCTGCCATGCGCCAAAGGCGTCCTCGTAGATAGCTTCGGTTATCCACGATATAGGCCACACCTGTCCATGATGTGTATGCCCGCTAAACTGATAGTCGATGCCCGACTGCTCTGCCTCTTCAAGATGATAGGGCTGGTGGTCGAGTAGAATGGTAAATTCGTTTTCTATTGCAGGACTTACAAGTTGGCTAACTTTCTTTCGGCGCAGGTTGGTGCGGTCGTCGCGACCTATTATGCGCAGGTTCTCCTTCAGCAAGACGCTGGTGTCGCGGAGCAGAGTTATGCCAGCATCCTTATAGAACTGCTCCGACTCTTTCAGACCTGAATAGAACTCATGGTTGCCAAGACAGGCATATACAGGTGCGTTGATGCGTCTGAACTCTTCTGCCATATTCTGATGTAACAGCGGACGGATGCTGCGGTCTATAATGTCGCCTGCAACGAGCACAGCATCGGGATGTTCACTGTTAATCATGTCGACCCAACGCGAAAATTCCTCTTTCTGATTGTGATAGCCCAGATGCAAGTCGCTAACAAGCACAAGACGCATGTCCTTCTTCAGGTCTTTAGTGGTAGTAACGCTGACTGGCTGGCGTATTTTCTTGCGGTAGTTGTGGTTGCCATAAGTGAAGATGGCAAAGAGAAAAACGAAGATAGCCAGAGAGGAAATCCAGTTGTCATAGAGCCACGACCTAGGAACGAGTCTTACAATCCTGCCAATGTCTAAAACAAGAAAGAGCATAACGGCATATAGCAAGACGAAGATTGACGATGTGCTTATCTCGTATACGCAAGTCGCAATCGGCATTGGCAACTTGTCAATGGTTCCGCCTATACTTACAAAAAGCATGAATACACAAATCCAGCACAACGCAATAGCAGCCCAGCGTATTGCTGTCGTAAATGGAAGAATACACCACAAGTGCCAGCTAATATAGACTAAGCCAGCAATGGGGATAAGCAAAAATAAAATAAATATGGGCATGTGAGTATTTAAGTTCTTGATTTTGTGAGTTCTTAGTGCATGGTTATGCTTGATTTTGGATTAATGATTAAAGATTAATTATTAATGACATTAACCCTTTAACTTGTCTACTTGTAAACTCGTCTACTTAAACAACTATGCACTATGAACTATGAACTATGCACCAATTAAGACTATGCACAGATAAATACAATTCAATAATTAAAACAAAGACAGAGTATAAAGATATACTACTGCGGCAGGGAAGGCCATGAGCGAAGAGTCGAAGCGGTCGAGCATGCCTCCATGACCAGGAAGTATGTTTCCACTGTCCTTTATGCCAAGTGTGCGCTTGAACAAAGACTCTACGAGGTCGCCTAATGTTCCGAATACAACTACTATCAGTCCTAAACCAATCCATACAAGCATAGAACGGCCGTTGTCAAGTTCCTGCGAACCGAGCGTAAGCGAAATAATGATTGCTGCAATTATGACAAACACGGCTCCGCCAATGCTTCCTTCCCAGCTCTTTCCTGGAGAAACACGCGGAAACAGCTTGTGGCGGCCAAAGAGCGACCCCGTAAGGTATGCACCACTGTCGTTAACCCAAAGGAAGATGAATACGCTTAAAGGAAGAAGATAGTTGTAGACGGCCTCACTGTCGGAAGAAGGACTGAATGCCAAAACTACAATCATTGAGAAAGGAAGGGCTATATACATCTGCGCAAGCATGGTATATGCCCAGTTGCTTATAGGATTGGCAGCCTTTGTAAACAACTCTGCAATGAAGAGATAGACTATTGTGAGCAGATAGGGGATGAAAGCTGCTGCGGGAGTAATGCCTGTACACCATCCAGCCATAGCTACAAAGAAATAGGCTGATGCTGCGGTGGTTATAAACCTGTTTACCTCTACTTCGGTATTCTCGTTTATTAGCGTACAATACTCATAGGTTGTCATGCCCGTAACAAGTGTAAACAGTGACAACATACCAATAGGAGTGAAAAAACAGGTTACTACTATTGCTACAAACAGCACTCCCGTGATGGAACGTACAATGAGATTTTTCTTCTTCTCGCTCATCATCTTCTTTTCTCCTTTGCTTATTATTTATTCAGGTTGTTTTAGTCTTTATTCTCTGTCGTTTCTGACTCTTTGCCCTCAGCGTTATCGGTTGCCTCAGCCTCCTTATCTTCAACAACTACGGCATCTTCTATGTCGTCTTGCTGACGGTTCTGCTCATCATTGAGTATCTCCTGTGAACGGCTAACCCAAGGACGCTTGCCAAATATCTTTTCTACATCTTCAGCAAAGATAACCTCACTGCGGATAAGCATCTCTGCAAGTGCCTGATGACCTTCGCGATGCTCTCGCAGAATCTGCTTCGCACGCTCATACTGCTCATTAATCATCTTCAAGACTTCGTCGTCGATTATCTTTGCAGTCTCATCTGAATAAGGACGCTGGAACTGATATTCCTGATTATTATAATAACAGATGTTGGGCAGGCGGTCGCTCATGCCAGCGTAGGCAATCATACCATAGGCACTCTTTGTGGCACGCTCAAGGTCGTTCATTGCACCTGTAGAAATCTGACCTATGCACAGTTCCTCAGCAGCACGGCCACCTAAGAGCGAACACATCTCGTCAAGCATCTCTTCCTTTGTAGTTATCTGTCGTTCTTCGGGCAGATACCATGCTGCACCGAGAGCCCTTCCACGCGGAACGATAGACACTTTGATGAGCGGATTGGCATAGCGGCAGAACCAAGAGATAGTGGCATGTCCAGCCTCATGCAGCGCAATGCTGCGCTTCTCGTGTTCAGTCATTACCTTAGTCTTCTTCTCCAAACCGCCGATTATTCTGTCAACGGCATCAAGGAAATCCTGCTTTCCTACTGATTTGCCATTTCGGCGTGCAGCAATAAGCGCGGCTTCATTGCAGACATTAGCGATGTCGGCACCAGAGAAACCTGGAGTCTGGCGAGCAAGCAGCTCTACATCAACCGTATTATCTATCTTAACAGGGCGCAGATGAACAAGGAATATCTCCTTACGCTCATTCAGGTCGGGAAGGTCTACATGTATCTCGCGGTCGAATCGTCCTGCTCTAAGCAATGCACCATCAAGCATATCAACTCGGTTTGTTGCCGCAAGAATGATTACACCGCTGTTTGTGCCGAAACCATCCATCTCGGTCAATAGAGCATTAAGTGTATTCTCGCGCTCGTCGTTGCCTCCCATTGCAGGATTCTTAGAACGGGCACGGCCTACTGCATCAATCTCATCAATGAAGATAATGCAAGGCGCTTTCTCCTTTGCCTGACGGAAAAGGTCGCGCACTCGGCTTGCACCTACACCGACAAACATTTCAACGAAGTCACTACCCGACATGGAGAAGAACGGAACTCCAGCCTCGCCTGCAACGGCTTTGGCAAGAAGAGTCTTACCAGTTCCTGGAGGACCTACAAGCAAAGCACCCTTTGGAATCTTGCCACCCAAGTCTGTATAGCGCTTAGGATTCTTCAGGAACTCTACAATTTCCTGCACTTCCTGCTTTGCACCAACCTGTCCGGCTACGTCCTTAAATGATATTCCTATGTCGTTACCCTTCTCATACATTCGGGCTTTGCTCTTGCCTACATTGAAGACACCGCCGCCTCCCATTCCTTTACCGAAGTTTCGGAACACGAGGAACCAGAGACCTACAAGAACAAATATAGGCAAAAGGTTGAGGAAAATGTTCATCAGCAGACTCTCTTTCTTGTTGTCGTAACTGAATTTTCCATTGAAATGCTTTGCCTTATGCTCTTCTTCAAGAAAACTTTCGAGTTTGTCGATAGAGCCATACTCAACAGCAAGATACGGATTCTTGCCCAACTGTTTGGCGTTCTGCTTGAAAACATCTACAAACTTCTCTGGCTTGACATACATCTTCAGCGTTTTCTCGTTGGTGTTTATAATCACCTGCGATGCATATCCTTTAGACACCAAGTCCTTGAACTCAGCGTAAGAGGCATCGCGACGCATACCATCGGAACGATCGCTGCCATTGCCATAGAAGAAACTGATGCCTAAAACAATGAGAATAATTATATAAATCCACGAAGGATTGAAACGGGGCATCTTTGGTTTGTTTTCGTCTTGCCCCCTGTTGTTCGGTTTATTATTTGGTCTGTTTTCCATGTTGGTCTGTTATTCTAAGTCAGGAATTTCTGTTATTTTTGCATCTTCCCAAAGAGTCTCGATGCTATAATACTCGCGCATTTCAGGCACAAAGATGTGAACCATTACGTCAACATAGTCCATTGCCACCCAAACGGCATTTTCAAGTCCTACCACATGAGTTGGTTTCTCGCCTAAGTCTTCACGGGCCTTGTCTGCAACAGAATCTGTTATTGCCTCCACCTGCATAGGTGAGTTGCCCTGACAAACTACAAAATAGCGGCAAATAGCACCATCAATACCATCAAGATCGGCAACGACAATGCGACTACCCTTCTTGTCCTGAATTGCTTCTACGATTTTATCTACAAGTTGCTTGCTTGAATCCATTATTTATTTCTGTTTTCTTTTGTTTCGTTTATAAATTATGTAAGACACCGTTTCCTGCTATTGAACATAAATAGCATATTAGTAAATTACGAAAAGCGTGCCAGAATGTCATTCGAAATGCAAAAATAACTGAAATAGAACGAATCGCAAAATATTTTTTGTTTTATTATAAATTAAGCCATGATATTAAGGCAAGATTATAGGTTTATGTTGCTATTAAACATATATGATTATAGCAATGTAATGCACAAGAAATACGCATCATAACGACAAAATAAATTAAAAACATAGATTTTTTCGGCTTTAAAATGAATTTTTATTGCAGAATATTTGGCTGTTTCAAAAAAACACGCTACCTTTGCATCCGCAAATCAACGGAAACTGATATTGCAACGGACATTGGGGTATGGTGTAATGGTAACACTACAGATTCTGGTCCTGTCATTCTTGGTTCGAGTCCGAGTACCCCAACTAAAAAAACGAAAGACTTACTTCATGCAAAGAGGTAAGTCTTTTTTTTATTTTTCCCTGCCAGTACAACTGGCAATTAACGTTAACACAAAACCTAACTATTAACTATAACATTAACTTTTACTTCAACTCGTCAACTTCAAAAACCATACATTATGAAGTATGGACTGCTCGCAAGCTCCTCATTAATCTTTAATCCTTCATCAGTAATAAAGAACAACTATGCAATATAGCTGCTTCTTAACTAAAAACATAGAGGAACAAACTGTAACAGTCTGCCCCTCTACAAAAAATATGAAATTACAAAAAAAAATGTTTTCCTGCAATAGCCTTTCTCGTTGGCTGTCGCTTTTATTCAGCTTCGTTGTTTTCTTCGTCGATAGCCTTAATCTTATCGCGAACCAGCTGAAGGTCGTCGCGCAGCTTCTGAACCTTGCGGTTCATCTCGTCGATGAGAGAATTACCCTTCTTAGAAGCCACGCTGAGGAAGCCTAAGTTATTTTCGTAGGTCTGAATTTCCTGCTTAAGGCTGTCGTAGCGTCTCATCAGTCGTGTACGCTCGTTGTCAAGAGCATCCTCACCACGCTTTGCAACATTCTTCAGAGAATTCTTGAAGTTGTCGAGGCGGCGGCGTGCTGTGCTGATATTCATTTCCTTATACAGTCGGTCCAGCACTTCATGGTATGCCTTGTAGACCTTGTCCTTCTCTTTATAAGGAACATGTCCGACAGCATTATATTCCTCAACGAGAGCCTGAACCTTCTGTTTAGCATCTTCGGCAGCCTCTTCTGCAATAGCCTTCAACTGCTCGATGATGTTGTTTTTCTTCTCAAGGTTTTCCTTTTCCTCATTGCGTGTACCTGCGTTTGCAGCGTTGCGGGCCTCAAAGAACTTGTTGCAAGCAGAGAGGAAGTCGTTCCAGAGCTGGTCGCCTAACTTCTTAGGAACCATGCCGATGGTCTTCCATTCCTTTTGCAGAGCGATGAGTTTGTCGGATGTTGACTTCCATTCGGTAGAGTCTTGAAGAGCCTGTGCCTGTTCAACGAGAGCCTGCTTGCGTGCAGCGTTGTCGGCAAAGCGTTCCTTCATCTCCTTAAAGTATTGTGTTTTTCTTCCGAAGAAGTCGTCGCAAGCAGCGCGGAAGCGTTCAAAAATCTTCACGTTCATCTTTTGCGGAGCAAATCCGATGGTCTTCCATTCTGCCTGTATCGCAATGATTTCCTTAGTGTGCTTTTCCCAGTCTGACGCGCCTTTGTTTTCCTCTTTAGCAATGCCTTCAACGCGCTCGCAAAGTTCTGTCTTTCTCTTTAGGTTGTCTTCCTCGCGAGAACGAAGGTCTTCGAAGTGCTGCTGATGGCGCTTGTTGATTATAGTTGACGCTGCCTTGAAGCGAGCCCATATTTCTTCGCGCAAGTCTTTTGCTACAGGTCCAGCCTCGCGGTACTGCTGATGGAGTTCTTGCAGCTGGTGGAATGCGCTGATGACGTCTTCCTCCTGGGCAAGTCTTTCGGCAGCCTCGCAAAGGCGTGTCTTAATCTCCAGATTCTTCTTGAAGTCGTATTCGCGAGCCTCGCTGTTCAGTTTCAGCAAGTCATAGAACTGCTCTACGTTGTGCTGATAGCTGCGCCACAGTTCGCTTGCACGCTCAGCAGGAACAGCCTTAATCTCTTTCCATTCCTGTTGCAGGCGCTTAAATTCCTGATAGCTCTTGTTGGCTTCCTCTGGAGAGGTAGCCATAGCTTTTATTTTTTCAATTATCTCGAGTTTTCGTTTCAGGTTGGCCTCTTTCTCAGCCTCTTGTTGTTGCATGAGGGCAGCACGTTTTTCCCTGATGACACCCATTTCAGCCTTGAAAGCCTCTTCGGTCTCATCTGGTGTAATCTGGTAAGCTTCTGGATCGCCACCAGCATCAATGTATTCTTTCAAGCGTGCTTCGCGCTCTGCGATGTGGAGCTTGTAGAAGACAGTCTTCAAGTGGTCAACTTCTTCTTTGTTTGGTGCATCGTCGCTGTGAGCAATTTCCTTGATGCGCTCCAGCACTTCTTCTTTCGAAGCGTAGATGCGTTTTTGCTCTTCAGCGTTTGCTACTTCTGTTTCTTCGGCGGCCTTTTCGGTTTGTTCTGTGGCTGCATTTTGCTCACTTGCAGGCTCTGTAGCGGCTGCTTGATTTGCGTTTTGTTCTTCTACTGTTCCCTTTTCGAGGTCCTTTTCTTGAGAGTCCATCATTATAACTTTTAGTTAATGAATTGATAATAAAGACATAGAGAGGTTTATTTCCCTCAGTCTTGCAATAATCACTTAATCGTTGCAAACTTAAGGAAAATATCTGTAATGTGCAAAATATTTGCTGTTTTTTTATTGTTTTTCGGATTTATATGAGTCTGCGGCGACGGAAAATCCACCAGCAAAGTCCAGAAACAACAACCGAAATTACCAGTGCTATCAGGAATCCGTAGCTGCTCTGCTCCATTCCGTTGATAAGGTTCATTCCGAAAAGCGAGGCTATGAGCGTGGGGAACATCATGAGAATGCTGACCGATGTGAGGGTACGCATCACGGTGTTCATGTTGTTGTTGATAATCGAAGAATAGGTATCCATCGTCGACTCGAGAATGTCGGAGTAGATGCTTGTTGTTTCTCGTGCCTGCGACATCTCGATGTTTACGTCTTCGATGAGGTCGGCATCGAGTTCGTCTACTTGCAGTTTGAACTTCAGTTTAGCCAGCAGGTTCTCGTTTCCGCGAATAGAAGTGTTGAAGTATGTCAGCGAGTCTTGCAGTCGCGACAGTCCTATCAGGCTCTCGTTGTTCACTTCATGGTCGAGGTTTCGCTTTGCCTTGTCAATGAGCGTGCTGATCTGCTTCAGGCGTTTCAGATACCACACCGCCGAAGAAAGGAAAAGCCTGAAAATCATATCCACATAGTCGGTAAACCCTTCGGCACGCTTCTGCTGATAGCTCACAAAGTCTATCATCATGTTAGTCTCGTAGAAGCAAACGGTTATGGTTACGTCGCGCTTGTGGATGATACCGAGAGGCACGGTGGTGTATGGCGTGCGAGAGCGAATCTCCTTGACGTAAGGAATACGAAGGATGATGAGCATCCATCCGTCGTCATACTCATAGCGGGCACGCTCGTCGGTATCGCTGATGTCTGAAAGAAAATAATCTGGAATAGAGAAGCGTTCTTCAATTTCGCGCTGCTCGTCTTCGGTGGGACACGTCATTTGTATCCAGCAATTGGGCTGCCACTCGTTGAGTTGCTTAAGCCCATTGTTAGTGTTCCAATAAGTCTTCATGTGTGCTAATCTCCATGCATAAGCGGATGCGTGGGATTAGCCTTCTTTAAGAAGCAATCCTCACGCTTACAGAAGTAAATTTTCCGCGTGATAATCGTCCATTTCTTAAAATAATTAGTTAATAATATAATGAGGTATATCTGCTATCTATAAGAGCATATTACCTCAATTTCGGCTGCAAAGATAAGTTTTTTTTTTTGATTTCTCCAATCTTCGTGCATTTTTTCTTTGCCATGTCTCTATTTTTTAAGGTTTTTATTAAACAAGTTGACGAGCCTTATTATAGTTCATAGTGCATAATTCATAGTGCATAGTTGTGACAGATTAAGGATTAATGAATAATGATTAATGAATTAACTTGTCAACTCGTTACAAACTGTAACTTCCAAAATCAGTCCGATTTTTTGACGAAAAAAGTAAAAAATCTTGACAAACGGAATTTTAATTCTAGAGAAAGATTTTCCGCTTAGCACGAGGCTGAATGCAAAAATGTGTTTAATTGTTAATCAATCGGCTTAAACTATGTGAACGAACATAAGGAACGAAAAAGTGAAAGGTGTCCTTTCGCGATGCGAAACGTGGCATATCGCAGTGCGATATGTGGCATATTGCAGTGTCAAACGTGCCCTTTCACACTGCGAAAGATGCCCTTTGACTTTTTTAACACTTATGAGTTCTGAGGCGATACGTATAATGTCTTGATATTGAATGATTTACTAAAAACAGCGAGAAACCGCCAAATACTCGCATATTTTGCAACTTCATTTTTCTCGGTCCAGAATTTTTAAGTTATGGGCGGGGTTAGTTAATCAATTTTTTACCCAACTCGGCTCCGAAAATTGCAAGTTTTTCACTCGGTAAAGGAAAGAAACGGAAAACTGCTTTCAGATTGAAAGAACTTTAACGTTAACCTTAGCGGGAACCTTAATCATTAATCTTTATTCCTTAATCAATAATCCAGCAAAATTAATTTGGAGCAAAAAAAATTAAATACTATCATAAAATTTATAGAAAACGAAATGACGAAAGGCGTTTCTGGTTAAGAATGATTAAAAGAAACAGTGGCTTTGACGTGCGTTTGACTTATTATCTTACTTTTGCAGTCACTTTTTTATTAAACCTAATTTATTAACTAAAAAAACAAAAACATGAAACGTAAATTTACCTTTTTAGCATTCATGCTATTCATCTCAGTTTGTGTCAACGCCCAAGTAAGACTTTTAGGAACGGAAGATAACGAACATAAAGCATCGTTAAGCTATACTGCTGACGGAAAACTTTACGAGTTGATTATCAATATCATCGACGATGGCATGAACGAATATCTCTACTTCAGACACAACTACCAACCTAACGAAGTAACGACCTATCTATATGGCAGCCTTGAACATGCTGCAAACAACTATCCTTACATTACAAGGATTTCTAAACTTGAAAACGGCAGAGTGGCTACCGACGAATTTAAACGCTTCACTTCTAATGCCGTATACTTTACAGTAAACTATTCTTACGACGGCAACGGGAATATGTCGCAAGCGAGATTTAATGTTAACGAAGACAAATTTGTTTTCGACCTTACTTGGACCGACGGCAACATCTCTAACATTGACGTGTCGGCTAATGGAGCTAAGGCAGGAAATATAAAGTTTGAATACAACAACCAGGAATTTAACAACGACATTGCCGCTATAATATCTCCACTAACAGCGCTAACCGGTTTCTGTAAGACGATAGCTGCAGGACCAATCATGGCTGGCAACTATGGAAACCAATGCAAAAACTACATGACGAAAATGATAGTAAACTTGCCTGAAAACTTTCTCGACGACGAATTTGTTGAGGATTTTGAATCAGAAGACTATACCTACGAATTTGACCAGTCAGGACTGCCCATCGCAATTCTAGGCGACAAAGAAGAAGATAACACCAAGCTAATCTGGGGACTTCCTACAAGCATCAGCAAGAACATAGCAGAAGGAAACTCTACCACAACATATTATAACATTGAAGGAAAACGACTCGCTCAGCCAAAGCGCGGACTGAACATCATACGCCAAACTAACGGCAAATCTAAGAAAGTAATGATGAAATAACAAGGGCACAACGCCCACAACTCCACCCTTCAGCAGATGTGGCGGAGAGGGATATAAAAAGAAAAGCGAAAGAAATCGTGAATAAATGATTTCTTTCGCTTTTCAGGTTACATATTAGTTTTTAAAAAGAACTAACTAATTTTGCTTTTGCTGCAATTCGACTTCTTTAACATGTTCTTCAAGCTGTTCAATTATGTCTTTTACAGCATTATAGTCTTCATCATCAATTGAATAAGTTACTTCTTTGAAATCCTTATCAATAAAGAAAATAGTGTTGCCAATCAGCGTATTCCCTGAATTATTATCTGCACGATAATTGTGCGATACCTTGTATCCAATAAATTCACGCTTAGCATGTATTTTTGAAATCAACTCTTTGTAACGCTCTGCTATTTTTACCTTAAGTTTTTCCATACTGGCTTCTGCTTCTTCATATTTGTCTTTTGCTTCTTTATAAATATTCTTATCAAAAGCAGATTGGTATGAACCACTCCATAATAGCATTGACGACTTTGAGCTCTTCATTTTTGATTCTAACCTTTCATATTCGGAATTAAGTTCGTTCATCTTTTCCAATAACTTAAAGAAATTTGGGTCGTCATAAGGTGCGAAAGCGCTGTCCACTTTTGTTTCAATAGGTTTGTAAGTATCAGGCTTATAAAGAGACTTTTTTAATTCTTCTTTTATTAAAGCTTCAGCCTTTTTCTCATTAGACTGCCCGCAAGCAACCACAATGACAACTACTAATAATAAATAAAACAAATTCTTCATATTGTTATTTTTATAAATCATCCATTTCATCCTGAGTATTCTTTATATAGTTAAACCAATCTTTATAATCAATATGAAGATAAAATTTATTCTGAGCAGAATACCCTGTTGAAACAATAAATAAACCTATTGTTCCATTTTCTACATTATATTCATGCTGCATAAACTCATGCAAAAAGTCATCTTTAACAACTTCTGAATATTTAGACTTTGTTCCATATTTTGCATCGAGTTTTATTTCCATTTTCTTCATCATTTGCTCCACAAGATCCTTGCCATAAGTATATATTATAGCCTTTGCCCGATAGACCTCTTTACTTCTAGGATTATACCAAACGACAATCTGTGCATCATTTCCTGAAAAAGCGCCATCAAACACACGGACTCCCGTTGGTTGTAGTTTTGATTCTGGAGAAACAGTCAATCCTTTTGCCAACAATTTATTTTGGAATTCAGCAATTGTACCATTCAATTCGATTCCCATAAACTTTAGATGTTCTTCTTTCTCCTGAGCCTGCATACAGATAAAAGCAAAGCAAGCAAAAATGATAAATGCAATCTTTCTCATAGTTTTTTAGTTATTAGTTTACTTAGTTTTATTTTACACAAAAGGCGCAGACATTCGCCATACATCTCTCGGCTCACCACAAGCCACCTTCAAATATGGGAAAGCTGCGCCCGTTTGGGTTGCAGTCCCAATAATGAAGGTTCGCCCATAGTTCCCGTGTGGTGATTGAGAGATTATTGAGCCAATATGTCTTGTACCTAAAATAGTACGATTGCAAAATTACGAAATTTATATGAAAACAAGTTATTATTTATTGAAAAATCACATTGGTAAGTATATTTTTCTTTATTACTTAAATAGAACAGATGCAAATTTAAAACTAATTGAATAGTGGTATCTTGCATAAAAACAGAAACAATTAGTGCAACAAGAAACATTGCAGTAAACAAAAATCCCCCAACACTTACAGAAAGTGCTGGAGGACTATTAGTTGTTTATCAAGTATTACGCTTAATTATTTCACAGGAACTTCTTCGAGGGTAGTCTTAAGGAGTGTCCAGAATGGGTCAACAGTTGCGATGAGGGCACGCTCTGTTGTTGTGTGAGGTGAACGCATCGTCGGACCGAGTGAAACAACATCGAGGTGTGGATACTTGCCTAAGATGACAGAGCACTCCAGACCTGCGTGGTCTACCTGAATGATTCCGTCTTCGTTGAACAACTTCTTATAGATGTCGAGCAGCAAGTGGAGAACTTCAGAGTCTGGGTTTGGATCCCAACCGCCATAGCTTCCTGCAGTTTCAACCTTCATGCCTGCCATTGAGAAGCAGCTTTCGAGAGTCTTAACCATATACTCTTTCATGTCTTCACGGCTTGAACGAGCAAGAATCTTTATAGCAGCCTTACCGCCTTCGATGTCGATAATGGCGAGGTTGCTTGATGTCTCAACTACTTCTGGATAAGAAGGAATCATGCGGAGTACACCGTTGTGGCAGCCATAGATAACGTTGATGAGGTTGTCCTGAATCTCTTCTGGAACTTCCATTGCTGGAGTTTCAACTTCCTCAGCGAAGAACTCTATGCCGCTTTCAATTCCCTTATATTCGTCGATGAAGTCAGCCTTGAAGTCTTCAATCATTTCCTTAACAGCCTCAATGTTCTCTTTTGGCAATGTGAGAACAACTTCAGCCTTGAAAGGAATGGCGTTGCGCATGTTGCCACCGTGCCAAGAAGCAAGACGAGCCTCGCACTCTGCAATGGCTTCACGCACGAAACGAACCATCAGTTTGTTAGCGTTTCCGCGACCTTCGTTGATTTCCAGACCGCTGTGTCCGCCCTTCAGTCCTTTCAGAGTTACGCGCAGTGCAGCATCCTCTTTGTCGGTTTCTGCTTCTTTATAGTCGAGTGTTGCTGTAACATCAATACCACCAGCAGAACCAATCACGAACTTGCCCCATGTCTCAGAGTCGAGGTTGAGCAGAATATCGCCGTTGAGTTCACCTGTAGGCAGGTCGTTAGCACCATACATACCTGTCTCCTCATCGGCTGTGATGAGAGCTTCAACAGGTCCGTGCTTCAAGTCTTTAGCCTCCATAACAGCCATGATGGCAGCAACGCCAAGACCATTGTCAGCACCAAGTGTTGTACCCTTAGCCTTAACCCATTCGCCGTCAATCCATGTTTCGATTGGGTCAGTCTCAAAGTTATGTGTGCTTTCTGGAGTCTTCTGTGGAACCATGTCCATGTGAGCCTGCAGAATAACGCCCTTACGATTTTCCATACCTGGAGTAGCAGGCTTGCGCATTACGATGTTGTTACCTGCATCTTTGAATGCTTCAACTCCTGCTTTAGCAGCGAAGTCGAGTAGGAATTGCTGAACTTTTTCCAAGTGTCCTGATGGACGTGGCACTTTTGTGAGTGCATCGAAGTTACGCCAGATGCATTCTGGTTTTAAATTTTTAATTTCACTCATAGTTGTTTGTTTTTTAAAAGTGTTTTAATATTATTTTTCTTGTCCTTATTCTCTATTTATTCTCTGCGTCTGCCTGTTCCTGATGTCTTCTTTCTATGAAGCTAAGCCGCAGCCAAGCATAAATACCAAGCAGGGCAACGAGCATGGTCTGAACCGTGTGTACTATCAGCACGAAGTAGAGTGCATCGTTTTCAGCCACGCCATATAGTATGAGCATTGTCTTTACTGCAAAATGCCAAGGGCCTGCGCCGTTTGGAGTTGGAACTATTACGGCTATGCTTCCTACAACGAATGTGACGAGGGCACAGTCAATTCCGAGCGACGACGTGGCATCGAAGCAGAAGAAAGTGAGGTAGTAATGCAGGAAGTAACTAAGCCATATACCCAGTGTGAACACTATAAACAGCGGCACGTTTCTGACATTGCGCAACGATATGACGCCTTGCCACAATCCGCATGCAGCATCTTTCACCTTCTTATATATTGTCATGCGGCGCAAGAGCAGATGAACACAGATGAGGGCAGCAATGCCGCAAACTATCGTTACGAGCCATCCTGCCGTTGTAAACTGCCCCAGCATGATATCCATTCTTGTTCCTGTGCGCGAGAAGAAGTCGGAAAACACGGGCAATTGGATGAGCAGAGCCAGTCCTGTTATGACGAGCATGAGCAGTGTGTCTACTGCTCTTTCTGTCACTACTGTGCCTAATGCTTTTGGAAACGAAACCTTATCCCATCGCTTCAACACACCGCAGCGTGCAAACTCGCCTATTCGAGGCACTACAAGGCTGACAGCATAGGAGAGGAATATGGAGTTAACGGCAACGCTGTTGCGCACCTTCTCGCCCATTGGCTCAAGTGTCTGCCGCCAACGCCATCCGCGAAAAAGCTGTGCAGATATTCCGAAAGGGAAAGAGAGCAGCATCCAAGTCCAGTCCATGTCGTGAAGCAGAACGTGCTGCATCTGTCGGAAATCAAATCCCCGATACATCCAATAGAGAATTGCTCCGCCCAGAATCAGAGGCAGAACGATTTTCATAGCGTTTGTCGTAACCTTACTAACGGTTATCATAAATCATTAAGGCAAGTAACTATATTTACTTACGTTGTTATTTCTGCAAAGGTAATGTAAAATTGGGAGAACGCAAAAATTAAAGTATTATTTTTTTCTTTTTCCTTATGAGTTGGTTAGTTTGTGAGTTTTTAAGTTCTTTAGTTGGTTAGTTTAAGAGTCTGAAAGTTTATTTTTAAATAAAGCATCTAGAGTTTCAAGACTTCAGAAAGTGTCAAGAATCCCTAGATGCTGACATAATTGAGCGTATCTGTTATCAGAAGTCTATGCTAACACCAGCCATAAATGTTGCTCGCGGCATGGGATAGCCAAGATTTATTTCATATTTCTGTGCCAACAGGTTTTCGCCTCTTACCCATAGACTTATTTCTTCGGCAAGTTTGTAACCGGCACTCATGTTGAGCAGGCAGAAGTTTTCCTTCGTCTCGTTGTTGCCTACAGCAGTATAGAGTCCCGCAATGTATTGCAGTCCTGCATTAAGCGTAAAGCGACGATAGCGATAGTCGGCCCCCAAGTAACCTTTATAAGTTGGTGCAGCTATAACGGGATTCTTCATGTGCAGCAGCGAGTGGTTGGTGCTGACCTGCCAGTTGGAGTTTATGCTGTAGGCTGCCTCCAGTTCAAGTCCGTAGTTTTCAATCTTGCCCGTGTTGACATTCTTGCGCTCTACGACCTGAATCATGTTGTCTCCTTTTATATAATATAGGTTTATGCCATAACTGAAGCCATCGAGTCGCTGCCGCCACGACAGTTCGTAGTTCCACAAGCGTTCTGGCTGCAGTTCCTCATTTGAAGGCGGATAGAGATACATCTCGCGCATGGTAGGATTTCGGAAGCCTTTGCTTGCCATTGCTTTCAGTTCGCCATGGCTGACTGGTCGCACCACCAGACCTGCCTGCGGAACCCACTCCGTACCTGTAATGCTGTGATGGTCTACGCGAATGCCTGCATCCAGCGTGAGCCATGATGCCAAGTCCTGACGGAAGTCAACATAGCCAGCAATCTCGTTGCGATGAGACCTGCCGCTCTGCTTGTTTGGAGTATCAAGCACTTCACCAGTAGACTTCGATGTATAAAAAGCATTGCCGTAGATGTGCTGATAGTCGAAACCAACAGTCATGCGGTTGCCCTCAAACAGCTGTGCGCTCTGATAGAATGAAATTCCTGTCAGAGCATCTTTTGAGCGGAAATAGCGCTGAGTGGGATTAGCTGCGTTTTGTGTTCCGTCGTCAATTTTGTGCCTGCCGAAGTTGGTATATATACTCAGTTCGCCACTTGTCTTGCCGTAGTCGTTTCGCAACGCAGTCGACACCACACCGCGCGTAATCCACTGGTTGGCTTCATAGAGTGGCGTTGTTGTTGAACCAGGATAAGACGAGTTGAAGTGGATGATGTCGGCATCGATGTAAGCATTCCAGTTATCGGAAAAGTCATAGCCAAGCTTCATGTAGCCGCCATATTGCTCAAAACCCATGCGTGGGCGGTGATTGTCTGTGCGGTTATATTGTGCCGAGACCGTACTGTTGAACTTCCCGCTCCTCACTTGACTGGTTGCCTCTGCCTGCAAAGTGCCATAACTTCCTGCACCCAGATTTATGCTGGTCTTCACGCCGTCGCGCTTCATTGTTCGTGTAACGATGTTCATTACTCCTCCCATAGCATTGCTGCCATAAAGAACTGACGCAGGACCACGCAACACTTCTACTCGGTCCGCCATTAGCGTTTGATAACTGTCGCTGATGGGATGACCGTAGACTCCATTATACTGAGGATGTCCGTCGATGAGCACGAGCATCTGACCTGCCCCGCCAGACAAGCCTCTCAGGCTGATGCCACCTGCTGCTCCAGAGGAGACTCCATAGCCCATGACTGAACGACTCGTAACAAACAAGCCTGGCACCTGCTGCATAACAGTTGGCAGCACCGACGACTGATGTTGCTCTGCCAGTGTCTTCCTGTCTATAATGTTCACAGTCATAGGCAGATGTCGTATATCAGTAGCGTTGCGCGTGCCAGTGACCACAACCTCTTGCAGCTCGTTGTCGGCAGAAAAATCAGCCACTTTGCCACTCTTTGCCTTGCCAATGGAATCAGCATGCTGGGTCTGTGCAAACGAAAAAGTGCCCACAGCCAATGCTGTGAGCACCAGAATCAAACTCTTTTTCATTTATCTAGGTCAATCAGTTCATAATTTTTAGAGCCAAGTCCTATCTTCTCGGCATACTCGGTTATGTAGGTTCCGTGCTGACGATTGATGCGTTGGACAAGAGGCTTGTTGTCATCGCCTGGCTTTCCTTCGTGGTTAAACACCTTGTCAAGGCACGCTTGGTCAACAGCCACAGGGTCGAGACTTGCCATAATGCCCATGTCTTTCAGTTCAGGCTTGTCGGGACTACCGTCGCAGTCGCAGTCAACCGAAAGATTGTTCATCACGTTGATGTAGACAACATTGCCCTTAAAATAGTTGTGAACAGCCTGAGCCGCCGCAGCCATTGACTCAAGGAAGTCGTCTTGTGTTGGTCCTGCTGCTATATACTCCTTAGTCCATGTCAGTTGTGGGTCGGCAGTCTTTCCCGCAGAGTGTATATAAGCCTTACCTGCTGTTGACGCAACACCGATAGACGCATTCTTCAGCACACCTCCGAAGCCACCCATTGCGTGGCCCTTGAAGTGTGCAAGGTTTATCATGAAGCCATAGTTAGCCAAGTGCTTGCCCACGATGTCGTAGCTAAGGTGTTTCTTGTCAGCAACAGGAATCTGCATGTCACCAAACTCATCCATCAGGTCTACGGTGAAGATTGAATCGAACCCATGCTCGTGGATTGTCTCCCAATGCTTCTTCGGGTCTTGGCGTGAGCCTCCATAGGCAGTGCAGCACTCAACAATAGTTCCGTTAACCTCATTGACAAGGTTTCTGATAAGCGTTGGCTTCAGGTAGTGAGTGTTTCCGCCTTCACCTGTAGAAATCTTCACTGCCACACGACCTGTAGGCTCTACGCCCAGTGCCTTAAATATCTTAACCAAAGCCTCTGGGCTAATCTCCTTTGTGAAATAAACCTTCGACTGTGCGAAAGTTGCAGTTGCCACCATTGTCATAACGGCCACAACCAATACTCTTGCTATCTTCATTTGCTTAATCGTTAATTTGTTATATGTTAGTTTTTTTATCATCTCCTAATTGAATAGTCCAATCAACTCGTCTACATTTTTTAATCTTTAATCATTATTTCTTTAATCAAAAACAACTTTCTTAAGCCATTTCTCAACCTTAGCCTTGCCTGAGCGAACCTCGTGGCCGTAGATAGAGAACTCACCTGTTACGGTTGCATTAGGGTAAGCCTTCTTCACATCACTTACAATAGAACCGAGACCGCTGCCCTCATGCGTGCTGAACGGAATAATCTTCTTGCCGTTCATGTCGTTGTCGCGGAAGAAAGTGAACATCACTTGCGGATAAGTGCCCCACCATATAGGACCGCCGATGAAGATTGTCTCATATTTCGACACGTCAATGCTTCCTTTATAGGCAGGCAGCTCACCGTCTTGCTGTTCTTTCTTAGCCACTTCGATGAGCTCCATATAAGGCATGTCGTAGTTTTTCTCTGCAACAATCTCAAACTGGTCTGCACCCGTCAGCTCACTTATGTAGTCTGCCACTATCTTTGTGTTGCCTACCTCTATGTTGCCTACAGCATAGTTCTCGCCTGCATGAGAGAAGAACACGACGAGTGTCTTGCCCTGTTGCTGAGTGTTTTCTACTTTATTTTCCTTAGCGTCATTCTTGTTTCCGCTACATGCCATCGACACTAACAGTGCAACGGCTGCAATTAAATACTTTCCGATTTTCATAATTTAAGTTTTTAAGTTTGTGAGTTAGAAATAAAAGAACTGATAAACTCAATATGTCGAGGCACGGCTTTCAGTAATAAGCCATGCGCCATTGCGCTTTGCAAAGCGCATCAGTAGTTGCAGACGCCATGTGTGACGTCCACCGCCAAACACGGCTGCGGCAACTCTGCTGCGACCAGTCAGCGTGGCTTTGTTGCCATCTATGCTTATGTCCATCTGCTCGTGCTCAGCCTCATAGTAGTTGAGTGTGCCGTCGGCTATAGCCCTGATATACTCCTGCTTAGACTGGTGCATGCCCGTCATGTGGACAAGCACAAAGTCGTCGGCATGCAGTCGGTTGAGCGCGACAGTGTCTTTCTCAACCATTGCCCTGTACATCTGCTCATAGACCAGCTCTATCTGCTTCTTTTCGTCCATTGGCTTATCTGATAAAGTTTGTGCCAATGCGCGTTGGCTCTTCTTCGGGAAGCCCTCTCTGCTCTCGCTCTGCACGAATAGCACGAACAAGAAAAGCAACATTGCGACCGAGAACGCGCATAATCTGTAAACCTTCTTCATCTTTCATTACTTCTTCAGGAGTGTTACCATGTATCTCATTCCAGTATCGGCTTGCAGCAAGAGGCATCTCGCTCAGGAGGAAAAACTTATTCAGTTCGTCGAGCGTTGCCGTTGTTCCAGCACGACGGGCTGACACCACAGCAGCCCCCACTTTCATCCGCTTCGGGAATGGTGCACTGTAGAACAGCCTGTTGAGGAAAGACACCAGTGTGCCGTTGGCTCCTGCATAGTAGACAGGCGACCCCACTATCAATGCATCGGCAGACTCAAACTTGCGTGCAACCTCGTTTACCATATCGTTGTCGAAAACACATCTACCAAGTTCTGCGCACTTGTTGCAGGCTATGCATCCGCGAATATCCTTATGTCCTATGTGTACTATCTCTGCTTCAACGCCTTCGCGTTCCAGTTCGTCAGCCACCACTCTTAGTGCAGTATATGTGCATCCTTTAGCGTGCGGACTGCCATTTATAAGTAATGCTTTCATATAAATTCATATAATGTTTTTGTCCGATGCAAAGATAATAACTTTTCCAGAATATTGCATAAACAAAACTGCTGATTTATTTACCAATTTTGCTTTTGAGAGAGGAAGGCATTAGTGCATAGATTAAGGATTAATGAATAATGATTAATGAATTAACTTGTCAACTCGTTACAAACTGTAACTTCCAAAATTAGCCCGATTTTTTGACGAAAAAAGTAAAAAATCTTGACAAACGGAATTTTCATTCTAGAGAAGGATTTTCCGTTTGGCACGAGGCTGAATGCTAAAAAGCGTTTAATTGTTAATCAATCGGCTTAAACTATGTAAACGAACATAAGGAACGAAAAAGTGAAAGGTGTCCTTTCGCGATGCGAAACGTGGCATATCGCAGTGCGATATGTGGCATATTGCAGTGTCAAACGTGCCCTTTCGCACTGCGAAAGATGCCCTTTGACTTTTTTAACACTTGTGTATTGTGAGACGAAACGTATAATGTCTTGATTACTAACATTTTACTAAAAACGACAAGAAACCGCAAAATACTCGCATATTTTGCAACTTTGTTTTTCTCGGTTCAGAATTTTTAAGTTATGGGCGGGGTTTGTTAATCAATTTTTTACCCAACTTGGCTCTGAAAATTGCAGGTTTTTCTCTCGGCAAGGGCAGGAAACGGAAAACTGCTTTCAGATTGTAAGAAAAGGAACAGGAATTGGAACAGACCGAAAGTCGGAATTAAGAATGAAAAAACAGACCTGCCAGAAAAGCCTGACCAAGTCTGTTAATATTTGCGTTATAGTGGAATGAATTTTTTGAGTTCAATGGGTTTGCTTGAGATATTGCAAGTCGCCATACCAGTAGGAGGCTGTAGTGCCTCCGTCGATGAGGATGTCGGCACCGCTGATGAAACGGCCTCGACTCGACATGAGGAACTCTGCAAGGTCGCCAACCTCATCGGGTGTGCCTGCGCGTCGGGCTGGCGACGACTCAATCATGCGCAGATAACCGTCTTTGCGCGGACCATGCAACTCGTCGTTAGCCAATGGGGTGATGATGATGCCAGGCGAGATGCTGTTGATAGTTGCACCTCTTTTGCCCCAGCGTGCAGCCTCAAACATTACCCGCAGCACGTTGCATCGCTTAGAATACTGATAGGCTTTCAGCGTGTCGGTAATCTCTCGAAGGAAAGGCAACTGCAACAACTCGTCGCATGGTGCTGTGGCGAGTGCTTCGTTCTGGTCTTGTGGCAGGGCTGGCAGTCGGTGACCGCTTTGAGAGGAAATGACAACTCCGCTGCCTCCTTCGGCTATAATCTTTCCGAACTCTTCCAACAGAAGGCTCGTGCCGTAGAGGTCTACTTGCAGAATGCGCTCTACAGATGCCTGCGAAGGAGAAACACCTGCGGCATTTACCAGATTATAGACTTCGCCTTTGCTCTTGGCATACTCAGTGAGCGACAATATAGATTCTTCAGAACCTAAGTCACACTGAACTACGGAGCAGCAGAAACCTGCATTCTGAAGTGTCTCTGCTGCTTTCTCTGCATTGTCAATGCTATAGTCGGCTATGACGATATGCTTGCCTGCTCCTATGCGACGGGCAATAGCCTGCCCTATACTGCCAGCACCAACTAAAACTACAATCTTTTTCATTTTATTTGTTTTTGAAGGTTGACAAGTGGTCTACTCGCCAGCCATTTCGGCAATTTGCCTTGCTTCTCTGTCGGCATTCTGCGCTTCGGCACCATGAATGGGAACACCGCTAAGAACATTGGCAGACGGACAAAGTTTCTTTATGAAACGCTCTGACGAGCCCATTCCGCTACCTTCGTTGGTGCAGAAAGGAATGATTGTCTTGCCTGTGAAGTCGAAAGACTCAAGGAATGTGTAGCAAACCATTGGCATTGTTCCCCACCAGTTAGGATAACCGAGAATGACAGTGTCATACTGGTCGATGCTGTCGAGTTTCTCTTTCATCTCTGGTCGAGCCTGATTGCGAAGTTCCTGCTTAGCCTCCTCAATGCAAGTCATGTACGAATCGCTATACTTATGTACTGTGTCTATATGGAACATATCGGCATCGGGCAGCAAGTCTTTAATCTTTGCTGCAACCACCTCAGTGTTTCCGAGTTTCAGATTACGTATGCTTCCGTTCACATAGTTCTCTCCGCGACGAGAGTAATACGCTATTAATACTTTTCCCATGTCTTTATTTGAATTATTATTTTATACTTGTCAACTCGTCTACCCGTCAACATTCATTAATCCAGCACAACTATACACTATGCACTATGAACTATCATCCCATATGTGGCAGTGCAGTCCACTCAAAGTGTTGCTCACGTTCAGTAATCCACCAGCGACCGTCAATCTTCTCATACTTATCATAGTAGCGAACAGCATGAACAGTCAACTTGTCTTTTCCGTCTTCTTCGTTAACGAGAGAGGCAAGAGCATAGCAAGTGCCTGTGGCGTGAGTGTCGTCAATGAATTCAACATTCTGCTGTCCGTTCATGTGGAACGACACTTTGGCTGCACCAAATGCCTTATACTGGCGAATCATGTCTTGCACGTCGCGAGCCTGCATTCCGAGTGTGTCACCGAAATACACATCAAGTTTTATGTCGGGACGGAAAATCTCAACATAGCAGTCTTGGTTGTTCTTGTCACTTTCCGTTGCGTAGTAGTCTACTAAAGCCTTCAACTCTGCGCGGTCTTGCATTCTGAAATCCATAATTATTTGTTTTTATTGTTTTAATTTCTCGTTTGCAAAGATACGGCGAAAAGGCGGAAAAGAACTTACACAAATGTCGGTGGAATTTTCAAAAAACGAAGAAAGGGAGCAGAGAGCGTAGTTATTCTGGATTAAAGATTAAGGAATAAAGATTAAAGACCAGTCAAAGTCCTCATAACTCATAACTCATAACTCATAACTCATAACTCAAAAACTCATAACTCACAACTCATAAAACTCTATTGGCAGTCCGTCGGGGTCATGAAAGAAGACGAAACGCTTTGATGTATATCCGTCAATGCGTATTTCCTCGTGGGGAATGTTTTTAGCCTCAAGCTCTGCTACCGATGCTTCTATGTCGTCTACCTCAAAGGCTAAATGGCGAAGACCTGCAGCTTCAGGACGAGAAAGACGAGGAGGAGGCGATGGAAACGAAAACAACTCTACAACATAATTATCGCCAATGCCTAAATCAGTCTTATATGACTTGCGGTCTTCTCTGTAATGTTCTGCAAGCACACGAAGTCCGAGAATGTCAGTATAGAAGTTAAGACTGCGCTCATAGTCAGAGCAGATTATAGCAACATGATGCACCTTATTTATTTTCATGGCTGCGGGTCTTGTTCTATTAGTTCCAGTCTGCCTACGATGGTATTAGGCTTAAGCAATGTTCCAGGAGAGAGTACGGCATTAGCACCAATACGGCAGTCGTCGCCCACGAGTGAGCCAAACTTTTGTCTGCCTGTGGAGATGCGGTTACCGTCATGATGAACAAAGATTTCTTTGTCGGCACGCTCATTGAAATGGTTTGCAAAGATTGCGCCAGCCTCAACATTTACGTTGTGTCCTATAATGCTATCACCAATGAAATTGAAGTGGGCCACAGCACTGCCTTCAAGCATTACGGTGGTCTTCACTTCGCAACTTATTCCAACCTTTGCTTCGGGTGCAAGAAAGACTCCATTGCGCAAATAGGAGTTGGAACCCACAAAGCAGTTTTCGGAGATAATGGCTGGTGACTTTATGGTTACGTTATGCCCAATCTTTGCTGTCTTGTGTATGGCAACTCCATTTTCAATAACATAGTCGTCGCCAAGTGTTTCAATAATCTTGCCTATTGTTTCTTCAAGTTTTCCTATAATGTTCCAAGCTAAATCGTCTTCAATAGGAAAAGCAGTTTCTCGCGTAATATATTCTTTAATCATTTTAATTTGTATGTCTTTTGTTTTTCAACTCGTCAACTTTTCTACTCGCCAACTGAAAAACTATGCACTATGAACTATGGACTATGCACTAATATAAGCTACTCCCTAAAGTCAGTAGGCTTTGCTCCGAGATTGTTCAGAACATAGCGGCTGAAATGGGAGAGCGAAGAAAAGCCGAAAATGTCGCTTATCTCCGTAAAGGTAAGGCTGCGGTCGCGAAGCAAGCGGCTAATGTCGAGCGAAGCATACCGCGTAATCCAATAGTTGGCAGGCAGGCCGCTAACCTTCTTTGCCACCTCAGACAAGTATTTTGAAGTAACACAGAGTTTGTCGGCATAGTATCCGATGTCGCGATTTCTGCGATAGTCGCCACGCTCAAGCATATCAAGAAACTGCTCCATCAACTGATAATACTGCGACGTTATCTTGTCCTCGCCATAGAGTTCGGCATGGAAATCGAAGAAGTCGAGTATCATGCACTGCACGGCATTTATCAAGATGTCGCGCAGGAAGTGATGAGTGGTTTCTCTCAGTCGCTGCTTAATGTTCTCAAAGTTCTGGATACACCTTTGCTGCTGACTTGGAGTGAGATGCATTATAGGGTTATTGAACAAAGAGAGGTGTCCCTTCATTCCGTAATTGCTCTGCGGCGTACTCACTTCGATAAACTCCTGAGTGATGTAGATTACGCATACTTTGAAATCATCGCTCTGGAACAGTTCTTTTGTCAAGTCGCCTCGTCGCGGAATAATCATACAGTCGCCAGCATTGAAGCGATAGTTATTGTTATTAAACTCGAAGGTTGCATAGCCCTTATAGCAGTAGGCATGGCATATATAGCCAGCGTAAAGAGAATTGCCTACTCGCTCAAGCGTGTCGTCGATTATGATATTCTGTATTATCTCCATAGGCTACAAAGTTATAAATTTGTCATGAAAAACAAGCCTATGGATGTTATAAAAGTATTTAAGTTTATGAGTTGTTAAGTTAGTGAGTTGTTTTTTAAGCACTTTAGTTTGCATTATGAATTAGTTAACTAAAGAACTCATGAACTCATAAACCTAAAAACTCATAAACTCATGCCTCAATCTTCAGGGTTCCACTGCATGAACCATTTCTTCTGATCCTCGTATGGCATATTGAAGTAGCGTGCCTCCTTGTCAAGCGAGCGAATCTTCTGCATCTCATTATCAGTAAGCGAAAAGTCGAACACTTCAAAGTTCTCCTTTATGTGTGCAGGGTTCGACGAGCCAGGAATGACAGAGAAACCCTCTTGCAGATGCCAGCGAATGATTACCTGTGCAGCAGATTTTCCGTGTGCCTTTGCTATCTCATTGATTACGGGGTCGCGCAGAATCTCGCCTTTAGAGTCTCTTCCGCCAAGCGGGAACCAGCACTCTATCTTCATGCCGTTCTTTGCGCACATCTCCTGCCAGTGTCTGCGCTGAGCGTAGGGATGACATTCTATCTGGATTATCTGCGGCTTGATGCGTGCAGTCTCAACGAGTGAGTTGAATATAGAGTCGTTAACGTCGAAGTTTGATATGCCTATGGCACGCACCTTGCCCATTTCGAGTGCTTTCTCCATTTCTTTCCATCCACCCACATAGTCGCCTATAGACTGATGGAAATAAACCAAGTCGATATAGTCAACGCCAAGTCTGCCCAGCATCCGGTCTATTGCTTTAAGGGTTTTGCCCTCGCCATATTCGTTAGGCCACAACTTACTTGTTATCCAGATTGAGTCGCGGTCGATGCCACTGTCCTTAACTGCCTGTCCTACGCTTTGTTCGTTCTGATAAGCATGGGCAGTATCAATGTGGCGATAGCCGCACTTCAGCGCAGTCAGCACAGAGTTATAAGTTGTCTCACCTGCGGGGATGCTGTAGACACCGAGTCCCAGCTGCGGCATCTGAACGCCATTGTTTAATGTCAGAAATGTTTGTCCGTTCATAATTGTTGTAATTAATAATGTAAATAATGTGAATAATACTTTTTTCATTTCCCTAATACTTTAAATAAATTTACGAGTTTGTTTATCGGTTGCAAAGTTACAACGAGACCTGCTGTCGGCACTTACATAAATGTTGGACTATTTTTCCAAAATTGCCGAAAAAGAAAAAAACATCTACCAAACAACAAAAAAGCAAAAACTGTTGTAACAATTTCGTAACATCAATGTAACTTTATCTTAACGGCATTTTTTTTGCACTGTGTTTTAACTACATTAAATTTGCAGCAGAAATAAAATTAAATCAAACGATTATGAAAGCTACACAAGACTATCTGATTATCGCACTGAATCTGCTCGGTGCACTCGGACTGCTCATCTACGGCATGCGCATGATGAGCGAGGCTTTGCAGAAAATGGCTGGCTCAAAACTGAGAAACATTCTCGGAGCCATGACTACCAACCGGCTGACTGGTATGCTTACGGGAACTTTCGTCACTTGTGCCGTACAATCATCGTCTGCCACTACGGTTATGACCGTGTCGTTTGTAAGTGCAGGTTTGCTAACTCTCGCACAAGCCATAAGCATAATAATGGGAGCCAACATTGGAACCACGCTGACGGCATGGATTATGTCGCTCGGATATAACGTAGACCTGACTACAGTTGTTTTTCCTGCCTTCATCGTGGGAATGTTCCTAATCTACAAGAAACGCCACCGCTTCTTAGGCGACTTCCTCTTCGGAATAGCCTTCATGTTTCTGTCGCTTGTCATGCTGAGCACGTCGGGCAAGCAATTAGACCTTGCCAACAATCCTGCGGTGGTTGACTTCTTCGCCTCTTTCGACACATCGAGTTATTTCACAATAATCGCTTTCCTTGCTATCGGAACTATAATAACCTGCATCGTTCAGTCGTCGGCTGCCGTAATGGCTATAACCATCATGCTCTGCTCTACGGGCGTGCTGCCGATTTATCTGGGAATAGCACTCGTAATGGGCGAGAACATAGGAACAACAGCAACAGCCAACCTTGCCGCTCTTGGAACAAACCTGCAAGCACGACGAGCAGCACTGGCTCATCTGATCTTCAATGTGATTGGAGTCATCTGGGTTCTGATAGTGTTCTACCCATTCGTTGACTTGGTTTGCAACATGGTTGGCTACGACAGCAGCATGGCTGGACAGACTGAACGCCTGCCTGTGGTATTGGCAATGTTCCACACCTGCTTCAACTTACTGAATACATTATTCCTGATTGGACTCATACCGCAGATGGAGAAGATTGTTTGCTGGCTCATGCCTGAAAAGAAAGAGAAGGCGGAAGAAGGACTGCAACTGAAATATATTCAGGCAAAACTGATGCAGACTCCCGAATTGTCGGTCTTGCAGGCGCAGAAAGAGACAACATCGTTTGCCGAAAGCATTCAGAAGATGTACGAGACTACAACACAACTGCTGAGGGAAACCGACAGCAAGAGAGCTGACAACCTGTTCAGGACTATTGAGAAACAAGAGGACATCGCCGACAGGACTGAAATAGAAATAGCACGCTACATCGGACAAGTGGGCAACGACCATCTGAGCGACGATACGAAGACGGGCATAAGGCAAATGCTGCGCGAGATTAGCGAGATAGAGAGCATCGGCGATGCTTGCTACAACATGGCAAGAATAATGATAAGACTGAAGTCTGCGGGCAAAGATTATACTGAAGAGCAGCAAAGCCAACTTGAAGAAATGATGCGCCTCTGCAACAATGCTCTAAGCAGGATGAACCAAGTGATGAACTCGGAACGCACTCAAAAAGACGCACTAGAGAGCATACGCATAGAGCATGAGATAAATGCAAAGAGAGACGAACTGAAAAAAATCAACATCCAGTCTGTCAACGACAAGAAGTATGACTACAAACTGGCTTCTTCGTTTGCCGACATGGTTAATGAACTTGAACAACTCGGCGACTACATCATCAACGTTGTTCAGACAAGATATGGGAAAAGCTTAGTTCATAGTTTTTCAGTTGACAAGTAGACGAACTTAGTATAGTGCATAGTTGGGCTGGATTAATGATTAAGGAATAATGATTAATGATTAAGGTTCCTGTTCAAGTTAAGGTTTAGGTCTCCGTTAACGTTCAAGTTAAGGTTCACGTTCTTACAATCTGAAAGCAGTTTTCCGTTTCCTGCCCTTGCCGAGTGAAAAACCTGCAATTTTCAGAGCCGAGTTGGGTAAAAAATTGATTAACAACCCCCGCCCATAACTTAAAAATTCTGAACCGAGAAAAACAAAGTTGCAAAATATGCGAGTATTTGGCGGCTTTTCGTTGTTTTTAGTAAATCGTTCAATATCAAGACATTATAGCTTTTGCATCATAACACATAAGTGTTAAAAAAGTCAAAGGGCATCTTTCGCAGTGCGAAAGGGCACCTTTGACACTGCAATATGCCACATATCGCAGTGCGATATGCCACGTTTCGCATCGCGAAAGGACACCTTTCACTTTTTCGTTCCTTATGTTCGTTTACATAGTTTAAGCCGATTGATTAACAATTAAACGCTTTTTAACATTCAGCCTCGTGCCAAACGGAAAATCTTTCTCTAGAATGAAAATTTTGGATGACAAAAATTTCTCATAACAAACGTTAATTTTTAACATTTCATCCACATAAAACAACCTCAATAATTGCATTTTTTGCCAACACCACTAACTTTAAGAATCTTTTTGTAAATTTGTAGTCAAATTTAAATTATGGCAAGAAAAAAGAGAACTTGCCAAGAATGGAAATGAAACGGCAACAAATTGTTACCAGCTAAAATGGAAGAAGATAAAGATTTTCTAAGACAAGATAACAACTATCGCTCATTAAAGGCATTTCAAAAAGCGGAGTGCATCTACGATGTGACATTCTATTTTGCCCATAAGTTTCTGAAAACAGGCGACCGAACCATTGACCAGATGGTTCAGGCGGCTCGGTCAGGTAAGCAGAATTTAGCAGAAGGAAACATTGATGGAATCACTTCACGAGAGATGGAACTAAAACTAACCAACGTCAATCGTGCATCGCTTCACGAACTGCTACTTGACTACGAGGACTATCTGCGTGTTAGAGGATTGGAGCAATGGAAATATGACGACCCTCGCTGTGTTCAGGCACGCACATTCTGCAAAAAACATCTTGACTCAGCTGTCTATCGGGAGAAAATCAAGGAACGTTCCGACCAGACGATAGCCAATATTGCCATTACACTTATTCACCAGTGTGATGTGCTCATTAGAGGTCTCATAGAATGGAAGAAGCGAGACTTCAAGGAGAAGGGCGGCATCAAGGAGGAGATGTATCGAGCCAGGAGAGACTGGCAACAGAGGAATGGGTATAATGAGCGATATGGGACTAATGCACAACCTCCCAATCAGCCCATTAAACCCAATAATCCCAAAAATTGAATCGCTGATTAATTATTACGAGTTAGTGGGTAACTATTATACACTTAGTGGGTAACTCTCAAAGATGTTATTTTTTTATTACCATTGCAACTTTATGTTCAATCTTAGCATCTACTTTCCTTATATACTGCTGGTTTACTCGTAAGACCCATAGCGGAATTTAGAACTTATTTGAAGGATTGTTCGGTGTGTTTATCATGCATATCAATGCTTTTGTGAAGCATTCACAAAATATATTGTTGTCGGATTATCAAGGCAGCCTACAAAAACAAATAACAGATAGCTCTATCATCAACTTCGCTGATAAAACTATCTGTTATTAAATTGTGTCAGAATTCTATATATATATATTTGTCTAACAAAGAAAAGATAATTCTTACAAAATCCTTCCAAATATTTTCAGACTAAGAACTGGATAGACAACTATCTTTGAAAGTATCTTGTTGAAATCATCATCACCACCTTCAAAATTCATCTTCGACAACTTAACGTCGTTTCCACTCTCAAAGTCTTTTGCATATACTCCAGGTTTGCCCCAAAACTGGACTCCTAAATCGAACATAACGCTGACTCGTTTCTTTGGCACAGCACGACCGAATCCAATTCCAAGATATGGTTTGAAACTATTAACCTTGATAGAACCATCTACATATCCATCTATGCTACTCGGAATAAGATAGTCGCCAATCTCTACTCCTATCTTATCTAAATCGCCAGAGCTGACGGAAATAGGTGTAGTGTTTTTCAGAGTTACTACTTTAGATTTACCAATGTAAGCACCAGCCGTAAAGCGGAAAGAGCTATGACAAGAAGGATAAATATCGAAAAGCAAATTGAAATCGCACATATTGAGTTCTCCCTTCACACCAACATTACCCAAATATCTTCCATACTCACCATAATAATCGCTATAGCCATAAGAATTTGCAATGCTTCGCACGTCATAATCATTATTATAACTGAATTTAGGCATAAAGTTAATACCTGTACGCACCTGAACATGATGACCTATAGGCATTGCAACATGCAGACCAACAAGCCCATCAGTACCAGTAGACATTCCCGAAGACAAATGATTAAACATATTATCATCCTGCGCCTTAACTAATTGCACGCCAAAAAGAAAACTAAGCAGCAACACTGCCATTACTTTAGATTTAATCTTCATTACATGAAACTAATTTAAAACTCTATTTTTAGGTGTATAACATAGGATAACAAACAAAATAAAAAACCGCTATTCCTTATCTGAAATAGCGGTTTTCTTATAGTAAAAAGTAAATAATTCTTTTTTAATATTCAGCCAATTTTATTCAGCTTTAGCCTCTTCAGCCTTTGTTTCTTCAGCTACAGGAGCCTCAGTTGCAGGTGTTTCTGCTGCAGCCTTAGAGCTTGAACGACGGCTACGACGAGTCTTCTTAGCAGCAGTCTTTGTCTTTGCCATATTCTCATCGAAGTCAACGAGCTCGATGAAAGCCATTTCAGCAGCGTCACCCTGACGTGTACCAAGCTTAATAACGCGTGTATATCCACCTGGACGGTCACCAACTTTTTCTGCTACGGTGCTGAACAACTCTTTCAGAGCATGCTTGTCCTGAAGATAGCTGAACACTACGCGACGAGAATTGGTTGTGTCTTCCTTGCAACGTGTTATCAGTGGTTCTACATACTTCTTTAAGGCTTTAGCCTTTGCGAGGGTCGTAGTGATTCTTTTGTGCATAATCAGCGAGATTGCCATGTTAGCTAACATAGCGTGACGATGAGATGCAGTACGACCCAGATGGTTGAATTTTTTATTATGTCTCATTTTTGTTTTCGTTTTATTGACAAAGTGCTATTGCATATTACAATATTTCGCTTCAACAGCTCAAATCGTAATTGCCATTACTCTTTGTCTAATTTGTACTTTGTAATATCGGTTCCAAACGACAGATTCAGACTCTCGAGCAAATCATCAAGCTCAGAAAGCGATTTCTTACCAAAGTTGCGGAACTTAAGAAGGTCGGTCTTGTTGTATTGAACAAGGTCGCCGAGTGTCTCAACGTCAGCAGCCTTCAAACAGTTGAGGGCGCGAACAGAAAGACTCATGTCAACGAGTTTTGTCTTCAACAACTGACGCATGTGAAGAACTTCCTCATCAAATTCTTGGTTGCCGTCGATTTCTGGATTCTCAAGAGTAATCTTTTCATCGCTGAACAACATGAAATGATGGATAAGAATCTTAGCTGCTTCTTTAAGCGCATCTTTTGGGTGAATAGAACCGTCTGTAGCCACCTCTATAATGAGCTTCTCATAGTCAGTTTTCTGCTCGACACGATAAGGCTCAACAGAGTATTTGACATTACAGATAGGGGTGTAGACAGAATCGATTGGAATAATGTTGACATCTGTGCAGAACTGACGGTTTTCATCGGCTACTACCCAACCGCGACCTTTATTTATTGTAAGATCAATCTGCATAGAAGCTTTGGCATCTAAATGACAAATCACCAAATCAGGGTTTAACACTTCAAATCCAGTTAGATACTTGTTGATATCACCTGCCTTGAATTCTGTAGAATTCTCAACGGTGATACTAACTTTCTCGTTCTCGAATTCTTCTACTACTTGCTTGAAGCGTACTTGCTTCAAGTTCAAGATAATGTTGGTTACATCTTCCTTTACGCCAGGGACTGAGGAAAATTCATGATCAACACCATTGATTTTAAGGGTGTTGATTGCGAAGCCCTCAAGAGACGAAAGGAGAATGCGGCGGAGTGAGTTACCAATGGTAACTCCGAAACCAGGCTCTAATGGACGAAACTCGAACTTACCGAATTTGTCAGAAGCCTCCAACATTACAACTTTGTCGGGTTTTTGAAATGCTAATATCGCCATTAATTTAATGATTTATTTAGAGTACAACTCAACGATTAACTGCTCCTTAATGCTTTCAGGAATGTCGGCACGATCTGGCTTGTGCAAGAACTTACCGCTCTTTGTGTTTTCATCCCACTCGATCCAAGGATACTTACTATGATTGAAACCTGCTAATGCTGCTTCAATTACTTCTAATGATTTGGCCTTCTCACGAACACCAACAATTTGTCCAGGCTTTACTTGAAATGAAGGAATGTTTACAACCTTACCATCTACAACAATGTGCTTGTGACTAACAAGCTGACGAGCAGCTGCACGTGTTGGAGCAATCCCAAGACGGAACACAACATTGTCAAGACGGCTCTCAAGATTCTGCAAGAGCACCTCACCAGTAATACCTTCAGACTTAGAAGCCTTTTCAAACATATTACGGAACTGACGCTCTAACACACCATAAGTGTATTTAGCCTTTTGCTTCTCTGCCAACATGACAGCATACTCTGACATCTTGCGACGACGATTGTTGCCATGCTGTCCAGGAGGGAAGTTTCTCCTAGACAAAACTTTGTCCGCGCCAAAAATTGGTTCACCAAAGCGACGGGCAATTTTAGATTTCGGTCCAATATATCTTGCCATAAAATAATGAAATTTGGGTGTGAAGGTTCTCACACCCTTTTAATAAAATATAAAAATTAAACTCTACGACGTTTTGGAGGACGGCAACCATTATGTGGTAATGGTGTTACGTCTATAATCTCAGTAACCTCGATTCCTGCTCCATGAATAGCACGAATAGCAGATTCGCGACCATTTCCTGGACCTTTTACATAAGCCTTAACTTTACGCAGACCTAAATCGTAAGCTACTTTTGCACAATCTTCGGCAGCCATCTGTGCAGCATAAGGGGTATTCTTTTTTGAGCCACGGAATCCCATCTTACCAGCTGAAGACCAAGAAATCACCTGACCTTCACTGTTTGCCAAAGATACGATAATATTGTTAAATGAACTATGGACATGAAGCTGTCCGAGAGCGTCTACTTTAACGTTTCTCTTCTTTGAAGTGACTGTTTTCTTTGCCATTGTTTTAATGTGAAAATGTTTAACAACCAAATTAGGATAGACAAATAAATTATACTATCTTTCCTAATTATTTTACTTTGTGGCCTTCTTCTTATTAGCAACAGTCTTCTTCTTACCTTTACGGGTACGAGCATTATTCTTGGTGCTCTGACCACGAACTGGAAGACCGTGACGATGACGAACTCCACGATAGCAACCAATATCCATCAGTCGCTTGATATTCAACTGGATCTCAGAACGGAGATCACCTTCTACTTTGAATTCAGCGCCGATAATTTCACGGATTTTGGCAGCTTGATCATCACTCCACTCGTTGACTTTCAAGTCGCGGCTGACACCAGCCTTGTCCAATATCTTTGCTGAACTACTTCGACCAATACCATAGATATAGGTCAATGCGATTTCGCCACGCTTATTCTGGGGCAAATCTACTCCAACAATTCTTATTGCCATTGATAAAATTTAATTGATAAAATCAAAAATAATTTGTAATGAACTAAAAAGCATGCAAAGGTATTAAAAATATTCCATCTAGATACCAAATTATGCTTATTTAACATTAACCTTGACGCATTTTCATCTTAGGGTTCTTCTTATTGATAACAAATAAGCGACCTTTACGACGAACAATTTTGCACTCAGGTGTACGTTTTTTTAATGATGCTCTTGTCTTCATAATATATAATTGTTTATTTATATCTGAACACAATTCTACCCTTAGTAAGGTCATAAGGACTCATTTCAACCTTAACCTTATCGCCAGGCAGGATTTTAATGTAATGCATTCTCATCTTTCCAGAGATATGAGCTATTATCTGAACTCCATTCTCAAGTTCTACTCTGAACATCGCATTAGAAAGTGACTCGAGAATTGTACCATCTTGTTCGATTGCAGTCTGTTTTGCCATATTAATCTGTTTTTCTCTCTAAAGTTTCTATATCCTCAAACGAAGACAATATTTCTGCTTCTCCATTGCGAATTGAAATAGTATGCTCGAAATGTGCTGCCCACTTTCCATCTTTTGTACGTATAGTCCATCTGTCAGGCATCATGTATATATTTCTATCCCCCATAGTAATCATCGGTTCAATTGCTATACACATACCAGCCTTAAGGGTCTTGCCGTTACCTCGTCTACCATAATTAGGTACTGGAGGGTCTTCATGCATTTTCTTGCCTATACCATGACCGGTAAGTTCGCGAACCACACCATATCCATTCAATTCGCAATAATCTTGAACAGAAGCGCCAATATCACCAATATGATTTCCTGCTTTTGCTGCCTTTATACCTAAATATAGAGATTCTTTCGTAACCCGGAGAAAGTGTTTTACCTCTTCAGAAACTTCACCCACACAAAATGTGTAACAAGAATCCCCATTATATCCATTCAGATAAGTTCCACAATCTATAGAGATTATATCACCTTCTTTCAGAATAGTTTTTTCGTCAGGTATACCGTGAACAACAACGTCATTCACAGATGTGCATATACTTGCGGGAAACGGCTCTCCATATGGATTAGGGAAATTCTTAAAGGTTGGTATTGCACCATTGTCTCTGATAAATTCCTCAGCTATTTTATCCAATTGGAGAGTCGATATTCCTGGACGTATATTCTTGGCTAACTCTGCAAGTGTTTTACCAACTAACTGGTTAGCCTTGCGCATTAAATCAATTTCGTCTTCAGTCTTGAGAAAGATATTCATCTTCAGCTAAAAGACTTTAGTAGGCAGAAGCTCCGTTATTGCGTGTACGACCAGAGTTGAGCAATCCATCGTAATGACGCATCATAAGGTGACTCTCAATCTGCTGTAATGTATCAATTACAACTCCGACAAGAATCAGCAATGAAGTGCCTCCAAAGAACTGTGCAAAACCCTGTTGAACATTTAGCAATCCAGCTAATGCTGGCATAATAGCAATAAATGCAATAAACAGAGAACCTGGGAAGGTAAGACGAGACATAACAGTATCGATGTAATCAGCTGTTGGTTTACCTGGTTTAATACCTGGAATATAACCATTGTTTCTCTTCATGTCTTCCGCCATCTGTGTTGGATTCAGGGTAATTGCAGTATAGAAATATGTAAATGCAATAATCAATATCGCAAATATAACATTATACAACAAACTTGTGTGATCCATTAATGAGCGGAAAATAGAACTTGTATTGTCTGTAGAATACTGAACAATAGCCAATGGAATAAACATTATTGCCTGAGCAAAGATAATAGGCATCACATTTGCAGCAAACAACTTCAAAGGAATGTACTGGCGAGCACCTCCATATTGTTTATTTCCAACGACACGTTTAGCATACTGTACAGGTACCTTTCTAACACCTTGTACTAATACAATAGCAGCGCAAATTACAGCGAAAAGTATAAGTATTTCAATAATAAACATAACAAGTCCACCACCAGAAATAGCAGTGAATCGTGATGTTACTTCTTGGATAAATGCCTGTGGAAGACGGGCAATAATACCAATCATAATTATCAAAGAAATACCATTACCAATACCCTTGTCTGTAATTCTCTCACCTAACCAGAGGATAAACATACTTCCAGCTGCAAGAATAACAATTGCAGGCCAAATAAATACAGACCAATCAATCCCTTGAGCTAAAGCACCACCTGACTGAACACGGAGATTTATCAGATATGAAGGAGCCTGAAATAACAAAATACCAACAGTCAATATACGAGTATACCAACTGATTTTCTTTCGTCCACTTTCACCTTCACGCTGCATCTTCTGGAAGTAAGGTACTGCAACAGCAAGAAGCTGCATTACAATTGAGGCCGAGATATATGGCATGATTCCCAATGCAAATATAGATGCATTAGAAAATGCACCACCAGAGAACATGTCGAGAAGTGACATCAAGCCACCCTCTGTTTGTGAATGCAGATTTTCTAGACTTGATGGATCAATTCCTGGAAGTACTACGAATGATCCAAAACGATAAATTGCAATAAACAGGATAGTGATGAGGATTCGCTGACGCAAATCCTCCACTTTCCAACAGTTCTTTAGTGTCTCAATAAACTTTTTCATTTAATTAAATTTGAGTTGTGATACCACCAACTGCCTCTATAGCCTTTTTCGCTGTTTCAGAGAAGGCATGGGCTTCTACTTCGAGCTTGATAGTCAATTCTCCGTTACCCAAGATTTTCACTAGTTTCTTACCATTAGTAAGACCTGCATCTTTAAGTTCTGCAATTCCGATTTTAGTAAGATTCTTACCTTCAGCAATTGCCTGGAGAGTAGAGAGGTTAACTGCAAAGTATTCTTTATGGTTTATATTCTTAAAACCAGCCTTTGGTAAGCGACGCTGCAATGGCATCTGACCACCTTCAAAACCAATTTTTCTCTTATAACCAGAACGAGATTTTGCACCTTTGTGACCACGTGTAGATGTACCGCCTAAGCCAGAACCTGGTCCACGTCCGATACGACGACGTGAGTGGGTAGAGCCTGCTGCTGGTTTCAAATTATGTAGTTTCATTATCAATCGATTTAAAATTGTGAGTTATTATTCTACTATGGTTACCAAATGATGAACCTTCTTAATCATTCCACGAAGACTTGGAGTATCCTCAACCTCTACAACTTGTGAAATTTTGTGCAAGCCTAAAGCCTGAAGGGTACGTTTCTGGTCAATAGGATAACCAATCTTACTCTTAATTTGCTTAATCTTTATTGTTGCCATTGTTATTCTCCTTATCCTCTAAATACTTTTTCCATGCTGATACCACGGTCATGAGCAACTGTGTATGCATCGCGCATTTCACTTAGTGCAAGTATAGTAGCCTTTACAAGATTATGTGGGTTAGAAGATCCCTTAGACTTAGCCAAGACATCAGTAACACCAGCACTCTCAAGAACAGCACGCATAGCACCACCAGCAACCATTCCAGTACCGGCAGCAGCAGGCTTAAGGAATACTTTAGCACCATCGAAACTCATCTCCATCTCATGTGGAATAGTACCTTTGATAACAGGTACTTTAACAAGATTCTTCTTTGCAGACTCAACACCTTTAGCAATAGCGGCTGTTACTTCGCCAGCTTTGCCGAGTCCCCAACCGATAACGCCATTACCATCTCCTACAACGACAATGGCTGCGAATGTAAATGTTCGACCACCTTTGGTTACCTTAGTTACACGATTAATTGCAACCAAGCGATCTTTTAATTCTACATCACTATTGATTTTAACTTTGTTCATTGCCATAATCGTTTAAAATTTAAGTCCTCCTTTACGAGCGCCATCAGCAAGTTCCTTAACTCGTCCATGATACAAATAACCATTACGATCAAAAACGACTGTTGTGATGCCTGCTGCTTGAGCTTTTTGTGCGATTAATTCTCCAACTTTTGCTGCCTGTTCTTTCTTTGGCATAGCTTCCATGCCAAGTGAAGAAGCAGAAGCAAGTGTTGTTCCTCTCAGGTCATCGATAACCTGAACATAAATCTGCTTGTTAGAACGGAAAACACTCATGCGAGGACGCTCTGCTGTTCCGTTTACCTTCTTGCGAATTCTATATTTAATCTTAATTCGTCTTTCTACTTTCTTTGTTGTCATAATACTAAATTTTTAAATATTATTTAGCTGCAGCAGTCTTACCAGACTTTCTGCGAATAACCTCGCCTTTGAACAAGATACCCTTACCCTTGTATGGCTCAGGCATACGGAAAGAACGAATCTTAGCACAAATGAGTCCAAGCAACTGCTTGTCGCATGACTCTAACATTAAGAGAGGGTTTTGGTTTCTTTCAGATTTTGTTTCAACTTTAACCTCTTTAGGAAGCTGAATGAAAATCGGGTGAGTATATCCGAGTGCAAATTCAATAAGATTTCCTTGATTAGAAACACGATATCCAACACCTACCAACTCAAGTGTCTGCTTAAAGCCTTCGCTTACGCCAATAACCATATTATTAACCAATGAACGATATAAGCCATGGAAAGCTTGCTTTTGCTTTACGTTGACAGGACTATTTTCATCTATTTCAAATGATACATGTCCATCTTCAATCTTTACCTTTATTGAAGGATCAACTTTCTGTGAAAGTTCACCTTTAGGACCTTTAACATTAACAATACCATCTTTCAGAGTAACTGTAACACCAGCTGGTATACTAATTGGCAATTTACCTATTCTAGACATATTTAATCCTCCAATTAATAAACGAAGCAAAGAACCTCGCCGCCAATCTTAAGTTCAGCAGCCTCTTTGTCTGTCATTACACCTTTGGATGTAGATAAAATTGCAATACCTAATCCGTTAATTACTCTCGGCATGTCCTTATATCCAGTATACTTGCGAAGACCTGGAGTAGAAACTCTTTTCAACACCTTAATGGCATTAGTCTTTGTAACTGGATCATATTTCAAAGCAACTTTAATAGTGCCTTGAGGACCATCTTCAATGAACTTATAGTTCAGAATATAGCCCTTTTCGAAAAGGATTTTTGTGATTTCCTTTTTCAAATTTGAGGCAGGAACTTCAACGACACGGTGATGTGCCATGATAGCATTTCTAAGCCTCGTCAGATAATCTGCTATTGGATCTGTCATTATAAATAAATGTTTAATTAATCGGGACTACCCCGACAATATTAAAAAAATACTAGAGTCTTACCAACTTGCTTTCTTTACTCCTGGAATTAGACCAGCTGAAGCCATCTCTCTGAACTGAATACGAGAGAGACCGAACTGACGAATATATCCTTTAGGACGTCCTGTTACTTTACAACGATTGTGTAAACGGATAGGATTTGCGTTCTTTGGAATACTCTGCAGTTTTCTTGCCGCTTCATAAGCTTCTGCGGGATCCTCTGCTGTCGCAATAATTTTCTTTAAGTTTGCACGTTTTTCAGCATAACGAGCAACTAACTTTGCGCGCTTAACCTCGCGAGCTTTCATTGATTCTTTTGCCATAGATATTAATCGTTTTTAGCGTTTTTGAAAGGAAGACCAAATGCCTTGAGCAGTGCATAGCCTTCTTCATCAGTCTTAGCAGATGTAACAAAAGTAATGTTCATACCCTGTATACGATCTACTGAATCAATATTGATCTCTGGGAATATAATTTGTTCCTGGATACCAAGAGTATAATTACCACGACCATCAAACTTGCTTTCAATACCTTTGAAGTCACGGATACGTGGAAGAGCAATTCTAACCAACTTCTCAAGGAATTCGTACATGCGCTCACGGCGAAGTGTTACCATAACACCGATAGGCATCTTTTTACGTAACTTAAAGTTGGCAACGTCCTTCTTTGAATATGTAGCAACAGCTTTCTGACCTGTGATAGAAGAGATTTCATTGATTGCCACATCAATAATTTTCTTATCTTGAGTAGCATCTCCTAAACCTTGATTAACGACAATCTTCTTCAGCACAGGAATCTGCATAGAAGAACTATAATTGAACTGCTGTTTTAAAGCAGGAGCGATAGTTTCAAGATATGTTTTCTTTAATTGTGCTGTATTCATTATTTAATCTCCTCTCCTGATTTTTTAGCAATACGAATTACATTTTTTCCCTCATGCTTAATTGAGATACGAGTAGGTTTTCCACTCTTTGGGTCAATCAAACTAAGATTAGAAATATGTATAGGTGCTTCCATCTTAACAATGCCTCCTTGAGGATTCTTAGCTGAAGGTTTCTGGCTCTTAGAGACGAGCTTTACACCTTCAACAAGAGCCTTACGTTCAGCTACAAAAACCTTCAGCACCTTGCCAGTTTTTCCTTTATCTTCACCAGAAAGGACAATAACATTATCACCTTTCTTAATATGTAACTTATTCATTAGCTTACTATTGTTTTCGTTATAATTAGAGAACCTCTGGTGCTAAAGATACGACTTTCATATTTACTGCACGCAGTTCACGAGCAACAGGGCCGAAGATACGACTACCACGCAACTCACCTGCGTTGTTCAGCAATACACAAGCATTGTCATCGAATCGGATGTAAGAACCATCAGCTCGACGAATTTCTTTCTTTGTGCGAACAATTAAAGCCTTAGATACTGCACCCTTCTTCAAATCACTTGATGGGATAACATTCTTTACTGATACTACAATAACGTCTCCCACACTAGCATAACGGCGGCGTGTTCCACCAAGCACACGGATGCACAAAGCCTCACGAGCACCGCTGTTATCGCATACAGTTAGTCTTGATTCTGCTTGTATCATAATTACTTAGCTTTTTCAATTATTTGAACTAATCTCCATCTCTTAGTTTTACTTAAGGGACGAGTCTCCATAATGAGCACTGTATCACCTACATTAGCTTCATTATTCTCATCGTGAACATGGTATTTCTTTGTTTTCTGAACAAATTTACCATATATTGGGTGCTTCTCTTTGAACTTAGCAGCAATAACAATGGTCTTATCCATTTTGTTGCTAGTTACGACACCCTGTCTTACTTTTCTTAAATTTCTTGTTTCCATCTAAACCATTGTTATTTATTAAGTTCTCTCTGACGAAGTTCTGTCTTCATACGTGCAATATCACGACGAGTTGCCTTAATCTGTGATGGATTCTCTAAAGGAGTAATTGTGTGATTCAACTTCATCTGCTGAAGCTTAGCTGTTTCTCCTTCAATTCTTTCAACCAAATCATTGGTCTCCAGTTTCTTTATTTCATTCATCTTCATGGCTTATGCATTTTTATCGTAATCACGTCTAACAACAAACTTTGTTTTAACAGGAAGCTTCTGAGCACCGAGACGAAGAGCCTCTTTTGCGACTTCAAAACTAACACCTTCTACTTCGAAAAGAATTCTACCAGGTGTTACAGGAGCTACCCATCCAGCAGGGTCACCTTTACCTTTACCCATACGCACATCAGCAGGCTTACGTGTAATTGGTTTATCTGGGAAAATACGAATCCACACCTGACCTTCACGATTCATGTAGCGATTAACTGCCACACGAGCTGCTTCAATCTGACGGCTATCAATCCATTTTGCTTCGAGTGTTTTGATACCAAACGAACCGAAAGCCAATTGTGTTCCTCTGTGGGCGTTTCCTTTGTTTCCGCGTCCATCTTGAGGTCTTCTATATTTTACTCTTTTTGGCTGTAACATAATCGATTTTTACTTTTAGCGGTTATTGTTTCTTTTACGATTACCTCTGCCAGTACGTCCACCGTTACGGCCTCCATGATTTGGCTTTTCCTGAGCAAAGTTAGGAGTAAGGTCTCTTTCTCCGTAAACTTCACCGCGGCAAATCCAAACTTTAATACCTAATAATCCCACCTTAGTGAGAGCTTCTGCCTGACAATAATCGATGTCTGCACGGAAAGTATGCAGAGGAGTACGTCCTTCCTTATACATTTCCTTACGAGCCATTTCGGCACCGTTCAGACGACCAGTGATTTGAACCTTAATACCTTCTGCACCTGCACGCATTGTATTAGCAATAGCCATCTTGATAGCACGGCGATAAGCAATCTTACCTTCTACCTGGCGAGCGATGTTATTAGCAACAATGGTAGCATCTAATTCAGGTTTCTTAACTTCAAAGATATTAATTTGAATCTCTTTGTTATAGAGTTTCTTAAGTTCCTCTTTCAGTTTATCTACATCTTGTCCACCTTTACCAATGACAATGCCTGGACGGGCTGTACAAATAGTTATGGTAACGAGTTTCAATGTACGTTCAATGACAATCTTAGAAACGCTAGCCTTAGCCAGACGCTCATTAAGATACTTACGGATTTTCATATCCTCAACGAGGTTGTCACCGAAGTTCTTGCCACCAAACCAGCTTGAATCCCAAGGTCTGATATAACCAAGACGGTTACTAATTGGATTAACTTTCTGTCCCATACTACTTATTATTTTTCGTCATTAGTTTTAGAATCAACAAACAAAGTAACATGGTTACTACGCTTACGTATTCTGTAACCACGACCCTGTGGTGCTGGTCTCATTCTCTTCATCGTTACGCCTTCGTCAACGAAAACTCTAGAGATATAAAGTTCGCCGTCTTCAGCCTTGCGATCATTTTTAGCTTCCCAGTTTGCAATAGCTGAACGCAGAAGTTTTTCCACATCAGCAGCAGCCTGTTTCTTAGAGAATCTGAGGACACCAAGAGCACGGTTCACCTCCATACCACGAACCATATCTACGACATAGCGCATTTTTCGTGGAGAAGATGGTACGCCTTTCAATTTAGCAAAATAAAGGCTTTTACGGGCTTCCTTTCTTTTTTCAGCCGAAATATGTTTTCTTGCTCCCATTATGTTTTATTTTTTATTTTCAATGGATGTATTAACCTGTTTATTTCTTGTTTCCGGCATGACCACCAAACTTACGAGTTGGAGAGAATTCTCCGAGTTTGTGTCCAACCATGTTTTCTGTGATGTAAACAGGGATAAATTTATTTCCGTTATGCACTGCAACAGTATGTCCCACAAAATCGGGAGATATCATTGATGCTCTAGCCCATGTCTTAACAACAGTCTTCTTGCCACTTTCATTCATGGCGAGAATTTTCTTCTCAAGCGACACGTTGATATATGGACCTTTTTTTAATGAACGACTCATAATTTACTCTTGTTAACTGTTTATTTTTTAGCTCTTTCAATAATATACTTGTTAGAAAGCTTCTTAGGTGCGCGTGTCTTGAGACCCTTAGCGTACAAGCCTTTACGAGAGCGTGGATGTCCACCAGACTGACGTCCTTCACCACCACCCATTGGGTGATCGTGTGGGTTCATAACAACACCACGGTTGTGAGGACGACGTCCGAGCCAGCGGCTACGACCAGCCTTACCAGACTGTTCGAGTGCGTGGTCAGAGTTACCAACACTACCTACAGTTGCTCTACAAGCACTAAGAATTTTACGAGTTTCTCCTGAGGGGAGTTTAATTACACAATAACTGCCTTCACGAGAAGTCAACTGAGCAAAGTTACCAGCCGAACGAACCAGCAAAGCTCCCTGTCCAGGACGCAATTCAATATTGTGAATTACAGTACCTACAGGAATGTTTGCTAATGGAAGAGCATTACCGATTTCTGGAGCTGCCTCAGCGCCAGAAAGCAGAGTTGTGCCAACCTGAAGTCCATTAGGAGCAATAATGTAACGTTTTTCACCATCAGCGTAGAAGAGCAGAGCGATACGAGCCGAGCGGTTTGGATCGTATTCGATTGTCTTTACCACTGCTGGAACACCATCTTTCTCACGTTTGAAGTCGATAACACGATACTTTCTCTTGTGACCGCCACCTCTGTAGCGAACTGTCATCTTACCGGAGTTATTTCTACCACCAGTAGATCGCTTACCGCTAACGAGAGACTTCTCTGGCACGGATGCAGTAATATCCTCGAACGTGCCAATAACTTTGTGTCTTTGACCCGGTGTTACCGGTTTTAATTTACGTACTGCCATTTTTTAATTAAATATTGCTATAAAAATCTATTGTTTCACCTTCTTTGAGAGTAACGATAGCTTTCTTGAATGCATTTTTCTGTCCCTTGATAAGTCCAGCTTTAGTGTAACGTGAAGAACGCTTGCCTGAATAACGACAAGTATTGATATCCACTACCGTCACGTTGTACAGCTCTTCGACTTCCTTCTTAATCTGGAGTTTGTTCGCTTCTGGACGCACAATAAAGCCAAAACGATTTGGATACTTATCTGTAATCTTAGTCATCTTCTCTGTCACCAGAGGTTTTACTATAAATGCCATAGTGATATTATCTCCTTATTTATTGATTAAGACTTCGTCGATTTTAGGCAACGAATTTTCAGTTATGACTACAACATCAGCATTCAAAACTTTGTAAGAATTGAGTGATGATGCGAGCATAACTTCCACGCGCTGCAAGTTACGAGCCGACAAATATACATTTTTATTCTCATCTGACAAAAGGAAAAGCATCTTTTTTCCTTCAGCTTTAAGATTTTTAGTAATATTTACAAAATCTTTAGTCTTTGGTGCATCGAGATTGAAATCTTCTACAACCAAGATAGCATTTTCCTGTGCCTTATATGTAAGTGCAGACCTACGAGCTAAGTCCTTTACTTTTTTGTTGAGTTTGAAACGATAGTCACGAGGACGTGGACCGAACACGCGACCACCACCGCGCATCAGTGGAGAGTTGATATCACCATGACGTGCGCCACCACCACCTTTCTGACGGCCTAATTTACGAGTAGATCCAGCATGTTCGCTTCTTTCTTTAGCTTTAGCGGTTCCTTGACGTTGATTTGCAAGATATTGCTTCACATCCAAATAGAGAACATGATCGTTTGGCTCAATACCGAAGATGGCATCATTCAGGACAACTTTTCTACCAGTTTCCTGACCATTTATATTTAATACACTAACTTCCATTATTTCATTATTAATACGGTTGAACCCTTGCATCCAGCTACTGAACCTTTTATAAGGAGAAGGTTATGTTCTGGAATTACTTTTAAAACTTTCAGATTCTGAGTAGTTACTCTTTCGCTTCCCATGTGTCCACCCATGCGCATGCCTTTGAACACCTTAGCAGGGTAAGAACATGCACCGATAGAACCCGGCTTGCGAGCACGGTCATCCTGTCCGTGAGTGCTTTGACCAACACCACCGAATCCGTGACGCTTCATAACGCCTTGGAATCCCTTACCTTTAGAAGTACCAACAACGTCAACGAACTGTGCATCGTTGAAGATGTCTACTGTAATTGTGTCTCCGAGGTTATATTCCTCGTCAAACTTGAACTCGGCCAAGTGCTTTTTTGGCGTTGTGCCAGCCTTCTTGAAGGTTCCCATCATAGGCTTAGTTGTATTCTTTTCTTTAGCCTCACCGAAACCTAACTGAAGAGCTTTGTAACCATCTTTTTCAATTGTCTTAACTTGGGTTACAACACAAGGACCAGCTTCGATAACAGTGCACGGTACGTTTTTACCGTCGGCACTGAAAACGGATGTCATTCCGATTTTTCTTCCAATTAATCCTGGCATTTCAGTAATTAAATTAATAATAAATTGTATGAATATTTTCTTTCTTTTTAAGTGATATACCACGAAGAACTTACAAAAACACACTTAAAAAGAAACATCCTTATTACTTCTTATTTGAAGACTAAGTTGCTCTTTATCAGCGTATTGTTAGCCTGCAAGCCAGCGCAATACCCACTTTAGCGCGGCAAAGGTACAAATATTTTCCTTTCCCACCAAATATTTTTTCAAATTTCTTTTTGCCAACGACTTATAAAATCGTGTGCAGAGTCAACCTGCAAGTGCAAGTCTATATAAAATCAAGCATCAACACTAACGGCAGACTGAGAATTCAGAAAGGGAACTGAGTTCCTTCAGATGAAAGTATACCACTTTCAAAAACTATCCTTTTTCTTCTTGGAGAGTCTTGACCCGAGCAAAAGAAACAGCCTTCCTAACTGTTTACCGAAAAAAGCAAGCAAAACATAATTGACATATAGTTCAAAATCAACCTCCTGCTGGTTATCAGAAAATATGCTCAATACCCAAGTGATAGGATATATCAACAACGCAGCGACAAGAATTGAATTTGCGCCATCAATAAGTAGATTCCTCATGAATGAACATGATGTTTTTATTTCCATAGCCTGAATACTATTTTTCCAATACAAATACATCTACAAACTTCAAAATCTGGTTTCAACAAAAAAACATACCATGTTTTGCATCTATTCTTGCGGAGGGATTATATATACAATGTATTAGCAATTGGCAAAAAAAGCCGAGAGGTTATACCACTCTCGGCTTTCTCAATTATTGTTTCCGGCTTACTGCCACTAAATCCTATACCTTAATTTCAACTTCTACACCGCTTGGAAGTTCGAGCTTCATCAATGCGTCTACGGTCTTAGCTGTTGAGCTGTAGATATCAATCAAACGCTTGAAGTTAGAAAGTTGGAACTGTTCACGTGCTTTCTTGTTAACGAAAGTACTACGGTTTACAGTGATGATGCGCTTGTGTGTTGGGAGTGGAATAGGACCGCTAACGATAGCACCAGTAGCTTTCACTGCTTTAACGATTTTCTCTGCTGACTTGTCAACCAATTTGTGGTCGTAAGACTTCAGCTTAATTCTGATTTTCTGACTCATTTGTTTTATTACTTTATTTATTAAATTATTATTGGAAGAAGAGAGATGCAATTAAAGAGTCATTTGCTCAATTACATCCCCTTCTTTTATTTTTATTATACTAAGTCTGCTCTACCCTTAACTTCTTCAAGAACAGTCTTTGCTATTGTGCTTGACAATGGAGAGTGATGATCATATTCCATTGAGCTTGTAGCACGACCTGAAGTAATTGTACGAAGAGCTGTCACGTAACCGAACATTTCCGACAGTGGTACCATAGCCTTAACGATACGAGCACCGCTACGAGCCTCTTCCATACCCTCTACCTGTCCTCTACGCTTGTTCAAGTCACCGATAACATCACCCATGTTCTCTTCTGGAGTAACAACCTCAACCTTCATGATTGGTTCCATCAGAACTGGACCTGCCTTAACACAAGCATTCTTGTAAGCGTTGTGTGCTGCCAACTCGAATGACAACTGGTCAGAGTCAACTGGGTGGAATGAACCATCAACAAGTGTAACCTTCATACCAGTCATTGGGTAGCCACCAAGGATACCATTCTTCATTGAATCCTGGAAACCTTTCTGAACTGCAGGAATAAATTCCTTAGGAACGTTACCACCCTTAACTTCGTTAACAAACTGCAAGTCGCCTTCTTTGTAGTCAGGATCTTTAGGACCGATATTAACAATGATATCAGCGAACTTACCACGACCACCTGACTGCTTCTTGTAAACCTCACGAAGGTTAACTTCCTTAGTGATAGCTTCCTTGTAGTTAACCTGTGGTTTACCCTGATTACATTCTACTTTGAACTCTCTCTTCAGACGGTCGATAATGATATCGAGGTGAAGCTCACCCATACCAGAGATGATAGTCTGACCGCTTTGCTCATCAGTACGAACTGTAAATGTTGGGTCTTCCTCAGCCAGTTTAGCCAAACCATTGTCAAGTTTAGCAATATCTGCCTGGCTCTTTGGTTCAACTGCAATAGAAATAACAGTGTCAGGGAATGTCATTGACTCAAGAACGATTGGGTGCTCTTCAGAGCAAAGAGTATCACCTGTACGGATATCCTTGAAACCTACTCCAGCACCGATATCACCTGCGTCGATTGACTCCATAGGAATTTCCTTGTTAGAGTTCATCTGGAACAGGCGGCTGATACGCTCTTTCTTACCAGAACGTGGGTTATATACATAGCTACCAGCCTCTACCTTACCAGAGTATACGCGGAAGAATACCAGACGTCCCATATATGGGTCGGTAGCAATCTTGAATGCCAATGCTGAAGTTGGAGCATCGAGTGAAGGCTGACGGTCTTCCTCTTCTTCTGTCTCAGGGTTTGTACCCTTGATAGCCTCAGTATCGAGTGGAGAAGGAAGGAAAGCACAAGTATAGTCGAGCAGAGGCTGAACACCTTTGTTCTTATAAGAAGAGCCGCAGAGCATTGGAGTGATTTCCATTGCTACAGTTCCCTTACGTAATGCTTCGATAATCTCTTCTTCGCTGATTTCCTCACCTTCGAGATATTTCTCCATCAGGTTGTCATCATAGCTTGAAGCGCAGTCGAGCATCTTCTCGCGCCATTCGTTAGCCTCATCAACCAAGTCAGCAGGAATTTCTTCCACGTCATACTCAGCGCCCATAGTCTCATCGTGCCAAAGGATAGCCTTCATCTTAATAAGGTCAACAACACCCTTGAAGTTTTCCTCAGCACCGATAGGAATCTGAATAGGGCAAGGATTTGCACCAAGAATGTCCTTCATCTGCTGAACTGTCTCAAAGAAGTCAGCACCAGAGCGGTCCATCTTGTTCACATATCCGATACGAGGTACATTATACTTATCAGCCTGACGCCATACAGTTTCAGACTGTGGCTGAACACCGTCAGCAGCAGAATATGTAGCGATAGCTCCGTCAAGAACACGCAGTGAACGCTCTACCTCAGCGGTGAAGTCAACGTGTCCCGGAGTATCGATCAAGTTAATCTTAAATGTTTTGTTATTCCATGTCCAGTTACAAGTAGTAGCAGCAGATGTAATAGTGATACCACGCTCCTGCTCTTGTGCCATCCAGTCCATAGTTGCCGCGCCATCATGTACCTCACCAATTTTGTGAGTCTTTCCTGTATAGAAAAGGATACGCTCAGACGTTGTTGTCTTACCAGCGTCAATATGCGCCATGATACCAATATTGCGCGTCAAATGTAAATCTTGCTTTGCCATGTTTTGTTAGAATACTTTTTTACTTAATTAGCTTTCAACATTAGAGAATTAGAATCTGAAGTGTGCAAAAGCACGGTTAGCCTCAGCCATACGGTGCATATCTTCCTTACGCTTGAATGCACCACCCTGATTGTTGTAAGCATCCATTATTTCGGCAGCAAGTTTCTCAGACATGCTCTTTCCGCCACGCTTACGAGCAAAGGCAATCATGTTTTTCATTGAAACACTCTCCTTGCGGTCTGGACGGATTTCTGTTGGTACTTGGAAAGTAGCACCACCGATACGGCGGCTCTTAACCTCAACTTGAGGAGTGATGTTGTCGAGTGCCTGTTTCCAGATTTCGAGAGCTGGCTTTTCTTCCTTAGCCATCTTCTCACCAACGATTTCTAATGAACCATAGAAAATCTTATAAGACAAAGACTTCTTTCCATCAAACATCAGGTGGTTCACAAACTTTGTAACTTTCTTGTCATTGAAAACGGGATCTGGGAGGATCACACGCTTCTTTGGTTTTGCTTTTCTCATTTCTTTGTTTTGAAATTAATTCTGCATGGGGCTGTCTATCTTTCGTTCTTCAACGTCCACACTCGGACATTTACTCAACCTGTTTCAACAATTCTCCAGCAAAACTGATAAATAAAAAAACTTGTTTAATCTTTGATAAGGTCTGGCACCCATTGCCTTCTCCGGTTATAAGTACCTGACATTAACTTAGGCTATTACTTCTTTGCCTTAGGACGTTTAGCTCCGTACTTAGAACGACGCTGTGTACGGCTTGCCACACCTGCGGTATCAAGAGTACCACGAACAATGTGATAACGTACACCTGGCAGGTCCTTTACACGACCGCCGCGAACCAGCACGATGCTGTGCTCCTGAAGGTTGTGTCCTTCTCCTGGAATGTAAGAGTTAACTTCCTTCTGGTTTGTCAAACGAACACGGGCAACTTTACGCATTGCCGAATTAGGCTTTTTAGGTGTTGTAGTGTAGACACGAACACAAACACCACGACGCTGTGGACAAGAGTCCAGCGCTGGTGACTTGCTCTTTTCTACGAGCACCTTTCTGCCTTTTCTAACTAACTGTGAAATAGTAGGCATAATTTTACTTTTTTAATTTATATATTTTGTTTATTTGTTATCACACAGATATAGCATGGCCACAATAAGCCATTTCGGGCTGCAAAATTACAAACAATTATCTAAATCACCTAATTTAATAATAAATAAAGTTTTTGAGATAGCTCATTTTTCGCATAATATAACGTCAGTTAACATAAATTATAACGCATTCGGTCTCACATTAAGTCAAAAAGTAAGAAACGACCTTATAAATCAGTTGCAAATTATAGCAGTTTTTCTGTATTTTAAGTTCAACTTTAACGTTACGCTAACTTTAAATAGCCTGAGTGATAACCTTGATTATTATTCTTTAATCTATCATAACTATGCACTATACCCTGTAGTTGCTAGTTCACTCGTTTACTTATTAACCAATAAACATCATAGCCTCATAACCATATTTTATATATATAATGTACGCGTATGAGGGTGAACAAAAGCATACCCCCTAGCATGTGGGCCAGGGAGTATTGAGAATATTTTTAAGCTTCGCCTTTGCCACCCATTCCGAAAGGTGCAATGGTGCGTGGCTGCTGATTTGGAATCTGAATCTTTCCGAACTGGCTTTCGTAGCGAACTATATTGTCTTGAAGAGCCTGAACGAGGCGTTTTGCATGTTCTGGAGCAAGCATGACGCGACTACGAACTGTTGCCTTAGGAACGCCAGGCAGAAGAGTTGCAAAGTCAACTACAAATTCAGAAGAAGAATGAGAAATGATAGCGAAGTTAGAATATACGCCAGCTGCAACAGTCTGAGGAAGATCTATCTGCAACTGTTGTCCTTGTTTGTTTTGATTGTTATTATCCATGATTTCTTTTTATTATTAAATTGTTATTATAAAAGGATTATAGGCTGAGCCAACACAAATAAAAAGAGCAAAAAGAATGCCAAAGTGTATTTTTTATTCTGCCAGCAACCTATTGCTATCCTTTTCTACATCTTTGCATCTATTGCCTGACATGCTGTTATCGCTACCAGATAGTAGATGTCGTCTATTGAGCAACCGCGCGAAAGGTCGTTTACAGGTCGTGCAATGCCTTGCAGGATTGGACCTACAGCAACGGCACCACCCAGTCGCTCTACAAGTTTATAAGAGATGTTGCCTACTTCAAGATTAGGATAAACAAGTACGTTAGCATTGCCAGCTATGTCACTTCCTGGTGCTTTCTTTGCTCCGACAGATGGAACAAGAGCAGCATCGGCCTGAAGTTCTCCATCAATCTTCAATGTTGGTTCCATCTGTTTTGCCAGTTGTGTAGCTTCGACAACCTTGTCTACCACTTCGTGTTTAGCAGAGCCTTTTGTTGAGAAACTTAGCATTGCAACGCGAGGATCATTGAAACCAGCCACAGCCCTTGCCGTATGTGCAGTGCAGACTGCAATCTGCGCCAGCTGGTTTGCATCAGGCACAGGTGTTACAGCCACATCGCCTACAACAAGTATTCCGTTTTCGCCATATTCTGGTTTGTCGGTAATAAGCAGCATTGCCCCACTCACACAGGTTATCCCAGGTGCGGTCTTTATAATCTGCAATGCAGGACGCAGCGTGTCGCCTGTTGTTGACAATGCGCCAGAGACCTGACCGTCAGCATCGCCAGTCTTAATAATCATACAACCAAGATATAGCGGGTTGCGAACCAAGCGTCGTGCTTCTTCTATCGTCATTCCCTTTTTCTTTCTGAGTTCAGCCAACAGTTGAGCATATTCCTCACTCTTATCGCAATGTTCAGGGTCAATCAGCGTTGCTTTTCCAATGTTGGTCAATCCTTTTTCTTCTGCCAGAGCGTTCACTTTCTGCGGATTACCAATCAGTATGATATCGGCAATACCGTCAGCCAGCACTCTGTCGGCAGCAATGAGCGTGCGTTCTTCCTCTGCTTCAGGCAGTACGATGCGTTGTTTGTTGCTTTTAGCCCGTTCAATAATTTTCTTTATCAATTCCATAGTAGTGTGTATTATGTTAGTTTATTTGCAGATGAGTTGACGAGTTTGCAAGTAGACAAGCTGAAGTTAAAGTTCTTATAACTCAACACTCATAACTAATAACTCTATCTATGCAAAGGTAAGTATTTTTAGGAAGAAAGGAGAAAAGGAAAGATAAAAAATAATTAAAAAACGGAAAGATAAAATACAACAAACATATCAGAATGTATTGTTTATGAAAGAAAACTTCGTACATTTGCAGCGTTTATTTTTTAAGACAAGAATCAGAATGGATATCATCAACATAATAGCAATGGTCTCTAACGTCATTGGCGTTTATTTGGCAGCACGCAACAACCGATATACTTGGGTATTAAACTTCATTGCAAGCGCTGCACTCGCTGCCATGTTCTTCTTCGACCATCTATACATGAGTTTTTCATTTAATGCCTATTGCGGAATAATGAGCATAATAGGAGTAATGACCTGGAAGAAGCGGGCAAAGCAGAACGACGATACCATCGTAATGGGCAGGTCGCTAATTCCTCACGTCGCATTTGTCTTGTTGGCTATACTCATAACCATATTTAATACAGAGATTTCAAACCATCCTTACGTTGACAGCATCTGCACTGCCCTCTCCATCGTTGCTACATATCTACTTGTAAAGAAAGACGCATGGACTTGGTTTTATTGGATTGCAGGAGATATCATTTATATATTCTTGGGAATAAATACTTCCGACTGGAAATACTACTGTGTCTATGGCACAGTGATGTTGCTCGATTTCTACGGTGCTTACCGCTACATGAAACTGCTGAGACAGAAAACGGCAACACCCTGAACGGAAACAACATGCACAAACCATTAACGACAAAACAAGCAGATAAACACGTGCAAACATGCTCTGATGTTAAGATTTTTTGAGCAATATGAAACAATCTTTAATAAAGTTGCGATTGTTTCATATTTTTTTTGTAATTTCGCACATTGATTTTTCAGTTCTTCTTCATTTGAAGAACATAGAACAACACTATTATTTTCAAGAGAATGGGCGGTTTTTTTGGTACTATCTCAGTTAAGAGCTGCGTGAACGACTTGTTCTACGGCACTGACTACAATTCACATTTAGGCACTAAGCGTGCAGGTATGGTAACATTCGACAGGGAACGTGGTTTCTGTCGCTCTATCCACAGCTTGGAACGTGACTATTTCCGTTCTAAGTTCGAAGACGAGCTCGACAGTTTCTACGGTTGTCAGGGACTGGGAGTCATCAGCGACACCGACCCGCAACCGATAATAGTTAATTCCCACTTAGGCAGATATGCCGTTGTTACGGTTGCTAAAATTAACAACATACGCGAGATTGCCAATGAACTTCTGGCTGAGCGAATGCACTTCAGCGAAATGTCTGCCAACAACATCAACCAGACCGAAGTAGTGGCTCTGCTTATCAACATGGGCAAGACCTTTGTTGAAGGCATCAACCTGGTCTACAAGAAGATAGAAGGTTCATGCTCAATGCTTGTTCTTACAGAAGACGGCATCATTGCTGCACGCGACTACATGGGACGTACTCCTATCGTTATAGGACAAAAAGACGGAGCCTACGCAGCCAGCAGCGAGACGACAAGCTTCCCAAACTTAGACTATAAGACCGTGCGAGATGTAGGTCCAGGCGAGATTATCCGTCTGCGTGCACACGGCATGGAGGTGCTGCAAGAGGCACGAAAGGAGAAGCAGATTTGTTCTTTCCTTTGGGTCTATTATGGCTTCCCTACAAGCGACTACGAGGGAATAAATGCCGAAGCCGTCAGAGAAGAGAACGGCAGACAGATGGGTATTGAAGACAATACCGTTGCAGACTTGGTTTGCGGTATACCAGACTCTGGAGTTGGAATGGCTATAGGCTATGCCGAAGGACACAAGATACCATATAAGCGTGCCGTACTGAAGTATACTCCTACATGGCCTCGCAGCTTCACTCCTGGCAATCAGATTCGCCGAGACTTGGTTGCAAAGATGAAACTCATTCCAAACGGAGCAATTCTTAAAGACCAGCGCGTTGTCTTCTGCGACGACTCTATCGTGCGCGGTACTCAGCTTCGCGACAATGTCAAGACTTTCTTCGACTATGGAGCAAAAGAAATCCATGCCCGCATATCGTGTCCGCCTCTTGTCTACAGTTGTCCTTTCATCGGTTTCACTGCCTCAAAGAGTGACTTGGAACTGATAACACGCAGAGTAATTCGCGACTTCGAAGGCGACGACAAGAAAGACTTGGAGAAATATGCAACTACTGATTCGCCTCAATATAAGCGCATGGTTGAGGAGATTGGTCGCCGACTCGGACTTACTTCGCTGCGCTTCAACAAGATTGAGACTCTCATCTCTTCTATCGGACTGCCAAAAGAGCAGGTATGTACTTACTGCTTCGACGGAAAAGGATGTGCTAACTGCAAAAAGAAAGGTTAGTCTCAGTTTTTTAAAAAATGAAAGAGAGTTTCAACGATAGCGTGAACTGGAAATTATTTAGTTGATTATTTATACATAAAGACATAATAAAACCATGCTTTATGCAGGATTAAGAATGAAAGATAAAACTAAAAAAGAGCAAGATTCGTCTTGCTCTTTTTTATGCCTATTTGTATATTATTGTTTTTCCTGTTTCCTTTATTTGTAACTACCTTATTTCGTTTATATCTCCATTGTCTTCACCAACAACAAGCAGTATGATGATTATTATCAGTGGACTTGCCAATATACTTAGAAGAACCCAAAGTGCAACATTACGGTTACGTTTCTTTGCCATCACTGCAACAAGGACATACAGTCCAACCATGATGCCTACGATAATCAAACATATAAATATACCTATAGTTGCGGCTCCTAACGCAATTCCTGTGTTTTCTTTATCAACTTCATAGTCATCTATATATGAATCTAATCCACTCATCAGGTCGTTGTCCTCTGACCTAACTTCACTAAGGTCAGAATTATAATCCTTCAGTTCAAACTTCACTTTGAACGCAGGTGAGCCTGAAGGCATATTCTCCGACTTATAATAGTGATAATGACGATCATGCTCATAAGCAGGAATATCAACCTTCTTCGTCATGCCTGGAGCAATGGTTACATTCCTTACAAATTCCTCATAGTCAAGCGGATTTCCTGACATGTCAAGATAGGTTATCTGGAACGTAACATTCCTGATTTCGCTTTGCGTGTTGTTTTTCAGAGCAAGTGTTCCATTACTATCCAGCCATGACTGTTCATAAGAAACCATTGTAACTGCATTTAAACTGTCTTTGCTGATAGCATAAACTGGCGACAAAGTAAATAAGCCTATGAGCAAGGCAATAAAATATTTTAGTTTCATCATATCAAAAATAAGTTTATTTTTATTTCTTTTTCCGTTTTCAGTCTTCCGAATCTTGCTTGAGAAGTGTTGGGTAGCTGATGCGGGTGTGGTAGATAGTTTTCAGTCGGTCTATCATCACCTGCTTGGCTATCGCGATGTCGCGGAAGGTTATAGGGCAGTTGACGAATGCACCTGTACTGACCTGACCGTCAACAATGCGGTTTACCAGTTCGCTGATAGTCTGCTCGGTATATTCATTCAGAGAACGAGAGGCAGCCTCAACGGCATCTGCCATCATCAGTATGGCTTGTTCGCGCGTGAACGGATTTGGTCCAGGATAACTGAATATCTGTTCGCTTACGTCTTCGTCGGGATGCTCATTCTTATACTTAATGTAGAAATATTTAGCCGTGCCCGTACCGTGATGAGTGCGAATGAAGTCGCTTATCACTTCTGGAAGATTATATTTCTCTGCAAGTTTCAGTCCGTCAGCCACATGACTCACAATGATCTGCGCACTGTCTTTCTCCGACAAGGCATCGTGTGGGTTTACGCTTGCCTGATTCTCGGTAAAGAATACGGGATTGTTCATCTTTCCTATGTCGTGATAGAGTGCACCTGTACGCACAAGCAGTCCCTTTGCCCCGATTTTGTTGGCAATGGCAGAAGCCAGATTGCTTACCATGATTGAGTGCTGGAATGTTCCAGGAGCCACTTCCGAGAGTTGTCGAAGCAAGTCCTTGTTGGTGTCAGATAACTCAAATAGGGTTACGCTCGAAACAAATCCGAATGTCTTTTCTATGAGATACATGAGCGGATAAGCCAGCAAGAGCAGTATGCCGTTCACGATAAAGTGCATGTATATGCGGTCATTCGGCAGCAGCGTGGAGTCTTGCATCAGTTGCAGGGCATAGTACATCGTTGCCGAAGTCAGAGTGACGAACAATGCAGTCTTGAACAACTGCGACCGTTTCGACAATTCGCGCAGTGAATAGATGGCTACAAGTCCTGCCACTAATTGCACAAAGATGAACTCATACTGATATTTCACAGCAACGGCACAGAGCAATACCGAAGTGGTATGGGCAACGAATGCCGTACGGGAGTCCATGAACACACGCACAAAGATTGGCACCATAGCCAGCGGCAAGATGTAGACACTCAGTATCATGTGCTTCATCATGAACGAGACCAGTATAGGGAATATTGCTATGAGGGCATATACCATCAGTATGCTGCGCGGCTTCTCAAAATAGTCTACGCGGAAAAGGAACAGGTAGACAGTGAACAGCACTATCAGAAGCGACACTATGAACGTCTGTGCTAAGAGAGTCATTGCCGTCTGCGAAGTGCCGCTATTGCGTTTCCGCTCTTCTTTTTCGAGCGAGTTAAGCTCGCGGTAGGTACGTTCCGTAACCACCTCTCCCCTGTCAATGATTTTTTGTCCGCTAAGCACCATGCCGTCTGACGTAGGCAGGTTGTTCAGCAGTTCTTCTTTCTCTGCCTCACTGCGCTGCTCGTCATATATAAGGTTAGGACGAAGAAACTCGTTAAGATTCAGCTTCTGCAATGTCACACGCTCAACAGACATTCTCTCGTCTAAGAACAACTGCTCATAGGCTGTCATCGTAGACCTTACCTCGCGTATATTCACGCTCGTAGCTTCTTTTCCGCTTACTATGCGAAGCATAAAGGTAGAGTCCTCTGCCATCTTTGAGTATTCGAGAGTCTCCACTATGCCCTCCTGATAGAGTTGCTGAAGTCGGTAGATTATGTAGGGCTTGAGCGACTGCAAGTTAGCGGGTGCTTTCTCGTCGAATGACTTTATGAAAGCCGTAATAGCCTTGTCCTTAACCGTCTGGTCGTAGATATAATAAGGCTGAAAATGACTTACAAGACTATCGCGCTGCCTCTGAATAGCCTCATCAGAGCGATAGACAGGGAAGTCGAACTGCGCTATCAGCGTGCTATACATCCAGGGTTTGCCTATATCATACTTGCGCTGCGGTCCGTCGTTGTGAGGAAGCAACAAGACTATGACAGCAACAGTAATGACAACGAGCACCACTCGTGTCATTATCCGCTTGAAATAATCAGACTCTTTAGTATTATAGATATTCATAAATCTTTGCTTTTATGCCGTCTGCTCTGCAACGCCACAAATAACTATTATAACTTGCCAGCAAGTTAATACGGCATGATTATATTCTGCAAAGATAAGAAATTCTCATGAAAACAAACACTTTTTCAGCACAATTTGGTTATTTGGCGCATTTCCGTTTGTTTTTTTGCACACTTCGTTTAGTTTTTTGGCGGGAATTTCAGCTTAAAAGATGAAGGACATCCCTGTCCAGTGCTTTAAAAAAGAATAATTGCCAATCATCAATCTGTCGCTCTATGTAATCATTAAACAACAACCCACTGACAATCGGCATTGCTGCTGAAGTCAGTGGGTTTATTTGTTTGGTTGTCAATATTGATAGAATGTTGAATTCAATTGATTCCCATTCTTTGCCGCAAGTTTTGCAGTTTCGCGTAAGAACTGTAAATAATGTGTGTTGTATTGCTACACTACCTTGATTGCTTCCTTATAAAGTTCAGGTATATCTTTAGATTTTATACGGAATTTGGTACCGTGATTATGACCTGTACGTGCATCAAAATCGACATAGATGATACCCTTTTCTATTGCTTCAATAAATTTTTCTTTGTCAACGTTCTTTAGCATTTGAACATTGTTGTAATGAAAATACAGATTTCCATCCTCACGCTTGGTTTCAGCCTGAACAAAGAAGCAATTAATGAGTTTTGTGCCAATTTTTGTATATAAATCGTTAAAGCCCCAGTATGGAAGAATTGGTAAAGACCCAGATCCTACTTTCTTTTTCACTTCCTTGAGCCAATCCCCGTGAACAGATTCATCACACAAACGACTGTCAAATATGATTTCAACTCGTTCCTCTTTGCGATTGACATTCACTTTAAAACCTCTATCAGTATATGTCAATGCATTTAGTGTCGCACGGAAAGACATTTCTTCATCAGGGTATTCTGTCCCGGCTTTTGAATGAGGCCAACCATATTTAGGCAGGAGCATATTAGGAACAAGTTTTGCCGCTCGTGGCGAAGGCTCTTGATGACAAAGTGTAACAAGTGAAGATGTTTCAGCACGCTGCGCCTTCAGTTCCCATTCTGCAGCATTAGGAATTGGAAGGTTGTTTTCTGGTATGCCAATGAGGTCTTCAAGAAGATTACCTACAGAGCCATCGTTCTTTTTGCGTTTAGAAGGACATTTAATCCATCCCCTTGCCTCTATCTCTTTAAACTTAGCAATAAGTTCTTCCTTACTTATGAGTTTTAATGTTGTTGACATATTATCTAAAATAACTCAAGTTGTGAAATTACTGATTTCTGTTTAGTTTGTGTACCATTAATCCTATTATTAGCAAGTTCAACGTATGCCTTGCTAATTTCAAAACCTATATAATCTCTTCCAAGGGCTTTTGCTGCAACAGCTGTAGTTCCACTTCCCATGAAAGGGTCTAATACAACCTTTGCATACGTTGAACTAATAATTCTATCAATTAGGGCAACAGGAAATGGAGCAGGATGTTCGTTCTTCTGTTCCTGCATAAATTCCCAGATGTCTCCATAGCTGCTACTTTTAGGAGTAAGCTTGAAATCTTTCTTTGGAATAAGATAAATTACTTCATAGGTGGGCAAGAAGTAGCCAGGGTTAAAGTTAATTCCACCCTTACGTTTCCAAATAATGATTTGACGAACAGGGAAGTCTTGTACAATTTCATGTCTATCTTGAATTAAACCACCTTGAACTCTCCACTTGTGATTATAGAATATTGCACCGTCATCTTTAATGAGTCGGTACATCTCCGTAAGACAATCCTTCTGCCATTTACAATATTCGTCATATGGCATATTGTCATCGTAAGTTGCATAGCCATTGATGAGTGCCGCGTTAGACCATTTGCCACCTCGACCGTCCTTCATTCCATTCCCCGTTGAATTTTTAAGATTATATGGAGGGGAGGTTACTACAAGATCAACGCACTTATTGGGAAGATTGCGCATACCCTCAAGGCAATCACAACATTGTATTGTATTTATGTATTTTTTTATATCAACTTTGTCCATTTGCTAAAATCGAACTATAATACTTTTGGGATACAAAGTTATAAAATATTATCGGTTTGTATGCAGAAGTATGAAGAAACTTTTGTTTTTTCTTGAATTTCATCCTTTATGATATTCTTGAATGCCAAAGACATTGCCAAGGGTTTCTATCACGAGCCTTCGCATATAGAACTCACTTACTTGTAATATGCTTCTTAGGCAGCTATCTCCAAATGACAAAATCGGAAAATTTCGATGTCTGCCAATTGAAGATTTGTTTAGCGGATGTTTTCTTTTTAGATTAATGATTTTTGTTCCAAAATTGTTCCTTTTGCCATTTTGATGTGCTTGGAATAACTGATTATCAACGACCTACAAATTCTTTTCATTACTTATCTAAATAAATTAAACTCTGAAAGTAATTTTATTTAATAGGAAAAGTATGTGTCATTCATACTAAAGACTCAAAGTATAATATCTTACAATCTGAAAGCAGGTTTTCGTTTTATGTCTTTGTTGAGAGGAAAACTTGTAATTTTTAGAGCCGAGTTGGGTAAAAAATTGATTAACTAACCCCGCAAATAACTTAAAAATTTACGACCGAGAAAAACAAAGTTGCAAAATATGCGAGTATTTGGCGCATTCTCGCTGTTTTTAGTAAATCATTCAATATCAAGACATTATACGTTTCGCCTCAGAACTCATAAGTGTTAAAAAAGTCAAAGGGCACCTTTCGCAGTGTGAAAGGCCACGTTTGACACTGCAATATGCCACATATCGCACTGCGATATGCCACGTTTCGCATCGCGAAAGGACACCTTTCACTTTTTCGTTCCTTATGTTCGTTTACATAGTTTAAGCCGATTGATTAACAATTAAACGCTTTTTAGCATTTAGCCTCATGCCAATCGGAAAATCTTTCTCTAGAATGAAAATTCCGTTTGTCAAGATTTTTTACTTTTTTCGTCAAAAAATCGGGCTGATTTTGGAAGTTACAGTTTGTAAGCAGAAATTGCTCTCCTAAGCTTAGGAGAGCTGTCACGAAGTGACTGAAAAGTGTGTTTACACGAAGCAACGGCATCGTGGATGATTAATGTCACACAGATGCCACAGATGTCTCAGATTTTTTTACGTTAAAGTTAACGTTCTCGTTCTCAATCTTCAATTCCCCCTCTAAGTTAGAGGGGGCAAGGGGGCGTATGTTATCGTTAAAGTTATCGTTCCCGTTAAGGTTAAGGTTCCCATTAGCGTTAATGGTTCTTAAGACAAATCACAATTATTGAGTATTGCAGAGAAATGTGGTTTTAAATAATTTTGCAGGCACTAAAATGAAACGACTGAGAGTTTTTTTGATTCATTATAATAAAACTAATTGACAATGAAAAGATTTTACATGACAATGGCGCTATTAGCCGTACTACTAACAGCAATGGCGCAACAACCGAAAGCACTGAGAAAGGCTGAGAATGCTACGCTTCCTAAACCTGTAGCTAAGTTAGCCACAAACATTACTAACAACAGTTTTACAGCCAACTGGGATGCGGTGGAAGGCGCAGAAGGCTATTCCGTAACCGTCTACCGCAAGGATGTAGCCAGCAACGACGGAGTTTACACCTTAGTGGATGAAGACTTTGCAGGCATCGACTTTGGGTCTATAGGCAGTCCTGCAGGCGGAGACGAGAACTACGTTGACCTGAGCCAATACACGACAACGCCAGGATGGTCGGCATACGCTTTCCCTACCTTCATTCCGAGCATGGTGGCAGGAAAGATTTATTCGCCAGAGATTGACCTGAAGAACAACGGCGGCAAGTATAAGTTAATAATCACTTCCTACAGCAGCAATGGCGATGAGATTCTGATAGAGAGTCACGGCAAAGGCGAAGTGGTGAAGAAGGTCTACACAACAACTATAGCCAACGGCACGAGTGGCATGTCTACCGACACCATTGAGTTTGACAACGGATGTGAGCATCTTTACTTCTCTGTGATAAACCAAAGTGCAGAGCCAGGCTCTTTTGACTATTTCGACCGCATTCAGGTGGTGCAAAACCTGAAGAAGAACGACATAGTCTATACATGTGTTGACCTGAACGATGCTATAGACGCAGAGACTGAAAGCGGAGAGAAGATTACATCAAACCATTTCGGCAACGTTACAAGATGTGCTGACGGTGCGACAATTCTCTATTATGACATATTTGCATCAGCCTACAACTTCGGATATGACGACGATGGCAATTTTACTTATAACTATACATACTCGCCCTATTCTGACTTGATAAAAGTAGACTTGGAGAAGGGAACATCGGAAATTGCAGAAAGAGACGATGCTACACCAGATAATCCCGATGAGCCTACGCCCGACGACCCAGCGCAAGACGAGCCAGACCCAAATGCTCCGCAGGTGGTTGACGGAAAACTGACTCTCGGAGAGTTTAACGGCGAGCGCGACGACAAGGCTGCATACGACGGATTTAACACACAGAACTCGCCTATTGCCTTCACCTATAACCATAGCGGTTCGCAGACTATCTACCTGCCTTCGCAACTGGCAAACATGAAGGGCATGCAGATTAAGAGCCTTACTTTCAAGTGCTTCAGCGATGCTTACTACACATCAGACTACACAAGCAACCTGAAGCTATACCTGAAAGAAGTAGACAACGATGCTTTCTTCTACAATGCAGAGAGCGAACACTACGAGTGGTTTGACTTCGACAAGGAGAACGCAACGGCTGAAACAACTCTGAACATAGACTTCCTGACGGCTACGGCTGAAGAAGAAGATATTCCTATAGTATTCGACTTGTCAGCAAATCCATTCACCTACACAGGCAAGACTCTACTCGTCACCGTTGTGAACGACAGCGAAGGATGTATCGACCCAAGCGAACTTGTAAGATTCTACTGGGTTAAGGCAGAAAAAGGCGACGCCTACCGCACAGCTATCTTCGCAAGCGACAACAACGACTTCTTCTACAACATTGAGCAGAACCGCCGCATCACTGCAACCGAAAACGAATACAGATGGCAAGAAGCACCTGCTGTGCAGTTTGAGGTTGAAGCCCCTGAACAACTGTTCTCTGGCGGTAGCGGAACAGAGGAAGACCCATACCTGATAAGCAACACTGACGACCTTGAAGCACTCAACGAGGCGACAAACTCAGAGGAGGAGAACAAGACGGAAGGACGATACTACAAAGTGACTAACGACATCCTGACTCCTTACACGGGAATGATTGGAACTGTGGGCGTATTTCATGGCATTTTCGACGGCAACGGACACACTATTGTTGTCAACATTGAGAGGAACGAGGACTTTGTAGGCCTATTCGGAACAACAAGCCGTGCAACAATAAAGAATCTGCAAGTGGCTGGAAGCGTGAAAGCAAACGACTATGTTGCAGCCGTAGTGGGCAATCCTTCGAATGGTACGCGAATTGAGAATGTAGCCAACTATGCCGACGTTACAGGCAAGATGCGCGTAGGAGGTGTTGCTGGAGGCATTGTCTCGGTGAGCAGTTCTGGCAATGTAGGCGTAACAGTAGATAACTGTGCTAACTACGGAACAATAAAAGGCGACAACATGCTTGGCGGAGTGGTTGGATATAGCGGTCAGCAAGTGGGCAACACCCTAACCCGACTGATAAACTACGGATATATTGACGGCCCTGAATCGACAGAATATGACAGAGTTGGAGGCACAATAGGAAACTCGTTGAACGGAGACGTAGTGAAAGGAATTGTGAACGTAGGAACGATGAGCAACAACACTCTGGCTGGAAGCATTGGTAACTACAACACCGATAACCAGTCGGAAGTGTTCTACGACAGTCAGACTGCATCTACAATATTCAGCCACGAAGAACAAGAGAGACTCACTTCGCAGATTATAGGCAACGGACTGGAAAACAAGGCTAACGATTCGGAAATGACGGCTGAGAAATGGCTGTATGAAGAAGACATGCTGCCACGACTGAGAATGAACGGAATGGAAAACAATGACGGCGCAATCTTGTTTGCAACACCTATAATACTCGACAGCAACGACAAACTTGACAACATCACAAAAGACTTCAAGGTTGGAGTCAAGCATGGTGCAGAATGGCGTTCAGTAAATGGAAAAGTAAGTTTCAGCAATGAGGGCGATGCAACTATAATGGGCGAAGGGAGCGAAACGCTGATAGCCTCGCTTGGCGGCTACGAACACGTCTACAACGTCTACCTGCATTACACTCCAAACGAGATAAGCAATCCTGCTATTGCAGATGCTTACAGTGCTTGTGAGATATTCGACATGCAAGGCCGACTTGTAGGAACATCGGAGAAAGACCTGCAATCTCTCCCGCGCGCTACATATATTATAAAGCGCAACGGAACGGTTAGAAAAGCGGTAGTGAGATAAGACAACAAAAAAACATTCCAAGAAAACTCTTGGAATGTTTTTTTATTATGGCTATGAGGTTTTAAGGTAACTGAAGTTTATTCCTTAAATCATAGATCATTACTAAATAATTAGAATTATTTAGCTCCTACAACCACTTTGCGAACAGAGCCATCAGAACTTTTTACAATGTTGAGTCCACGAGTATAGCCATTGAGTTTACGGCCTTGAGCATCGAAGATAGTCTCAAAAGCAGAGCCTACTGTATCAGCAGCATCTACTGAAAGCTCCTGAGTAAGGAATTCACCTTTATAATAGTCTTGCAGACCGAGATAACCAGTCTTGTTGATGCCAATGCTAATAGGATAGTCATGGTTTTTGAATGTCTTTGTTGCACTATCGTAGTCGAATGTAACAGCATCCATCAATATGCCAGTATTGCCGTCAAGCGCTGTGAAATAGATAGGATACTTGCCGAGATACTCATCATTGTATTCTCCCAAATACTGAGGCAGATGGAATGTTAGCTTGTCACCACTGACAACACCAACAACCCAAGCTTCTGGCAGTCCATCCCACAAACCTTGAACATAGACATTATTACCGTCGAAGCCAACGTTAACAATAGAGCTTCCATCCTCCATAGCACCATTGTCGCCGATGTTGCTGCGATAGTTGAAAACATAAGGAACAGTTGAGAGAGTCTCACTCACAGATATTGGCTGTTCTTCATTAGGAGTGAGGGTCAGTCCCATATAATAGTTGATATAGTCATACTTATCCTTATTGGTTGTAAGGTAGACAAAGTCGGTTGTTCGATATGTATCAATACCATCGAATGTCAGTTCAACATCCGACTCCTCAGCATTGTTGCCTACAATTCTTGCACCTTTGAAATAAACAGGAGCTTCGTAGGTTCCTAAGAACTGAGAATTAGGGAATGTAATAGTATTGCCGCTGCGTGTACCCTTGACCCAAGCAGTAGGCAGATACTTGCATACGCCCTGCATCCAAGCTTCGTCGCCATCGAATCCCAACTTTACCATTGACGAATAGCCCTTCCACTGAGCACCGTCAAATTCGGCTGAAGTAAGGAATAGGTCTTGAGTAACAAGGTCGTCTGGGGCAACGAGTGCTTCCTCAGAGAACGGAGTGAAAACCGAACCATAGTCGCCACACTGCAACCACTCTTTGTCTAAATAAGCCCATGTATCGCCAAAGCAACGATTCATTACACCGAGAATGCGCTGACGTGAAGTACCATTCATCGTGATAGTTTCATCATCGTTTATCGTGAAGGTTATCTCATCTATTGACTCGTCAACGGCATAAGTATTTTCAGCACTGTCGTACTTGAACATTGCAACCTGAACAGCCATATCAAACGTGTTTGTATATTCAAGATACTGCATCATAGGAACGGTAATGGTCTTGCCGTCGTCGCTAAGTGTACCCTCAATCCATCCATCGTAGACTGTAAGCCATGAAACAAGATGCTGGAAATATACCTTATTATTGTCGGCAAAGACAATGTTGATAGTTCCAGTTTGTCGCTCAACTACTATCTCGTAAGGATCGTTTTCGTCTGCGGGTTCTTTTTCAATCTCTCTTACCATATATCCTGAGCGTTCATAGAAGCGCAACTCGCCTGCTGGCTGTTCGCTAATGATAACCATGTCGTCTGGAGCCTTAATCTGTGCAATTGCAGAAAGTGCGAGGAGCAGACAACACATTAATAAAATCGTTTTTCTCATAAGTTATTAAGTTTAAAAAGGCTCCCCACAAGCCAATTCTCATGAGGAGTCTTTGAGTTAAAAATTTGTACTAAAACAAAAGTTTAGGATGTTTCCTATTTCCTGAAGCCCTTGTGTAATACTCTTTAGCGAATAACCTTAACTGTCTTAACGCTGCCATCGCTAATGCGAACCTGCTTGATGAGCAGACCCTTAGCATCAGCAGAAACACGGCGACCCATTGCATCATAGTAGATTGCGCTAGAATCGTCGGCAGAAACTTCGCTAATACCAGTATTATTCTTTGTGAATACGCAATCAGTCCAGATGTTATGATAAGAGATTGAAGTCTTCTTTCCGTTTACTATAATCCAGTTGTTAACGGTAAGAGTGCCAGCCTCTTCATCATAAGTCATAGTAACATCTTGCAGGCTGTTATCGCTGTATCCACAAAGATATTCGTTATAGTCAGTACCATTGTATGAGAATGTTCCAATATACTGTCCGTTCTCGATAGTAACAACATTGCCATTGATAGTAGCCTTAGCCCAAGCCTCTGGCATGAAGTACCAGCTTATACCCTTAATATACATATCGCTTCCATCAATTGCAATCGTTGCTGTTTTGGAGAATTCCTCATAAATAGGCTCGTCATTGTCATCGAAGTATAGTTCAGAACCAGTAAATGTATATTCCTCAGGTGTAAGTCCTTCAGGAAGAACTATTGGATTTTCTGGTGCAGGAGCAGATTTTGTGAGCTTTATGTCTGTATAGTAAGCATAGACATTACCAGACTCTGTGTCAGGAGTGATTGAGCAGTCTACACCTGCTACATTCTGGAACACTTCATTTTCTGCATCGTAAGAGAACTGGAACGGAGCAACTCCATAAGGAGATTCCGACTCTGTTCCTACAATATAGAACTTATACTCTTCACCATTATCAGAAAAATCTGAACCAGAGTACTGATAATCGAATGTTACAACGCCATTGGCAAGTGTACCTTTAACCCAAGATTCTGGATTGTAGCGGTCAAGTCCCTGAATATATACAGTATTGCCATCGAATGCTACATTGTATTCAAACTCTTGGTCAACATCCATAGAAGCCCAACCTGTTGCTCCATAATAGTAGAATGTACCTTCGCCATACCATCTTTCAGCCTCAACACCAGCAGGGAGTTCGAGAAGTTTATCTCCTTGTTCCTGTGGCTCACCAATAGTATAGTTGAAAGTCAATTCACCATAAGGTTGTCCGCCAACTAAAATCTTGTTTGCAGGAATAGTGAGAGTGTATTCTCCATTTTCTGTTACAGGATTGTCAAGCATGATATTGACTTTACCAGCAGCGTCATAAATCATACCATTGTAATCATTTCCTGTAGTATTGTTCTTCAAAGTTACATTATCAAGATCTTCAACAATGGCATAGCCTTCGAAAGTAATAACAAAGTCAGTGAGTTGTTCAACCTTGCCTTCTTCTGGAGAAATAGTATATACCTTTGCATCAGGATCTTTGATGGTATAATTGAAACTTAATGGGTCGAGAGTCTCGCCATCTACTGTGATTGCACCAGCAGGAATATTGAGAGTATACTTACCATAAGCAGATACTCTTTCGGCAAGACCTACCTCAACAGTCTTTCCATCACCACACATCAGACCACCATCTACAACTTCGTCGCTGCCTTCTTTTGTAAGTGTAACGAGAGCATCTTCATTAACAACAACGGCAAGGTCGCCAAATGTTATTGTGAAGTTTTCAAGTTCTGTCACTACGCCTTCTGCAGGTGTAATCTGCAATACTGTAAGAGGGTCAACCTTTGGGGCAGGAATAGTGTAGTTGAGCGTGAAAGCAGGAAGAGCCTGTCCGCCTACGGTGATTGCGCCAGCAGGAATCTCATAAGTGTAAGCACCTGGAGCAGTGATGCGTGCGCCATCTATTTCTTCAATGTAAACTTCATCGCCTTCCTCGTTTGTATAAACAAATCCTGAAAGATACTCTTGTCCGTCTTTCTTAATTGCTATTTCAGCATCTTCACGTGCAGTACATGCAGCACCGTCGAAAGAGAGAGTAATCATGCTAAGAGCAGAAACTTCACCCTCTGCTGGCATTACTGTCATAATCTCCATTGGGTCCACTGCAGGTTCTGACTTCTCATAGGTCAATTCAACCTTTGTGAAATTAAGCTGTACGTTAACATCTGTGGAGTTGCTAAGTATAATTTCATCTGCTTTGCCTGTCCAAGTAAGCCCAGTAGTACCTTCCTTTGTCAATTCGCCAGTAGATGCAGACATCTCGCCCTGCTTACTTGCCACACAAGTGAAAACAAGCTTAACTATATTTGCACCTTTGAAAATAACCTTACCACCTTTATATACACGGCAAGTATTATTAAATTCATAGAATTTTGCTGGATTTGTTGCATCACTATTGTCAAAAGACATAGTATATCCAGGAGCAATTGTTTCTGTTACCATCTCATCTGCATTCTCATATCCTGCATCAGCAGCAACCCAAGTAACTGTTTCTGTTTCTTGAGCAAATGAGAAAAGAGCCATGAATAACGAAACTAATAAAAGAGTAGTTTTTTTCATAAACAATCCTTTCTTTTTAAATTAATAATAATGATGATAAATAAATTTATTCTTACCTGAAACAATATTAATTTTAATAGTTTCCAAAAGTTAGAAACTCAAACCATTTGGTGCAAAAATAACACTATTACCCGAAAACACCAAACAAATTGACATTTTTCGACTAATGTATCTGTCATTTCTTAATTTATCCCAAGTTTGTGAATTATAATCAATTACAAAAAAAGAGAGGTTGTCCTCTAAGGGAAAACCTCTCTTCTGATAGATGTATATAGATTATATTACCGATTATTTCACTGTCAGTTTTACACCGTTGACAATGTAGAGACCCTGTGGCAACTCTATCTTAACGGTGCCGCCTGATACACGCTCTGAACGGATGAGCTGACCTGCATAGTTGTAGATGTTGACTACTGTGCCGTCTGCACCCTCTACGATGATGCCGTCCTTGCCTGCAATGATGCGTGAGCCGTTAGCGTTGATGCCGCCAATGCTGAGTTCCTCGTCGGTGTAGAGAACTACATCCTGTGTCAGGTCATCACCTGCAAATGTCAGAGTTGCATCGAAGTCGCCATAGCCTGCCTTTGAAGCCTTGAAATTGTAGTCGCCGTCTGCCTGAATTACGGTTATCGCATAGTTGCCGTCTGCATCGGTTGTAGCATCAACTGTCTCGTCACCCTTTGTTAAGGTGATTGTTACGCCCTCGATGGATGCACCTGCGGTGTTGGTAACCTTGCCGCTTACTACGTTGCGAAACTTCAGCATGGTGATGTCCTTAACAGTAGACTGCTCTGTTATTGCAACGTCGAATACTACGTCTGCATAGCCTTCTGCCTTAGCACTCAGAGTGTAGCTTTCCTCTACTGGCCAAGCAAGCATAACTTCATAGTAGCCTTCACCGTCGGTGTTGGTGAGGATGTCGTTGAGTGAAACCTGAGCGTTGATGATTGCTTCGCCTGTTTCCTCATCGGTTACGGTTCCTGAGACCTTGTAGGCAGCATGAGTCAGTGATATGTTCTTCTCTGTCAGCTGCTCAGTGATTGTCATCTCCTCTGAGAATGGGTTGTAGCCACCTTTCTCTGCTGTCATTGTGTAGTTTTCTGCAACAGGTTCGAGCAGAGAGATTGTGTACTTACCGTCAGCATCTGTTGCAGCCTCAGCAGCTACTTCCTCACCATTCATAAACTTAACGGCAACATCTGCAAGAGGGCTGTTGTCTGAAGCATCAGTAACAACACCTGTAACTGTAAACTCTTTCTTCATCTGATGAGTGAGAGTTACATTGCCTTCATCGAAGCTGATAGACTGAACATCGTCAGCATAGCCTTCTGCCTTTACAGTAACGTCATAGTTCAAGTCAGACTTCAGAACATTTACGGTATACTTACCGTCAGCATCAGTCTTACCATAGTATTCAACGCCACCGCTCTTAACAGTTACATCGGCATCGGCAATCGGACTGTTGTCGCTGAATGCTGTAACAGTTCCTTCAACCAGACTGCCTACAGTTACCTGCATGTAAGCAACAGCCATGCCGCATTCTTCCCAATTACCCTTATTGATGTCATTATCATTGTAACGGCACATACTCTTACGAGCGTTGTCTGTCACAAAGTAAATCCTGTTATAAGACTTTGATGCAGAATGGAATGCAAGTCGTAAGTTGCCACCGTCATAAACAAATGGCTCGTCGAAATCGAACTGCAAGACAACACTAACATTGTTTGCTGATCCTACTACGAGATGCATCTCAACATTCTTAGCAAACACCTTAGTCATCTCAGCTGTGTCGCGAGGTGCTGCGGTAGAGATAGCAGCATCGGTTGTGTTCTCAAGGAACAGAGACTGATATGCAGTCATGTCCTTTGCACTCTGACTATAACCCTTGATAGAGATAGAATTAATCTTAGCACCCTTTGGCAAGTTCAGAACATCAGGGGTATAGATGGTCTGCATTTCAGAAATGTTATAATAGAAGTTACCGAAGCTCTTAGAGTCGGCTACGTTAATTTCGTCACCAACCTGAATCATCTTGTCGCCTACTTCTTCGCCAATAGTAACCTGAGTTGGCTCGCTGCTGAGTGTATTGTCGCCGTTAATAATCTTTATAGTAGCATTGAACTGTCCTTCCTTGTGAGGATAGAAGTTGAAGCGCAGTTTAACAGACTTCTCGCTTGCAACAGTAACAGGTTTAGCCTCAGCAACCTTTTCTTCGCCGAAGAAGAGTGCTGCAGTATAACTGTCAGCAGTCAAGTCTTCAGTCAATGGATTCATTACTGTAGCCGTAGCTTTCATCTCTGTGTTAACAGTACCTTCTTCTGGAATAACTACATCTTCGAGGATAAGTCCTGTAGCAACTTCGAGTTGAGCATCAACTACTGGAGTTTCTATAACATTTACATTTTCCTTAACATAAGGTGCATAGCCAGACTTAACAACCTTGAACTGATATTGCAATCCGTCTTGCTTAACAACAACTTCATACTTGCCCTCAGCGTCGGTTGTTCCACTATACATCACATTGTCATAAATGTAGCTAACCTTTGCTCCTTCAACAGCTGCACCACCATCGGCTGCGGTAACTGTACCAGTTACAGTTGCAGGTGTGCGCTCTGTGCCAAAGCGAACAACTGGCAGATTTGTTGTCTGGAAGTCAACATTCAGCATAGCCTGTGCATTGTCGTTACGACGGAACATTGTATGTGTGTTGTCATTTCCATCAACTTCAAACTGTGCACTCTTATATGAAGCAGAAGTCTTCTTTGCTACGATGCGGATGCTTCCACCTGTGTAAACGAAAGGTTCGGCAGGAGTGAACGATAAGAGTTCAGCTCTATCTGTTGCATTACCACCTGCAGGAACTGTATAGTTACCGTCATAAACCTTAGTCATATTGTCGGTGTTAACAAGTTCTTTCAGGAAAGAAGCAGGTGTTTCGTCGGTTGTGTTTTCAATCCAAAGCTGGATATTTATGTCGAGGTCTCCAGGGTTGTATCCATAATAAGAAATACTTGTAATCTTAGTTCCTGGAGCAATACCCAGCATATCGGCTGTGTAGACTGACTCAATTTCACTATTCATATAATATAGGTCTACAGGACCTCTGTTATCTGTCTTTGTGAAATTACCAACAACAACTTCATTAGAAGCAACTTCATCGCTTACATTAACAGTCTTAACTTCGCTCTTTGCTTCATATTCGCCAATACGTACAACAAAATAAGCCTCCTGCTCACCCATCTCATGAGGTGTGTATGCGAAGTTATATGTTGTGGTTCCACCAGCTTCTACAGCCTGTGGGTCGAGTTCCATCACATCATTGCCTAAATGGAATTCAACAGTCATGTCGTCTATAGTCTCAGCCTTTGCAAGAGTATTCTTTACAGTTGCACTAACATTGAAAGCTGTGTTTACAGTTCCCTGTGCAGGCATATTCAGATTGCTTATTGTAAGGTCGTGTTCAACAACTGCGAGAGCATAAGCCTCAATATTGTCAACCTTAGCATTACCAGCCTCAAAAGCGATATACCATTCACCAGCAGGGATATTATTTACAGTAAACTTAGTAAATTTATAGTTTGCATAGAGTGAGTTGTAAATCAGTTCGTCAGAGAACTTGTCGGCAGCATCAGCAGCATCAGCACTAAGAGTGCGAGCCAGAGTCCACTCGTTGCGGTCGGCAGAATAGTAAACTTTGAGCTCTGCGGTTTCTCCTGAGCAACGTGCTGCATCGAAAGTGAGTGCTTCACCTTCTGCAACAACCATCTTAGGAGTAACCATGCGAGTTGCTTCAACCTTATTGTTCTCTGCAAAGTATTTGTTAACTTCGTTTGCCTGTTCAGTTACGTTGACAGAAACACGCCAGTTGCTGCCATCTGCTATAAGGTCGTTTGGAATCTTGTTGTCTTCGAAGTTAGCAAACCACTTATCTTCAGCAACAACCTTTCCTGCCAACTGGTAAGTCTGGTCGTTAACATTACCCTTGAAAACCATGTTTCCACTCTTCTCGCCAACCGCATTAGCAGACATTGTGATGTTAACGAGTTTGAAAGCATCGGTAGAGAGAGTGATAGGAAGTTCTGCATCAGAAGTGAATCCTTCAGGAAGAACAATCTCTGTAATGTTCAAGTCCTGGGCACCTTTGTTCTTAATAACCATAGGATAAACAACATCAGTGCGTGTAGGACCGAAGTTGATTGTAGAACCTGCTGCAAGGCTTGTAGAAAGACCTGAGCGTGTTATTACGAGCATCGGACTGTTAGAAATAGGTTCAATCCAGTCGCCATACTTCCAGTCATCTGCATTAAGACCATTATATATATTATATCGTAGACGGTCAGGATAATCGCTTATATTAAGATTTGCAATAAAGCTTATAGGCTCTGAAGTTGCACCTACAGCAAGAGTCTGGTCTATAGGAAGAGTGGCAACAACTCGGTTGTCGTTAGTCTTCATAATCAGTTCATATCCTTCAGTTCCAGGAGTCAGTGGTGCCTCACCATTGTTTTCAACAGTAACAGTGTAACTCACGTTGAAGTTTCCGTTATCGTCAGCAACAACAGTTTCTGGATTATTTGAAGTCCAGTTCTTGATTGCCATCTTCTTTTCATAAACGATATCAGCATTGTCGGCTGCAAAATCGTCAATGAAGACAGCATGACAGCGAAGTCCAATCATAGTCCAGTCACCAACTGTTGTGGTGATTTCCTGAAATCCGTCAGCAACGGTTGCCATAGTAAAGTCGTTTGTAGTAAGTTTCTCTCCTCGCTTCAGCACACCATTCTCACGAGTAACTTTATAGAACTCGATGAGTGGAGTGAAAGAAGAATTGTCAAGGTAGCGCTTCACTTGAATAGAAACCTTACCCTTAACGAGAGGAGTTACCAGCAAGTCGTAGGTGTCGTGTCCAAGACCAGCACCTAAAGCACCGCTTTCATCTACTCCACTGGCTGAATTCCATGTGTAGGTCACGTACTGAACGTCCCCCCAGTCAGTGTAGGTGTCTACGATGTGTCCCCAACCTGGAGCCACCTTAAAGGCATGGTTGGTCGCAACATCTTCAATCTTGTTGTTGAAATCTACAGTGTAGCCTTCAACAACATCTGCCTGCACGTTGTTATAGCCGCAAAGCATAAACATTGCAAGCAAAAGAAGTTTCAGTTTGTTCATAAATGTTTTGTTTTAATAATAATTAGGTTGTTTAATTAGTGCAAATTTAAACAAAAAGTGAATATTTTATTACTAAAAGTCTTGTTTTTTTAAAAATTTAACACAATTTAGTATGTGCAATATAATAATAATCTTTATTTTTGCATCGAAGATAATACAAACTGATTTATAATTTAATTTGACATGAAAAGAGATTTACTCAAGACGTTATGTGTTTTGATTCTTACATCTGTTATTTCTTTACCATCTATTGCACAAACCAAATCATGGTGGGGATATTACAATGATGTAAAAGACTTAAGCCAGTATGGTGTAGCTAAGGTTGAGACCTATAATGGTGCTATGTTTATAAGCGGGCAGCATCCTGTTGCCGGCGGAAAGACTATTAGCTCAATACGCTTCTATCTTCAGAGTAAGACTAATATTAAAGATGTAAAGGTGTGGCTGTCAAAAGACCTACCTACATCTGCCGACAATGCCGATGTTGTTGTTACAACAAACTTCCAGCAACTTGATGAAGGATATAATGACATAGAACTTGAAACACCTTATAATATATCTGAAGAAGGTGTCTATGTTGGATATTCATTCACAATCACTCAAGTTTCGTTCACAACCGACCGCACCCCTATGGTTCTCACAAAGAATCGCCCTGAGATTGAAGGAGGACTCTATCTGAAGATAGGCAACGAGGATTGGCACAACGAATCGCAGACTGGTATGGGCAACCTTGCTCTGAAGGTTGAGCTCAACGGAGAATTCCTTACCACCGCTGCCGATGTTGCTGACTTCAATCGTGCCTATGTCTTGAAGAATGACAGCCATCAAGCAAACATTTTTATCACCAACTGCGGAACAAAAGGAATTGAGGAAATTGACTATATTCTGAACATTGACGGACAGGATTCTGCCGAAAAGCACTATGTATTTACAAAAACCTTGAAGAACCTGGGATACTCTTCTGAGGTAACTATTCCAATAGAAGCTGGCGAGACTACAGGCATAAAGCCCATTTCGTTCAGAGTCACCAAGATTAATGGCAAGGCAAATGAACTTGAGAACAACGGAAAGTCTGAACTTTTCGTAATCGGACAGAAGGTAGACAAGAAGGTTGTTGAAGAAGAATACACAGGCACATGGTGCGGATGGTGTCCACGAGGCATTAAAGGAATGGAACTCTCTGAGCAGATCTTCGGCGACAGCTTCATAGGAATTGCAGTTCACTATAACGACGTAATGGAATGCAGCGACTATTTTGAATATATCTATTCTAACGTAAGCGGTTTCCCTTATTGTGAACTTAACCGCGCCGCTTCTCCCGACACATATTATAATACACTTGAAACAGGATACGGACTTGATACATACATCACAGAAGAACGCAGCAAGTTGTCGCCTGCTATAGTCGAGGTGGAGCCTTTCTGGACTGACGAAAACAAAAATTCTATCACTGTAAAGACAAACCTTAACTTCCAACTTAACCTTAACGGGCAGACTCCTTACGCCTTGTCTTACGTCATGGTTGCTGACGGACTGAGCGGTCCTGGAAAAGACTGGAATCAAAAGAACTTCTATTCAGGCGACAGCAAGTATGCCAACGACGAGAATCTTGCAGAATACTACAACGGTCCAAAGGAAATTACTGGCATGACATTCAATCATGTAGCCATTGCAGGATGGAACATTGGCACTAAGCAGACAGACCTGATTTCTGGAATTTTCAATGAAGGCGAGCCTAAAGCAGTTTACTTTACAGCCGACCTTTCAAATAATAAATTCATAGAGAATCCTTCAGACTATGACTTAGACAAAGATAATGTTCATTTCATAGCAATGCTTATTGATACAAACACAGGTGAAATTGTAAATGCTGACCGAGCAAATCTTACCATCTTAGACCCTAACGGCATAAAAAATGCTGAAAGCAAGACCATTGCCGACGATGCTATATATAATATAAGTGGACAGAAGATAAGCGCCAACGGAACACTTCCTAAAGGCATATACATTAAGAATGGAAAGAAGTTCATCGTCAAATAACTTCGTTTTCCACATCACATTATGAAACGAAACAATCACAATACTTATATTTAGTCGTTCTTTCCTTTGCTAAAAGTTTATGCTCACATCATTTAAAACATTTTTTAGCAAAGGAAAGAACGCATAAACATTATGAAACCAATAGCAAACAAAACAAATTCAAACTAAAATAAACAAATGATTATTATTATGAAAAAACTATTTTTACTACTCATGCTCTTACCATTGACTTTGGCAGCCAATGCACAGAACAGTGCAGCAAAAACCATCGAAGCAGGCGAAGGTCAGCAGTGGTGGGGCTACTACAAAGGAAGCGAGGAACTGAAGGGCATGGGCTATGGCATCAACGGACACTATGATGTTGCCATATTCATTCCTGGAGATGAAGGAGTAACTAAGGATGCGACAATCCATGCTGTTCGCTTTTTCATCACTACCACTAATAATCTTAATAATGTAAAAGTGTGGGCTTCGAAGCAACTGCCTGAGAAAGGCAAGCCAGAGACAGCCGACATCGAAGTGAAGTCGCTCAGCAAGGATGAAATCATCGTGAGAACCGAAGGCACTAACGATGTAGCCTTCACTCCTTTTAAGGTGCCAGAACAGGGTGTCTATGTTGGTTATTCATTCGATATCACCAGCATCGGGTCAGAAGACACTTACTATCCTGTTGTTGTTACAAAAGGAACAGAAGACATCAACAATGCCCTGTGGCTCTATGTTTCATCAAATACAAGTTGGGTTAACTGCTACGACTGGGGCGGCAAATACGGAAACCTTGCCCTGAAAGTACTCATCAGCGGCGACATGGAGAAGAATGCCGTAGAGGCTGTGTCTGCTGAAGATGCTGTTACACTGAAGGGGTCTTCTGCTAATGTTCCTCTCAATATATTTAACTGGGGAGCTGACGGCGTTACTTCTTTAGGCTACACAGTCACAACCGATGGAATTGAAAGCGAAGAGATGAGTTATACTCTCGAAAATCCTTTCAATACATTCCATAGTGACACCACAATCCTGCTGCCAATACCTGCAGATGAAGTTGCAGTGAAGAAGCTGAAGACTATAACAATAAAGAAAGTAAACGGACAAGACAACGAGGTGGAACCTGCACGGCGTTCTACCACTACATCACTCATAACTGTTGCAGAACCTACACTCCGCCGTGTAGTCATGGAAGAGTTCACAGGCACATGGTGCGGATGGTGTGTACGTGGCATCAAGGGCATCGAACTGTCAAACGAGCTGTTTGGCGAACAATTCATCCCTATAGCAGTTCACGGCAGCGACATTATGGCTATACCTGAATATTCTGGTTTACGCCAGAACGTAGGCGGACTTCCAACGAGTCTTATCAACCGCTACTATGAGTGCGATCCTTACTATGGCAGACGCGGCATCGACCCTGTTGCAGGTTCTAAATTCGGCGTTGACGAAGACATTCGCAACATGCTGGCAGAAACAGTAGAAGGCAGCGTATATTCATCGGCTATTCTGAATACAGAAGGCAGCAACATGACCATTGATCTCACAACCGAAACCACATTCCAGTTCTCTGCCGACGATGCACACTATGCCATCGGCTACGTTCTCCTTGCTAACGACCTGGAAGGTCCTGGCAAAGACTGGGTACAAGAAAACTTCTACACTCGCTATCAGGACAACGAGAAATACAACAAAGACGAGAACCTTCAAGAATACATCAACGGCAGCGACAAGATTAGGGACATGCTCTATCAGCACGTGCCAATAGCAGGACTCGGAGTTGACAACGGAATAGAAGGAAGCATCACTGCACCTATTTCTTTAGCAGAGATTCAGACCTACAAGTCTACGCTAAACATCACAGGTAACACTCTAATGCAAGATGCCAACAAGCTCGATATAGTAACGCTACTCATCAACACAAAGACTGGACGAATCGTTAATGCTCACAAGACAGCAGTTATCCCTTACGACCCTACTTCCGTTGACAGCCTCACAGCAAAGACCGACAACGGGAAATCTCAGGTATTCACTATCGACGGCAGACTTGTAAGCAAGCCTCAGCCTGGCATCAACATCATAAAGAACAGTGACGGAACAATACGCAAGCAGGTTGTCAGATAGACAATCTGCCTGCCAATTTCTCTCGTGTCAGCAATGACTGATATAAAAATAAACACACAAGAAAAGTAACTTAATAATAAATTCACAAAACCTATGAAATTAAAACATTTACTCACAATGGCTTTACTGGCAGTAGGACTGACAGCAAACGCACAAATCACACCTGGTGAAAATCAGTTATGGTGGGGATTCTTCAATGAGAATTCAAAGACACTCCCTTACGGACAGGGCGACAAAGAGCGCTACGAGGTTTGTTTCCGCATTCCTGGAAACAGTGAAGTAGCTCTTGGCTCAACTATCAGTGCAGTCAGGTTTTATCTCCGCAGCACTGAAGGTGTAGAAGACGTTAAGGTATGGCTCACTGAGGTCCTGCCAGCAAAGAACGACTATACCTATGACTACGTGAAAGATCTTAACATCGACGAACTTAAAGTGATGGAAGACGGATGGAACGAGATTTCTATTGACGAACCTTTCACAATAACAGAGGTTGGAGTATATGTGGGATTCTCATTCACAATTACCGACAATAGCACAAAGGAAAATCAGTATCCTATTGTTTGCAGCTGGGGCGGTCGTCCTGATGGCAACTACAATACTCTTGTTTACCGTGTCATTGACGACGAAGGCTGCCACGCATGGTGGAACTATGGCTCACATGCCGTAGACGGCAACCTTGCCATGCAGGTTCTTATCAATGGCGACAACTTCCCGAAGAACTCAATGAAGATAGAAGATGAGTTCATGGAAGATGTTGCTGTGCTTGGAGGCGAGATAAAGACAGACGTGAAGGTTACTAATCTCGGCATTAAGGGCGTTCAGAACTTCGACTACACAATTACACGCAATGGCGTTGAAAGCGAAGAAATGCACTTTGACATGGAGAAACCTCTGAAGGCACTCGACGAAGAGGAATATGTAGCAATCCCTGTCAAGGCAGCTGACGAAGAAGGCATAAGCCGTGCAAAGATTAAGATTACTAAGGTAAACGGCATGCCTAATGAAGAGGAAGATGACAACGAATGCTCTGGCATGGTTATCACACTTGCCGAGTCTGCACCTCGTACAGTTGTTGTAGAGAACTTCACAAGCACTCAGGATGCTTATGCTCCACGTGGACTCGTTGCCATGGAACGCCTGAAAGCTCTCTATCCTGAAAACTATGTAGGCATCAATGTTCACGGCGGCATGAATATGCTAACCAATGTTAGCGACCCTATGTATTGCTATGCCTATGCTGACTTGTTTGGATTCGTATATAATGTTATGAATGCTCACTCTTGCCTCATTAACCGCGTAGTCGGTTGCGACACCTATCTCGGAACAACCGACGATATAGATGCATACCAGTTTGACATACAGAAGGACATAAACGCAGCTATGGCTGAACCTACAGAAGGAACTGTTACTATCAAGTCTGTTGAGCACGACGATGACATGACGCAGTTTGACGTAGAAGCTGAAGTAAACTTCCTCTACAACCGCAGTGATGCTCCTTATGCACTTGCTTACGTGCTTGTACAGGACGAGATTGAGTCAGAATCTGAAGCCATTGAAAGTGGATGGCCACAGTACAACGCTTTCCGTTTTGAGACATATCGTCCTTACTACGAAGCTGAAGACTTTGAAGTATTCCTAAGCGGCGATGAGTATGTAACAGGTCTTACATATAAAGATGTAGCTGTTGCTGGTTGGGGAGTTTTTGAAGGAATGAACAACACCATCACAGCTCCTATCCAGAAGAATGTTCCTCAGACTGTTAGCAAGAATCTTTCTCTGCCAATGGGCAGCCTCGTTACAAAGACAACAGGACTGAAACTCGTTGTGCTTCTCGTTCAGAAAGCAGACACTGGCGGTGAGGTTATCAATGCAGCTGTCTACAACTTCAACTCTGAGAATGCAATCAATGGCGTAACTGTTGGAAACCAGACAAATGGAACAACAGCCATCTACGACCTCTCTGGCCGTAAGGTTAATGCTAACGACATAGTTCGCGGCAATGGCGGTATCTATATCGTTAAGCAGGCCGACGGAACAACACGCAAGGTGATGTTCTAAAATGAAGAAGATGAAATCAGAAAATTAAAATTAACATTATATGTTCAGAAAGTATTTCCTTTTAGGACTACTCCTGTTCGGTACAACAGCCTCGTCCGTCTGCCTTGCAGACGATGAGGCTGTTGCGCTTCCGTTTGAGGAGACCTTCGACAGCGAGGCCGCTATGGAAAAGTTCATTGTTCTTGACTTGAACAATGACAATAGCACTTGGGAGTATGCAAAGTTCAACAACCAAGATTATCAATCGGTTCGATATCGCTATTCCAATAATGATGCTAATGACTGGCTTTTGACTCCACAATTCCAACTTGCACCTGGTCGTGAATACAAATTGAAGTTTAAGTCTTGGATAGACGACACAAAATACAACAAAGAATTCATCGAAGTGGCTTTTGGTAAAGGAGAAGATCCTGCTGCCTATAATTTTATTATGGCAAAGACTCAAGTAACTACCAACGTGAACGACAAAGAAGAATTTGAAGTAATATTCTCTGTTAGCGAACCTGGGCTTTATCGCATTGGTTTCCACGCTTTAAGTGTCAAGAACCAGTATTTCATGTATCTTGACGACATCAGTGTAGAGGCTGGAGCTCTCAACACTGCACCTGCTGCTGTTACCGACTTTACGGTTACTCCTGCGCCATTGGGAGAGCTGAAGGCTACGGTCAACTTCACAACCCCAACTCTGACTAACGAAGGAATGACTCTTGAGGGTATTCAGAAGGTGGAGCTGAAACGTGGCAAAGACCTTATAAAGACTTTCGACAATCCTGCTACAGGTCAGGCTCTATCCTTCGAGGATGCCCTAACCGACAATGGATTCGTTACTTATACAGCTACAGCATACGGCATTGACGGCTCTGACGGCACACCTGCTTCACAGACTGCCTACGTCGGAATTGATGAGCCTGGACAGGTAATGAGCGTTTCTACACGCGACAGCTACGATGGAGACATAATAGTTACTTGGCAAACTCCGAGCGAAGTAGGCATCAATGGGGGATATGTTGACTTATCGTCACTTACATACAATGTTTATGTTGTGCGCAGTGGCATAGCCTTCCCCCAGCAGCGTGAACTTACCTCACTATCCTACACTGCCGAAAATATAATATTCTCTAAGAGCGAACAAGAGCTCTACAACTATGGAGTATCTGTCACTACTGCTGCTGGCGAAGGCAGCATGAAGCTGGGCGAGGGCGTTCTCGTTGGCGATTGCTATACTCTTCCATTCCACGAGTCGTTTAAGGGAGGCATGAGCTACTACTGGTGGCTTGACAGAACAGGAGAAAACACATTCCGACGCATAGGCAAGGAATCTGATATGTATGACATGTCAAGCGACAATGACTGGGGAGCAGTCACCTGGACTGCCGACAAGGCTGGCGATGAAGCTTGGCTCAACTCGGGAAAAATAGAACTGGCTGCTGCCAGCAATCCTGCCCTTACGTTCTCGGCTTATTGCTATAACTCTACAGACGCAAAACTCGAAGTTGAAATATGGGATGGAGAAAACAATAAGAAGGTCGTGAAAACCATTGACATGAATACATGGAACGAAGGCAACGGATGGCACGAGTTTCTTGTTGACCTTACTGAGTTCCGCTCAAAGGAGTATGTCGTAATCCATTTCCATGCTATTTCCAATGATATTGAGTCGCCAATGTTGATTGACAACATCAATGTGGCTGAAAACATAGGCTACAACCTGTTCACTACTGTATCGGCTCCTTCGCGTGCTGTCGTAGGCGACGAAAAGACTATCGTTGCAACCGTAGGCAACAATGGAAGAAACGACATCGACAACTACAAGGTAAGACTCTACATAGACAATAAGGTTGTTGAAGAAAAGAACTTGCAGAACATTATCCACAACTCAGAGGTGGAAGTTCCTTTCACCTATACTGTCAAGGTTAGCGATGGCGATGTGCTGAAGATTCAAACCGAAGTGGTTTGCGAGGAAGACGAAATCGACGGCGACAGCGAGAGCAGCATTGTTGAAATGAAGATAGGTCAGACCGACCTGCCTGCTGTTGATGACCTGAAAGCTTTGGTCAGCACCGAGTCTATGGCTTTCTCCTGGACTGCCCCACTCACGGCTGACTATCAGACTACCGACGACTTCGACTTCTACGAGGCTTGGCTGACAAGCGGATTTGGCAGATGGACTACATTCGATGGCGACAAGGGACTGACCTACGACTTAGGCTATCAGTATGAATTCCCACATCATGGCGAAGCCTTTGCTTTCATCGTGTTCAATCCTGCCGAAGCTGGAATAAACACACTCAACAATCCGCAGTTTGAGGCCTACTCTGGCGACCAATACTTGGCTTGCTTCAATGCCGATACTGAGCTGACTCCTAACGGAAACAACGACTGGCTCATCTCGCCAGAACTCTCTGGCAACGCACAGACTCTGAAGTTCTACGCTAAGAGCATCTCTTCAAACGAATTAGAGTCGTTTGAGGTTCTCACATCTACAAGCGGTGCTGGCGTCTCTAACTTCACCAATAAGGTATTGACAGTCAACGAGGCTGAAAACGACTGGAACCGATATACGGCTGAGATTCCTGCGGGTGCTCGCTATTTTGCCATCCACGTTGTTTCTAAAGACAAGTTTGCTCTGCTTGTTGACGATGTAACCTACGAGCCAAAGCAGCCCGAGATTATCGGCTATCGTCTCTATTGCAACGGCGAGCTTGTAGGCGAGACCGATGCAGAGACAACAGCGTTCACACTGACACCGCTGCCAAGCAGCAATGTTGCAGACTATCGTGTAACGGTTGTCTATGCCGAAGGCGAGTCACCTCTTTCTAACGAGTGTGTTGACGAGACATTAGGCATTGAGTCTGTAAGTTCCGACCAGCTCAACGACAAGTCTGCTGAGTTGTTTACTATCGACGGCAGACGCATTGTCAACAATCCTTCACAAGGCATCTACCTGCTCCGCAAGTCAGACGGAACTGTAAAGAAAATCATGGTGAAATAGTTAGCATCTTGATGTTATGAGGTTTTTAAGGTTTAAGGCAACTATACTGTATTTTGTATCAGAACAGCCTAACTTCACTTAATATCCATACAAACCCATTGTATAACAACATAAGCGGCGACTGGATAAATCTTCCTGTCGTCGCTTATGTTGTTTTATTTGCAGAGCAACCAATTAATATCAAAGTAAAAGTCCCCGTTCTTTCAATCTGAAAGCAGTTTTCGGTTTCTTATCCTTGCCGAGCGAAAAACTTGCAATTTTCAGAGCCGAGTTGGGTGAAAAATTGATTAACTAACCCCGCAAATAACTTAAAAATTCTGGACTGAGAAAAATAAAGTTGCAAAATATGCAAGTATTTGGCGGCTTTTCGTTCTTTTTAGTAAATCGTTCAATATCAAGACATTATACGTTTCGTCTAAAAACTCATAACTGTTAAAAAAGTCAAAGGGCATCTTTCGCAGTGTGAAAGGGCACGTTTGACACTGCAATATGCCACATATCGCACTGCGATATGCCACGTTTCGCATCGCGAAAGGACACCTTTCACTTTTTCATTCCTCATGTTCGTTTACATAGTTTAAGCCGATTGATTAACAATTAAACGCTTTTTAGCATTTCACCTCGTGCCAAACGGAAAATCTTTCTCTAGAATGAAAATTCCGTTTGTCAAGATTTTTTACTTTTTTCGTCAAAAAATCGGGCTGATTTTGGAAGTTACAGTTTGTAAGTAGTAATTGCTCTCCTAAGTTTAGGGGAGCTGTCACGAAGTGACTGAGGAGTGTGTTTACACGATGCAACGGCATCGTGGATGATGAAGGATGAAAGATTAATGATTAAGGAATGTTGCCGAGTAAACAAAAACTTATAACTCATAACTCGTTCCCGTTATCGTCCCCGTTAACATTAATCCTTATTCTTTCATCCTTAATCTTGAATAGTGCATTAAAAATTTTGGAGAATGAATTTGAGATATATAGAATATTTTGTAATTTTGTGCGATGTAACAAATAAAACAACATGAAAAAACTGATTAGCATCCTACTCCTGTCTGCCGCTATGCTGTCGGCAAGTGCGCAAGACAATGACGACAACAAACTGAGATTTACAACCATAAAAGAGAATCCCATAACCTCTATAAAGAACCAGAACCGAAGCGGAACGTGCTGGGCATACGCTTCTATGGCATTCCTTGAGAGTGAGATTCTGAGAAAGACGGGCAAGACATACAACCTTAGCGAAATGTTTGTAGCTAACAAAGACTATATGGACTGTGCCGTCTATAACGTGAGGATGCATGGCGACAGCCGCTTCTCTGAGGGCGGTTCGGTTAGCGACGCGTTGCAGATAGCACGCCGCTACGGTCTTTGCCCTGAAACGGCAATGGCTGCTCCTGGTTCGCTTACTGGCGACTCGCTTGCCAACTTCGGCGAGTTCTTCAGCCTGCTAGAACCATACGTTTCGGCTGTGGCTAAGAACAAAGCACAGAAACTGTCGCCGCAATGGCGCGTAGGAATGCAGGAAATACTTGATGCTTATCTTGGTCCATGCCCAGAATCGTTCAAGTATGAAGGCAAGACATACTCTCCTACATCGTTTGCACAGAGTCTTGGACTTGACTTCAACGAGTATGTGAGCGTTACGAGCTACACTCATCATCCTTTCTACACATATTTTGCAGTAGAAGCACCGTATAAGTGGCGATGGAGCCTGAGCTACAACGTGCCGATGGATGAGCTGATGAAGATAATAGACGAAGCGATAGAGGCTGGATATACCGTAGCATGGGGTGGCGACGTGAGCGAAGACGGCTTCACACGCACAGGGCTTGCGCTGGCATGCGACTTGCAGAAGGTGCAAGACCTGACTGGAAGCGATGCTGCACGATGGCTAAAACTGACAAAATCGGAGAAGGGCGAAAAGATGGTTGCTCTCGGCGCTGACGTGCCAGAGATAACTCCAACACAGGAACGCAGACAAGAACGCTTCGACAACCACCAGCAGACTTACGACCACGTTATGCTGATTTACGGCATTGCCCGCGACCAAAACGGCAGGGAATACTACATGGTTAAAAACTCTTGGGGAGAGACTGGACAATATAAAGGCATCTGGTATATGTCGAAAAACTATATTGCCGACAACACAACGTATATTGTAGTAAACAAGAATGCGACACCACGCCTCGCTAAATGTACTATAACAGAATAGAACAAATTAGTGCATTGCTACATTAAATTAAGGATTAAGGAATAATGATTAATGAATTAACTTGCTAACTTGTTTACTGCACACATCATTACTCCTTAATCTTTAATCTATCAAAAAAACTACTTAACTATTTTCTTTCCATCAATTACATAGACTCCACTTGGAAGACTATTGAAATCTTTATCCTTCTTTGTTCCGTCAATAGAATAAACTGACTTATCGGGATTCGACTTTACAGGGGAAATACCAGTAGAAATATCTGGTTCTATTACTACCTCAAGTGTGCATACAGCTCCACGAGTCATCACCGAACCACCCTCAATGTAGCCATTAGCAGGCAAAGTAAGATGGCTATTCTCAAGAACAATCTTCCTGAAATTGAACAGAGAGCCTTGAGTGCCTATTGCATGGACTGTAGCATTTGTAACGATGAAGTCTTCTTTCTCATCCGAAGAGTAGATGCCTTTCTTGCCCTTAGCATAAATTGTTGCTAAATCGGATATTTTCAGCTGCATTCCTTCACTGCCATCTGTGAAAATAGCAGCATCGGCTTCACTTGCGAAGTATGCAATGCCATCGCCGAAGATCTCAACGTCTATAGTAGCGAACAACGCATTCTTCCTCTCCGAGAACATACCATTCTCACCCTTAAGTGCTATCTTATATCCTCTCGATGTATCATTGTAACTGAAGATATGGATAGCATGGTCAGCCTGAGAAGATATGTTAGCATTGACGAGTGTGAGAGTCTTTGCTTCTGGTTCAAAATAAACCTCACCACCGACGATTGCACTGAACCCATTGGCTGCTGAAATATCATGATAGTTTTCGGATGTAATCTCCACACCGCCAATCTCTATACCATAGCGCTGCGGATGTTCATCATTGTCGGTCTCCATGACTTTAGCAGACAGAAATTCGGGGAACAAGAACAACATGCTTAAGGCAAACATAATAATTAGGTATTTATTTGTTTTCATAGACTATATCACCTCTCTGTTTACCTCCCATTATCGCTTTGAAATGAGAGTAATGCTTATAAGAGGTCTGGCACTGATTCTTCAAAACAATAATATATCATTGCTAATATAATGATTTTATTTCATAATTAAAAATAAGGCAATTAAAATATAAACATATTTAAGCAGAGGTGCGCATTGTCAACACTTCGGTTTGGCTGGACATAGACACAGAAAGCAGAAAAGCAGAAGAAGAAAAGACATAAAGACCTGAAAAATAGAAGTTTTTAATGAAAATGTAACGTGCTTTGCTTTGTTTCTTGAAAGATTGTTGCTATTTTTGCAAAAAAGAATATGGAGAAACACAGGATATTAGTAATTGACGACGAGCAGGACATTTGCGAGATTCTGTCAGTCAACTTGCAGATGGCAGGCTACGAAGTGGAAACGGCTAACTCGGCAGAAGAAGCCTTGCGACTTGACATAGGGAAGTTTCAGCTGATTCTTCTCGACATAATGATGCCAGGAATGTCGGGCTACCGAATGGCACAACTGCTGAAAGAAAACAAGCAGACGGCAAGTATTCCAATAGTTTTCATTACAGCCAAAGATACAGAAGACGACTTGCTGAAGGGTTTCAGCATGGGAGCCGACGACTATATCCAGAAACCTTTCTCTGTCAGGGAAGTGCTGGCAAGAATAAAGGCTGTGATAAACCGCACTTTGGCTAAAGCCACCAGCAACGAGAAACAACCTACAAGCAGCAGCATTAGTTATGAAGGGCTGAAGATAGACACCGACAGAAAGACTGTGAGCGTCGACGGAGAGGCTGTCGCTTTCACGCCAACCGAATACCATCTGCTGCTATTGCTGCTGTCGGAACGCGGACAAGTTTTCTCCCGTCAGCAACTAATAGACAGAGTATGGCCAAGCAATGTTGTAGTGACTTTCCGCACTGTGGATGTAAACATAACGCGAATAAGAAAGAAAATTGGCAGATACTCTAACAACATTGTAACCCGACAAGGCTTCGGCTACTGCTTTGAAGAAGTATGACAAGCCACAGAAAGCAACATAAAGACTTCTGAACCATACGACTATGGCTATCAAATCTCAGCATAAACAAAACTAAAACGACATGAAAAAAATCACTGAAGGGCGCAAGATGTTTATCATCGTCATGGCTATTTTCTTAGTCTATGCTGCCGTTTTCATCATCTTTGACGACTATGAACGAAACATTCTCTCGCCGCTAAACGACGTGAGCGACTGGCACTTGCTTATCTTTGCCGTTGTTGTCATAACGGGAATGGGATTTCTGTTGCACCACTATTCAAGAAGGATGGATGCCCGAATAAGCCGAGAACAGGCTGAGAAACAGAACGAGATGAGACGCCAACTGACCCAAAACATATCGCACGAACTGAAAACTCCAGTTGCAAGCATCATGGGTTACACTGAAACAATGATTGAAAATCCATCGCTTGACGAAAAGACTAAATTGCAATTTATAAATCGCTGCCACGCTCAAGCTCAACGACTCACATTACTGCTCCAAGACTTATCAACGCTAAACAGAATGGACTATGCACCCGATTTAATAGAAATGTCAACGGTTAATATTGCGAACATTGTGAACGAAATATCTCAAGAAACTGCATTCGCAGCAAAACAGAAGCAAATTTCATTCGAAAATCATCTGGCTAATGAAGTCATTGTCGAAGGTAATGCTCCCCTACTCTACAGCATCTTCAGAAACCTTATTGACAATGCCATAAACTATGCAGGTGAACGCACAACAATTACGCTATTTGCCGTTGAGCATTCCGATGAGTGGCTGTTCACGTTTTTCGACAACGGATTAGGAATTTCGCCAGAACACCTTCCGCGACTCTTTGAACGTTTCTACAGAATAGACAAGGGAAGAAGCAGAACAATGGGCGGAACAGGACTTGGACTTGCTATTGTGAAGAATGCTGTTATGATTCATGGCGGCACAATTTCGGCACGAAACGAGCACGGACTACGCTTTGAATTTACAATTAAAAAGAAACAACAGCGAAACTAATAATGCTAAATAGCATAGCTAAATACGCAAAAAAGCAGAAAGGAAAACAAGAAAAAGGATAAGCAGAAAAAGCACTTTAAAAGACCTATAAAAATATTCCAGCAAAGATTGCATCTTCTGCTTAGTTTGCAGAAAAAGCACTTTAAAAGATTTCTGACAATATCTTTATCACCATAAGCCAGAGAGTGGGAACGAGAACCATCAAGTATGAGACATAAAAAATATTTATGTGTAAAGGTCAAAGTTTACATTCAAAACTCCCGAGCGCTAATAAAGAAGTATTATTGAGCAATATGCCGCACGTTCCACAATAGTATTTAACGACAAAAAATAATGCCCTACGCTGTTGTAGGGCATTTTATTTTACGATAAAGAAATGACAACCTTAGAGCGACTTTAATTGATTTTCAACAAAATCTAGAATCTTATATGTTGCGCCAGAACTTTCCTTCACATAGTTGCCAGCAATCTCAGACGCCTTACTCTTGAAGTTTTCATCGCTGCGCAGCTTGTCCATAATCTCGCGGAATGAATTCTTACAGCAAACCTGGAACCCACCTTTAGCTTCAAGCAGGTCGTGAGCCTCTTGGAAACGCTCATTGTTTGGACCAAAGACTACAGGCTTATACCACACCGCAGCCTCAACAATGTTGTGTATTCCCACTCCGAAACCTCCGCCAACATACGCAATATCGGCATACTGATAGATGCTCGAAAGCAGTCCGTAGCAGTCAATCAGCATCACGTCGGCTTCGTCAAGAATACTGAGACTTGAAGCATCCTTGCCAGAAACCTCGCTATATCGTACAACCTTACGGCCCATCTGCTCCAAACGCTGCTGAAGTTTTGCCACCCTTTCCTTACTAACCACATGAGTTGCAATGATGAGTCGCAAGTCCTTGTGCTGCTCGAAATAAGGCAGATAGACATCTTCGTCAGCCTCCCAACTGCTGCCTACAACCATAGTCAGCTGGCTTCCAGCCTTTGCAAACCTTTCAACATGAGGCAGATTCTTAGCCTGTCCCTTTATTTGCAGCACTCTGTCGAAACGAGTATCGCCAGTAACAGAAACATTGCTGATGCCAATCTGCGACAAGAGTTTGCGGCTAATCTCGTTCTGAACAAAGAAATGAGTGAAACATTTCAGCACAAGTCCATACTGTTTTCCATACCAACGGAAGAAAATCTGCTTAGGACGGAATATGCTTGAAACACTATATACAGGTACGTTCCTATGCTTCAGGATGTGAAGATAGTTATACCAGAACTCATACTTGATGAAGAAAGCCATTTCAGGACGTATTGCCCTGAGGAAACTGCGTGCATTAAGGATGGTGTCTAACGGAAGATAGCAGATGATGTCTGCGCCCTCATAGTTCTTCCTCACCTCATAGCCCGAAGGCGAGAAGAAAGTGAGAAGAATTTTCATTTCTGGGTGTCGGCGCCTAAACTCTTCCATGATAGGCCGTCCTTGTTCAAACTCGCCTAACGAAGCAGCATGAAACCACACATAGCGTGCATTTGGGTCGACCTTTTCGCGAAGTATTCTTACAGCCTCGCGCTCGCCTTTCCACATTTTCCTTACTTTCTCATTGAAAAGGCTATAGATAGCAACACCTAAGAGATATAAATATATTATAAGGTTATACATGTAACAATTGAGTTATCAGTATCAACTTTTTATCGTCTCGATGGCTTTTCTCATGCGGCTGATGGTTTCTTCCTTGCCAAGAAAAGCAGATATATCGAACATGCCTGGTCCCTTGCCTTCGCCAACGAGTGTCAGTCGCCAAGCATTCATTACGTTGCCCATCTTATACTCTTTGTCTTCAATCCACTTGTGGACAACAGCCTCCTGATTCTCAACAGAGAAGTCGTCGAGGCTTTCAAGCAGATCGGCAAGTTCAGCCATGACCTGCGGACTGTCTTCCTTCCAGCGCTTGCGCACGGTCTTCTCGTCATAGCTTGTCGGAGGTATGAAGAAGAAAGAGCATAGAGGCCATAGTTCCTTAACAAATGAGACTCTGTCTTTCATCATTCTGACAACTTCCACAATACGGTCCATTGGTTCCTCAATGCCATTGCCAGCAACTATTGGCGCAAAGAGCTGTGCAATCTCCTCGCTCGACTTTTTCAGTATATACTCATGGTTGAACCACTGTCCTTTCTGATAGTCGAATCGTGCACCAGCCTTTTGGCAGCGAGTAATGTCGAACAGTTTCACGAGTTCATCGAGTGAGAACACCTCCTGCTCGCCACCAGGATTCCATCCCAGCAGAGCAAGGAAGTTGACAACAGCCTCTGGGAAATATCCGCTTTCGCGATAGCCAGAAGATACCTCGTCGGTCTTAGGGTCGTGCCATTCAAGCGGGAACACAGGGAAACCGAGTCTGTCTCCATCGCGCTTAGACAACTTGCCCTTGCCCTCAGGCTTGAGCAGCAGCGACAAATGGGCAAACTTAGGCATAGTGTCTTCCCATCCGAAAGCTCGATAGAGCAGCACATGAAGCGGTGCGCTTGGCAGCCATTCCTCGCCACGAATGACGTGGCTTATCTCCATCAGATGGTCGTCGACTATGTTTGCAAGATGGTATGTAGGCAGTTCGTCTGCACTCTTATATAGCACTTTGTCGTCGAGAATATCGCTCATGATGACAACATCGCCGCGAATCATGTCGTTGACATGAACCTGTTCGCCAGGCATCACCTTGAAACGAACAACATACTGTGTGCCGTCGGCTATGAGCTGGTCTACCTCTTCGCGAGGCATCGACAGCGAGTTGCGCATCTGCATGCGCGTCTTAGCGTCATACTGGAAGTTTTCTATCTCCTTGCGCTTAGCCTCAAGCTCCTCTGGAGTGTCGAAAGCGATATAAGCCTTTCCGCTTTCCAGCAGTTGGTCTACATACTTACGATAAATCTCGCGGCGCTCGCTCTGACGGTAAGGGCCATGACTTCCTCCGAAGGTAACACCCTCGTCGAATTTCAGTCCGAGCCATCTGAATGCTTCAAGGATATATTCCTCTGCGCCAGGCACAAACCGGTTGGAGTCAGTATCCTCAATGCGGAAAATAAAATCTCCGTCATGCTGACGTGCAAAGAGATAATTATACAGCGCCGTACGCACACCACCGATGTGGAGAGGGCCTGTTGGACTTGGTGCAAAACGCACACGAACTTTTCTTTCTGCCATATTTTTCAGTATATAAAGAGTGTTATCTAATATATAAAAAGGTATAACTATAATAGAGATACAATTCTGCACAAAAAGCCGATATTCAGTAAGTTCTATGATTTTGGCTGCAAAATTACAACTTTTTCTTGATATAGTTGCTTTTTTTCCTGTTTTTTACATAAGCAAAAAGCCCAACGCATTTTGTGCGCTGGGCTTTTCTTTTTATTTATAGACTTTTTCAGATTACAAGTTTGGGTTGATTTCGTTCCATTTTTCGATAGCAGGAACGATGTTGAGTGTAACCAGTTCGTCACGCATCTTGCAGAGGTGTTCGTAGCTTGCGTCGAGTTTAGCATTCTCTTCAGCAGTACCCTGTGGCACTTCGAAGTGTGCACCGTCTTTGTCAAGAGTTGTCTTCATAGCCATCATGATGTGGTCATACTTGTCGGTCTTAACGTATGTACCTACAGGGAAACGGAAAGGCTCGCCACCCATCACTGAGCGAATCATCTCAACAGAGAGATATGCTGGGCTCTGGAAAGAAGAACGTCCGCGCAGTTCGATGATCTTAGCACCACCCTGTGTAACGTCTTTCTTCATCTGCTCCCACTCTTCTGTTGGGAACTCAGCTGTGCCGATGATGTCGGTAAGAGCGCGTCCTGCAATCTTTACGTGGCTTCCGAATACAGCCATCTGCTCACCGTGACCGCCATAAGTAGCGCATCCTGTGATTTCGTTCTGCATTACTCCGAACTTCTTAGCCAGAGCAGACTGCAAACGAGTGGTGTCGAGACCTGCAAGTGTAGTAACCTGTGATGGTTTCAGGCCAGAATAGAGCAAGGTTACGAGACCAGTGAGGTCAGCAGGGTTGAAGATGATGACAACGTGTTTAACGTCTGGGCAGTATTCCTTGATGTTCTTACCTAATCCTTCAGCAATCTCGCAGTTGCCTTTCAGCAAGTCTTCGCGAGTCATACCAGCCTTACGAGGAGCACCGCCTGAAGAAATGATGTACTTAGCATTAGTGAATGCTTCCTTAGCATCGGTTGTTGCTGTGATTTTAACACCGTCGAAACCGCTCTGGCGCATTTCTTCCGCTACACCTTCTGGAGAGAAAACGTCGTAAAGACAAATGTCGTTGGTCAGACCCATCATGAGTGCTGTCTGAACCATGTTTGAACCAATCATACCAGCTGCACCTACGATAGTCAGCTTTTCATTAGTTAAAAATGCCATAATTGTTTGATTTTTTATTGTTGTTTATCTGAAAATTCCAGTTTGCAAAGTTACAACTATTTTTCTAATCAACCTATTTTTTTATACTATTTTCACATGAAAAGCAGATAAAGGGGAGGTGGTGGTAGTTCATAGTGCATAGTTGTGACAGATTAAGGATTAAAGAATAAAGATTAATGTATTTAACTCGTAACAAACTGTAAGTTTCAAAAACAGCCCGATTTTTTGACGAAAAAAGTAAAAAATCTTGACAAACGGAATTTTAATTCTAGAGAAAGATTTTCCGATTGGCACGAGGCGAAATGCTAAAAAGCGTTTAATTGTTAATCAATCGGCTTAAACTATGTAAACGAACATAAGGAATGAAAAAGTGAAAGGTGTCCTTTCGCGATGCGAAACGTGGCATATCGCAGTGCGATATGTGGCATATTGCAGTGCCAAAGGTGCCCTTTCACACTGCGAAAGGCGCCCTTTGACTTTTTTAACACTTATGTATTTCACGACGAAACGTATAATGTCTTGATATTAAGCGATTTACCAAAAACGGCGAAAAGCCGCCAAATACTCGCATATTTTGCAACTTCTTTTTTCTCGGTCCAGAATTTTTAAGTTATTTGCGAGGTTAGTTAATCAATTTTTTACCCAACTCGGCTCTGAAAATTGCAGGTTTTCCGCTCAGCAAAGGCAAGAAACGAAAAACTGCTTTCAATTTGAAAGAGTTCTAACGGGAACGGTCTCGATAACGGGAACTATTTATCAGCTATGAGTGGCTGGTCTTTAAATTAAAGACAAGGTTAACGTTAAAGTTATCGTTCCAGTTAAAGTTAAAGTCAAAGTTAATTGCCAATTATCAATTAAATTAGTATCTTTGCACCCATAAACGAAAAGAGACAAATAGCGATGAGCAAAGAAACAACGCCAGTCATGGAGCGCACAGAAGGGGCGATGACGCTTCGAACAGAGAACCTCGTCAAGCGATATGGCAGAAGAACTGTAGTAAACGGAGTGTCTATCAACGTGAAGCAAGGCGAGATTGTTGGCCTGCTTGGCCCTAACGGTGCGGGCAAGACCACTTCGTTCTATATGACTACGGGGCTGATTATTCCAAACGACGGTCATGTCTACCTCGACGAGCAAGACATAACACAGTTTCCTGTATATAAACGAGCAAGGGCTGGCATTGGCTACCTGCCTCAGGAAGCATCTGTATTCCGCAAGATGACAGTGGAAGACAACATAAAGGCCGTGCTCGAAATGACTGGTCGTCCACGCGACTATCAGGAGCGGAAACTGGAAAGCCTCATCAGAGACCTCCGTCTCGAAAAGGTAAGAAAGAACTATGGCGACCGCCTTTCGGGAGGAGAGCGCAGAAGAACAGAGATAGCCCGATGTCTTGCCATCGACCCTAAGTTCATCATGCTTGACGAACCTTTCGCCGGTGTTGACCCTATAGCCGTTGAGGACATTCAGCATATTGTCTGGCAACTGAAGTACCGCAACATAGGAATACTCATAACCGACCACAATGTGCAGGAGACTCTAACCATAACCGACCGCGCCTACCTGCTCTTCGAGGGAAGAATCCTCTTTCAGGGAAAGCCTGAGGAACTTGCCGAGAACAAGGTTGTCAGGGAGAAATACCTTTCAAACTCATTCGTATTGCGCAAGAAAGACTTCCAGCTTATAGACGAGGAGCGACGAGCACGAGAGAACGAGCAGTGAGCTTGGCAAACTGCTCATGGCGGTTTGTGAAAAAAATAAAGTAAAAAGTATTAAGGATGCTGCTACGAGGAACGCGATTGTAACATAATCGTAACATTTTTTTAACATCTATATGGTTATAAAAACGTAATTTTGCATCGGCTTTATGGCTATTATTCTTTTAGCACTGCATACATTTTTATATTAAAATACAACTATTGGCATTAGATGAACAATGAAGATTACCTATTGATTGCCTTCCGTCTGCTGGGTTCACTCGCCCTGCTCATATTCGGAATGAAAACAATGAGCGATGCACTCCAGAAGATGGCTGGTGCACAACTGCGAAGCATACTTGGCAGAATGACAACAAACCGCTTTACGGGTATGCTCACAGGAGTTGCAGTAACAGCAGCAGTACAGAGTTCTACAGCCACAACCGTAATGACGGTTTCTTTTGTCAATGCAGGCCTACTCACGCTTGCGCAAGCCATTTCAGTAATAATGGGAGCCAACATCGGAACGACTATGACGGCTTGGATTATGTCTGCTGGCTTTTCTTTCAACATAACCGACTTTGTCTGGCCTGCCTTCATCGTTGCCATGTTCTTAGTTTATCGCAAGCGGCACGAGAGTCTTGGCGACTTCCTTTTCGGCATTGCTTTCATGTTCCTGGGCTTAGGCACGCTGCGACAGACGGGTGTAGACATGCAACTTGGCGAGAACGAGACCGTTTTGCGCTTCTTTGCGAGTTTCGACCCACACAGCTTCTCCACCACCCTGCTCTTCCTGCTCATAGGCGGAATACTCACAATGAGCGTTCAGTCGTCAGCCGCAGTAATGGCTATCACCATGATTCTATGTTCGTCGGGAGCGCTGCCTATATATCAAGGCATAGCACTGGTAATGGGAGAGAACATAGGCACAACCGTAACTTCAAACCTTGCTGCGCTGACAGCAAGCACACAGGCTCGGCGAGCAGCCTTTGCCCACATGTTTTTCAACCTCTTCGGAGTGTGCTGGGTGCTTATTGTGTTCCATCCTTTCATCGACATGGTGTGCGGACTTGTTGGCTACGACGTCAATATGACTAAGGAAGCAGTGGGACAGGCAGCCTTTCTTGCCAACGCAGCCAAGTTGAGCGTTGTGCTGGCAGCATTCCACACATGCTTCAATGTCACCAATACTGCAATTCTCATAGGCTTCATTCCGCAGATTGAGAAAATTGTCTGCAAGGTTATCAAGGCTAAGGACGCAGACGGAAACGAAATGGCAGAAGCACCAGTAAGACTGAAATATATTGACACCGCCGTGATGCGCACACCAGAAATATCCGTGCTTCAAGCGCAGAAGGAAATCAGCCATTTTGTTGTACGCATAGACAGAATGTTCGGAATGGTTCAGGAACTGGTGGCAAAAGACGGCGACGACTTCATAAAACTATACTCCAGAATAGAGAAATATGAGGGCATTTCCGACAGAATGGAACTGGAGATAGCCGAATATCTTGAGCATGTTAGCGACGCTCACTTGTCTGACGAGACCAAAGCGGCAATACGCTCAATGATGCGCGAGGTGAGCGAGATTGAAAGTATTGGCGACGCATGCTACAACATAGCAAGAACGCTCAACCGACACTATACGGAGAAGAAGCCTTTCACGCCTCAGCTGGAGACTCGCATCAATGCCATGCTGCAACTAACGGGCGACAGCATAAAAGAGATGGGCAGCGTTTTGCAGACCGAGATAAACACAGGCAGCACGTCGCGCACTATGGAGATTGAGCAGTCAATAAACTCTTTGCGCAACGAACTGCGCGAGCAGAACATGGCAGACGTTAACGACCACCTCTACGACTATGTTGTAGGAACACTCTATATGGACATCATCAACGAGTGTGAGCGGCTTGGCGACTATGTTGTCAACGTCGTAGAGGCACACGCAGGAAAATAAACAAAATCACAGAATGGCTTTATAACATTTCTGAATCGCTGCAACATCCAACCATTTGTAGCCTTAATCAATATCTTTCTATAAACCAAAAACTAACCGACACAAGCCGACCGCACCACCGTGCATCGGCTTGTGTCGGTTTTACTCTGCTAACATTTCGCAGCCATAGCATATTGATTTACCACATTATTGCCATGTTCCGAGCAATTAGTCATGGCAAAACCAGCGGCTTGGCACGATATTTGTATTTATAATGTAAATAAAATCAAATCATTTTTAGAGAGAAACAACAAATAAATAAATCAAGATATGAAAGAAATTAAAGACCAGAGTTTCGGTGGCGAGCGCCCATTGTTTGCCATCCACGACACCCGATTAGTAAACGTAACCATAACAGAGGGAGAGTCAGGCATTAAGCATTGCTCCGACATTGAGGCAATAGGATGCAAGTTTATAGGCAAGTACCCATTCTGGCACGTTGACCGCTCACTCATAAAAGACTGTCTTTTCGAGCCAGGTTCTCGCTCAGCCATCTGGTACAGCGACGATATGCGCGTTGAAAACACAGTGATAAACGCTCCAAAACTATTCCGCGAGCAGAAGAATCTGGAGCTGGAGAATGTTGAAATCAACGATGCTGACGAGACTTTCTGGAAGATAAAGAACCTCAAAGTAAAGAACGTTACGCTGAAAGGCGGCACCTATCCGTTCATGTTCAGCGAGAATATCTATGTAGACGGACTCGTAAGCGATGCAAAATACGTTTTCCAGTATGTCAAGAATGTTGAGATTCACAATGCAAAAATCACTACTAAAGATGCTTTCTGGGAGGTTGAAAACGTTACGATTTACGACTCAGAACTGAACGGCGAGTACTTAGGCTGGCACTCAAAGAACCTTAAACTTGTTCGCTGCCACATCACAGGCGAGCAGCCTCTCTGCTATGCCGACAACCTGATACTTGAGGATTGCACCTTCGGACCTGACTGCGACCGTGCTTTTGAGTACTCAACATTGCAGGCAGACATTCGCGGAAGCATCACTAACATAAAGAATCCTACAAGCGGCAAAATCGTTGCCGACGAGATAGGTTCGGTTACTATCGACGAGAATGTACTCGCTCCAAACGACTGCGAGATTGTAATCAGGAAAAAATAAAAGCCAACATGAAGTATAATTTCGACGAAAAGGTGAACAGATGGGGCTCTGGCTGCTACAAGTGGGACTCCATGCCTTCCGAAGATGTCATTCCAATGTGGGTTGCCGACATGGACTTCCGTGTTGCGCAACCTATCATTGATGCAATTAACCGACGTGTTGAGCATGGCGTTTTCGGATATACTCGCGTGCCAGAGAAATACTACGACAGTGTGATAAACTGGTTCAGCCGCCGCCACAACTGGAAGATTGAGCGCGAATGGATGATGTATACTACTGGCGTTGTGCCTGCGCTGTCTGCCATAGTCAAGGCAATGACTAAGCCAGGCGACCGTGTTGTCGTTCAGACTCCTGTCTACAACTGCTTCTTCTCGTCAATACGCAACAACGGATGTGAGGTTTCTGAAGCACCTTTGCGCCGTATTCCCGTAGAGGGAAATAAAGGGGTTTTCACTTTCGAGATGGATTTTGATGCTCTTGAACGCGCTTGCAGCGACGACAAGGCTAAACTATTCATACTGTGCAACCCTCACAACCCTGCGGGAAGAGTATGGAAACGCGAGGAACTGGAACGGCTGAACGACATCTGTCAGCGCAACGGTGTGCGTGTCGTTGCTGACGAAATACACTGCGAACTTGTCATGTCGGGCTATGAGTATATTCCTTTTGCAAGCATTTCAAGTAAGTGCCTCAACAACTCCATTACCTGCTGCTCGCCTTCTAAGTCGTTTAACACAGCAGGACTCCAGACTTCAAACATCATTTGCAACGACGAGGCCACGCGCCAACTCATCGACCGCGCCATCAACGACAATGAGATTTGCGATGTAAATCCATTCGGAGTTGAAGCTGTAATGGCTGCATACAACGAGAGTCAAGACTGGCTCGACCAACTCAACGACTACATCGAAGGAAACTACAAAGCCCTGTTGCAGTTTGTTTCAGAAGAGATGCCTCAACTCAGCGTAAGCCTTCTCGAAGGAACCTACCTTGTATGGGTTGACATTACATCCACAGGCAAGACTTCAGACCAGCTGACAGACGAGTTGCTGAACAAAGAAAAGGTGATGGTAAACAGCGGAACGATGTACGGAGACAAGACTGGCGAAGGATATATACGCCTAAACTTAGCCTGCCCTCGCAGTCAGATGATGGAAGGGCTGAAAAGAATTAGCAAAGTCATAAATAATAAATAAATACAATAAAGGAAACAATGGCAATAATAAAATCAGTAAAAGGACTTACTCCAAAGTTTGGTAAGGATTGCTACTTCAGCGAGAATGCTGCCATCGTAGGTGAAGTGACGATGGGCGATGAGTGTTCGGTTTGGTTCAACGCTGTTGTGCGTGGCGACGTAGCACCAGTAGTAATGGGCAACCGTTGCAATGTTCAAGACGGTGCCGTAGTTCACGTAACAAACCGTACAGGACCAACAATTATGGAAGACGATGTTACCATCGGCCACAACGCAACAGTCCATGCAGCCGTTTTACGCAGAGGTTGCTTGATTGGCATGGGTTCTACTGTTCTCGACCATGCAGAGGTTGGCGTTGGTGCAGTGGTAGCAGCCGGTGCGTTAGTTCTTGGCGGAACAAAGATAGGCGACCACGAAATATGGGGCGGTGTACCAGCAAAATTCATCAAGATGACACGCCCAGACCAAGCAGAATCATTTGCAAAGCACTATGTAGAATACTCTAAATGGTATTTAGAGGAAGACAAAAAATAAACAAAAACTAAGTGTTGGGGACAGATGACAATTGCCATCTATTCCCAACACTCTATATCTTCAGCTATCTCTGGCAGTTTATCCTTTCTGAAAACAGGTTCTTTTATTCCCTCACGCTTTTGCTTTCTGTAGTCGGAGAGCAAGCGGAATACGTAGCGGCTAAGCCAAGTGATTGCCACAAGGTTGCACACTGTCAGCGCAGCCATGAACAAGTCGCCTACTCCCCACACCACTTCGAGCGAAGCAATAGCTCCCCACATGACAAACACTCCTGCTGAAAGAAATCTATATACAGTCAATAGCCGTTTGCTATTGCTCAAGAATCGTATATTTGCTTCTCCGTAATAGTAGTTGCCAATGATGCTGCTGAAAGCGAAAAGGAAGATGGCAACGGCAACGAATATTGGTCCTGCGGAACCTATCTGCTGATGAAGGGCACTCTGAGTCAGTGCTATTCCGTTGCTGCCCGATGTGTAGAGTCCGCTTATCAGAATGATGAAGGCTGTGCAACTGCACACAAGCAGCGTGTCAGTGAATACTGACAAAGCCTGAATCAGCCCTTGTTTCACTGGGTGACTTGTCGCTGCTGTTGCTGCAACGTTTGGAGCAGAGCCCTCTCCAGCCTCGTTTGAGAAAAGTCCACGCTTGACTCCTGTCATTATAGTCATGCCCAGTCCTCCGCCAGCCACCTGCTTAAAACCGAAGGCATCTTCCACAATAAGGCGCAGGATGTGTGGAACGTGAGAGATATTCATGATGATAATTACCGCAGCCAAGATGAAATAACCTATTGCCATTACAGGAACAACGACGCTGCTGACATTGGCTATGCGTTGTATTCCACCGAAAACGATAAATAATGCGACTACGGTTATTACGATGCCCACAACAGTTGGATTCCATCCGAATGCCTCATTCATGGCTGAGCAGATAGTATTGCTCTGAATAGAGTTGTAGGAAAGTCCGAATGTAAGCGTCAGCAGAACAGCAAAAAGGGCAGCCATCCACTTGCTGTGCAGACCATGCAAGATGTAGTAGGCAGGTCCTCCGATGAACGAGTCGGTGGAACGGCGTTTATAGAGTTGCGCCAGCGTAGACTCTACAAAGGCTGTTGCCGAACCGATAAGCGCAATACACCACATCCAGAACACCGAGCCAGGACCGCCAATGGCTATTGCCGTTGCTACTCCTGCAAGGTTTCCTGTCCCCACACGAGTGGCAACCGAAACGGCAAACGCCTGAAACGAGGAAATATGCTTCTGCTCTTTGCTGCCCGTAGCAGAGTCGGTTAGCAGGCGAACCATCTCCCCTATCATTCTGAACTGCACGCCTCGTGTCTTTATAGTGAAATAAAGACCGCAGCAAATCAGCACTCCGATGAGGAAATAAGTCCACACCGCATCGTTAATTGTTGTCAGTAGTTCCATTATTATATTACTAAACCATTGCAAACTTCAGTTTCGTAAGGCTTTAATGTCTATCAGGCAGCATCGCTCTAAGAGCCTAATAGGAATATACTACATTATATATCATAACGTAAAAACTTCACCTATTGCCCCTATAACTTGCCATCTCTCACCTCACAGGCTTAGCACTTACGAGACTTATATAAGTTATTCATGCAGGCAGACTAAACTTCGAGCAGCACTTCGGCAACATCCTCAGGTGTGTTGAAAGGAAGTCCGTCTTTTATTTCGTCGTCGCGCAACTCAGCCAAGAGTCTCTTTGCATCACTCTCAGTAAATCGAGGTTCGCCCTTTTTGTCCTTAGCCTCAAGCAAAATCTTCAGCACTGCCGCGCGAAATTCTTGTATTTCATCCATATCTTAATTGTTTTTAGAGGTCGTCTAATTGCTTATGTTCATGTTCATCAATCCTAAATCTCCTTGCAAGCATCTTCGAGCCATGCCTTTTCTTCTTCAGTAAGATATGGCGATATGCGTTCCTTCACAGTGCGATGATAGCCATTGAGCCATTCTATTTCTTCTGCTGTCAGCATTTCGCGCACGATAGGAGTCTTGTCGATTGGACACAAAGTGAGCGTTTCAAACTGCAAGAACTTTCCAAACTCCGTCTCCATATATGGCACGGTGAGCAGCGTATTTTCTATGCGTACACCAAACCTGCCTGCAAGATATATTCCTGGTTCGTCAGTAACCGTCATTCCCTCGCGCATAGGTTCGGGCTTATACTCCTGACGAATCTGATGAGGTCCTTCGTGAACATTCAGGTATGAGCCTACGCCGTGACCCGTTCCGTGCATATAGTTCATTCCTTCGCGCCACATATCCTTGCGTGCAAGAGCATCGAGTTGTGTACCGCTTGCACCGTAAGGGAACTTGAGCAGCTGCAACTGGATGTGCCCTTTCAGCACAAGGGTGTAGACTCGCTTCTGTTCTTCGGTTATAGGTCCGAGTGCGATGGTACGGGTTATGTCGGTTGTTCCGTCTTCATACTGCGCACCAGAGTCGAGCAGCAGCAGCCCTTCGGGGCGAAGTGGCACATCGGTTTCGGGTGTAGCCTCGTAGTGGACTATTGCTCCATGCTCCTGATAGGCAGCAATGGTGTCGAATGACAGTCCTCTGTAGAGAGGCTGTTCGGCACGCAGCGCAGTCAGTTTCTCATCGACCGTCATTTCAGTTTGTCCTCCAGCCTCAACAGCAGGGCGCAACCAGGCGAGGAACTTCGTCATAGCGATGCCGTCGCGCAGCATCGCATTACGAAAACCCGCTGCCTCCTTTGCGTTCTTGACACACTTCATTGAAGGTATAGGCGATGCAGCTGAAACAATATTACGCTCCACTGCATGATAAAGAGTATAGTTGACAGCGTTAGGGTCGAGCAGTATGTTGTATTCAAAATAGTCCTTCAGTCCTTTTTTCACATTATTGTAGTCGTCTACGTCAACACCTTCTTTCTTCAAGTAGGCAACGACCTCAGCCGATAGTTTCTCCTTATTTATATATAATGTGGCACGCTGCGACGAGATGAGCAGGTAGGAAACGAACACAGGGTTGCAGTGTACGTCGCTGCCACGCAGGTTCAGTGTCCATGCTATGTCGTCTAAAGCAGACACCAGAGTACCGTCGGCGTGCTGCTGGCGGAGAGCCTGACGGATGCGCTGCAACTTGTCGTGAGCCGACTCGCCAGCACGCTCCATAGGATGAATCTCAACCTTGTTGAGAGGAATTGCAGGGCGGTCGGTCCACAATTCAGCCAGAGGGTCGAAGTTGGTCCTCACGGTCAGTCCTCCACGCTGGCGCAGGTCGGCAATGAGTTGTTCTACGCTTGCAGCCGAATTAGTCATTCCGTCGATGCCCACTTCCGTTGTACGGCTGTCGCGGAGTTGATCGCCAATCCAGTCGCTTATGGCAGGTGTGCCAGCCATTCGTTCCTTCATCAGTTCAAATCCAGTATCTTCGAGTTGTTCGGCAGCCGCAATGAAATAGCGCGAGTCGGTCCAGAGCGCAACACTTGTCATGGTAACCACAGCCGTACCAGCCGAGCCATTGAAGCCCGAAATCCACTCTCTGCCCTTCCAGTGGTCGGGCACGTATTCACCATTATGCGGGTCAGTACTTGGGAAAATGAATGCAGCCAGATGTTCGCGGTTCATCACTTCGCGCAGCGCTGCTATGCGTTGTCTGATAGTTTCCTTGTTCATATTCTTATCTTTTTGTATTTTTTGTTTTTCTATGTATGACTACAAAGGTACGAATTTTTATTCACAATCAAAACAAATCAATGAAAAAACAATAAAGTAGGACTCTATTACCACAAGAAAAGGAAACGGTCTTCAGCCGCAAAAGCCATGCCAAGAAAACAAAGGCTTATACGTTATTAACGCAGAAAACAGATATTCCTCTGGGTGGAAATCAATTACAAAGAATGTCTATTTGGGCAATTTTAGGAAACACCTATAATAAAACGGCAGAAAAAACGTTATTTATAATGTATGCAATGGACTGACCAGATTCGTCGCGTGAAGATTCTTCTCGTGATTGCAGCAATAATCATTGCTGTGGCTTCGCTCGTGGTTTCACACTTCTTGGTGCGCGACCTCTTCACCGAAGAGCACAACCGCATGGAGGTGTGGGCAGAGGCTATGCGCTCGCTGAGCAATGCCGACGAGACAACCGACCTGAACCTCGTGCTGAAGGTGATAAACGAGAACCACACTATTCCCGTAATAGTGCTTGACGAGAACGGCGAGGCTACTACCTTCCGCAACCTCAACGTGCAGGGACGCGACTATGAGGACAGCCTGCGACACGCAACACCGATAGGCCGCCAACTGAAACAGCGCGGAAAAGTGATAAAGATTGACATTGACAGCGGCGACGACCCTGAGTCAATATATGTATGCTACGACGACAGCGTGATGCTGAAGCGATTGTCGTCATGGCCATACGTACAACTCGGAGTGGTGATGATTTTCGTAGTCATAGCCATATTTGCACTGCTCACGTCGAAACGTGCAGAGCAGAACAAGGTGTGGGTGGGACTCTCGAAGGAAACAGCCCACCAACTCGGCACGCCTATATCGAGCCTGATGGCATGGACAGAGATTCTGAGAGAGAGTTATCCTGACGACACGCTTATACCAGAAATGGACAAAGACGTGAAAAGGCTTCAACTCATTGCCGACAGGTTCTCGAAGATAGGTTCGCTGCCCGAACCTGTACCAACAAGCCTCAACGAGGTGATGGACCATGTGGTAGACTACATGAACCGCCGCACTTCGCAGAAGGTAATGATGGTAAAAGACTTTCCCGCCCACGACGTAATAATAAGGCTGAACGCATCTCTGTTTGAGTGGGTTATAGAAAACCTCTGCAAGAATGCTGTTGACGCTATGGAAGGCAGCGGAAAAATCACCCTACACATAGAGGAGAACAGCAAGTTTGCCATCATCGAAGTGAGCGACACGGGCAAGGGAATAAAGAAGAAAGACCTGCGCAACGTGTTCACTCCTGGCTTCACTACGAAGAAACGCGGCTGGGGACTGGGACTGTCGCTTGCAAAGCGCATCATAGAGGAATATCACAGAGGCAGAATATTTGTAAAGAGTTCTGAAGTTGGAAAAGGTACTACTTTCCGAATTGAATTGAACAAGTAGACAAGCAACATACAGTGCATAGTCTTTAACAGTTCATAGTGCATAGTGCATAATGCATAGTTGTTTTAGTTGACAGTTAAAGTTATCGTTACCGTTAAAGTTCCCGTTAAAGTTCCCGTTCCCGTTCTTTCAGATTGAAAGCAGTTTTTCGTTTCTTGCCTTTGCTGAGAGGAAAACTTGCAATTTTCGGAGCCGAGTTGGGTAAAAAATTGATTAACTAACCCTGCAAATAACTTAAAATTTTACGACCGAGAAAAAAGAAGTTGCAAAATATGCGAGTATTTGGCGACTTCTTGTCGTTTTTAGTAAAATGTTAGTAATCAAGACATTATACGTTTCATCGTAAAATTCATAAGTGTTAAAAAAGTCAAAGGGCATCTTTCGCAGTGTGAAAGGGCACCTTTGGCACTGCAATATGCCACATATCGCACTGCGATATGCCACGTTTCGCATCGCGAAAGGACACCTTTCACTTTTTCATTCCTTATGTTCGTTTACATTGTTTAAGCCGATTGATTAACAATTAAACGCTTTTTAGCATTTCACCTCGTGCCAAACGGAAAATCTTTCTCTAGAATGAAAATTCCGTTTGTCAAGATTTTTTACTTTTTTCGTCAAAAAATCGGGCTGTTTTTGAAACTTACAGTTTGTTACGAGTTAAATACATTAATCTTTATTCTTTAATCCTTAATCTGTCACAACTATGCACTATGAACCATACATTCCCTTCCTTTTTCCTTCACTTTAAGTAGAAAATAACATGCTAAAATGAAAAAAAAGATGCTCAGAAGGTATATTTTGAAATAAAAGTTGTAACTTTGCAGCCCAAAGCGGAGGGCTCGATGTGAACAAACAGGCAAAAGTACGCAAGGAACAATGCCTTCACAACAAAAGCAAAGCCGCACAAACGACGATATAAATGTCTATTTTAGAAGCACTTAGAGTAGACCTGAAAAGTCTTGACGAAGGCTCGACAAAAATGAGATTCGACCTTTCCGACGATTACTTCAACGCAATAGAAGAGGAAGAAGTAAGCGGCGGTGAGGTGTTTGTAGATGTTAATTTCCGACGAACACAAGACCTTTTCACTGTCGATTTCCACTCCGAAGGCACCGTAAAGGTTACTTGCGACCGATGTCTTGACGAGATGGAGCAAGAAATAGAAGCCGACAACAGGCTCATAATTAAACTAGGAGATATGCCTGCGGCTGCAAGTCGCAGCGAAACTCAATATTCAGACGACGGCGAAACGATGACCGTAGACAAAAACTCTGGCATCGCAGACCTGTCTTGGTTCATCTACGAATCAATAGCACTGTCGATTCCTGTCAAGCATGTGCATGCACCTGGAAAATGCAATGCCGCGATGATTGAAACATTGGAAAGCCACAAAAACGGCAATCAATCGGCTGCCCGAAGCAGTGAGGATGAAGACGAGACTATCGACCCAAGATGGAACGCGCTGAAAAACATCAAGTTTGAAAACTAAAAAAACAAGAAATTAAAACCATTTAAATTAAAAAAATTATGGCACATCCTAAAAGAAGACAATCAAAAACACGTACCCGCAAAAGAAGAACTCACGATAAGGCAGTGCTTCCTACACTGGCAGTATGCCCTAACTGCGGTGCTTACTATGTTTATCACACTGTTTGCCCAACATGTGGTTACTACAGAGGTAAAGTGGCTATCGTAAAGGAAACCGTTGAATAATGAGTAAACTCAGAGCAGTAATCACTGGTGTTGGCGGCTACCTGCCCGACTATGTTCTCGGCAACGAGGAACTCTCGCGCATGGTCGACACCAACGACGAGTGGATTACGACGCGTGTCGGCATTAAAGAAAGACGCATCCTGGCCGAAGACGGACTGGGTACATCCTATGTCGCACGCAAAGCTGCAAAGCAACTGCTGAAAAAGACAGGAGCAGAGCCGGACTCAATCGACGCGCTGATAGTGGCAACAACCACAGGCGACTATCGCTTTCCGTCAACAGCATCGATTGTGGCAGGCAAACTGGGGCTGAAAAATGCCTTCGCCTACGACATATCAGCAGCTTGCTGTGGCTTCTTATACACATTAGACAGCGTGGCTTGCATGATAGAGGCAGGCCGCTACAAGCGTGCCATTGTCATCGGAGCTGAGAAGATGTCGTCGATGGTCGACTATAAAGACCGCGCTACATGTCCTCTCTTCGGCGACGGAGCCGCAGCAGTGATGGTAGAGGCTACAGAAGAAGAGGGCGTAGGATATATGGATTCCTACCTCCGCACAGACGGTCTCGGACTGCCTTTCCTCCACATGAAAGCAGGAGGCTCGGTTTGCCCTTCGTCTCACTTCACCGTAAACCATCGTCTGCACTACATCTATCAGGAAGGCCGTACAGTCTATCGCTATGCTGTTTCAAACATGAGCGAGGATTGCGAGATAATAGCCGCGCGTAACGGTTTGACAAAAGAAAACATAGCCTTCATCATACCCCATCAGGCTAATCTGCGTATCATCGAAGCCGTAGCAAAACGCTTGGGCGTAAGCCAGGAGCAAGTGATTGTCAACATCGAGCATGTCGGCAACACAAGCGCAGCTTCAATACCACTGGCTATATGGGAAAATGAGCATAAGTTTAAGAAAGGCGACAACATCATCCTCACAGCTTTCGGAGCAGGTTTCGTTCACGGAGCATCGTTCCTGAAGTGGGGATATTAAGTAAAAAAATAAGAAAAGGGATTAAGGAGCAAAGATTAAGGGCGATGAAAGCAATCAACGGTTATTCTTCATCCTTAGTCTTTACGCCTTAATCCCTTATCAATAATACCTAAAACAAATAGAAAAATGCATAAGGCAGGATTTGTAAACATCGTCGGAAACCCTAACGTAGGAAAGTCAACTCTCATGAACCAGCTCGTGGGCGAGAGAATATCTATTGCCACATTCAAGGCTCAGACCACGCGCCACCGCATCATGGGAATTGTAAACACCGACGAGATGCAAATTGTTTTCAGCGACACTCCTGGAGTATTAAAACCTAACTACAAACTGCAAGAGTCGATGCTTGCATTCTCTGAATCCGCTCTTGTAGACGCCGACGTGTTGCTGTATGTCACCGACGTGATTGAGAATCCAGAGAAGAATAAGGAGTTTCTGGAGAAAGTGAGGAAAATAAGCATCCCTGTTTTGCTGCTCATCAACAAGATTGACAAAAGCAATGAGAAGCAACTCAGCGAAATTGTAGAGAAATGGCACTCACTATTGCCCAAGGCAGAAATACTCCCAATATCTGCTCTCAACAAGTTCGGCACAGACATGCTGCTGAAACGCATTAAGGAACTGCTGCCCGACTCGCCTCCGTTCTTCGGCAAAGACCAGTGGACCGACAAGCCTGCAAGATTCTTTGTAAGCGAAATTCTGCGCGAGAAAATACTGCTCTATTACGACAAGGAAATACCCTACTCGGTCGAGGTGAGAGTAGAGAGCTTTGAAGAGAAAGAGAAAAGCATACACATACGTGCCATCATATATGTGGAACGCAACTCTCAAAAAGGAATCATCATAGGACATCAGGGAATAGCCCTGAAGCGCGTATCAACGGAAGCGAGAAAATCGCTTGAGCGCTTCTTCGGAAAATCAATCTATCTGGAAACCTACGTAAAAGTAGACAAAGACTGGCGACAGTCTGAAAAGGAACTGAGTTCTTTCGGATACAATCCAGAATAAGACTAAACATAACCACCCCTAATTTTATTTTTCATTAAAACACGATACAGAAATGGCAAATTTAGTAGCGATAGTAGGACGTCCTAATGTGGGCAAGTCTACACTTTTCAACCGTCTTACAAAGACACGCCACGCTATTGTCAGCGAGGAAGCCGGCACGACACGCGACCGTCAATACGGCAAGTGCGATTGGTGCGGCAACGAGTTTTCCGTTGTTGACACAGGCGGATGGGTGGTCAACTCAGACGACATCTTCGAAGAAGAAATCAGAAAACAAGTGATGGTGGCTACAGAAGAAGCCGACCTGATATTGTTTTTGGTTGACGTCACCACTGGACTAACCGACCTTGACGAGGATGTTGCTACCATTCTGCGCCGCACAAAACTGCCTGTCGTGCTTGTTGCTAACAAGACCGACAACAACCAGCAACGCTACGACTCTTACGAGTTCTACAAGCTCGGACTGGGCGACCCTATATGCATCAGCTCGGCTACAGGTAGCGGAACTGGCGACTTGCTCGACATTGTAGTAGAGAAACTGCCTAAGAAGACCAACGAAGAGGCAGAAGAAGGCATACCTCGCTTTGCCGTGGTGGGAAGACCTAATGCTGGAAAGTCGAGCCTTGTCAATGCTTTCATCGGCGAAGACCGCAATATAGTTACCGACATTGCTGGCACTACACGCGACAGTATATATACACGCTACGATAAGTTCGGTTTCGACTTCTATCTTGTAGACACTGCGGGCATAAGAAGAAAGAACAAGGTTAGCGAAAATCTTGAGTTCTACAGCGTGATGAGAAGCATCAGGGCAATAGAGAACTCTGACGTGTGCGTGCTTATGATTGATGCTACTCGCGGCATTGAAGCACAGGACATGAACATCTTCCAGCTGATACAGAAAAACAGGAAGAGTCTGGTGGTTGTTGTAAACAAATGGGACTTGGTGGAGAACAAAGACCAGATTGTAATAAAGACTTTCGAGAATGCCATTCGCGAGCGCATGGCTCCATTCACCGACTTCCCTATCATCTTTGCATCTGCACTGACTAAGCAACGCATCTTCAAGGTGCTTGAAACGGCTAAGGAAGTATATCTGAACCGCAAGCGCCGCATCGGCACAACGAAGCTGAACGAAGTGATGCTGCCGCTTATTGAAGCATTCCCGCCACCATCAACCAAAGGAAAGTATATCAAGATAAAATATTGTGCGCAACTCCCAGACACGCAGATTCCTTCTTTCGTGTTCTATGCCAACTTGCCACAGTATGTAAAGGAACCTTACAAGCGCTTCTTGGAAAACAAAATCAGAAGCAACTGGGATTTGCACGGATGTCCGATAAACATATTTGTACGTCAGAAGTAATAAAACTCACTCAGCGTTGAAAAAACTTATTTACATATTGCTTATCGGTATTGTTGCAGCATGCAGTGGCAGCAACGAAGACACTCGTGCAGCAGAGGCGGCAAAGGCCTACTATGACAGCCTGTTTGCAGGAAGAGCCGACATATTCATATCTGGACACTTCGACTCAGACAGCATGCCTCAGAAATACTTGAATGAAAGAATAGACAATGCCAAGATGTTTGTAGAACAGCAGAAAGAGGAACATCGCGGCATCATCTCGGTTCGCATATCGCGTTCAGAACTGAACGATTCGCTCCATACCGCCAATGTCTTCCTCATCTTCTGCTATGGCGACAGCACCAACGAGGAAGTCGTAGTACCAATGGTTGAGCGAAACGGCGAATGGAGAATGAAATAAAAAAGCGAGCAAATTACCTTTTTTCGTTTGCCAAACACCTTTGGTAAATAGACAACATGCAAAAAAGAGCGTGCCATAAGTCTTATTATTACTTATGGCACGCTCTCTATCATTTCGACTTTCGTAACATTACAAATTGGGATACCCCTATTTCACTCCATCCTGCACTACAAGTATTTCATCATAAGAGTCTATACCCACCATATATATTTTCAACTTCCTCTTATTGTTGGTCGTATTAGGCTGAGCTGTAACAGTCAGTGTATCTCCTTTAACAAGGCCTATCGCTTTAGGAAGGGAAACTTTCAACCAGTCATACTCTACAACCTCGTAACCGTCTATCTCCTTATTGTAGTCTAATGTATTATTATCTGTGTCTGTAATTTCATAATGATAAAACGAGGATCTTCCTATAAAAACCTGTTCACCACCCTCGCTGTTAAAATAAATTGCCTTAGGAAATCCGCTGTCTATATGTTCCACACAACCGCCATATAAAGCAAAAATACAAAATACTGCAACTATGGCCAATGATATTTTATGAATTGTTACCATCATTTTCTTCAGTTTTAATTGTTTTATTATATATTTATATCGTATGTTATAACCTTGAGTAAGTTATTATAATTAGTTGATCCTCCATATGGTGTTCCCGGATCATGTTCCACATTAGAGTCATTTAGTTTGAAAACTCCTGACACGTAATACCCATTACATCTTCCTTTCCATCCAAAATCGCAATGAACCATTTTTACGGTCTCAGTCCTATTTGTAGTATTGATAATAGTGGAGCCGAAATAAATATTTGTTGTAACAGTACGTTCCTTTACTTTATATCCATCTATATTCCAACAATGACTCTTAAATATATTGATGCCTGGGACAGAATAAATTATTACTGGTTTCCCATTATCAAGCATATTTGTGACCCTGTCAAACTTATAGCTATAGCTATGGGCATTTGTGAAACCTATATGCCTCATGTACGACGTTGCTTTATGTGGGAATGTAAAAGTTCCGTTATAAAAATACCAGCTGTCACAACTACTTCCTACACTTCTTAGAAGATGTGCCGCAGAATTCTTGCCTATGTCAGTTTCAACGCTTTTCTTTAATTCTTTCCAGTCTACCTTATATCCATTATACACGAAATTCTTAGGATGCTCAAAATATGTCATAATTTTTGATATCGCCAAAGGGAAACAACCTGCAGGAGCTCTTCTTTTATGTCCAACTAAAACATATTTCCTTCTTTTGGGACACAAATCATTGAATGGTGAATTCTGCCTCCATTCTTTAAACTGAGTAAACATTGGCGATACACTTTTTTTGATTTCCCATGCCGATACAATATATTTTTTTGTATATGGATTTCCAGTTCCATCGTTCGGGTCATTTTGGAATTCTTCTTGTTCAGTAAACCCTTTTATCTTGTTCATTGCGTAAGAAACGCACATAGCACTGGTTAAAGCTTCTGGTTCTAAGTTAGACGTCTGATCTTGGGGTATAAGGTTTCCATTTTCATCCTCCTCACCCTCATTATCAAAACTATAAAATCCAACCAGAGTGTCTTTTTCCTTGTCGTCATACAAAGTTACAGTGTTTGGGTTCAGAAAGAGTTCATCACCTGTCTCTGGCATAGTGAAGAAACCAGGACCTGTTTTTGGAACTCATCTAAAATAATTCTTTCTGAATTCAATAGCTCTAATGCAGAGTAAACGGTAGAGTCAGACAAAGATCCTGCGTCGGTTATTGCAATAACATTCTCACCGATTCTCTTATCCGCCGCAAGAATCGCGTAGCCCTGATCATTATCAAAGTTTGCGATATAAACAAGGTTTTCATCGTCATTACTATTCTCTTGAGAACTGAGGAACATCTTTCCATTATTAATGAGAGATGCTTTATTGCCATTTAATTTAATTGGAATAAGAGATTTTACCACACGTTTGCTAACTACTCTTGCCGAGGAGTTTGACGATGGTTCATTGATAAACTCATAAAGATAATTTAGTGCACTGTCAACAGGTATACTGTATGAATTTTTAGGGAAACTTCCTTCTTGGTCAATATTTGTCAAAACATCATCATCATGACATGACACAATCAATAAGGAAAGTGCAATTGTAAAAAGGATTTTCTTCATAATTAAAATTATTTTTGTGAATAATTGAAATGTTTATAAATTTGAAAGTTAATTTTTTTATCCTAATACATAAAAGGTATATATAAATCTTCATTTCATAGAAAAAGAGCAGCTTAATGTAATGCACAAAAAGGTTACAGCTCAATATTCGACTGCAAATATATATCTTATTTCATAGATATCATTATATTGTTTGAGAAAAGTTATGCCACAAGCAAATATTTAACATTAAGAAAGCGAAAAAAAAGTATGTGATAAAAGGATTATTAAGCACCATTTTTTTTGTGTTTAAAATCTATTCCGTTTTCTATCACGACATTTCGCATATCCTTCAGAAGGTCGCTGGCAAATACAAAGTCGGTAAGATGCTGATTGCCCGACTGCATCACCTGGTCGCTCTTGCCCTGCCAGTCTATCTTTCCTTTATAAATAAAGATGATGCTTTCGCCAATACCCATAACAGAGTTCATGTCGTGAGTATTTATAATGGTAGTCATCCCAAATTCTTTTGTTATTCCAGAAAGCAGGTCGTCAATGACAAGCGAAGTCTTAGGGTCAAGTCCTGAGTTTGGTTCGTCACAGAACAGATACTTTGGATTCAATACTATAGCACGGGCTATGGCTACACGCTTCTGCATGCCTCCCGACAACTCGCCTGGATATTTCAGCTCTGCATCGCTCAGATTAACACGGTCGAGACATTCCTTAGCACGATGTATGCGCTCACGCAGATTCATGTTGGAGAACATGTCGAGCGGGAACATCACATTCTCAAGAACTGAAAGCGAATCGAACAGTGCGGCACCCTGAAATATCATTCCCATCTCACGACGCATATTCACCTGTTCTTGCTTTGTCATCTTGATGAAGTCACGACCATCGTATAGCACCTCACCACTTGTAGGGCTCAACAACCCGACAAGGTTCTTCATCAGAACAGTTTTACCCGAACCGCTTTGACCTATTATCAGATTAGTCTTTCCGTCTTCAAATGTTGCATTGATATCATGCAGCACTTCTTTATCTTCAAACGATTTATATAGACTTTTTACCTCAATCATTTTTTTGTAGTTGTGGAGTTATAGAGTTTAAATCCTTTACGACAACAACTGCGTCAGGAATACATCGGAAAAAAGAATCAGTACAGAAGAACTTACAACAGCATTAGTTGAAGCCTTACCAACCTCTACAGATCCGCCTTCTACAGAGTATCCAAAATATGACGACACGCTGGCAATGATGAAAGCAAAGAAAATACTCTTTATTATCGACATCCACATAAACCACGCATTGAAGTCGTGCTGAAGTCCAAGCGTAAGGTCGTTAGGAGGAAGCACATGACCAATATAGGCAGTAGCATAGGCACCAACAATACCCATAGCCGAAGAGAATATAACGAGAAATGGCATTATCGTTATAAGACCCATTATCTTTGGAAGAATAAGATAGCTTGCAGAGTTAACACCCATTATCTCAAGTGCATCAATCTGCTGGGTTACGCGCATTGTTCCAAGTTCCGAAGCAATGTTCGAGCCTACCTTGCCTGCAAGGATCAGACACATTATAGACGAAGAAAATTCGAGAAGCATAATCTCACGAGTAGTATATCCACTGACCCATCGCGGCATCCACGGACTCTGTATGTTCAGTTTCATCTGAATGCAGATAACGGCTCCAATGAAAAACGAGATGAGCAGCACAATACCGATAGAGTCTACTCCGAGTTGAGACATCTCCTTTACATATTTCTTCATGAACATGCGCATTCTCTCAGGTCGCGAGAATGACCTTCCCATAAGCATGAGGTATCTTCCGAAGGCTACAAGAAAATTGATTATAAGCATTCCGTTTAGTTATGAATATTGTCTGCAAAGTTAATACTTTCTTTTATTTATTCCATCCTTAAAAGCATGTTTTTATATATTTTTCATCCATAATAATGAGTTATCTAACATTCAACGCGACATTTCAGACAGCATTAGCCGAAAAAGAAAAAGGCGAGATACCCACTAACGAGCACTCGCCTCTCACCAATTCAATTATTATGACTTAACGAATCATATTCTATTTATGTTTTATGTTTCCAGACAGTTACTGAGCCAGCTTGTTGTCGCTGCCAAGCACGTTCTTGATTTTGTGCTTATACAGTTCTGTCATCAAGTCTCTTGCTGGTCCGCAATACTTACGTGGGTCGAACTCACCTGGCTTCTCAGCAAGCACCTTGCGCACTGCTGCAGTGAAAGCAAGACGAGAGTCAGAGTCGATATTGATTTTGCAGACAGCACTCTTAGAAGCCTTGCGCAGCTGGTCTTCAGGAATACCTACAGCGTCTGGCAACTTACCGCCATACTGGTTGATGATGTCAACATATTCCTGTGGAACAGAAGAAGAACCATGAAGCACGATTGGGAATCCTGGCAGTTTCTCCATTATGGCATCAAGCACGTCGAAAGCCAATGGAGGAGGAATGAGCTTGCCTGTCTTTGGGTCGCGTGTGCACTGCTCTGGCTTGAACTTATATGCACCATGACTTGTACCGATAGAGATAGCAAGTGAGTCTACGCCAGTCTTTGTTACGAAGTCGATAACTTCTTCTGGCTTTGTATAGTGGCTTTCCTCTGCCTGAACGTCGTCTTCAACACCAGCAAGCACGCCAAGCTCGCCTTCTACAGTTACATCAAACTGATGAGCATACTCAACGACACGCTTTGTAAGTGCAACGTTCTCATCGTAAGGAAGTGAAGAACCATCAATCATTACTGAAGAGAAACCATAGTCTACACAACTCTTGCAAACCTCGAATGTGTCACCGTGGTCAAGGTGAAGCACTATTTCAGGATGTTCGCAGCCCAGCTCCTTAGCATACTCTACAGCACCTTGCGCCATGTAGCGAAGAAGTGTAGCATTAGCATAGTTGCGTGCGCCCTTAGAAACTTGCAGGATAACAGGCGACTTTGTCTCAGCCGAAGCCTTGATGATAGCCTGCAACTGCTCCATATTATTAAAATTGAACGCTGGAATAGCGTAACCTCCGTCAATAGCTCGCTTAAACATCTCGCGCGTATTGACGAGACCAAGTTCTTTGTAATCTACCATAACTATAATGTTTATATGTAAATTGAATGTTTTAAAATTCCTAGTATTATCTTTGCAAAAGTAAGATAATAATTTGAATAAGACAAAAAGCAGACTTGTTTTTTTTATAAAAATTGTAAAAACAACAGTTTTTCCATTTTATAATGTTAATTTTGCACGCTTCTAATATATAAGTGTATATTCCACATTATAATACTAAAGAAAATAAGATAAACAAGTAATAAATATACATTAAGATGAAGAAAACTACTATTATGTTTGTGCTCTGCCTGATAGCAACTTCTATATGGGCAGCGCCACGCAGTCAGCAACAGGCTCTGACTGAGGCTAAGGCATTCCTATCAAAAAAGGGTATAGCCAAAGTAGAAAAAATAAGCATGTCATTTCGTGCGCCAAGAAAGCAGAAAGCAAGCAATGCTGCAAGCTACTATGTTTTCAATATGGAAGATAACAAAGGCTTCGTTATAGTATCGGGCGACGACAGGATTTCTCCTATTCTCGGCTATGCTGACAGCGGAAAGTTTGACACCGAAAACATGCCAGAACACATTAAGGCATGGATGGACTCATACACCGACCAACTGCAGATGATAGAGGAAGGCAAAGCGATGCCACGCTCTCAAAAAACAATGAAGGCAATGAGTATGACAAAACACAACATTGCCCCACTGCTTACCTGCAACTGGAGCCAAGATGAGCCTTATAGCAATCAGTGTCCTACATATAGCAGACAATCATGCGTTACAGGTTGCGTGGCAACAGCAATGGCTCAGGTGTTATACTATCACCGTGCAAACAGCGTAAAAGCAACATTGAAAGAAATTCCTGGATATACAACCAGTACCAGACGTATATCTTTAAAGAGTATTCCAGCCAACTCTCCAATAGACTGGGACAACATGGTTGACAATTATACAGGAAATGAAACATCTGCACAAAACAATGCCGTTGCAAGTCTGATGAAATATTGCGGATATTCTGTACAGATGGACTATAACTTAGCAAGCAGTGGAGGTTCTGGTGCTATGCCTGAGTTAATACCTGAAGCACTTGTGAACTATTTTGGATACGACAAAGAGACACGTCAGGAAAATCGCTTAGACTACTCAGCCGACGAATGGGATGACCTTATTTATTGCGAGCTCAGAGACAATCGCCCTGTAATATACGGAGGTGCAGCAGCTGGTGGCGGTCACCAGTTTGTTATCGACGGCTACGATGTTGACGGACTGTTCCACGTAAACTGGGGATGGGCAGGAAGCTGCAATGGCTATTTCCTGATTTCAGTACTCAATCCTGACAACAACAGTGGCATTGGTGCTGCTTCTACTTCTGACGGATATTCCATTTCGCAAAGTGCCATTATTGGTGCTCAACCTACAGAAACACCAACAGAGTATGAATACCTGAAAAATCTGAATGGTGGTCTTAATTACATTGACGGAAACAATGTATACTACCATTTTTACAACTATAATAATACTACGCTCAACTTAATTGTACTACTCATTGCAAAGAATGAGCAGACTGGAGATGAATACGCCATTGCGGGTGTTAACGTAGGTGAACTTGCTTTCTTGTATGGATCAAATAACTATCCTTTTGAAATAAAACAAGAAAACCTGACTAAAAGCAACATGCCTGCTGGCATATACTCACTCAAAATTGCAAGCATGCCTAACGATGAAGATTACTACTACGACATGAAGCTTGACGTTCTCGACGAAGCTATGCTTGACTATAACGGCAGCAGTTTCGCTCTTTCTATCCGCTATGCAGGAGAAAATCTTGAAGCTACAGGTCTGACTACAGGAACTATTACAACATCCTCAAGCAGCATGTATAGATTATACAATGTACCTGTAAATATAGATATAAAAAACAACGGCGATAAAGACTACTGCGGTCCTATCTATATTTTTGCAAGCACATCTTCTTCAATGGGAGATGCTCTCACTACAACAGATATAGTTGTTAAAAAGCAATCAGCTACTTCTGCTACATTGACAATTAGTGAAAATTCTACTGGCACATACCACGTCTGGATTTCAACTGATGCTTACGGCGGAAATATAATTGGTACATATACCATAAATGTCAAGCCATCTTCACCTGCCACATCAACCCTCACTTGCAATAACATTAAGGTAAATAACATATATTCAGGCAAAAATGTTTATGGCAATGTTTTGAATGGCTATTTCACTGTTACAAACACTAAGAGCCAGACTTTCAAAGGAACATTGACTGCAAAATTATTCTATAGCAATTCATATAACGAAACAAGCATAGACGCAAACAACATGGTAGTTACAATAAACAGCAATGGCACAGCACAAATTCCATTCTCATTTAAGAACCTTGAATACGGATATAATTATACCTTGCGTTTATATGATTCTGAAAACGGAAACGTTGTGCTGGCTGAAGAGCCTAATTACAGATGTAATAAAGGAATAGTTGTTTTTACAGACAACTCCATTCTTGGATATGCCCCAACAACAAGCTTTACAGTTCCTGAGAATGCTTTGGCTGTTGACATGAGTGCAACGACAACTGTCAATTCTGTAACTCCAAACAGCAATCCTAACACACTCTACTACTTGAGCAACTCTGGCAGCGTGCCTGCTGGAATCAACTCAAACGTAATCAGAAACAACAAGGCTGAAAACATCACACTCAGCGACAATTATGCAATGTATGTTCCAACCACCTTCACTGCCGAAAACATAAGTTACAGCCGAAAGATGGAACACTCAACCAACGGCACTGGCGGATGGGAAACTATCGTTCTGCCTTTCGATGTTGACAAGGTTGTGGTTGCCGAAAGCAATAAGCAGATAGACTGGTTCCACAGCAGAACCGACTCTGACAAAGACTTCTGGGTTAAGTCGTATACACAGCAGTCTGACGACGGAACAGTCTACTTCGACTATGCAACTCAGATGGACGCCTATATACCTTATATTATAGCAGTTCCTGGCAACCGATGGGGCGAGGAATGGAATCTGCAAGGCAAGACTCTCAACTTCATTGGCGAAGACGCAGTCGTTAATGCTGACACAAGAGCAATAACAACAGCCGACATCTTCGGATTTGAAGGCATATTCCAGAGCAACAGTCTCAACAACATCTACAATCTTAACGATGCAGGTACCAACTTCGGTCTTACTGCCGACGCAACAGTTCCTGCTTTCCGTGCCTACTTCTTCAGCCGACAAGAAGGCAACGGTCCTGCATTTCTGCGCATAGCACAGCAGGGCGACAAGCCAACCGACGACACTACTGGACTAACATTCCAGATGGCTAAGACGGACAATTCTAGTGTCATTTACGATTTGCAAGGCCGCAGACTTAATATGACATTCGGCAACCTGCCAAAGGGCATATACATCGTTAACGGAAAGAAGATAGTAAAGAATTAACCCTGTAGTTTCATAAACAGATAATAAATTAAAAAGCATAAAATGAAAACCTATATAAAACCAGCAATTAAAGTTGTAGATGCAGAAATAGTTTGTCTCGGTCCAGGAGCAAGTGATGCAGGCGACCCGACAGTAGGCGCAAAATCATTCTTTATGGAAATTGACGAAGAAGACGAGCCAACATCATCAGACAAATCAGTCTGGGATGACTAAATAAGATTATTAAACGCTCAACATAATAAATTCTTATGTTGAGCGTTTATATTTATAGTGCATTCTATCATCATCAACTTTAATATATATAGAAAGATCACAAGAACTTAAGAGCCCGTAAACTCTAAAAAACTCCCACCACCGTCAATGTCATTCACGTCAATAGCATTCCTTCTGTTTCTGCCTATAGTCTTCGCAGCATATTGGCTGACCAGAAACAGGCTGCAAGTGCAGAATCTTGTCTTGCTATTGGCAAGTTATGTTTTCTATGGATGGTGGGACTGGCGCTTTCTCATTCTCATCATCATTACATCGGTCAGCAGCTTTTCAAGCGGACTGCTTATTGAGCGTTTTGAAGGAGACAGGCGCAAAAGAAGAAAAGTAGTTGCAGCCAACATAATTCTGAATCTTGGCATTTTGGCTGTATTCAAATACTACAACTTCTTTGTTGACACACTCTGCGAGTTGCTGTCGCCGCTTGGCATAACTCTCGACACACCCACGCTTAGCCTTATTCTGCCCGTCGGAATAAGTTTCTATACATTCCAGTCACTCTCCTACACCATTGATGTTTACCGCAAAAAACTGGATGCCACTAACAATATTGTGGCTTTCTGCGCATTCATCAGTTTCTTTCCCCAACTCGTTGCAGGACCCATTGAGCGTGCAACAAACCTTCTTCCGCAGATGCTCCGCCAAAGGAATTTCCGATACGACAAGGCGGTTGACGGACTGCGGCAGATGCTATGGGGATTTTTCAAGAAAATGGTTGTAGCAGACAACTGCGCACTGGCGGTAGACACCATCTGGGGCGACATCTACTCGATGAACGCAACGACAATGATTGCAGGTGCGCTGCTTTTCACTTTCCAGATTTATTGTGACTTCTCAGGCTATAGCGACATTGCCATAGGAACGGCACGCCTGTTTGGCATCAGCCTGATGCAGAACTTCCGAATGCCTTATTTCTCGCGAAACGTTTCTGAATTCTGGCGACGTTGGCACATCTCGCTCATGACATGGTTTCGCGACTATGTATATATACCGCTCGGAGGCAGCCGAAACGGCAGGTGGACAACCATACGCAACACGCTGATTGTGTTCACGCTGAGCGGACTGTGGCACGGAGCCAACTGGACATACGTCTGCTGGGGACTCTATCATGCCGTTCTCTTCGTTCCGCTACTTTTCTTTGCCAACAGCAGAAAATTTGCCGACGAGCCTAAGATTTGCCTGCACGACCTGTGGCGCATATTGCTCACCTTCAGCCTTGTTGCAGTAGGGTGGATAATATTCCGCGCACCTTCTATGGCTGATGCGATAGCCTATGTCAGCCACACCATGAGCAGCTTCCACGACATTGCCACATTGCAGCACGGCAAACTGCCCCTTCTCTATTGCCTGATTATCGTTGCAGCAGAGTGGATTCAGCGCAGAAAGGCTCATGCACTTTGCCTCGACAGTGGTTTTGCCGCAAGAAGCGCTACAGTGCGCTGGGCTGTCTACCTGCTTGTTGCAATGTCAATAATAGTTCTTCGCGGCGACAGCCAGACTTTCATTTATTTTCAATTCTAAAAGCCTATGATGAAACATTTTCTGCTTCGCTCCGCTATTTTCCTGCTGTTCCTGCTCGTCTGTGCGGCTGCCTTAGAATTGTTTGTGAGGTCGCTGCCAAACTCCTATAAACTGAAAAACGAGTGGATGGAGAATAATTCCAACTCGGTTGAGTGCATTGTATTGGGCAACTCTCATGCGCTATTCAGTTTCCGCCCCGACAGCATGGGCAATAACATCTTCAATCTCGCAAATGTCTCACAGACTCTCGACTACGACTGCGAACTGCTGAAACACTATGTGCCCCGATGCAGGAATCTGAAGAGCGTTATTCTGACGGTTGACAACTCTAACCTGTTTGATGCCTCGCTCGACGAGATGGGACCACACCGCGCCGCTTTCTACAAAATATATATGGGCATCGACCGCCACTCGGTTTTCTCGCGCTATGGACTCGAACTGATGAACGCTGCAACCGTTCAGGCAAAACTGCAAAAACATTTCTCTGGAAACGACCTTGAGGTGGATTCGCTCGGCTGGGGATTTACCTATAAAGACAACTTGCGCGACAGCGAGAATCTCAGCATTGAGCAGGTAAAGTCAAGAATTGAAGGACACACCTGCACCAACTGGAGCAATGCCATGAGCAACCAGAAGAGTGTTATGGCTATTGCACGCTACTGCAAGGAAAACGGAATACGGTTGGTGCTGATAGAGACTCCAACGAGCAGGGCTTACAACAGGCTTATCCCTAAGCGACAACTCGACTTCATAAGTCAGACACTCAGCCTTTGCCAAGAAAAATATGGTGCAATAACACTCGACCTGCACGACGACGAAAGATTTGGCGACAACGACTTTTTCGATGCCGACCACATCACCGACCTTGCAGCAACACGACTGAGCAGGATTGCTGCCAGTGTGCTGGCAGACAAATAGCAACGCAAACAAACATCGTGCCATAAATTTTATTTTTATGTTTTTTTAGCATGTTGAGGGTGCAATTTTTGTCAACTAAAATTCTAATTCTAGAAAAGTTTGGCACGGCTGAAATGCAAAAAAGTATTTAGTTGTTAATCAATCGGCTTAAACTTTGTGAAAGGACATGATGAGCAAAATTGTGAAAGGTGTCCTTTCGCGATGTCAAACGTGGCATATGACCATGCGATATGTGGCATATCGCAGTGCCAAAGGTGCCCTTTCGCACTGCGAAAGGACACCTTTCACTTTTTCAGAGGTTATGAGTTGTAAGAGCAAAACTTGCAAGTCGCTGTTCAACAAGTATTTACACAAAAATCAGCCAAACCGCTAAATACTTGCATATTTACAGAAAAAATTTTCCAAGTCCAGAAAAACGCGAGTATTTTGACATTCCCTTTAAGCAAAAACAAACTCTATTAACACTTTTTACATCTGCGTTTCTTTCATCATCTTCATTCCAACACACCAGTCTATGAAAACCATGATATAAAAAAATAAAATTAGGAAAACAATCTGATTATTTCAGAAAATATGTTTCTTTGCACACACTGACAAACAAAACGATGAAGAAAACGGTATCAATATTTTTCATAATACTTGCCAATATACTTAATATTGGCTCATGCTGTGATACCGCATCATCATCAGAACAAAATGTTTGTGGCAATAGTCAATGTGCTTGACGACGAAGCACAAGACCTTTTCAACCACGAACATGGACATTCACATCATCACGACGGCAACACATATCATCACAACAGCGGCTCACATCACCATGACACCAATAAAGAAGAGTGTCTGATGAACGAAGCTGAGGTTGCTGCCGCTCTGAAAATACAGACCGACGACGGAGATGGATGGTTTTCCAACCTATTGTCAGCAACAGACAATGGCGGAACATTTCCACTTGCCATTACTGGTCTTTCTGAACTAACGCTTACACCACTTTTCAGAGAAGTGAGTGTCAGGCAACTGCCATATGTTGCCTGCGGGCATACGCATTTCGTAGCCTGCGCCAAAGGTCTCCGTGCCCATCCTGCTTGCTGATTTTTTTATCATGTAGAAACGTAGCATACAGCCTCATCACAATAAGCAGGTATGCCAATTATTTACTCTAGCAAGCATATTGCTATCGCTAGACACAGCAAATGAAAATAGTTTGATGTTTGAAGATGCCCTATCTTTTTCACGCGGTTCACTATTCGTTCTTGGTGCAACTATATGTTGGGGATTTGAAAACAACTGCACACGCCAGATTGCAAACCGAGACCCCATGGAGATTGTAACAATAAAGGGATTCGGATCTGGTTTAGGAGCGTTGGCAATTGCTTTTGCTATTGGCGAACAACTACCAGACATAAAAAACATCTTCATCATAGTTATGCTTGGATATATTGCCTACGGATTGAGCATCTATAGCTACACTTATGCACAACGCACTATAGGTGCAGCAAGGACTAGTACATACTATGCACTTGCGCCTTTCATCGGTGCACTTCTATCTATCATCTTGCTTAGAGAACCTGTTACTATGACTTTTGTTGCAGCATCAGTAATAATGGCAATAGGTTGCTGGATTGCAACAAAATAGAACGTACTTTAGACATAAAAAAATAGAGGCTCTGATTTATGGTCAGAGCCTCCTTCTACTTAAATTCATCCCACTCTAAGCAGTGTGGTTACATCCTTCATTAAGACACCATTACAGGTGTTTTCCTTAATCGCCCCAATGAGGAAATATCTCGCTGTCGCTTTCCTCGTCTTCCTCTTCTTCGTCAAAGACAGTCTGCTTTGCATCTACCCAGTCACAGCTATGTGATGCAAGATAGCGCATAGGTGTCTCCAAATTGATTCTTTCGGTCTGAGGGGCTAAATATATCTTCTTCATAACTCGAATCCTCCCTTTTTACTTTACAATAAGTTTCGTTCCATTTACTATATATATTCCTGCTGGAAGTGTAACTGAGAGTGTTTCGCCTGCACCGATGCTGATTCTATTTACAAGTACACCGTTCAGGTTTCTTATATCTACTTCTTGCGAAATTGATGATGCCATTGTCAGCATACCACTGCCTGTACTGATCACCAAGTCTGGTACTTCGTCAGCATTCACAATGCCTGTAGGGTCTGTTTCGCCTTCGCCATCACCGAAGATAACTCCAAAGGCTGGAAGCAAACCAACTAAAGGACCATTTCCTTGATAATATGTGCGGAAAGGAGTCAGCTTAGCATACTCACGCCATGAGTCAAGTTCATCTGAACATACGAAACGGTCGCGAGAGTAATAATAATAGTGGCTGCCTCTATGGAGTTTCTTTCCTGCGTATGAGCCATAGGCTGTAAAGCTAAAGTTCTTTCCATTAAATGTGCCAGAAGACTCACCACCTTTGAAAGAATACTTTTCAGTATTGTCCATGCCTGTTGTTGCCTTGATTAGTGAACCTGATTGTGTTGCAACAAAGATTATTTTATCATCTCCGCTATTATAACTCTCTTTTTTTACCCTTATTAAATAAGGTGTGTTAGCCTCTGTCTTTGTTACATTTGTGACAGATGGGAATAATACATACGAAAGATTCTCTTCTCCATCTACTGGGGTAGGTGAAAGACATCCTTCTGATTTCATCTGATGCACAGAGAATGGAATTGTACCGTCTTTGTTAACATGGTTACCATTTTCATCAAGACTAATCTCGAATGGCAGAATAATTGAAGCCCTTGCTACCTTTCCATTCTTGTCTATTGTAACATTACGAGTATAAGTACAAGTATTAGCCGCATCTATCTGAATGTCGTAAGGTGCATAGAATGGTTTCTGGTCTTGCAATACGAAGTTTGCAGCACCATGGAAAGAGCCATCATTCTCTTTAGTTGCAAAATTATTCAGATTTCCATTTGTAGCAGTTGCATATGGTAAATATATTACAGAGTTTGCAGCAAGTCCATCGCGCAAAACATCAAGAGTATAACTAACAACTTCACCCGTTGAAGCATCTTTAACATCATTTTTTGGCAGTGACTGTAATTCACTTCCATCAATATATAGAATTTGTTCTCTTTTCTTCGGTCCAGTTGTATTTCCTTCAACACATACTCTATTTATTTCATCAGACACCTGTGATACCAGCAAGTAACCATATTTACCTTGTTCACTATCTATCAACTCCGTAGTAAGCAATTTCAATCCCCATTGAGATTTTTCAGAGACTTTACCGTCTTCGTCAATATATAGTGTTTCACCTTCATCATAAACCTTCGTCCATTCAAATACTGGTGAGTAGTTTTTCTTAATCAATTCTACCTCCATTATATAATATGCATAATAACGATGCTGCAATGCCGTAGTAGGAGCAATATTATAACGAGTTTCATCACATGTAAATAAATAAGCTGTTTTTGTCTGATTACTCTGAAGTTTTATTTCAACAAAACTTCCTCCAGCAGTATTATAAGCATTCAAAGAGAATGGATACTCTCTGAGATAGTTTGTAGCATCAGGTCCTCCAACATTTCCAAGTTCATCAGCATTATTGAAACGGAATTTTCTATCGCCTGCTATATATGCAATAATTTTATCCCTATAATCATGATCTGGATTTGCTTCATAAAGATTAGAGCTATTTTCCCAATAAGGAGAATTTACTAAACTATATCTAGAATGATATATAGATGAGTTCCCATAATATGTTTCATCACCATAATTACTATACAAATCTTCGAATGTGAACACACAAGGATCCTTAAAATTTTCAGGAATATAATATGTAAATTTTCCACCTCTAACCGCAAAATCGTTAGAAGTAAATTGCTGCCTAATACTTGCACCATTTTCTCCATCTTCTTTACAAACAATATTTAAAGAATTAATATAAGGATTCAATGTCTGCATTGTCAACTCAAAAGTTAAATAAGCGCCATAATCAATTGTTGAAGAAGCATTATTTACATCCTTCAAATCACTGATTTTAAACTTAATTGCATCATTATTAAGATCATCAATCTCTACTGTTCCAGAGGGGTTTTCGTCTTTATTAATAATAATTTCTTTTACAATTACGTCTCCTGTTTTATCAAATACTGTCAACTTATATGAAGGTTTCTCACCACTACCTGCAGTTCCTATAATTCTGTCTCCTACATTATAGTGAATCTTAGCACCAACAATTCTATAACTTTGATACAGAGTTATATTATTTTGCGTTTTCATCTCCATTGGAGTCTCAATATAGTAAGTATCATCTTTGAGAACGTAATAATAATTACCATTTCTTCTTGCTGTAGTTATCTTCTTATCAGTAGCATAATCACCAGGTTTACCATCACGAACAGCATTTTCCTGATAAAGCATAAGACTTGCTTCTAAATCTTTAACATTCGTATATAAGTAACTGTAAAATGTAGCACCATTTTTTGTTCGTTTCTCAATTGGTCCTAAATCAAGTTTACTTGTTGTAAATTTTGATTCAATATAGCTAACAGCATTGCTATTAACAGCAGTAGGAACAATATTTTCAGAAAAATCGCCTTCAGCAGTAAAGAATATTTCAAAAGACTTGATAGTAACTCCATAAAAATACTGCCCATCCCTATGATGCATCAAAAAATAGAGGGTATTACCCATGTCATCACCGCCATTCATACTTGTACGAGCAATAATATATTCATTAGAATTACTATTACTTGAACTATTATTGCTCATATTGATATTACCATTATATGACGCTACTGCTTTATAATCATTTATATTAAAAAATTTGTCCGTCTCATAAAAAGTTTTAGTATTACTATTACTTGCAATATCCATACTGTTAATTCTCTCACCATTAACATTATTAAGTAGTACTAAACGATAACCTGTAAATTTAAAACCTTTAGGCAATGTCACAGCCATATAGAAATCTTTCGTCATTCCACCCATTATAACATAATTACCAAGATTCTTGCTTATATTACCAGCAGGATTACTCAACTGTCCATCATCTGTAAGATCTGGATCGTCAGCAACATTAAGTGTCAAAGGCAATTGCTCATGGCGCCACGTAGCAGACCAACCGTTTTGAAAACCAACTTCATTAGGATAAGTTAGTGCAGCTATAAGATTGCCTGAATTTGGTGAAATTGTAACATTTTGTGCTTTAACTTCAATATTTGAAGTGAAAAGCATGGCTATAAGCACAATAAGAACACTCATAGCCCATCGGGAATAATTGTTTAAATTCTTCATATTTATAATTTACTTTAAGTTAATATTAAGTGTATAAATTCATTTATCTACATCAATCCTGAGCATATCATAAAGTGGCAAATATTCTTTTCCTATACCATTTATAATTAGGTATAGCAAATAAAGTCTATTAAACTTTGCAAATATAATATAATAAAATGCATCCGACAAATGAAAACACTCTATGATAAGTCTATATAATTCTATTTAATTGTAGTAGTATGTTTTTAAGTAAGAAGGAATAAATAATAAAAAACACTATTCACAATATAAAATTATTATATAGCACAAAGAATAAAACTTAGAAAAACTTATTTCATGAAAGAATTAAATCGAATCTTAGGATAGAAATAAAGATATATAATATTTACATTATATAAATAAAGCTGAAAAGAAAATTGCAAATAAGAAATAAATTAGCAAGAGAACCAATAGTTCAATATAGAGAAAATTAAAACACAAGCAAAACAACCTCTGACATTAAACAAAATGTACAACAACTGGCTGCAAGAAACAAAAAACGCAAAATAAAGAAAACAAAAAGGAGCAAATGAAACAAATAAAGAAAACAAAAGAAAGAAAGGGAACAAATAAAGGAAGTAAAGATACACAAGAAAGAAGCCAAAGAAAAGGTAGGACAGGGAAAAAGACTATAATGCAATAAAAAGGTAAGGCGAGCAAAAAGACAAGAAGAGTAAGAAGGGAAAAAGACAGAAGGGACAGGATGTGTAAGAAGGACAGGAAGGGCAGGAAGGTCAAGGACAGGGACAAAAAAAGTCCCGCCTTCAGGGTGGAAGGCAGGACACCGGCGGTACACGTGTGAGTACCTCGAAGAAAGGGGGCGGCTGCCTACTCTCCCGCATTGCATTGCAGTACCATCGGCGCAAGCGGGCTTAACTTCTCTGTTCGGAATGGGAAGAGGTGGGACACCGCCGCAATAGCCACCCGGTATGGGGCTGAC